>Ga0307471_100000017_pt1 | contig 87161 bp, 92 predicted proteins | sample atmos_gasesAM3C__2_FD_204566 | JGI IMG/M metagenome (GOLD analysis project Ga0307471, IMG submission 204566) | Hardwood forest soil microbial communities from Morgan-Monroe State Forest, Indiana, United States - atmos_gasesAM3C_515 | ecosystem: Environmental > Terrestrial > Soil > Temperate... | reverse complement strand
GCAATAGGCGCTGTCGGAAGATACGTGAAGCTTCCCGATAGTGGAAGAGGACCGGCGGATGTGAAGACGTCATTGAAAATGTAGCCTGAGTTCTTCGCCGTCGTGTCTCCTTGAGCGAGAGGAGATTATCCCCAGTTATTCTCGATGGTCCAAAGGGAAGCGTACTCGTCCATTCCAGTAAGATCTTGAGACACGTAACCCTTCTTTACTGTCGGGCCGAAAAGCAGGTTTGGTACAGCGTTGTTGCTGTCGCATGAGCCATTGCCTCCGCCGCACTCGTCCCACCAGAGATAGAGCAACGTGTGATAACTGGGATTCGTGAAAAGACTACTCGCAAGTAGAGATCCTGAGCCAGGTACACCAATGCTGCCTGAACCTACCAAGAACGATTTCAGATAGGAGTCGCCCGTCGAGACGCTCACATCGTGCATGTTCTCGCTGTCAGTCGGGGTGTACCAGAGAAAGTTGGGCGGACTAGCTGAGTTGGCAGCGGCGACTAACGTCGAGGTGGTGACTGACGAGCTTGTGAAAGTGTTGGATCCAGAGAATGGAAAATGGTCAGCTCCTCTTGGACAACCCTCAGCACAGTACGCCTGCCAGGTCAAGCCTGCCGAAGAGAGGCTGTTGACAAACTGGGGATTCCCGCTTATACTGCTAATCGAATAGCCGTCACTGATGCCGTAGGTGTAGCCAAACATGAATCCGACGTAACATGCAGCTGAGCAGCCGTTGAAGTCGTTGCCATCCGTGGCCGTCGCTCCATAGTTGTTCAAGTATGGCATTGTTGAGCTAAGAGGCAGCATGCTGCAGAGGAAAGGAGCCGAGCTAGTTGGACAGCTTGCGAGAGTCCCTGAACCGAATACTGAAGCGTATGGAGTATTCTCCATCGCGATGACGACGATATGATCGAAATAGGTCCCTGTTGGGGCTGCTGACGTTGGCTTAATCGTGTTGGCCAGCGTGGCGCCCATTATTGATAGGGCCAGGAATATGAGCGGTAAGCTCGCTCGTTTTAGACTGTGTTGTATACTCATCTATCTCTCATCCCATTTCGGCGGCGGTTTCCGTTCGCCGTTTAGCGACGGATTCGTTACAGTGTCGGAGCCAAGAACCAGACTCTGTTTTTTTGAGCGAGTTCTCCGGCAAGAACTATTATGGTCCGCTGAATCACAAAGGCAGTTTTGAACCCGGACAAATCCTGTCGGGTTCTAGAGCCTAATCTGGCGTGGACTCTAGCCACTACTAGGTTCGGACTCATGGCAATCATTTTCATTACTGGTTTCTAACTCCAACACATTCCCATTCTCATCGACTTCTTGGGGAGGGGACGGTACGGCTACGGATAGATGCGGCTATGCGCAGAATGCGTTTCTAGGCTTTAGGCCGAAGCAGGGCTTCTGACTGGCCCCGTACATTCTAGCAAAAAAAAGGTTAGATCTCGAAGCGGTGGCGGCTATCGTACTCTTGGATTCCTCGTCATTGTCCAGCAAGAAAGATAGGAAGAGGATCCTCAAACCATCTCACTTGCCGCGTTGACGCTTCCAAGTGTACAGAGACTTATGGTCTCCATCGCTCGACAAGCGCTTAGGAGTGTTTGTTCGTTTATAACAGTTGCCGAACGCAGGCAGGTGAAACACTGGGGATGGCTGGAGATAGACAGAGCAAGCAACGGCGTCAAGGAAAACACTGGGGGGTCCGCAAGAACGCGCGAATATCGAGATTTCGGCGTCCACTCGTTGCCTTGAGCAAGATCAGCTAATCGAATAAGCCAATTGTGTGGGGCTGATGAAGAGATGTTGAGTGTTGGCCTCTAGTTCAGGGACGCTCCAGAATGAACTCAGACTGAGGGTGAAGACGCCCGAATTTGCCTTCGTTAAGCTATGGTACGAGTGAAAGGGCCCACTGCCGTTAAGGATCATACTTGGAGTGACCGAAAACCAGAAAATTCCCGGCGACACAAAAGCGGCCTTGGAGATTCCCTGGCGCGGTGATGTCTGCGATATCATATCAAGCATATAACGCGCTTGGGAGCACAATAATCGAAACGCTTAACGCGTCGGCCTACGCGGCCGGAGAGTCGAGAGCAAGTTTCGTCGAAAAACAATGTCTGGTGGAATGAGGTGAGGATGTTTGCGCTCGTATGGTGAGACTCTGGAATTCCGCAATTTCGTGATCATAGTTGCGCTTTTCACGATCTCGATATCTCTCTGGTTCTTCACCGCTGGGATGGTCAAGATCTCAGAATTTCCTCCTAACGCTTTTTTCTATCTCAACAATCTTCCGTTCGAATATTGGCTAGGGCTTATTGCAACTCTAGCCCTGTTTGGAGTGAGGGGTTTCGTCAGAGATCGGGCCAGAACTGTTCTCGAGCTTTCAACACTCTTCCTTCTCTGCATGTACTTGTTCGGCCTCTCCTCGTTTGTGTTTCAGAATCCGTGGTTCCTGGACACTTATCAGCATGAAGGAAACGCGCTTGCGCTTCTCAACTCTGGAGGATGGTACAATGGACCAGTCTGGTACGTCTACCAGTTTCCGGGAACCTACACATTCTTCGCCGAGCTAACGGCAGTTGCAGGAATCGATCCGTTCCAGTTGATGAAATATTATCCTACCGGGCTCTCCCTTGTCGTTGCCCTTCTTCTCTATTCAACTGTAAGATCGTACAGTCAGCGGTATGCCTTCGTCTCGTCAGCATTTATCCTGAGCGGGCTCTGGTTCCAGCTTCATCTCTCGCCCCAGAGCCTAGAGCTGATCCCTTACATTGGACTTCTCTTTCTTCTGATAAAAATCATCGACGACAAACCCCACAGAACACGTTGGATGCTTATCGCCGTCTCGATAACACCGATCCTCGTCCTCGATCATCCGGAGACCCCACTGGTTCTGAGTCTAGGGTTAACCGCGCTCTTCGTTCTACAGGCGCTCTTCTCGCCTGAAAGAATCAGGGCAGTCCGGTCAAGTCTCCGGGCGGTTGGACCGAATTTTCTCGTGCTTGTAATCGTCACCTTTGTCTGGTGGACGGTGATGGCGTCCGGGGCGCTTTCAGTTGTGATGTCAATCGTCAATGGTGCCATCGCTGCCGGTATCGGCGGGCTAACGCGCAGCCCGCAGAACATACCTACCACCCCAGCAGCGAGCTATAGCGTCACTATTCTCCTGCAGGAGGGAATCTCCGCCCTTGTCTGGCTTATCGGCTTGAGCGTTCTTGTATTCATCAGACGTTTCCAGTTCAGAGATTATCTTCTCGGCGGACTCTTCCTAGCAGCTGTTTCCACGATCCCCGTCGCATTGTTCGGGAATGCGGATGTGCTCCAGAGATCCTATCTTTTCGCGCTCTTCCCCTGTGGGTTGCTCCTCGCATCGCTGATGGAGCGCAGGAACATTCTGAGATTGAAGGGCAGAGAACTCATTCCCTTACTAGGCAAGGGATTGATTCTGCTGATTGTTCTCTTCTCGATCACAATGCCTCTCTCCCGTTTCGGTCTTGTCTCTTTCAGCTATCTGACTCAATCCTCGCTAATAGCCTCTGACGCTTCAGCTCCTCTTACGACGAGCCATTCGATCTTGCTTCTTCACCCAGGCTGGTATGGGTGGAGATACTATGCTCCATTCGACGGGTATGAAGGCGCTTTACTTCTGGAGCAGAAGAATATTACCGGTCTTCTCGGGGGCTTCGTGAAGATTAATTCGGAGAGCGAGTACAATCTGACTTACTCGAGAGCCGACAATACCTCTGACTACGTCTTGATACCCGACTTTTTCCAGAACCTGTACATTCTAAGGTTCGGATCCAACTCGACAAGCTATGTTGACCAGAAAATAGCCTTCGAGAACAATGTATCGATGAACTTCAACCTGGTTTATTCAACCGGCACAGATCGGTTGTATGAGAATCGGAATCTCGGATAGCGTCTGGTTGACAGTTTACTTCTATGTTGAAGTGTTGAACCAGACCTGAAGCCATTCTCCAGTGGTACCCGCGGTTCCGGGAAATCCGTATTGAAAAGATTCAGTGCTAGGATCAAATGTCCAGAGCTCAAAAATAAGTCTGAAGTTACGGCCTCCGTTAGCTCCTATCTGAAGCTGGCCGCCAGTCTGTTGGCCATTGATTAGGAGGTTGAGGAACACGACGCCGTTCGCGGTCTGGCTAACATTCTGGACGGTCCAGGAAAAGTCGAGCTTTGACGTCTCGCCTGTTCCCAGAAACAATTGCATCGCGATGAGCTCCGGGACCAAGGCTGCCGGCGTGGTCGTGTTAGGCGACTGAGTGGTAAAGTTTCCGAGTCGAACTACCACCATCGCGAACTGCGCTGCATTCATCATGTTCCCCACTGCAATAGTCCAGTTTGTTGTCTGCGGAGGAGTAATAGTGAAATTGGCGTTGGGGATGTATCCTTGTAGACCACGGTTCGCGTAAAGCCCGAGCTCCATGAAAGGCTGCGCCGGCGCCTTGCTGTCAGCATAGTAAGCTGCTGAGCTGTAGATAGCCGATAGCGATACGAGCAAGACGAGAAATACGGGTAGCCTATGCAACACGCCTCGCTTCTCCCAACTCGATTTTTGACCTAAGCAGGCGCCTCTTTCCGAAGAATCTACGCACTCTGCCTGCTTCAAGAATGACAACTGCTGAGCAGAATGCTAGGGCGATGGCGATCAAGTAGGCGAGAATAGCACGGTCCTGCGAGGTGGTCTCGGCTTGGCTTCCTAAAGCTTCAGCTTTCATGGACACGTCGTTGGATAGGGATATCGACTGGAGGGCTGCGGTTGAATTGCCCTGCTCTGCGATCATTTCGTAGCTGAGCGCCTGATTTAGCTCGTTGATTAGCGGCGCTAGGGACTGGTTGGAGGCTCCCTCTTGTTCGGCAGTCTGGACGGCCTTGAATGCGGCAAGTAGGCTATTCTTCACCTGCGTGATTTGATCTGCCTGGCCGGACTGTCCCGAGACCATTATTGGTCCGGCAGGGATAAACATTGAAGAGAGCGAGAGGCAGAACAGTAGCGCCAGGAAGGGAAGACGCAAGCCTGTCATCGTCCGTCGAGTTAGATGAGATGATCAAGAATTGACTAATATAAGGAAGGAGCTTGTCCTCGCGATTGTTCAGAAATATCATCCCTCCTCGGTCGCAGATCTAAAGCGTCGACTGAATCAGGAAGGCATTCGATCGAACGACGATGATCTATTAGATGTGATCCGTGAGCTCCAAGCTAACGGAGCGATCACTCTCCATCCGTTCTCCCCGCCCGGCTCTTTCGTTGACTACGTCTCGGATCCTGAGAGGTCTTGGTGGATCTACCTGATCATGTTCAGCTCGGCGTTAGAAGCACTACTCGTCGTTGAGAATGTGCAGAGCGGTCCTGCCCGGGTTCTCAGGCTTCTGTTGGGTCTAGGTCTTCTCGGTCTAATGCCGGGATACGCAACCGTCCAGATCCTCTTCCCCGGTAACAGGCTCCCTTTACTAGAACAAGCGCTTCTCAGTATCTTCCTCAGCGTCATGATCTCCATTGCTCTAGGAGTCGCTCTGGGCGCTGGCTACCATTTTACCGGCACATCGAGCGTTTTTGCCCTGAGCATCTACACGATCGTGTCGGTCTTCGTCGCCGGCTACCGACGATTCTCTCAAATCAGAACCAGCAACCTTCGATCCAGCCCGGTCAATTAGCAACCCGCGAAGTTGGGCATTCCTCTATTTCCCAGCTAGGTAGCGGGAATTTCTGGAAACCGTCCGTAGATTGGACGCGCAGTTTTGTCATTCCACGGAGTCCTTGGCAAAAAGAATCGTTCAGAACAAACCCGGATCAGAAATCAGGGCGCACGTTTTGACCCAGGCGAATTCTGCGCGTTCACCGGGACGCTGACCTGCTCGATCTTCAAAACTCGTTACCAGACGATACTGCGCCCTGACCTGGAGAATAAGCCCAATATGGTTTCAACTGGCCGGCACCCCTTCGAAAATCTCCAGAGCTCGTTTACCCCCGACACAAAAGTGGTCTTTGGCGGAGAACTCTTTCTAGAATTCGCCCGGGGAACAAGTCCCGCTTCGTGACCTGAAAGGATGGGCCCAATACTGCCTTCGTTAGCCCATTTCGTAAGCGTGAAAGGGCCCTATCGACGATAGGGATCACGCTTGGAGTGATCTAAAACAAAAATATTCCCGCGACACGACGGCGGTCTGGATGTTGCAAGGACGTGTCCTTAGTAGTATGTCAACGGTTGACGATCGGCTGCTCGACTGTTTCTGTGATGCGTCTGTTTTCTTCGATTTTTGTCCAGACGAGTTGTTTGTTTCCTCGCGCTTCTTGGACGAGCGCAGCTAGCATCGTGATATTATTCGACAGGTAAGTGCTTGCGCTTGTTCTCAGGCTTGGAACCAGCGCGGTGACTAGGGCGCCGGCAGCGACTAGGATCGCCATAAGCGGGACAGTAATCATGACTAGAGCGGTCAACGCTAGGAATACTGGGAAGAGTATTGGATTAATGACGTAGATGAAGAACTCCATGGGAAATATGACTCGAGAGAATACGTTGCTTCCTCTAAGGAGTCTTTTGTGTTTGAGAAATGCTTGAAGAACGTGCTGACCCCGTCTGATCTTCTGCGTGAATCTGACTCTCCAGCCAGGCGGAGCAGGATCGAAGAACACAACGTCCTCAGCGCTTATCGCGCGCAGTCCCTTCTCCACCATGCATAGCGAGGCACAGGTGTCATCGCCGCCAACCCGTGTATCGAATGGGGAAAGTTGACTGCGTCTGAATACTTGTATTTCGCCTTCGCCGACGGGAGTGCTATGCAGTTTGGATTCGGTGACTCTGAGCATTCGGTAAACGGACCGGTATGAGCCTTCAACATTCAACGCCGCAGTTCCTCCCGTAGTCGAGATGTCGTGGACCCCGGATACTGCTCCAATCAAAGGGTCTGAGAAATACTTCACAGCGTTTGATAGCGCGTCGTTTCTCCATCGACACTCTGCATCGCTAATGCAGACGAGGTCCCCCGTAGCACGAGTCAACCCCAGGTTGAGGGCGCCCGACTTGCCACTCCTCTTCTCTTCTTCGATAACCAAGCCTCTCAGATGATTCCGCGCGATGAATTCTCGCGCAATCTGCGCTGTCCCATCACTTGATGCGCTATCTATTACAATCAGTTCCAGTTTATCACCCGGGTAATCGCTCTGGACAACGTTCGACAGTTTTGAAGCGATTACTCCGGCTTCATTGTATGTTGGAATGAGCACGCTTATCGTGGGCGGGGGACTAGGTTCTAGAGACAGGTGATAGTCGCGATTGGACCCGATGCGCCTCATCGCGCCGAAATATGCCAGAGGAACGGCGACATGGATTGCACCAACAGTAATCCAAACTGCAAGAAGCAGTTCCATCAAGAAAGAATCTCCACGGTGAATCCATGGTCTCCATAACCAGTCACGAGCTCCGCATCTAGGTCAGATGCTATTCTCCCGTCCGAATGCACTAGATCCATTTGATTGTCCCTAATCCTCCAAGAGGCGCTTTCCCTTTGACGCCACCAGTCGGCCAGTTCGCCCATTGTCATGATTTGGCAGGTCGGGTCGGAGACGAAATTCTCGAGCAACCGCTGATACTCGGACAAGTTTTCTTTCATACCGAGTTCATAGTCAGGGTGAATCAGAATGATGCAGGCGCCGCCCAAGCCTCGGACCCAGTTCGAAAGACGGAGTAACGAGTCAACTGCGACGTGGGGCGTTTGTCCAGCCACTCTTATCAGTTGGTGATCTTGTGGAAGCGAGACGGGTATCTCTAGGACCCCGCTCATTTCGAAGGGGAAGACTGTTCCGACGCCGTGCGCGTGCATGGACGTTGGAGAGAGAATCTCCCAGGACGGGCAGGATGAGTCGTATTGGTATCCGGTCTTGGCCTCTGCGGATGTGAGTTCAGGGCTATGCTGGAGCAGTGGGGCGCGGAACCCTCGGACCCGTCGCTCAGACAGTTCTTCAAGAGTCTTTTTACACGCGTTCAATCGTCTAATTTTCTCATTGGTATTCAGGAGGATTAGGCGACCATCGTGCTTTGTGTCGTGTCCCCCAATTTCCCCCGATTCAGCCATTTCTCGAAGCGAGCCCTTTGATATTGGATAACGGTCGCTCGGGAGATTCCACGTCGAACTGACAACTAGCTTTCGCTCCACCTCGAGTAAATTAGGAGCTCCTTTCTCCAATCCGTACGAGCTCTCCACGTCGTGTGTGACGGCTAGCGCGTATGTTTTTCCGCGTTTCCAGAATCTGACCCGTGGAATCGGGCCAGATGACAATACTATGCTGGCAAGAAATACTGTCCTCAGAAATTCTACTGGGCCTAATTTCTCAGGGGTAAGAACGCTAACGCCATGAGAAGAGCGGAAGGAACGGTCGCGGATGAATCTGGGTATCGCTTGATAGGAGAATGGAAGCTTGGTAGCGAGTCTAAACTTGAGACTTGGGCGTTCTTCAAAGCCGTCTTTGACTCTCCGGGAGTACTCTCGTACGATGTCTATTGATAATAAGTGGACTCTGCTACCTTTCAGTCTACTGAAAATCGAGAAGTCTCCGCATCGAAGTAATGGTTCGAGATTCGATCCAGAAAATTGGTAGACCTCGGTTTCAATCGAGACTTCGACTCCGGGGGCGTAAGGTAGTTCTAGCCGAGCACGCTTTGAAAGCCACTGAAGATTGTATTCTCTAGCGATCCTCTCCGCTTGGGCCGGGCCAGATGGCGTAACGACTATTGGCGCATTGTTCGACTTCTTAGGGAGAGCTAGGCTGCCCGACGCAATACCTGGGAGTTCGTATTCCTCGGGGCCAAGTCGGTAGGGTATCTTCCAGAACTCGGCATAGTCTCTCAAAATGTCCGTTTCAGAGTCGTTGGATCCGAAGAGGGCTATCGGACGAGTCTTTGCGACAACATTCATTCTAGTGTCTTGCCCCGATTTTTAGGAGCACGACAGGTCCCACAATCTGTCGCCAGTCCCTCATCGGAGAAATGTGAGAATAACCCCTCTTTGCAGTGTGAGAGTATGTCTTCGACACAGGTCTCTCCGTGAACCTGTAACCTAGCGTCAGAACCTTGTAATGAAGATAGTATTCCAGCTCATACCCCTCCAACCAGTCCTGCCATACGTTGATTCTAGGGTCCCTCAACACCGACGCCCTATAGGCCCGGAAGCCGTTGGTAACTTCAGTGCATCGGACGCCAGTCAGAAAGGTCCAGACAAAAGGGAAGAGTCTAGTGAAAACTCCCCTCAGGAAGGGAGTCTTCTCTCCTCTTCCTCCAGGAAGGAACCTTGAGCCTTGGACATAGTCATAACCTTCTTCGACGATAGGCCGCGTCAGCCGTGGTATTTCTCTCGGGTCATCCTTCCCATTCCCCGCCATCACGACAATTATGTCGAAGCGTTGAGACATTGCATATTCGTATCCTTCGCGGATGGCAGACCCTACGCCTCGACGGGCTGGGTTCTCGATTACTTTGATAGGCGTCTCTATGCGACTGCTGGCATCATCAATTTCCGCTAAGATTGCAGGGTTTGGATCATCCACGACCAGACAGATCTGGTCGACTGGTCCGGTATCGAATCTCTGGATAACGCGACCAATCTTTCCAACTTCGCGAAATACCGGGATGATCGCGACTGATTTCATCGCCTTGTTCTCTGACCCTTCGAAACAGTGTGAGCAGGAAGACTAGGAGGCGGTCTGGAGCCGACAACTCTCGCCGGAACGCCTACTGCTACCGCATTGTCTGGAATGTCCCTAGTGACCACTGAACCCGATCCGATGAGAGCGTTCTCGCCAATCTGCACGCCAGGGTTGATGGTGCTTCCAGCACCGATCGACGCGAAACTCTTCACTCTCGTATTGAGCCTTGTCCAATCTCCATGCGCTCTTGGACGTTTGTCGTTTGTGAACGTCACATTCGGGGCGATGAACACGTTGTCCTCTATTACTACCCCCGTGGGAATGAAGACGAATGGCCGAATCTTGCAGTCGTCTCCAATGGAGACGCCTTCCTCGATATAGACGAACGAATCTATTTTCGTGTTCTTTCCTATCTTGCAACCGTAGAGATTGACCTGATCATAGATCCGAGCATTCTTGCCAATTTTGGTTTTCTTTATGATCGAGAATTTCGTCTTCATCATTGCCTAACCGGAATCTCCGGCATAATAGGCAATTGGACTGGTATAGTTCTATCTTGAAACATGGACTCTCTCGACGCTTCAAGCAATGAGACGACGCGGGCTCCCAGCATACCATCTGAGTGGTTAGAGTATGCCGTGGAATCGCGATTGTTCCGGATGCAGTCCGCGAAGTGAATGATCTCGCTCGCTATCGTGTTGCTAGGAATGACCGGGATCTCATGTCTCCCGCTAGGCTCGTCAACAAATAGCTTCTGGCTCATACAGTCGAGGAATGCCATTCCATTGCTCCCGACAATCGTAACTTCTCTCCTCTTGTCTCGGTCCAGCCAGCTAACTTCGATGTGAGCCATAAGACCCGCCTTGTGTTCCCCCGTGATGAACGCAACTTCCTCGTTCTGCTTTGTCCGATATCCTCGTCCTTTGCACGAGATCTTCTCAGGCCACGCGTCAAGGGCATAGTTGCAAATATCGAATGGATGCGGTGCCAGGTCGGTGATGACCTCACGTTGGAGCTGAGGATTCATGAATCCAGTCCACCTGAAGTCCACGTAGTAGGGCTCGCCGATCTTTCCTTCAGCTATCGCTCGGCGGAGCTCTCTCACGCCGTTATTGAAACGGTGAATGTGGCCCACGGACAGGACGCATTTGTTTTCAGCTGCAAGTCTTACCAGTTCGTAGGACTCAACTGTTTTGAGTGTTAGCGGTTTTTCGACAAGAATATTCTTTCCAGCTCGCAGGAATCGAGATGCAATGTCGAAGTGTGTTCCGTTAGGAGAAGCAATATGCACGCCCGAGAGGGATGGGTCCTGCACTAGCTCCTGATAGTCGAGGCGATAATCAATGCCTGCGCCAAATTCTTGCTGGCATTGCGCGAGAGATGCCGGCGAACTGTCTACGACAGAGTGGAGTTCGATCTGGCCCGTGCTTCGGCCTATTTCGAGGATTTCACGTATGACCTTTCTTCCCCAGTAGCCTGAGCCGATGACCGCGATTCTGAGAGGTGTCATTTCCAGAGAAAACCCGATTGGTTTGAACGCCTAATTTTGACAGCTTATACAGGGAGAATGTTGCTGGAAGCGTGGCTGGGTTTCATCCAAAGTGTTTTGGAGAGACTCGCACATCTGAGACATTTCCTTTTGCAGCTAAGCAGCTCACTCTGCTTCTCCCTTCTTAACCTTCTCGGTGACGCGCCATATTCTTCTACAAAAGAATGTCCGCGGATATGTTAAGATACCCTTCAAATATTGGTCCGATTTAGTCAAGGACCGGGTAGTCTGCCTGTTCTCCCGACAGTCCGACTGGACAGAAAGTTGCTATTACCTTCTAGCCATCAGCGCTTGAACGGTAAGTCTGACTGATTCCCGACTATCGTGTGTCGGTGTCCAGCCTCTCGTCTTGAGCCTGCTGATGTCGAGGAGCATGTTTTTCACATCTCCCACCCAGCCGCGGCCGTCGCTTAGCCCGCCTGCGAGTTTGAATTTCACATTCTTCAAACCCATCGCTTCGATCACTGTTCTTCCAATCTCCTTGGCACTGATCTGGTCCTCGGATCCCACATTGAATACTTCGACCGGACTCTTGGAGGCCTGTAGCGAGACCATAATCGCTCTGGTGCAGTCGTCTATGTAAGTGTAGGACTTGACTTGTTGTCCGTCGCCTAGAATCCGAAGCTCTCTTGGTTTTTCGACTAGTCTAGTTACAAAGTCTCTGACCACTCCATGGGTACTTCTTGGGCCGAGCACATTGGCAAACCGCAGGACGATGCCCTGTTTGTTGAAGGTGTGACAGTAGGAGCTGACCAACGCCTCACCCGCCAATTTGGACCCGGCGTAGATCGAGATAGGTTCCATAGGCGCATAATCCTCCGGCGTGGGACGGAGTTTTGCATCGCCATACACCGCTGAGGTCGATGCAAAAATGAATCTTTTCGCGTTACTAGTTGCAAAGGCTTCCAATGCACAGTATGTGGCGTAGACATTTTGTCGAAAGCACTGACTCGGATTGTTGAGTTCCATTCGCACCTCAGGATTCGCAGCAAAGTGAAACACCGCGTCACAATCGCGAATAATCTGGCTGAGTTTCTCAATCCGAGTACAGTCGCCGGATACAAGATTGAACTTCCCCCGTCTTGTTTTGTTCAGACTAGATAGGTTCTTTCTACGCCCCACACTCATATTGTCGTAAGCGATTACGTCCCAGCCTTTGAGGACGAGGACCTCGCAAAGGCTCGAGCCGATAAACCCCGCCCCCCCGGTCACCACTGCCTTCAACACTCAACATCTCCCCGTAAGCATAATGACCCACTTGAGGACATATTGTTAAACAAATTCGTATCCGAGGATATGTCTGGATACATGAGTGGCAATAAGCCCCTCGTTCAAGAACAGAATAAATATCCGCCGGGGGGAATAACATTCACAGGCGAGTCAGTCCCTTCTTGGACAGCATAACCTACGTGAGCCCTCGGTACCCTCCGTATGTCGGAGGGGTAGAGACCCACGTATCACAATTAGCTCGGAGGGCAACCAGACTCTTCGACACCGTTTCTGTAATCACGACGGATTCTTCTGGTCATCTTGCTTCCGCAGAGAGGACAAACGATGGAGTCTTAGTGTATAGATTGCGAGCTTTTGCTCCCGAAGAGAACTACCATTTCCTGCCACTCTCCGGACTTTTCAAGCACCTAAGAAAAAACAATCCGCAAATCTTGCATATTCACTCCATTCACGATGTAACTGGGCCCATGGCGGGCTTTATGGCAAGAGACAGCGAGATTGTCTTTACTCCACATTTTGTTGGAAGAATCAATTCAGGACTAGGAAGACTATTGTTTCCCGCATATCAATCCGTGATACACAGGCTAATTCCACGGGTCAAAAAAATCATTTGCACAACTCACTTCGAGGCGGGTCTTATGGCGAGCAGGTTCCCAGAATCCCGGACGAAGATAGTCATCATTCCCAATGGGGTTGACGCTGAGCTTAGGGACGAACACCGGTGGACCGAGCCTGCTGAGCCTAGAATTCTGTACGCAGGCCGTCTTGAGAGGTACAAGAACGTGGACAAGATCATAAGAGCGTTCTCACACTTACAAGGGAAGCACCACAGCCTTAGGCTTACAATAGTTGGACGCGGCCCATTCAAGGAAGAACTGCAACACTTGGCCTCCTCCCTCAAACTCAACGGAAATACTGAATGGCTCGAGGGAATCTCACGTGAGGACCTGTTCACTTTGTACTCGTCGAGCACCATGGTCGTCATTCCCTCAGAGTCGGAGAGCATGGGCGTCGCCGCGACGGAGGCAATCGGAGTCGGAACACCAACCATCGTAGCAAACGCCTCCGGACTTGCAGAGTTTGTACAAGAAGGCCTCGCCCAGCCCATAGAGCCCCCAGTCGACGATGTCAAGCTCGCGGCTCGAATCGAGGAAGTATTGGAGAATCCTGGTAGTTACTCGCCCAGTAAAACCAAATCTGCACTCATCAAGTCATGGGACGAAGTTGCTGAGGCCACTTTCAACGTCTACAAGTCCATGCTAGTTTAGCGAGCGAGGGAATGAGGGTGCTTAGTTTTCTTGAGGATGTTGGAATCGTAAAGACCGCCCGCAGAGAAGCAGAGTCAATTCTTCTGGCAAAGGCCCTACTGCACAACCAGCAGATTCATCCGACCGACAAAGAACGCTTCCTAACCCTCGCGAAGGCAAACAAGGTCTTTCTAAGAACTGCAGCTCTGATCAATGCTCCGCCGACCTCCGTGGCCAAGGCCAAAGATGAGGCTACTGACGCGATGAAACTCTACGAGATGATGGGTGACGCTTTCCAAGAGATTGGTATCTCCTTCGTTGTGATAAAATCATTCGACTCGCTGCCGGACATGGGACACGATCTTGACTTCCTGTTGCCGGACCCAAGAGAGTTTAAGGACGCACACGATCTGCTCTTAGAAAAGTTCAAAGCAAATCCTCAACCTCTTACTCATTGTGACAAGCTTCTGGGTAAGTTCAGTTGTTTCCTTCCGGGTTTCGCACATGATTGCGAGATATATCCTGCGATAAGCCAGCTAGGCGAGCAGCATATGGATCCAGCCCGCCTTCTGAAATCTCGAACGGTCCAAACAGTCGACGGGCAGAGGGTCTGGGTCAACGGTGATCCAGATCGCGTACTCGTAAAAGTGATTCACGCAATGTTTCGGCACAACTTTCTCAAGCTCACTGATGTCGTAGATTTTACACGGTTAATCCAGAATTGTTCTGATGAGGAAATTCTTGGTCGGGTCGAAGATGCAGGAATTCAGGAAGCCTTCATGTTTTTCATGGAAACAATTAGTCGTTTCCTTCAGGCGACTAACGTTCAGAATGCTCGCTTTGCGGGGCTCGAACGGGCTACGACCAAGAGGTTTGGACCTGACAGATTGGGTCTTCTGAGAAGAGACCGGCTCGTGCTACCGTATCGGATTCCGACACTTGCCATAGTCATGCTCTTTATGACAAAGGGTGCGAGAGCAGCATCGAGAGGCAAATGGAAGTCCACGCTCCTTTGCCTTGCCACCCCTCCGCTACTATTGCTTGATTTCGTGAACAATGTCTTCGGAAACAAGCTCCTGCTTCGGAGAATCTGGTAGGTGAGAACTATCTTGGTGACTCTCAGCGGTACTCACGGAAGCGGGAAGTCTACAAACGCAGGCAGAGTCTACTACCTTCTCAACGAGTCAGGGAAGAGATTCTCCTACATCAGACACCAGGACCTGCTCGACCCCTTCGGGTTCATAGTCAGGCGAATGGCGAGAGTTCTGCGCCTCGACGTAAATTACCTGGAAGGGTCGACTCCGGTCAGACTTCTCTGGTCCCTGTACTTCATCTTAATCTACTATCCCCTTCTTGCTGGGGGAATCGGAATCAGGCGTCGCTTAGGCTACAACGTTGTCACTGACAGATATCTCTATGATCTGATCGTCGGGTTCTGGGGGGTCCAGAAACGAGTCCCGATCGAAAATCTGCTCGTCTGGGTTCTTCCTCATCCCGACATCTCGTTTGTTTTCGACGCTGATGAGAAGAGGATTCTTTCTGACCGGCCCGAGCATACGGCTGAATTCATTCGAAACGAGAAACGAATATACAGCTCGCTCGCCGCCCAATTCCATCTCACGACGATCAACACTTCTGAATCCAAGCAGATGGTCTGGCAGCGTGTCGTGACCGCCATAGAGAAGTGCATGGATGGGGCCTCTTCCAGTACCCAAACAACGGAGCAACTCAACAATTGAAGGCGATGATAATAGGGCTGGACTCAGCCTCGCCCCAGCTCATCGACAAATGGATCGACCTGCTCCCAAACCTTGGATCCCTACGGAATAGAGGAACCTATGGGATTCTCCAATCCATCGTCCCTCCCAGCAGCATGCCCGCATGGCAATGCTTCGCCACGGGAAAGAATCCTGCCAGGATTGGAGTCTGGGGATTTCTATCAATCGGCAGAGATCACAAATTGAAAACTGGAAAGACAACTCCAGACCTAGGATGTTTCTGGGACCTCTGCTCTGCCGCCGGCTTGAAAGTGGGAGTATTCAACGTACCAGGAACCTATCCCCCTTATCCTGTCAACGGGTTCATGATCTCAGGCTTTCCCACTCCGCCCGGAAAGGTCTGGGCCTACCCCGCGAGCATTATGAAGAGGCTGGATAACGCGGTTGACGGATATGAAATCGACGTACCGCTTACGAAACCGACTGAGATGAGGGGTGGAGAAACCGCATATCTAGCACAGGTGGAACGCCTCCATAACAAAAGTGTGGACTCTGCGAAGCACCTGATTTCTTGGTATCAACCGGACGTGTTCTTCATGACCCTACAAGGGCTGGATCTGGTCCAGCATGACTTCACGAGATACATGGACCGTCCGGGCTCGAAGTATGCGAATGTTGTGCGAGACTGGTACATTCGACTCGACGAAGCAATTGGGGATCTCGAAAAATTCAGCAAGCCGACTATCCTGTTGACGCTGTCAGATCATGGATCCATCCCTATCAGCACATCGTTTCACGTGAACGAATTTCTAAGATCAAAAGGCTTGCTGACTGTCAAGCGTGGAACAGTCGAGAAGAGCAATCGGGAGATTTACACGTCGCTTCGGAAGATCATTCTGAAAACGCTTCCTGCAGAGGCGATTCGGACCATCTATCGCCTGACCCCCGACTCCATCGCCCACAGGCTAACCGTTACTGCCCAGTTTGAGAGAATGCTGAATGGATTGGTGGACTCGATTGACTGGGAACATACAAAGGCCTTCTCAACTGGCGGGCCAGAGGCAGCAGTCTACCTCAACTATGACAATCCCGAGGTTCCAAAAGGCCTAGATGGCCGGGCCGAACTCGTCCAGCAATTACGGCTACTGTTCAGCGGTTTGACGCATCCCAAGACTGGTGAGAAAATCGTTCCAGTTTTTCATATGAGGGAAGAGCTGTTCAAAGGGCCGTTCGAGGGCGAGGCTCCTGATGTTGCGATCGAACTCTTCTGTAAAGGCGAAAAGATTCACATCAAGATCACATTCGACCCGGGAAACCTGTGGAGTTTCTCTCCCCATCTCTCATCCGAACACGTTCGAGAAGGATTCTGGTCTATGACCGGGCCCGGATTACAACGCGGGTTACGAATGGACGCTCGCTTACTCGACATGGCTCCCACTCTCCTCAACATGCTAGGTCTGAATGTTCCCGAGGACTGCGATGGATCGGCCCTTGTGTCCAACCTAGCGATGCCTGAGCAGAATCCCGCTCGAAGGATTCCGGTATTCGCATCGAACGTCTCGGACCCATCTTAGCGAGAAAGAAATCTTGAATTAGGTCAACCGGCCTCGGCCTGGCTGTTCCTGGACGACTAATCGTGATTTTCTCGCGTCATTCGACTGAGGATTTCAGCTGCTCTCGCCCTGGCCGTGGGAGTCGTCGTGACTACGACTAGGCCTTGAGATGGTTGTCCGTATAGGACGAGAGAGTTATCGGGCGATTCTGCTATGCATGGGAGTGTAAGCAGATCCTCTTCTCCTTTGACGATGATCAAGACATCTTCTTGACTCAAAGCTCTTTTGATAGTCTCCCAGGATTCCATGCTGATGCCTCCCGCCGGGTTTGTCACTTCGTACGTGGTTCGGGCTCTTATGTCGAAGTACGTTGAGGGTTTCCTCATTGAGATGTGATCGATGATTCTAAGGTCCACCTGGATGCCTGCGATGAGTGTCTCTCGCGATACTACGTCTCCGACTGCCGAGACTTTCCTCGGATGGTTGTCTCTGATGATTCTCTTCAGCTCGGGCATGGTTGCTGCTGGCTCTCCTAGTACGAGTTTTCCAAAAGGCTCCCTCAGTCGCGGCAGGTCAGAAGGGTGAGGCTTGAACTGAACGAGTGTCATGGCATCCAGAGGATGATAGGGAGATGCTAAAGACCTCTCGTTCACTGACCCGGATCACCGAGATTGAAACGGGAACCGCTCCGGGTCCGCCGTTGCAAGTGGACCCTAAGCATTCATATCGAAGCTCGCACAATATCCTAGTAGGGTCCGCGCTGTGAGCTCTGTCCAAAGCGTCGAGCAAGCAACCCAGCTCGCGCTTGATTTTGTAAAGAAATACTATGCTTTCGTCTTCCCAGTCTCAGCAAGAAAGGAGGCCTCAAAGTGGATCGTTGACTTCGACATCTCCTTCTTCAACCCAAGGTATGCGAGAGTAAGGATTCTGGCAGAATCCGGGACTATCGAAGACTTCAAAGTCACTCTCGGCCAGTTATTGTAACCGGCATCTCTAAGCTTCTCTCTTCGTCCGACGGGAGGAATAAGTTGGAGACTTGTCCGGGTCCTAATGGGATGTGAGAGGCGCCGCCGCTCAAATCTTCCTCCGATAGGACTTTGTCTTGTTGCTACATCGGCCGCGAGAACACTTGCAACGCACGCCGATCTGGGTAGGAACGCACTCGCCATGAATTTCCACTTTGCATCGGTGACAGACTTCGGGCATGTGCCAGAGACCCTTCCAAGTTATTACATAGAGCCATTGCCTCATGCTCGAACCCTCTTGACGAAGTTAGCGATGGAGGCTTGATCCAACGATCTTCTTGAAGCTACCGCAATAGGCCCAAGATTTGTTCCGAGCCATCAAATTGATCCACTAAGTGGGATTCAATAGAAATAGCAGACCTGTCGGTCCGACAAGCTCGTAGACTGAGAATATTCCCTTTGCGCTGGCCTTCCTTAGTCTTCGGCTGAGAGTTGTTTTCTTCCAGCTTTCTTATCTCGGCTAACGGCTGATTTGAAAAGTTGGACAAACCGGTCGGCGGCTTCCATGTCCATGGAAGTCTTCGTCTCGATCTTAGCTGGGTTTAGCCTGGCCCTTGAATCTCTTGACAAGTCCGAACATTCCTAAGAACAGTGAGATCGATGCGGCTATGTTGATGGACGAGCTGATGATTATCGTGGTCGTTCCTGCGGTCTGGATGAGATTGGCTATTTGATCACTTGGCAATGATAATTCGAGCACCAAGGATGTGACGTTGCTGATTGTTAGGAGGGCGAATGCGGCGATGATAAGGGTCCACGCTCGAAAAGAGCCTGTCAGCTTTGTTACTCGGAAGGCGAAGTAGAACACGCCTACTTGGAGTATGAGTTGAAAGATCGCGATGAAATAGAGCGTCGGAAGTATGATTGGATCTAGCATTTCTTATCGTCTCACTTGTGTTTCTCCGACGCGGATCGGAAGAGTTCAACAAACTTTTCAGAGGCAACCCTTCGCGGAGAGCCTGACATCAATCCCTCATAGTTTGAAAACGCTGATTCGATCTTAATCCCTGTCGGTGTTATTTCGAACTGTCTGAGCTGTTTGTCGTGGTCGCTCCCCCGCATCTTCAATATTGCAAGGGCCTTACGCACGCTGGATTCGATCTCGATGGGCTTGAGCGCGACTATGCAGTCCACGAGGAAGCTGAGTCCTGCTTCAGTAACGCTAAACGAGTTTCCCGTCATCTGGCCTGCTTCCCAGATTAGGATAGAACTCATGCCTTTGGTCTTGAGGTAACTGACTATTCGGTATGCTTCTTTTCTCAAGTCTCCTTTTGGCAGGAACATTTCCAGATGGCTCATCGAGTCTATCACGATCCGTCTCGGATGGATTTCTTTGATGGTTTCGTCTAGGAGGTTCTCGCCTTGGGACTCCAAGAGAAGATCTGGAGACGTGCAGATGAGCCGGAACTTGTTTTCCTGCTCTAGTTTTCGAAGGTCCCATCCGAAGCTTTTGGCGTCTCTGTAAATCTGATCCGGCATCTGCTCGAAAGTGACGTAAATTCCAGGTTCTCCAAACTTGACGATTCCGTTGACGAGGTATTGGAGCGACAGGGTTGTCTTTCCGGAGCCGGCGCTGCCCGCGACGAGCACTGCGTCTCCTCCCATGAAGCCGCCATGCAGCATCTCGTCAAGTTCGATGATTCCTGTCTTGACGCGGGAAGCGGTCCTGAGTCCGCCGGTGAACTGTTCTTCGAATTCGGATGTTCTTGTTCGAGATGCGGGTGTCGTCAATTTCCTGCTTCCTTGACAGTTTTTACATGGTTCGCAACCGTTTCGAGAACCTCTCTGTCCTTGTTGCGATCAAGGAGTACGACTTCAGAGGTTCCAATCTTCTTTGCCTTGAGGACGCCGAGCTTGAGAAGGTCCCTAACATCGTTCTCGATGGAGGGGCCGGTTCTCCCTATTCGACGTGCGACTCCTTCGATTGTATCGACGAGGCCTGTATTTCGATGGAAGAGGACTAGAAGCTCGCCTTTCACGTCAGAAGATAGTAGGCTCGTTATGAGTTGTGTTGCCTCGTTCAGCTTTGCTCAGTCTCCTCTTGAAGGGTCTCTGGCCGGTCCCAGTCTTTAGCTTGGTGAAACCGAAGGTCGAGTCTGGAGGTATCCCGGCTTATGGATAGGCGCCTTCGTCAACACTTCCAAAGTTGCTCGGTTCCTCTGAGTCGCTTGTTTCTGTTACACTACGCCTAATCGGGCTGGATGGTTGGTCCTACAATGTGGGAGTCGTTTTTCTGTGCGTACGACCCTTGTAGAAACGTTTCAAACAACCTTGAGAGATTGTTTCGTCGTGACTCTTCAAGACATGTTGGGCGTGGGGGTCAGAGACGAAGTTTTTCGATTACTGGAGAGGAGCGGAATAACTGTCCGAGAGATCGCGTTGCGCTTTGACGATGTCGTCGAGATTATTACTCGTGTATTCGGAAGCGCCTCTCGAGTCTTGGTGTATCGCACCGTGGTGAATGTGTACGAGGAATATTCCCAGAGACCCAACTTCACCTTCTACGACTCTCTAAAGGACCGGGTCTTACTGTTAAGAGAGAAGGTCGTCTCTGATCTTCTAAAGCCAAGACACACCCTCAGCATCGACGACTCGATCTATCTGACAACACGATCACAGATGCAATGAGCACTCCCTTCAAGATCAGGTTGGGAGTGTCTGGACAGATTCAGATTCTGAGCTTGTTGCGGGATTCCATAAAGCGCTCTGACAAGGAGCCCTTCTATGTCTCGGGAATATTTCTGTTTTCGATCACTCCAAGCGTGATCCCTATCGCCGGTAGGGCCCTTTCACGCTTACGAAACGGGCTGACGAAGACAGTATTGGGCCCATCCTTTCAGGTCACGAAGCGGGACTTGTTCCCCGGGCGAATTCTAGAAAGGGTTCTCCGCCAAAGACCACTTTTGTGTCGCGGGACAATGAGCTCCAGGGATTTTCGATGGGGGTCCCACCAGCTGGAACCGTTCCGGGCAAGTATTTCGGGTCAGGGCGCAGAATCGGCTGATCGGGCGTCTTGGAGATAGTGCGGGTCAGCGTCCCGATGAACGCGCAGAATGCGCTTAGGTCGAAGGGTGCGCCTCGATTCGGGATCGGGGCTTGTTCCGGGCCGATTCTTGGTTACAGACACTTCAGCAACGCTCGTTTTTGGGTCGCGCTCATATGCATCAGCTATGACACGTTCGGTTGAGTGAACAGTTTTCCGGGCTCTTCTTTGGTACAAGTCAACAAACCAGGGAATCGCGAGCACTAATCCTATTGGTATAGTCAAGTCGGCGAGAGTGGCGACTCTCGAAGCTGGAGCGACCTGCTGAGAAACCTTCCAGCTCTCCTCAACGTTCGCGAAGGATGACGAGGGGTTGGAGATGATTAGAGTAACATTTGTGATCTTCGTCGGGGTGTATTGATAGCTGAAATAGGAAGTGGCAATCTGGGAATAGACGTTGGATTGAGTGAAGTTTCCAAGGAATGATTTGAGATAAGTTACGTTGTTGTAGAAATATTTCCCGGGAGCTCCATAATTGTCACTTATCCAGTGGAATAGGAACGAACCGCTGACTTCGAGAAGATACACGTCGACGGACGTGTCAGAGGTCACGGTGAAGGTTGCGCTTTCCTGAGGCGACATGACCTGGTCGAACGAATTATCGAAGGTCTTTGACTGAATACTATTGCCGAGCTGCGATTGTGTTCCCGACGAACTGGATGGAATTAGGGAGATTAGAAGCAGTGCTAGTCCAATTGCCGTAAAAGCGGTACCTACCCGACTGACTAGCACGAGCCAGCGATTCATAGGCTCAGCTTCCTAGAGAAGTAGAGGTATCCCAACAGAAAGACCATGACGACAATTGCGTAGCTTCCAGCAGTGTACGCTAATACATCGTTGAACGTCGGACTCCAGGATGAAGTTGGACCAAGAAAGACGCCAGTTGATTGACCGCTAAAGTATCGACTCTCAACCAGACTTGGCGAAATCAGTGATAATATTTGGAGTCCCGCAACATTGTTCGTAAACGCCGCAATGATGCTTACTATCATCTGAAAGACGGCAATGGCAAAGTATGTCACTATCCCCAACACAAGTGCCAGAGCGCCACGTTTGAGAAACAAGGTAACAAGAAGAACAATCCCCGTCACCAATAGCGACTCACTCAAGTTTGTGGCGAAAGTCAACAGTACAATGCCAATGTGAGGACCGACAACATCAGGGGCTAGAACATACAGGCCAGCGGTCAGAATTCCCACGAAAGGAATGAGGCTCACTCCCACCGCAGAGAGGAGCTTGGCGGAGAGTATCCATCGTCTCTTGATCGGATATGAGAAGAATGTCTGGACGATGCCCTTCTCCAAGTCGTTGCCCAACCCGAACGCGACGTTCTTCAGAATCAGGACGACGAAGATGAAGAGGGGAAAGCCGAGTATCGATGATGTCAGCCCGTACGCAACTGCGTCTCCCGACGCACCCGTACCGATGATGCCGAACGTGAAGCCTGCGAAGATGAAAGCCCCGATCGCGTACAGAAAACAGAAGATTTCAAGAAGGGGAAAACGATAATCCTCGTTCAGAGAAGACGCAAAAAGTTCGAGAAAGGGTCTACCCTTGCCCCTGCTGACTCCTGCCAAGACTCGTCAAGTCCTCCCGCTGACTACCATGTTATACAACTCTTCTAGCGAAGCGCTTCCAGTCTCGATTCCTTGGATCTTAGCTCCTATTGCCCGGGCGAGCCTTGGAGAGTCCTCGTACAGCTTGTCCTGGTCTTGGGGCTGTACTTGGATTGCAATCGATCTATAGTCTGACTGGGCTCCTCTTACGTATGGTAGTTTTCTTAGCTCAACAGCCAGCGCGTCCGGCTTGTCCGTCGTAATTCTAACTGTCCCCGCGCTGTACTTCTCGTACAGTTCGTTCACATTTCCCGAAGCTATCACTTTGCCCCAGTTGATGATCGCGACTGAATCACAGACCCTGCTCAGCTCCGGAAGGATGTGAGAAGATAAAAGAAAGCTAACTTTCTCGTCCTTTCTCAACTGCAGAACGAGGTCAAGGAGCGAGCTCCTTGCCTGGGGATCAAGGTTGGATGTCATTTCATCGGCGATGACAAGCTGTGGATGGTTGATCATCGCGTGGGCTATCGCAAATTTCTGCAGCATACCGGCCGAGAGCCCTTTGATGGGACGGTCCCTTGCATATTCTAGCTGGACCATACGCAAGACTTCGAGGGCACGAGATTCGGGCATGCCGTAGATCCGGCATACTCTCTGCAGATAGTCGAGGGCTCGTTGATGGGAGGGGAAGAGCGCTTTCTCGTAGACTACACCCATGAGCTTGCGAATATCGGGATTGTCCCATGGGTTCTGACCCAGGGTTTGGACCCTGCCAGCGTCCGGCCGAAGTAGGCCCAGAATCATCTTGATGGTCGTTGTTTTCCGGCGCCATTCGGTCCTATCAGTCCCGAGACTGAGCCGTCGTCTATCCTGAGACTGAGTCCATTGACGGCTCGGACGCTGCCGTAGGATTTTGCAATGTTCTCAGCCACAACAAGAACCATGCGTTGTCGCTGTCTGCATCCGTTGGGATTTATCGCTATGCCCAACTACGACAAATGGATGAGCGTGGACGGAGTCTCAAGAATGGTCGTCTGATAATAAGATTGGATCCGACCTCCTAGGGATAGTGCGCCTATGGGAGATCGTCCACGCCAGAGTTCGAAGGTCTGGTCCGATCTTAGCTTTGAGGGGCCCGACATTTGAAGCATATGGTGGCTGTGGAGGGAAGCAGTGTGCCGCAGTTAGTGCAGAACTTCATCCCGGCCTGAGCAGGCGGAACTTGTCCGGGCCACATCTGGCCTCCCGCAGGAGCGGTGATTCTGGCAAGATTGGAGTAATAGTAGACAGTAAGTAGTATGGGGAACAGTGGTTGATAGAACGCTGTGAGAATACCGTTGACCACCGTGCCTGCGATGCCGAAAGGAGCGGTTATTGCGCTGAAGATAAGCGAGGCGATGATGACAATTATTCCCAGTACGATGAATATTCCGAAAGTCTTAGCCCATCGGTGGCCTACTAGCTGGCGACTCCTGCTCATGCTTTCGAGGACTCCTTTCTTCTCGATGAGGAGGACGGGAAGCGCAAGAGAGTACATGATTGCGAGAATGATTCCTGGAACGATTAGTGCGATGAGACCTAGGCCGACGATGATCCCGACAATAATGCTTACCGCCCAGATAGAGAGCAGTCTTGAAACAGAGTATCTGGCTGAGGCTCCGAGACTAACCTGTCCCTTTGTAATCTGATCAGAGGCCAGCAGGATCGCGCTGCCCTGAGCGATGGTGGAGAATACGACGTCCACGACGAAGATCACAATGATGAGCAGCAATAATGCTGCAAGCAGAGCTGAGAAATAGTTGGAGGCTTGCTGAGGCGTGGGATTCATCGGCAGCATCGGGACGGTAAAGGCCTGCTGTGCCAGCGTAGTAGCTACTTGGACGATTACCCCGACTACAGCGTAGAGAATGAAGTATTTCGCAAAGTCTCGTCTATACAGATTGAAGGTCTTCGAGAAGACCTCTCCGAGACTCAGCTCTCGTCGAATACTCTGGTCCGGCTGCATTGTCATCTTATTTTGTCGTGAGATGAGTCGAGTATATATAAAATGAAAACAAGGTGGCGGAAAGCGGAAGCAGATTATTGGGTCCGAAGAGTCGAACCAGCTCCATCTTATATGATGGCATATTGCGGACCGGCGACTGGTTTTGTCCGACGTAACCTATCGCTACGCGAGGCGAGAGGATCTCCTGGAAATCAACAGAGTCATACGCTCTGCCTTCGACGGTCTGCTAAGAGAGCACGGGTTCTGGGACACCTCACCATTCGCATCAGCTAGAATGCCGCCTCTACCCCCGGCCGGACCCTTTCCATGGTTCGAACTGGGGTTGAAGGAGGATTCGGATGGTTTCTGGGTTGCAGAGGTCGAGAATAAACTGGCAGGTATCGCGCTTAGTTGGGTTCGCGGATCATTATGGTATCTGGCTCACTTGTTCGTTCTCCCGGAACACCAAGGCCGTGATATCGGCAGGAATCTCATGGACCGTGTAATGCAACACCGCAAAGAGTCTGAGATTACAAATCGTGCGCTAGTAACTCTCGCATACAATCCTGTCTCCATCTCTCTGTACAGCCGCTATGGAATCTATCCGAGGGAACCGTTGTATTTGATGGAGTGTCCCAGCCAGAATGTGAAAAGGGCAGACGACGATAGTGGGTTGACAAGTGAGCGTGCTAAAAACTTTCAAGCAGTTCGGAAAATTCTGAACACCATCGACACTAGCTGCATCGGCTATCCTCGGGAGAAGAACCACGAGTTCCTATTCAGCCTCCCCAGCTACAAGTGCTACATCTACGCCAGTCATGGTAAGCCTGTAGGTTACGCGTATGTGGCGCAGAACGGGCGAGTGGGTCCGGTCGCGACCGTGTCAGAGGATTCGTTCGGTCATGTCGTCGACTCGGCGTTAGGCTTTGCATCCAACGAAGAGAAGGCTGCCGGCGTAAGTCTGAACGTCTCTGGGTCCAATGAGAAGTTGATGACACTGGCTTTTCATTATGGGATGAAGATTCGAGACAACTTTCTACTCATGTCCTCCAAACCGTTCCCGAACCTTTCCAGATACGCGATATATCCCACTGGAGCCATGCTCTAAAGTCTCAAGCGGACAAACTGCGTTAATGGTGGGCCCGCCCGGATTCGAACCGGGGACCGTCAGGTGTCTCAGATGTGATATGAGCCTGCCGCTCTATCAGTCTCTTCGAGAGAAACCTGGCTGAGCTACGGGCCCTCCGATGGGGCTGTACGATTTTCGAGTTTTAACGCTTTGGCCGAACAACATCCTATCACGCCGAGTCGCTGTAACTGTGAGGATTCTCGAACGGTAACGATACAGGCATGAACGGACAGACGGGCCTGCTCCCTGAGAGATAGAAGGCACTGCGAGTTGCATAGACGGAACCTTTTCCCGAATAAGAAGGGCATCGACACCATCATGGCGTCAATCCTGATGGTTGTGATAGTCGTAGTCGCCTCCACGATGGTATTTGTCTATTCGACCGGTTTGTTTGGCGCTCTCCTCGTCGCGCCTAAGACAGCAACAGAAAACATCAGCCTCGAGTACGCTGCTTTCTCGCCGACCAACAATAACGTGACTCTGAGTATCCGGAACACCGGGAGCACTCCGATAACGCTGAAGTCTTACTATGTCCGGGACAGTTCTGGCAACCAGTACGCTAGAACAATCTGGTCGACTGGTCCGTCACCCGTGACTGGTCCGTTTTCGCCCCGATTATTGGCAGCCCCTAATCCCATGATTCTGATCTCGTCTGCCTGCGGGACTAGCTGCACTTATTCGGGGACTGCGTTCACATTCGCTACGGGGCAAGTCTACACCGTCACGCTGGTTACTTCGATCAATACGCAGTTTTCCCTGCAGATAATCCGCTAAAGGTTTCCAATCTTTAATATACGGTCTTGGTTGGTCTGCCGATGCCGCCGGCCAGATGCGGGCCGCCGTTCTCCCGAAAACGGAGGGCGCGAGCTCAGTGGTAGAGCAGCGGGCCTAGTTGAAAAGACTGGGGCTGAAGCTGTTAGAGTATCCACTGCAGCGACCCGTTGGTCAGAGCGCCACTAGGCGCGACCAGAGGTTCGAACCCTCTCGGCGGCGCCATAATCAAGAGCTTCGAGATCGCTTTCGCGGCCATTCATACTCGCTGTGACCGAGAAATATTTCAATCACGACCTAGCAACTCTTAGTTCGAGAACTGATGGCTAGCGTAAAGCTGAAGTTCAACCATCCGATTCACCATTTCCAGATTCAGGTCTCGAACATTCAGGAGTCTGCCAAGTTCTACGGCGATCTCCTAGGCAGGCTAGGCTTCGCCAAAGTCTTCGAAAACGAAGGGATGAAGGAATGGCAGAAAGAAGGAACAAGAATTATCGTTGCCCAGTGTCCCAAGAGGTTCCTTCCCCACGGCTATCATCGAAAAAGTGTCGGTCTCAACCATATAGCATTCCGAACCCCAAGCCGCGCAGCAGTCGACGAGCTCTACCACAATTATCTTCTTCCCAACAGTATTCCAGTTCTTTACGGCGGGCCCAAAGAATGGCAAGACTATGATCCGGGCTACTACGCAGTCTACTTCGAAGATCCCGACAGGATAAAGCTCGAACTAGTCTACGTCCCAGACGACTTGTAACTATCTAGATCCTCGGCGACTTCGGCCAAAGAATCCATTGCGGGTTTTCAAGAATCGAGGCTATCGATGGGGTCATGGTGGATTTTCCACGCGCTTGGCGTGTGGGTAGCGATACGGATTATAAGCCGAGACGCCCTATCTAGAGACAGAAGCACTCTGTGCTTGGCTGGTTGAGAATTGAGGCTTGACCAAGGTCCCACCGGCGAGTTACGCGTCGTAGATTCAGGATACACAGACCAGGTACAACTGGATACTGCGAGCGAGGAGGTTCTCCGGATCAAAGCACTCGTCATGAACAGCCTAAGCGACCTCAACAAGCTCTACATGGTCGATCGAGCACTCTACACCAACACGCCCGGGATCCCCCTATACATGGAATTCACGCCGCAAAGCATGCGATCGATGAAAACGCCCCTGATAATCAGCGAAGTAAAACTGTACACGGTCGAAAAGTTCTGGGGCCTGCGAACCCTAAGAATAACGCGCTAATTGCGCGAACCTAGATTACTGATCTCTTGACTGAAGATGGAGAAACCCGTCAGGCTACAATTGGACTTGAGCGGTGCAGCACCAGCAACCTTTGTTGAGACACTCACTCTGCATGTGATGGTCACAGTGTCCACAGACGCAGAGAAACTTTCCAGCTTTGATCTTACCCATCGCGGAATCATGAACATCCACTGTATTCGTCAGCAGAGCCTGTTTGGTTAGAGACATGTCGCGACCGCAGTTGCGCGAGGTCGGCCGAGGCATAACTCAATATTGTAACTCTCAAAGTTGAGCGTAAGGTAGCCTCGGCAATCCAGAAACCGCGTTGCCGAATAGAACGGAAAGTTTCACCCTGACCGCGTAGCGGACCGGACAGTCCGATAATTTTTCGAATTAGCGGCTCTTTTTCTTCTTCTCGAAGCCGCTGTCCTGATGTATCGAGCGCTTATCCGTGGGGTTCATAGCCAAGCCAGAAGCCGGGTCGTTTAGCCATGACCGGAAGGGACATCCTGACGAGGCAACCTCCAGAGCCGGATAAACGGGTCTGGTATGGAGGCTATCCTCAGAAATTCATTGATCTCCGTTTTCCGAAAGGGACCGGACCCTTTCCGGTCCTCCTCGTGTTGCATGGAGGTTTTTGGATGTCTGAGTACGACGCGGCTCATATGGCCCATCTCTGCGCCCAATTCACATCGTTGGGAGCCATAACTTGCAACATAGAGTATCGACGGGTCGGCGACGCGGGCGGTGGGTGGCCCGGGACGTTCCAGGATGTCGCGGCAGCGGCTGACTACATTTCTAACCGAATGTCAATGGACGTACGGTTTGATCGTGGGAGAACCGTGGCTCTAGGCTTCTCAGCCGGAGGGCATCTTGCTCTGTGGCTCGCCGGCAGGCACAAAGTGGCTGAGGGATTCGGCTTAATGTCGGGACATAAAGGGCTGCTGAGTGGTGTTATTTCTCTAGCTGGGCTTGCAGACTTGCAGTCGGCTTCGAAGCTTCGATTGGGAGATGGCGCAGTGGATTTGCTGATGGGAGGCTCGCCAGAGGAATTTCCTGGAAGATACCGCGCAGCATCTCCAATCGAGCTGCTGCCGATCGGCGTAAAACAGATCCTCATTCACGGAGTAGAAGATGAGATTGTTCCCGTCTCTCAGAGCGAAGGATTCGCTGAAAGAGCGAAGAGTGCAGGAGATGATCCTGAACTGTTCAAGCTTGACGGGACGGGACACTTCGAGCTTGCAGACCCTGAATCCGACGCTTGGCCAACCGTGTCGAGGGCCAGCCTGCAGGTTTTGAAGGCTGGAGGAGATTTTGTCGAGTAGGGCTCTGGGCGAAGCTAGATTATGACGTTCTTCTACGAGAGTGATGATGGAAATATCTACGCATCTTATCTGATTGCGCGGAGCTGGAAGTCATGAAGAGGGTAACAGGAATAGGCGGGGTCTTCTTTAGGGCTAGGAACTCGAAAAAACTCGCGAACTGGTATGCAAAGCATCTGGGGATTCCGATCAATGAAGGCTCGGCAGTCTTCGCCTGGCGAGCTTTTTCCGATCGCAATCGGATGGCTCACACGATCTGGTCCGCTTTTCCAAAGGATACTGACTACTTTGGCAGGAAAACGCAACAGTTCATGATCAACTATCGGGTCAAGAATCTGCGTGGCGTCTTGAAGAAGCTAAGAGAGGAGGGCGTAAGAGTTGACAAGAGGACCGAGAACACCAGCTACGGAAAGTTCGGATGGATCATCGATCCCGAAGGAAACAGGATAGAACTCTGGCAGCCCCCAATAAACTACCAATCAATCGAGAAACAATTCCCATCAGAGTAACCGCGGCCATTCTAGATAGCAACCGGTTGTCCCTTGAGTGTGTCCAAGACGGTTTCTGGTGAGTATTCGACAAAGGAACTGTCGATACGAACTTGGCCTGATTTTGAGAAGCTCTTCCGGAAACAGGAAGTGGTGGGTGATGGCTGGTGGTGCTGGTGCACGTTTCATCATGTAACTTCGTTCTCTCTATCCGAAAACGCGCAGCCGCGTACTAGGGCCGAGGGCGCGGTGAGGAATCGTCAGAGGAAGAAGGAGCTTGTCGAGAAGAGTTGCGCTCACGGAATCCTTGTTTACGAGGGGAGGGAACCGGTAGGATGGACCCAGTTCGGGACCAGCGATGAGCTTCCACGAATGGACAATACACGGAACTATCGAAGACTCAACCTTGGCAATAGTGGAGAGAAATTGTGGAGGATTACGTGTTTCGTTGTTGACAAGGCGTATCGGCGGCGTGGCGTTGCTAGTGCCGGATTGAGGGCGGCGCTTGAAGCGATAAAGAAGAAGGGCGGCGGACTCGTCGAAGCATATCCTGTTGGCAGGACTGACCAAGGGTCAAACTACATCTACTGTGGAACAGTCTCAATGTTCGAGAAAGCCGGGTTCAAAACCATCGCATCTCTAGCGACCGGCAGAACCGCCACCGTAGTGATGCAAAGAACAATCTGAATGACTCTCAGGCAATAGAACAATTGGGAACTCGGACCAAAGGCGATCTCCGCACAAGTCGCGATGCGTCTCGCGGTGATGAGAAAAATGGTTAGTAGCCTATGATGTTGCTCTTGTAGAGTTGCCTCTGAATCCTCGAAGTCTGTCGTACATCGGGCTTTCAATGTCCGCCTCTGGATAGATTGTAGAATCTTCCGCGGCTCAATGGACAAGCGTTTAAATTCACGGTCAGAACTCCGCGCGCTTTCGGTTGACGTTTTGCAGGAAATGATGAAGGTTGATCAGGATAAGCTGAACACGTTCTTGATGAAGTTCGTAGGAGATTTTGGAGCGGCCTTACACGCCTCAACAGTTCTCGTGGGTGAGAAGCTCGGGCTATACAAGGCCCTGGCGGAGAGCAAGGGACTGTCTCCGGCGGAGTTGTCGACTAAGACGCATACCATGGAACGTTACGTCCGAGAGTGGCTGTCAGCTCAGGCCGCGTCGGGGTATGTTATGTTTGATTCCAAGAGCGGCAAGTACTTTTTGTCCGCGGAGCAAGTGTTTACTCTCGCCGATGAGAAGAGTCCGGCCTATCTTCCAGGAGCCTTTTACATTGCAGCGTCAATGTTCAAGGATGAAGCTGGGATCACAGAAGCATTCAGGACTGGCAAGGGTTTTGGCTGGGAACAGCATAGCACTGACCTCTTCCTCGGAGCCGAGAAATTCTTTAGACCCGCATACGCGGGAAACCTGGTTAGCTCCTGGCTACCGGCCCTGGACGGCGCTGTCGCCAAGTTGAAGGCAGGAGCCAAGGTAGCTGACGTAGGATGCGGATACGGAGCCTCAACAATGATCATGGCTGAAGCCTTTCCAAAGTCCAAATTCGTCGGCTACGACTTTCACAAACCATCAATCGAATACGCGCGGAAAGTGGCCGCAGCCAACCACTTGTCCGATCGAGTCACCTTCGAAGTAGCAAAAGCTCAAGAATATCCCGGCAAAGACTTTGATCTAATCGCTTTCTTTGACTGCCTGCACGACATGGGCGACCCCGCTGGCGCCGCGAAGCACGTTAAACAGTCTTTGAAGCCGGACGGCAGCTGGATGATCGTGGAGCCCTTCGCTAATGAGAAGCCGGAGGAAAACTATAATCCTGTCGGCAGGGTCTACTATAGCGCGTCCACCATGATCTGCACGCCAGCATCCAAGGCTCAAGAGGTTGGGCTGGCGTTAGGCGCTCAGGCGAGTGATTCGCAACTGCGCCAAGTAGTGATGTCTGGAGGCTTCAAGTCCTTCCGCCGAGCAACCGAGACACCGTTCAACCGGGTCTTCGAAGCAAGGCTGTAGGAGATTAGTACAATACATAGTAGCACAAGCGTGTGCTCATCTGGATCCTAGCAGAGCCTCTGGGATAATCACGCTTTCCGGACTCGAGCATCTGGCGGAAGAGGTTTAGGGTCGAGCGACTGAAGGTCACCTTGGAGTGCCGCTTGCATGCCTCGCTCTCTTAGCTTGTCAATCAAGACCAATGCCTGGTCGCGGGTCGTCTCAACCATAACTAGACGAGCGTGAAGCATCGGACTGCTCTGTTTCGTTCTGTATCCAAGTCGTCGAACTATCGGGTAAACCCTTTTTGCAGCTGACACAGAATCCATCCTCAAGAAAAGCCTCTGGATTCGATCAAGCCCACCACTTCCGAATTGACGATTGAATTCAGAGTAATATTCTCGGGTCTCGCGACCGATTCTCCTATCTGTGCGGAGTCGCAAGTCGCACTTTGCGCAGGTTCCGGTCACGTCCCTTTGATGGAATGCTAGTCGGAAACTCATTTCGGAGCAGCGCGGGCAGACAAAAAGTTGAGGCGGTGAGGAATGAACGACTATAGAGTCAGATCGCCATGTTTTCTTGGAGTCTGCTCCATGCCGGTTGGCGTGCGAGTCGCGAGGATTACGAGTCATGTTCGACACCAAACCATGTATTGGACGGGTGCTCAAACCTTTCTGACCGCGTCTTGTTAACGTTTAGAACCGAAAGGGATTGCAGGCGATCAGAGCAAGCAGCGGTGGGATGGGCTTGGATCTAGAGCTTCCAGATGAGCCCGATCAAAAACATTTACGCCTGCGATAGTCGTGGGTGAAGCCACGTTGGATGTACTCTTGAATGAGCGAGGGGCCGGCATCGTTCATCCGGATTTTTCCTCCGCCTTCAAAGCCATTTCTTGTTTGTGTTCGATCTGCTTCTGTTTAATCTCCTCGTAGAGATTGCACCAGTCGCGGCCGGAGACTACGAGCTGGTAGATCTTGAGCTTTGGATGAATGCACTTTGCCCTGTCAAATAGATCAGCGTTGAGCGGATCCTTCGTGGCAAACCAGACGCAGGATAGACAGTTTCCATTCTGCCACTGTATGCCCTTCAAGCGTTTCTGCAGTTCAGGCTCAGGTCCAGACATGATCTTTCAGCTTCAACCTAGTCCGTTATCAAGATTCACAACGTAAACGCAAAAACGAAGAATGCGCCTCGTGAAAGATACTTAACCTCTGAAAAGACGACTAGAAGTCCATGAAACCTGCGCAGAGGGGTCCTCAGAAGTCTGCCATGAGCGCCACCGGGACCAAGAAAGCGTTCTCGGAGGAGGAACGAGCCGCGATAAGGGACCGCGCCGAAGAGATGAAGGCTGACAAAGAGGAGGGGGAGCAGGCCGTGCTGGCGAAGGTCGGTGAGATGCGGGAACCGGATCGTACAATGGCCAAACGGATCCATACTATCATCATGCAAAGCGCGCCCGGCCTGACGCCGAGACTCTGGTACGGAATGCCCGCGTATGCCCAGGACGACAAGGTCGTCTGTTTCTTCCAGCCAGGGGCGAAGTTCAAGACACGGTACTCGACATTCGGCTTCAGCGACAAGGCCAACCTCGACGAAGGAAACATGTGGCCCAACGCCTACGCGCTGAAAGGGTTGACTGCCACTGAAGAGGCTAAGATTATCGCGCTAGTGAAGAAAGCCATTAGCTAAGCACCGAGTTCGCCCAACAAGCACTCGAACCGCGAGAGTCGCGCATTCCTAATTCTTGATCAGCCGCATGAGTCTTCTAAGCAGCAGTAGTTGGGTGTCTATTGGAACCTGGGCAGGATGGTTCATGTCGTAGAATACATGGTCTATGCCGATCCGCTTGAGTCTTGGCAAGTCCTCTGCGACCTGTTGAGGCGTACCTCCCAATAACGGTCGGGGCTCTACGGGTTTCTCTTCTAGGAAATTGTGGACTCTCAGGATCCACGTAATCTCTTCGGGGCTACGACCTGCCCCTCGCACCTTATCGCGAAAGTCGTTGATGGTTCGACTCAGTTTCTCTGTAGTAGTACTTCTTCCCGCCGCGGGCATGATACCGTCGGCGATTCTCGCCGCCCGCTCGATTGGAGCTGGAGCGAAGGCACCCAATAGAAGCGGAATCCCGCCAGACTGGACGGGTTTCGGCCCGATTCTTGATTCTGGGATATTGTAGAATTCGCCGGTGAAGCTGACTGGGTCTGGACCCCAGACGGCCCGCATTGCTTTGACATATTCCTCGAATCCTCTTCCACGCCGTTTTAGTGGAATGTTGGCAGTTTCAAACTCGTCCCGAAAGTCTCCCTGGCCGATACCGGCAATTGCTCGTCCACCACTCAGTCTGTCCAATGTTGCGAAACGCCGAGCGAGCGTCACGGGATTCTGGAAGAGAGCACTCATCACGCTCGTGCCAAGCTTAACCTTCTTCGTCCTCGCCGCGACGAAGGTCAGCATCTCAATGGGATCATAGACTGTGGCGAAGATCTCGGGCCAGGGATCGCCGTCAAAGGTTTCCTTAGGCCTAGTTGGGAGGAGCAGCCGGTCGCTGACCCACAAAGAAGCCAAATCCATTTTCTCCGCCTCGAGGGCTACGTGCAAGATGTTTTCAGGAGAAGCAACCGTTCCATATTGAGGAAGAGCAATCCCTACGGCAACGTTCGAGTCATCTGATCGACTGAAGGAACCTGGCACTTGGACTGCGTCCTCCAAAAGTTTCAAGATATATTATTGACGTCCATCAATGCAACGGAGTGAGATTCGAACCCTAGTAAGTCCGAGATGCAGATTCCGGGGATGTATTTCAAGAGGTTTAGCATGAGTCAGAGGTTGAAGAGTTCGACCGTGAGGAGGTCATAGGGTGGGGGTGGAGGATACAGGTAAGCGTAGTTAGCACGCGCGTAACGCGAAGAGAAGGCGGGCCCGTCGAGGAGACGATTCGAAAGAGGCAAGCACAGCGGTCGCGGTCGCGCTACTACCGACTGCCCTGACAAGCAATTGAGGAACCTCACGTGTTTATCAAGCGGTCAAGGAGCCTCGAACCCCATGGATTATGTCTCGCATGAAAATCGAGAGCTGGATAATCAAGAAATGACCTTGATGAGTTACGAGGCGAACGGAATAGGCGACGAAGAGGAAGACGACGATGACGAGGTCGAGGACGATAATGATGACGAGTCGGAGGAGCATCTCTGAGAGGACAAGACGGGGAGGAAGATTCAGAGCATATAATTCACGGGTCCCGTGTTCTTCAGACTTTTCTTGAGTGTATCCCTAGAAGGATGACTTGCGAGATTGCGAACGACATGCGTAGACATTCGTAGATTCCATGTTGAGGGACCGAAAGAACTTTGAAGCAGTGCAAGCGTCTCGCTAGGCCATGACTGAAAAGGAGGATGAGGACGAAAAGAAGTCCGCCAAATTATCACCGTTTGTTGAGCCTCAACTGTTCGTGGCTGTCGAAGAGGCGAATCGTAGACTGAAAGAGATAATGAAAGTTACAGATCCGACAACAGGGTTGTACAAGTCTATCAAGCGAATTACAGAAGTCAGCGAAATGATGCTGAAGCGTCAAGACCAGTTGACGAAGCTGTACGAGCCCTCCGAGAACGTAAGGAGGTATCTCGATAGAATCAAGCAACTAGTCGAACAGCTCACTCGTACGAAGATGACTGAGCTACCCGTTGTGTCGAGAACAATCATCCCCCAACTTGAGGGAGAAGTCTCCGGTTATATCGAGACCTTTGAACGAGCGCTAGCAGAGAAAGAGAAGGAGATAAGGGCTCTAAAGGCAGAGCTTGAAGCGTTAAAGTCGAAAACGAAGAACTAGTATCTGGTTTCATGGGGCGGACAGAGGCCCGAGATTGGTTTCTCACTGGTCCAGCGTACCTATAAGCGACGATCAGCTGGCTAGCTATCATGATAAACTCAGAAAAGCTTCTGAAAGACCTAAACCTTAGATTGGCGCGTTTCGGAGATTCCGACGTTGAAATCCAACGATCGCTCCTGCCTCCCGCGATCCATTCATCGGACGCGAGTCGGTATTACCGTAATATTGCCTCTAGACTAGTCTTCAACATCGAATAGTGTGGCGGGCGAGTGGCCTATGCTCGCCTTGTTCCCTGCTTTTCTTTCTCGCAGCGAATCACGTGCTCGAATGGGAGATCTATTCCCCCCTGTTTCAGCAACATATCATTTTGTTTAAGCAATTGTTCTGTCCAGCCCCAAGTCCGAAGCTCTTCCACTGCATTCTCATAACCTAGGTGTATCGTGGTGTCAAAATACGTCACGCGGAAGTTGTGAAACCCGACGTCTCTCATCATGACAAAAAGTTGGTCGGGAGTCCATGATGGCCAGTGTTTGATCAGGAGCCCTTGGGGTCCCGAGGTTGGATAGGACGACCATTCGCCATGAACCATGATGCCGCCTGGTCGAAGGACACGATAGAACTCTTCTAGAGCTTTCTGCAACAGTGGCTTTCGAGGAAGGTCACATAGTAGTTCGTTTGAAACTACGAAGTCAACGCTTTCGCTGTCTACATCATTGAGGTGTCTAACATCCGAGGACACAACGCGGACTCGATACTCCAATCTTCTCCTGTGTAGTGCTGCGGCGAGTTCGTTCAGCCAGCCAGCGTAGGGACCTTTCGAAGAGTCTACAGCGATCATCCTAGTAGATGTTGGCAGCTTCCCTAGCAAGGGTATTGTCAGCTGGCCTCGCCCGCAACCAGCCTCGAGAATAGTCCGGATTCTACGGGAATCGATCTCTTGTACAAAATGTTCTGCTAATCTTTCATAATATTTTGAGCGGGCGGCGATCAGATCTCTTGGGCGGTCCGCGTTGATCTTCATCTGTCTTCAATAATTATGGAGCGATGCCAAGGGTTGGAATGACCAACCGTTTGTGGAAGTGTAGAAGGGCTGGAGAGATTCTCTATTCCATTCCCATGCCGCCAGGCGGCATCCCTGGAGGCCCGCTTGCGCCCGCTCCTCCACCCATTCCCTTCGAGCTAATTACATCGTCTACTCTGAGGAGCATCGTTACCACTTCAAGCGCCGACTTGATGACTTGTTTCTTGACCCGGAGTGGTTCGACGACTTTCATTTTCCACATGTCGGCCGTCTTCCCTGTCGGAACGCTGACTCCGTACCAGATGTTTTGGAGGTTGTTGTGTTTCGCTCTAAGCTCTACCATGATGTCGATGGGGTCTATGCCCGCGTTTTGCGCTATAGCTACAGGAATCGCCTCAAAGGCCTCGGCGAAGGCTGTGACTGCGAGCTGTTCTCTGCCTCCCACCTTGATAGCGTAGACTTTTAGTCGCTTGGCGAGCTCTGCCTCGGGGGCGCCTCCTCCGGCGAGGATCTTTCCATCCTCAATCGCGTTTCTGACCACGCATATTGCATCGTGTAGCGACCTCTCGGCCTCGTCTACCACGTGTTCTGACCCGCCCCGAATCATTATCGTTACGGCTTTCGGGTTCTTGCAATCACGAACATAGACTAGTTTGTCTTCTCCAACCTTTACCTCTTCAACCAGCTTAGCCTGGCCCAAGGCCTCCTTTGACAGATCCTTCAAGGTCCCAATGACGGATCCACCGGTTGCTTTCGCAAGCTTCTCCATATCCCCGCTGCTGACATTCTTGACTGTGAGGATCCCCTTCCTTGCCAGTATGGATAGGATTTGGTCGTCCACGTTCTTTTCCGTAAAAAGGACCTTGGCGCCGGTCTTGGCGACGTCGTCGGCCATTTTTTCGAGAAGTTTCTCTTCTTCGTCGATGAAACTGAACATGTCTTCGGGTCTGTCGATGTTGATCTTTGCACTGGTCTCCGTCTTCTGTGACTCGAGCTTGGCGTTGAGTAGCAGTATTCCACCGTTCGCGATTCTCTTCGGCATGTCTGCTTGGGCGACTTCTTTGTCTATGATTATCCCGTTCACTAGCTCAGACTCGCCTAGACTTTGTCCGTGTTTCTTAACCACCTTGATCAAGTCTATGTCGGCTGTGATCTTGCCATCTTTCTTCTCCATGACCTGTCTCACTGCGTCAACGGCCAGCTCGGCGAAATGGGCCTGTAAGCCAAAGATACCTTTGGTGTTTAGAGAAGTGAACGCGATCTGTTTCAATCGTTCCTGGTCGTCGGGTTTGATGTTGACCGCTATCTTGTCGAGGATTTCCTGGGCTTTCTCTGCAGCGTCTCGGTATCCGTCGATGATGACGTTGGGATGAATGTCTTTGTCGAGTAGGGCTTCGGCTCCAGCTAGAAGTTCGCCTGCTAGGACTACGGCGGTTGTTGTCCCATCGCCCACTTCGCTATCCTGCGTCTTAGAGACTTCAACAAGCATCTTGGCGGCGGGGTGTTGAACATCCATCTCCTTCATGATTGTAGCGCCATCGTTTGTTATGACGATGTCTCCCATGCCTGCGACGAGCATTTTGTCCATGCCCTTGGGACCGATGGTGGAACGAACGGTCTCGGCTAGGACCTTTGCGGCCATGATATTGTTCTTCTGAGCTTCTCTTCCCTTAGACCGGGAACTACCTTCTTTCAGAATTAGAACGCGCACTTCTGACGTTGCAAATCACACTTTGAATGGCGTAGGGGAGTTGGGACTCTTGAGATAAATGTATGCAGGGGCGGATTTCTAGAAATTCAACCTGGCGGGCCCACCCAAGTATGCTGGAAGACGGTCTTGGGCGACCACGCTCTGCGTCCGAGTCCAGCTACTGGACTCGAGCTTGCGTTCGGGGTAAGTTTCAGTTTACGCCTCGTATTTCGGACCCGAAAAAAAGGGGGGAGGTCGAGGGAGCTATACTACTTGATTACGCTTTGAAGAATGGTGCATAAGCGAGAAGAGTCTCGCTCTTGAAGAGCCCTGGGAGATTAGTAATTCTCTCAACGGAATTCTTCATGATGTCTTCAGAGGTTCTTGCTTGCCAGAGTGCTACTATGTCGAACTGTCCTGGTACTGTCGATGCTTCTACGAAGCCTGGTATGTTGCTGAGCTGCTTTATGATCTGCTCGCTGGTGTTGTGCTCGACTGTCAATACTGAGACACCGAGGGCCATCTGGCTCTCGAGCTTCTTGGTCGGCTGCATGCCGTCGAAGCCGGTGTGAGTGTCGGTCGTGCGTACGTCGCTGATTTCACGGATTTCTTTGACTGTCTGGTAGATGTTGTGTGGCGTATTGGGTTTCAGGCGTAGGACTAGGTCGTATCTGCCTGTTACTGGTGCGATGAGGTCGATCTGGCTGTTGCGCTTTAGCTCCTCGACCACTTTAGTACTGCGGCCCGAGTTAACGGTCGCGAATACGTAGGTCGGGAAATTCATGTCGGTTTGCATATTTGTTACCATATAGTAACAGGTGTTACTTGCTTATAAGACTTTTATTTCACTACGTACAATCTGTTACATGAGGCAAAGGGGTCGAAGTTGACAGTTCACCGAAACGGCGTCAGCGTCCCAGAAGCAGTGCGCGAGATTCTGGTTAGAAACTACCCCGTCTACCAATGCCTGAAAATGAAACTTGTGAACTTCCATGCCCTTGCAGAAAAGATCCAAGGCGAGGTCAAAACAATGAGCGGGAAAGATGCGAGCATCAACACGCTGGTCGTGGCGATCAAGAGACTCTCCGACACTCTCCCCAATGACAGTGGTCCCGGAGCGTCCAAAGTTCTCAAAGACGCGCGAATCTCCCTTTCGAGCGACATAGTAGACGTGACGATCAGGACGACGAGAACTCAGTTCCCGGCGATAGTCAAGGAACTGGCAGACGCCGCGAGCGGGTTGTCAGAGTTTCCAAACATCTTTCCTCTATCGAACTCTATCAAACTGATTCTCCACGGAGATGACTACGCTCTTGTCAGGGGCGAACTGGACCGTCACGGTCAGGTGACGACCCAGCGTAATGTTGCACGATTGACCCTCAACATGTCGCCTCGCGCCGAGATGACCCCCGGAATATCGTCATACATCACTGAACTATTGTTCAGAAACGGTGTGAATATCCTCGACGCGTTTCTCGGCTACGGCGACATCATAATGGTCGTGAACGATAGAGACGGACCGATCGCATATGACGTACTACAGAGAGAAATTCAAGGCCCGATGCCAGGGGGGTAAACTGGAAGTCTCTCCTCCCTGGTCTTGGCATACCTCCTCTATCGGTACGACCGAGGCACACGACGCCGCCGATCCCATTCTCTGGATAATCACCACTAGTCGAATGGCCATCGCTCTATTGGTATGACTTAAGGCGGGGCTGCTGGAACCGGTCCGCGACAAGCGCCCGACAAGACCTTATCGCGAGGCGACTAGCTTTCGCTGACGGAGCTCTTCATCGTTCGATTTTCTCCGCGCAATTATTTCGTGACGGTGAAGGTGAACGGGTTGTTGCGCGAAGTGATCACTTTGACCGTGTATTGTCCGGGTTGGAAGAATCCAGCTTGGTAAGTGCCGGAGCCTGCAACATAGCTGCAGGTAGTGCTCGCATAAGCTGCGCCGGCAATGCTGGCATAGCAGGTCGTGCTGCCCTGTGTAGTTGGAACAGACATTGTTACGCTGACGACTGCGTTCGGACTGATGCTCGGCCCGTTAGTCCAACTGATAGCCTGCCAGATGTCATTGGACGAGTCATAAACATAGAACGAAGTCAAAGTAACGCCGAGTGTGCCGCCATTCCTAATGTACAGTGTGACATTGTTGTTGCTCGGAAACGCCCCATTCGTGTCTAGTGTCAGTGGTCCTTCTTTGTTGTTGTTAGGATTGACCAGGAGTGTTCCGAGTAGTCCAGTTGACCACGCATAGACCATGACTGCGGCGACAACTACAATGACAACCATCAGTAGAGCAGCAAGGATCGTGTCGATCCCTTTCCTGTTTCCGGCTTTCCAAGTTGGGCGCAAGGTGAGGCCACGATGGTTGCGCCAGTTGATTTGTTAGCCGATACCAGTGTCTCGGGGGGAAGGTTTCTACACACGCATTGTCATGGCAATCTCGCCCTGCAATACGAGTCAATAATGCAGTAGAAGCGAAGCGCCCGCGGGACAATGATTTGTTAGCGGATCAGACTTACTTCACGATCCTATGGTAGGTTCAAGTAACTCTAAGAGATTCAGGTCGAAAAGCGGCAGGAGCCTGGACACCCTCGCCGATGCGGACAGAATGTGGATTGTGACTAGTCTCAATTGAACAGCGACTACCTAGCCCAAGCAACAGGACCCGGGTCGTCAACAGGCAGAGTTCGATGGTACGCGCTCATTTCATTGATCCTCCTCGCAGCAACTCTCGCGGAGGTCTTGACTGGTTCAACCCCACTCCCTTCGATCATCTTGTACCCGATTGGTTTCTTGTTCAACATAGGTCTCTATGGAGGCGGAGCCGTGCTCATCAGGGAGGCGAGCGTCCGTTGGAGGAAGCGATGGGGAGCGGTCCTATTTCTCGGAGGCGCCTACGCTGTGGGCGAGGAGGGCTTCGCAGCAAAGACGATGATTAATCCGAACTCGCCGATCATCGGGAACCAGCTCTACAGCCACTGGATAGGAATCAACTGGGTCCCACTAACGGCCCTCACAATCTTTCACGCAGGATTCAGCATAGCAGTCCCGATTCTCCTCATCGAACTAATCTTCCCAAAGACCAAAGGAAGACGACTAGTTGGCAATCTGGGACTTACGACAACCCTCGTATTGTACGGGATCGACGTTACTCTACTCTCGCTCTTCCTCGGAGACCCCTATGTCCCTTCTCTCTTCGTGGTAGCGTTTCTCTCAGTTTATGCGGCCACGTTCCTTGTCACAGGCTACAAGATTCCGAAAACGTTTCTCCAGGCGAAAGAGGAACGACCTGACCGCCGCGAGCGCACCTTCCTCCTCTTGGGCCTCAGTGTAATGACCGGGTTCTTCGTAATTGGGGGAGGGCTCACATCATTCGGAAGTCTCACGGTGCGATTTCTTCCTTGGCCGGCTACTGTCGCGCTCTATCTCCCTTTTGTCGGCCTTACTGCCTGGTACCTGGTAAAACACGCGGGCCGATCTGAGAACGATTCTGTCAAGATTGCATTCGTTCTAGGAATGATGCTCATCTTCATTCCGATGGACATCATGCTGGAGATTAGCGGAGATATTGGGGTCCTAGTCTATACCGGCCTGGTCATCGGACTATTGATATGGCTACGCCAACGAGTCAAACAAGCCGGAAAAGTTCTGCCTATGGGGCATCCAACCAGCTAAGAAGTCGCTTTGTTGAGAACTGAAGAGGAGGAATGAGGAACGATTTGTGGGTTCCCTGTAGCCGAGAAGCAGGACTAATAGGATATGGTTCCTGTCTGCGTGCCGGAGAAGGTTCCTGCAGTCGCCGACGTGAAAGTTATCGAAGCATGTACCGTTCCCGAGCCTGTGGCGCTTACAAATCGGCCAGTGCCGCCGGTGATGGTGAAAGAACCGGTTAGAGTGAAGGCATTGGGAGTGGAAGTTGGGCAAATTGTGTCATGCACTGTCTGGAAAACACTATCTCCGTTTGCGCCCGTGTACGTGTCCTGCTCAGTGGCGGTGAATCCCCCACACGCTGCTTGCCCTGTGATCGTGCTCGGGAACCTAAGGTTCGTGAGCCCGAGATGGTCGTAGTAGCCTGTCCCGATTATGAGTACGGTCGTCGGCGAGGTGTCTGTGAATGTCCCCGAACCACTCCCGTTGAACGGTGTTGAGTGCGTCGCGAAAGCTGCTGGAAACGCGCCAAGAATCGCAAGAAGGCCTAAGACGCTAAGAATCAAAAGTTTCATTGACTCCAGCCAGAACTCACGAGTGTTCCTATAAGGATTCGTTCTCAGAATCCAAGCGAATAGATAACGGAACACCAACCAAAGCGATCAAGACGCCTTACGTCGATGTCTTGGAAGCGGGATGAGTCCAGGCGTCTTCTGCCAGTACTCCGCGTATCCTGGGACAAACTCTCGCATCTTCTTCTCCTCGACAAACGCGCGGTACACGAAGAGCAGGATTCCAAGCGCTGCCCAGAGCCATGGCCCGACGCCGCCATGTGCCTCCGCCGCCCAGGCTACCCAGAGTGCGCAGTACCCGAGATACATCGGGTGCCTGACAATCCTGTAGGGCCCTTTGTTCGCTAGCGCCCGGGCTTCAGGCAACACGCTGAAATTGGTCCTCAGGGAGAGGATTGACCATGCCAGCCAAAGGTAAGTCGCAATGAACACGAGCGCAGGGAGACCCATCGTTAGGCTGTACAGCAAAACGATTACCGGGTAGAGCCATGTCCCGATAATCGGTAGTAAGACTTCCCCGCCTCGCGAATCCGACCAGGATGCCCACGCCTTCGCCCGTCCTTGGAACAAACCGAAAACGGCGACACCACCCTCAAAGGCCACATATGGAACAACCGCAAGGGTCTCCGACCAATTCCATCCATTGATTAAGGTCGCCACGCCGAAAACCGATCCAAGGACCACCGACAGAGTGGCCGCACGCCCAATCAATCGGACCCTACTAGAGCCCGCAAAGGTCTTTCTGGCACCGTCAGCTTCGTCAGTGGTCATTAGAAAATCCCTCTGCTTGCGCCGATGCTCTGCTTCCATCCATCAGCGATCTGCGTTATCATTCCATTCCCATGCCATATGTCTCCCACATTGATTAAGAGATGTTGGACTAAGCCGGGAGAATGGTGGAGAAGAACTTCGAATTGAAGCGACGGCGAAGCATGCCGGTAAGGACGCAGGCACTCAGGTGAATAGAAAATAGTAGACCGTATATCTGTGAGGCTAGCACCCAGAGAGAAGGCGATAGTCTGAGGCTGATATCCTTCGTGCTAGCGGCTGTTCTGCTTGAAGCTGGGTTGATAGTATTCTCTAATGATCTTACGCCCATCTCAAATGGTACTCCACCCGGAGGGAGTATCTACGCGCCGGCTTTGGGAGTCGCCTTCTTTCTAGGGATATGCTCTTTTCCTATACGGATCACTTCAGGGAAAGAATCCAAACATATGAGATTCTGACAACTTTCGGTAGGGTGGCGTGACGCCGTTCGAGCCTAAGGTCAAAGTCGCCTCTCAAAGCGTATTCTACTCCCTGCGCACTCTTGACGGGACTTGCGCATCGGGTTGCGGCGGTTCTCAAATCCACGTCGCCGAAATAGTTTTCGGGGTAGAAATTGTCGAATGGGACCTTTGCTCTGTCTGTCTTTCTCGGACTGGTTTCATCGAATACTTCAATTCTCTGCCTTCGGCAACCTCGCGAGAAGCGGAAGAAGTCAAGATACTCCTGGGAATTTCAAATAGGACTTTTGAAAAGACGAACCGAACTGCCCCGCCCAAAACCTAGTTTCGAGCAAAGGACCAAAATGAATTTCGAACCTGCGCAACTGCGAGAGTACCACCGAGAAGTACACTTAGCATAACGCTGGTACGTAGGAGTTCCATCCGAAGCCGTATGGGAACGGAGGAACGAACTCCCATTGTTATTTGAGAAGTCCAAGCTCCGGTTTTCTTTGCAAGAGTTTATCGACAAGCAGCCTGAGGACTTCCTGAGATCTAGTTGGGAGAAGGCGAGCGCAGACTCGCGGCAATAATGTTCACCGATATGGTCGGCTCGACAGCCGCCGCTCAAACCAACGAGGCAGATGCGCTGAAGCTTCGCGATGAACAAGAGAAGATCGTTCGACCTCTCTTGACCCTCCATCTGGGTCGCCAGGTCAAGTCGATGGGCGATGGGTTTCTTGTGGTGTTCGACAGTGCATTGCGTGCCGTAGAGTGCGCAGTCGACATCCAGGACCATCTTCAGGCGCGCAACTCACGACCTGGTGTAGTGCCTATTCGATTACGCGTGGGGGTTCACCTTGGGGATGTTGAGGTGAGGGCAGGCGATATTCTCGGGGACTCTGTCAATGTTGCTTCCAGGATCGAACCTCTCGCGGAGCCGGGTGGGATCTGCATATCCGAATCAGTGTTCGTCCAGGTCCAGAACAAGATCATCAATCGGTTCGAGAAACTGGAACAGAAGGAGCTCAAGGGCCTGCTATTCCCGGTCAAGGTCTACCGGGTCCATTTAGCGCCGGCCCTTCGAGGCTCCTCCTCGGCAGGTACCATTCTCGGTCGATTGGACAAGAATCGTATCGTCGTCCTTCCGTTTGTGAGCATGAGCTCTGACCCGAACGATGGGTACTTCGCTGATGGGCTCACGGAAGAATTGATCACGAGCCTGTCGCTGGTCAAGGGGCTCAAAGTGATCGCCCGCACTTCGGCCATGAGCTACAAGAACAAGGAGAAGCATGTCTCGGAGATCGGAAAGGAGCTTAGCGTCGGGACGGTCGTGGAGGGAAGCGTCCGGAGGGCTGCGAGCCGGGTCCGGGTTACAGTACAGGTGATCGATGTTGCCACGGAGGAGCATCTGTGGGCTGAGAAGTACGACAGAGACCTTGACGACATCTTTGCGGTTCAGAGTGCGATTGCGGATAGTGTGGCGAGGTCGCTCCCCGGCAGCCTCCCAACTGAGAAGCCCGTGGTCCCTACACTTGAAGGGACTGAGGACCCTCAGGCCTACATGCTCTTTCTCCAGGGACAGTCATTGATGTACGAGCGAGAAGAGGGGCCGCTGAGGCAATCCTTGGGATTCTTCGAGCAAGCGATCGAGAGAGATCCTGTCTTCTCAAGAGTTTACGTGGGGATGGCTCGATGCTACTGCCAGCTCGGGAATTATGGACTCATTCCTTTTTCTGAGGGCATTGAACGCGGAAAGGCCGCAGTCCAGAAAGCTCTGGCGATGAGCCCCGACCTGGCGGAGGCGCACTGGGTGCTCGCCCTGCTTTCTTACATGGCAGACGACCTTGTCGCCACCGAAGCGGAGGCACGTAAGGCGCTTCAACTGAAGCCCAACCTCGCAGAAGGTTACGGAATGCTTTCCGATCTGGAAGCAGAGAGAGGCAACCTAAGGGATGCTGTAAGCAACATGGAGGCTGCCTATCAACTGGATCCTCTTTCACCACTCGTGACAATGCGAATCGGGCGCTTCTACTTCTACGCAGGTAGAGAGCAGGAAGCCCTTGAGCATTGGAAAAAGACCGTCAACATCAACCCCATCGGCACCTACCGCAGCATGACAGATTACTACATGACCAAGGGCGACCTGGAGAAGGCCGAATCTATCGTGCAGGAGCTGGAGAGAATAGCGCCGACCAACATGTACACTCTCCTGAACCGAGGTTACCTCGCGGCCCTAAAGGGAGACAAGCCCACTGCGATGAGGACGATCGCGAAGCTGGGGACTCACGAACAGGGAAATGCCACGTCCAGTCTAGCTGGCTACATCTATCTCGCGATGGGCGACGTGGACAAGTTCTTCGAATACATGTTCGCCGCGGCGAAAGGCCACTACCTAGATACCATAGACCTCATGTACTCTCCGCTCTTCGCCGAAGTCAGGAAGGATCCGAGACTAAAGCAGATCGTCGAATCCGTCGGCTCCACCCTGCCAACCACGCAGCAGGAATTGTCTCTCATAATGCATCGACCGTCGTGATATCAATCGCTATCTAAGAGTAGATTTGGCTTCGCCCGTCAGTATTCGAGGGCGGGCCTTATACGCGCTGCTTATGTTCTCACCGAGACGGGAGCGAATACGTCTACTGGTTTCTCAAGGAATCTGCTAAGTAGTCTCGAATTCCGACAAAGCTATAATCCGGACTGGAACACCGGTTAGTTGTTTATTCAAGCCTTGTCGGTCTCTTCGGTGAACTTCTCAGCTGGGCGAGTCGGATTAAGGCGCGTTAAGCGAACAAAACAGGATTCTCACGTTATGGGGCCTGACTGAGTCCTGGCGGTACTAGCGAAACAACAATCCCAACGATCCTCCCAGTCTTCGCCCGGGTTTAAGAAATCCAGGCCGCGAATTACAACCGATACTGTTTCGTTTCGCATAGACAGCATCCTCAGAGCGAACCTTGAGGAGGAGGCGAAGAAGAACCGGACCAGTCTCAACACACTGGTTTCTCAGATCTTATCCCGCTACGCGGACTGGTGGCGTTACGCGGGAAGGCTCGGACTTATACCTGTCAGTAAAGACCTCCTACGGGACGCGTTCAAGCTACTCGAAGAACCAGAACTGGAAGAGCTGGGCAGGAGGTTCGCTGAGACTTCCGGACGAGAACATGTCCTCTACCTCTACCAGCAGCTGAGCTTCGGAACCATCCTCCAGTTCCTAGACCTATGGAGCAGCCACTTCGACGCATATGAACACCGCTATGACGGAAAGATGCATTATTACACTGTTCATCACGACGTCAACCTCAACTTCTCAATATTCATCAAAGAATTCGTCACGACGATGATCAAGGAGACAGTGCCTCGAACAGTCAAGTTCGAAACTGTAGGACCCAACTCTGTGACTTTCAGCTTCGAAGGCTAGTCTGCAAAGATCTCGTTGCAGTGTGTTGCAAACAGGCTGTTATCTTGCAGTTGATTGCTTGGCCTTAACTGTTCCTTAGGAACATGGCCCACTTTACTCGTGTCAAAGATCTATTCACGATTGCGACGACGGATATCTGTCACAGCCCTGCTTCTAGCATTCCTCTCGATCGCGGTAATTGTAGTAACTCCCCTCTCACTAGGGAGAAACATACAGGGGACGAACAGTTCTGTTGTGTACCAGAAAGTTGACGCTTCTAGCGCCATAAAAAACGCCATCGCTTCTCTCCAAACTGGAAATGGCCCTTTAGGCACGGGTCCGATCAGTTGTTCTGCCACGGGACCTGGAAGCGCGTCATGTGATACGGCTAGGAACGGACAAGCGGTTTCGACATCAAGCGGAGAGCCCATCTCGTTACCAAGCGCGGCGAGTGGCTCGTGGACAAACATTACTTCTAGCATTCTCTCCAGGGCCGATGCGTCGATGGTTTACGATGCTGCTGATCGCTACGTAGTGCTCTTCGGTGGAGGCTCGCTCTCTGCCGGGTTCGGTGATACTTGGAAGTTTCTGGCCGGTTCGTGGACAAACATAACGCCCAACACTAGTCCCCCCTACCGGGGATTCGCGTCGATGGCTTATGATGCGGCTGACGGCTACGTGATTCTCTTCGGCGGAGAGAAGGGTTCGTTTGTCTTTTTGCGTGATACTTGGAAGTTCCTTGCTGGTTCATGGACAAACATCACATCCAGTACTGGCCCTTCCCCGCGGGCGGAAGCGTCAATGGATTATGATGCCGCTGATCGCTATATCGTCATGCTCGGCGGTTCGACATGGACTAGCGCTGGGAGCACCACGTTTGGTGACACTTGGAAGTTTCTGGCCGGTTCGTGGTCAAACATTACTCCCGGAGGTAGTCCCTCCCCACGGTCTGGTGCGTCGATGGTCTATGATGCCGCGGATGGCTACGTGATGCTCTTCGGCGGATATGATGGCTCTACCTTCTTGGGCGATACATGGAAGTTTCTGGCCGGCACATGGACTACAAATATCATTTCAAGTGTCGGACCCTCTACTAGAGCATTTGCGTCGATGGTTTATGATGCGGCAGATGGCTATGTAGTGCTCTTCGGTGGAGGCTCGCTCTCTGCCGGGTTCGGTGATACTTGGAAGTTTCTGGCCGGTTCGTGGACAAACATTACGTCCAGTGCTGGTCCCTATTCACGGGGATATGCATCGATGGTTTATGATGCGGCTACTGGATACGTCATCTTATTCGGTGGCGGGACGACTAGTAGCACGATTATTACTGCCGTTTTAGGCGATACTTGGCGGTTTCTTGGCAGTTCATGGACATACATTACGCAATCCTTCCTAGAGATATTCGCGCCTATGGTCTATGATGCTGCTGACGGCTACGTGATTCTCTTCGGCGGAATTAGTAGTTCTGGCTCTTTTGGTGAAACTTGGAAGTTTCTCGGCGGATCATGGACGAACATTACGCCTAGTACTGGCCCCTCTCCACGGCTTGTTGCGTCGATGGCTTATGATGTTGCTGACGGTTATGTAATCCTGTTTGGCGGAGTCGATTACTTCGGAAGAAATACAACTAGGTCTTTGAGTGATACTTGGAAGTTCCTCGCTGGTTCATGGACAAACATCACGTCCAGTGCCGGCCCTTCTCCAGGGGTTGGGATCATGGCTTACGACGCTGCTGACGGTTATGTAGTCGCGTTCGGCGGTTCTACATCCACTGGCAACGGTGGTAATGTCACTGCCGTTCATGGTAATACTTGGAAGTTTCTGGGCGGCTCATGGACGAACATTACGTCCAGTACTGGCCCTTCCCCGCGGGGCGTTGCTTCAATGGCTTATGATGCCTTTGATGGCTATGTAGTCTCGTTTGGCGTAGATACTAACACTACTACGAATAGCGGTCCCGTCGATACTTGGAAGTTTCTCGGCGGCTCATGGACAAACATTACGACTAGTATTGGTCCCTCCCCACGGGCCGGTGGGTCGATGGCTTATGATGTTGCTGACGGTTATGTAATTCTCTTTGGCGGAGAAACCGCGGGAAAAACCACTAACACTTTGGGTGATACTTGGAAGTTTCAGGGCGGATCATGGACAAACATTACGACTAGTATTGGTCCCTCCCCACGGGCCGGTGCATCGATGGCTTATGATGGTGCAGACGGTTATGTAGTCCTCTTTGGCGGATTCGGTTTCAACGGAGGAACGGTCCCCTTTTTCAGTGATACTTGGAAATTCTCAGCGTTGGGCACTCCTCCTGCTTTCGACTATTCGTTGTCAAACAACGGTCCTGTGAGCATTGCAGCTGGTCTTTCGGGCAGCGTGACTATCACTGCGAAGCTGACTTCAGGTACTGCTCAATCTGTCGTGTTGTCGTGTATTGCTCCTCTGCCGTCCGGTATCTCGTGCTCTTCGTTCAGTCCTGTTTCGGTGACTCCATCCTCTTCTGGGGCGTCTAGTAACCTGAGGTTTGGCGTTGCGTCTTCTGTTGCGCCGGGCTCGTACATTTTCCAGGTACATGCTAGTCCTATCGGTGCGACTCTTTCCGGTTCAACAACGACTGTGACTATTGCTGTTACTGCCGTTCCGTTTGACTATTCCTTATCGAACAATGGTCCAGTCAGCATTACGCAGGGTAGCGCTGGTATTGTGACAGTTACTGCAACTCTGACTGCGAGCACTGCTCAACTCGTGACATTGTCATGTTCTGGTCTTCCGTCGGGCATTACCTGTGGCAGTTTCACTGTGAACCCAGTTACTCCTACAGGATCGAGTGGCTTGACGGTTAATGTTGCATCTTCCGTTGCCCCCGGCTCGTACAGTTTCACTGTAACTGGGTCCCCACTCGGCGCTACTACCACTTCCACTAGAGTGACTGTTAATGTAATTCGAGCACCGGTCGTCGCCCCAGGCTTCGCCGTAGCAGATTTCGCTATAGGGTTCCCAAGTACTGGAGTGTGTAATTCTTCATCATGCTATGGCCCGTTTGGCCTAGCGTTCGACGCTTCGGGCAGCTTGTTCGTAAGCGATGGAGTGTCTGGGCTGATCTACAAGTTCCCCTCTACTGGAGGTGTTGCCTCGCTTGCCACACAGTTGAACACAGTTCCGATCTCCGGTGGTCTTTTGGGCCTAGCGTTCACCAAGGATGGGCGCTTATACCAAGTGATTCAGAGCCCAGGTGAAGTGCTTGAAATCAACGCATCAACTGGTGCTGTTATCCGTGTCGTAGCATCCATTTCTTCAGGTCTCCTAGCAGGACTCGCTGTAGATCCACTCAGCGGTGACCTCTTCGTGTCGGACCAAGCTAACACAATTTGGCGCATCTCTAATTTTGCAACCGGACCAGGGACCGTTACTGCATATACGACTGGAGCAGGGAACACTGACGGCCTCGCATTCGGTTCTGACGGCACACTCTATGCTGCGAGCCGGACCCTCGGAGGGATTGCAGCAATCACAGGGACGAATTCGACCACTCCAGGCACTGTGACCTTCATAGCCAGTGTCCCATCCATTGATGGAATGGTTGTATCATCGAACCCCAAATCGCACATCGTCTTCGCTAACCGCAACGACGGGATCATCACTGAAATCAACTTCACATCCACAACCCCAACGCTCACCAATATTCTCACCGGCGGTAGTCGAGGCGACTTTGTCACAGTTGGACCAGACGGCTGCCTCTACGCAACCCAATCGGACAAGGTGCTCAAGGTGACAAACGCTGACGGCAGCTGCCTGCCACCTCCGCTCGGCCCACTCACCCTACCTCCCAATCTCTCCGACTTCCACATCGCTACTAACCCATTATCATTCACAGTCGAGATCGGCAATTCCGGCACGTCCACAGTAACTCTGACCAGCGTCAACGGCTTTGCTGGCGTCGTCCACCTAGCTAGTTCAGTCTCGCCTGCGGGTCTTACATGCATTTTGAGCCCGACCAGCGTTACTGGCTCAGGCGCCTCTACCCTGAGGTGCACCAGCGCGACACCAGGAATCTTTGCGGTTAATGTCACTGGGACAAGCGGAACGCTATCTCACTCTACAACAGTGACTGTTATCGTTACTACTGTTCCATTTGACTATTTCTTATCGAACAGCGGTCCAGTGAGTATTCAAGCGGGTAGTTCTGGGACTGTGACGACTACCACGACTCTAACTGCTGGTTCTACTCGTTCAGTGATGTTGTCCTGTTCTGGTCTTCCGTCGGGCATTACATGCGGCAGCTTTACTGTCGACCCTGTGACTCCGACAGGGTCGAGCGACCTGACCGTGAGTGTTGCGTCTTCTGTTGCGCCTGGCTCGTACAGTTTCCAGATCTCTGGCACTCCTGCAGGTGCGACTGCTTCGAGGGCCACAACCACTGTCAGCCTGATTGTTACGATTAAGGATAACACGTCTATCAGTGTAGGCAGTGTCAGTTGCAACATCGCCGCGGGCGGGTCAAGTTGTACTGCTACTGTTACCGCGACTATCGTTGACACTACTACAGCATCAAACATCGCGACTGGTACAGTCATCTTCACATTGACCGCGGGTTCTACAGGCGGTTCATTGAGCGTAACCACATGCGCGCTCACATCAGGTAGCTGCTCTGTCACATTCCATGGCACAACCGCGGGTATCGGCTACATAGTTGCATCCTATGGCGGTGACTCTACTCACAAGACCAGCACGAGTCTGACCGCTACCGTGACCGTTACCGTTACTACTGTCCCGTTTGATTATGCCTTGTCGAACAGTGGTCCTGTCACTATTACCCAGGGTAGTTCTGGTACTGTCACGGTTACTGCAACTCTCACTGCGAGCACTGCCCAACTTGTGACATTGTCATGTTCTGGTCTTCCGACCGGAATCACTTGTGGCAGTTTCACTTCCAACTCTGTAACTCCGACTGGCAGTAGCGATCTGATGATCAATGTTGCATCTATTGTCTCGCCTGGCTCGCACACTTTCATGATTACTGGCTCGCCATCAGGCGCTACAACGTCTCCGACTACTATCACCCTCTATGTGACTGCTCCTCCTCCTGCATTCGACTATACGTTATCTGTGAATCCTGCTGTAGCATCTCTCGTTGGGGGCTCATCCACGTCTGGGATTGTCACCGCGACTTTCACCAGCGGCACCGCTCAGCCCTTTTCTCTCACAGTATCCATCTCGCCCAACCCGGAAGTCTGCCAGGTCAGCTCGGGCATCAGTCCCTGCGGCAACATCAGCCTCAACAACTTCGTGAGCACCTCGACAGGGGCAACAGCTACCCTTACAGTTTCAACAAACAGTATCATTCCACCTGGAACATACACGCTTACCATAACAGGAACTCCTGCCGGTTTGTCTCACAGTTCCGCCACGTTTACTTTCACCATAACCGCTCCATCAGTCTCCACTGTCAGCTGCGGGCATGACCAATCATGTTCTGTCCTGAGCAACTCTACCCTTTCGAACATACGTTTGGCGGGTAACACGATCCACGTCGAGGCCACAGGTCCCCACGGAGCTGGGGGCTATGCCAACGTGACCGTTCCCAAATCAGATGTTCCCCACCTCGACACATTGCATGTCTTCGTCGACAACAACAAGCTGTCTAATTCTGATGTGACCATAACCAGCAATTCTACGGATTATTTCATCTACTTCACTTTCACATTCCACAGCCCTGTCGTGATCGATATCCAGTTGACAACGCCCGAGCAGACCCCTAGTGCTCCCACGATTTTGGGCCTTGACTCTACACTCTTTTACGAAATAATTGGAGGACTAGTAGCGGCAGTCATAGTCGCAGTCTCTGCGGCCGTCATGCTCCGCCGACGAGGAAGACCCAAAGCTCCCGTATCGAATTAGTGCATTCTCGCCCTTCGTGATTATGCGTTTTGATTTTCAAGAAGCGGCTGGACAGGTGTCCGCCTGAATTCTTTCAATTGATGACCCTGTGAACCAGTGCAAGGCAATCCGCTGTCCATTGACAAGACCGGACCCTTCCGAATCCCGTTGCCAGAGGTCGAAGTTTGTTACCATTCACGGTTACCAAATCCGTTACCACTCGAGCAATCTAGAACGCGTTTGCTCGCGAGACAAAACCTGTCTGCTTGACGTTCTAGGAACAAGAATGGCTTCGGCTCATGTCACGGGATCGGTTTTCAGACTGGATGGACCTGTGGGGTCTCAACCTATATAGTGGCTGGACCTTTACTGTTAGTGTCTTGTTTTTCGAATGGTAAGTCGGAAGTTTATGCTGACTCTTGTTCCGAGTGTGTACCAGACTCTAATCGATCAGGCTGATGAACGGGGCATCTCGATACAAGAGCTTCTTCGAGCAGTAATAGTCCCACACTGGCTCGTACTACCAGCACTGCCCGCCCCAGCCCCGACTCCGACCCTAGCAATAGGTCCCAGATCGGGCCAAGTCGGAAACCGCTGGCCTAAAGACTAGCGCCAGACGGCTAGCCGCACTCTCTACATCTCGCTCACTGCACGGCTTGGAACGTGCGTTTCTATGGCTCAGCGAGAGAGAGCGTTGTAGAGCCCTTATCGCCGGAACATGTAATCCACTCTAGGGTCCATTGGAGACTAGGCTCAGAACCTGAAATGTTCGGTACTGGTTCAGGAGCGCATTTCCAATTCTTTGACCAACTAACTCTTGATGTGAATTGTTTAGCTCGAATCTCTTGCCCAGAAATTTCAAGGCGAACTTGCAGTCCATTCGAATTCATACCAAGAACAAGAACCAAGAGGGCAAAAGCTTCTGCACCTGCGAGACTTGTAAGCACGGCATACAAGGCGAATGTCTAAACAAACGCTGCAAGTGCTGTACCTTAATGGCTCACTCGGCACAACACTAAGCTAGTCTTTCACCGACGGTTTTTTGGCTCCTGTCCCTCCTAGGAGCTTAGGTGGCCGATGAAGATGCAGTTTTGGTCACTTGATAGGTGGTATTGTAGAATTCTTCCATCAGCTATGCAGCGATTTTGGTTTCTTCGATTACGTAAGTCGTTTTGATCTGAGCCCCGCTACGTTTCAGAATCACACTCACTGGGCAGTACGTTTCTTCACAAATGCGGATGGCTTTTTCCAATTTCGCAGGAGATAGTCCTTGGCCACGAAAGGTCAGATGCATGTTGAACGAGTCGAAGGTGGTAGGCTCTTCCTTTCTGCGCTCGAATGACAAACGAATCCTGAGATCTGAAACATTCTGCCGCATGGCTTCCAAAGCGTCAGTGACTGACATCGCGAAGCAACCCGCGAGCGAGGCGGCTACTGTACTCATAGGTCCAGGATTCTGACCACCAAACTGGACAAGGCCGCTGGGTGTTTCTGCCCGATAAGATTCCTTACCCGTCTGTTTCAGAAAAACCTCTGGCATAAGTGAACCGATGCGAAAACAAGCTATTCTGTCTTACGCCATAAGCCAGCCCAGATCATACAGTTCCTCGGTGGGTCATCTAGGCTTCCTCGCGGACTTCGAGGTGTGCAAGCTCCTCCAATAACGATTTATCAGTCGAATCTGTGAAAATGAGACGGTTCGTGCTTGTCCCGGGAGCATCGAAGACTTGCTGCGATAATGTTCACCGACATGATCGGATATACGGCCTTAGGACAAGAGAATGAGTCGTTGTCGCTCGCGTTAGTCAAACAACAACAAGACCTGCTCAGACCAATTCTGGTAAGACATGACGGTAGAGAAGTGAAAACGATGGGCGACGCCTTTCTGGTCGAGTTTTCGAGCGCCCTCGATGCTGTGAGGTGTGCCTATGAGATTCAGAGGGCGACTAGAGAGTTCAACGTCCCTCTCCCAGACGAGAAACGGATCCATCTACGAGTCGGAATTCACTTGGGAGACGTAGTCGAGTCCGGCGGTGACATTTCTGGAGATGCTGTGAACCTTGCTTCCAGAATCGAACCATTAGCGGAGAATGGAGGGGTCTGTCTAACGCGCCAGGTCTATGATCATGTCCAGAACAAGTTCGAATTACCACTGAAAAGTGTCGGAAACAAACTGTTGAAAAACGTGGCGTCTCCGATCGAGGTTTTCAGAATGGTCATGCCTTGGAGTGAAGAGAAGCAGGAGACCCATGGAAAGCTGGACAAGAATCGCTTGGCGGTCCTTCCACTGTCAAATATGAGTTCGAGCCCGGAGGATGGGTATTTCGCGGACGGGATGACCGAAGAGCTGATCTCTTCTCTGTCACGGCTTCCAGGCCTCGGAGTAATCTCGCGAACGTCCGTTATGCAGTACAAGAACCAGACGAAGCATGCCTCAGAGATCGGCCGCGAGCTTGGTGCGGGTACACTTTTGGAGGGGAGTGTCAGGAAGGCGGGCAACCGGGTTCGGATCGCGCTCCAGTTGATCGATGCAAACACTGACAATCACTTGTGGGCCGAGAACTATGACCGGAACCTTGACGACGTGTTCGCTATCCAGACCGATGTCGCTTCGAGAGTCTCGGCTTCACTGAAGGCCGGAGGGTTCGCAGGCCCCGTCAATGCAGACACGGACGATATGGAAGCGTACACAATCTACCTGAGGGCCATACAGCTCTCGTACGAGAATACGGAGCCGGCCTTGAAAGAAGCTGTGAGCCTTCTGATCGATGTAGTCGCAAGAGATCCATCATTTGTCCGAGCACGTGTCGGACTGGTCTTGAGTTATGTCCGCATGGCCAACCAGGGATATGCTGAGTTCACGATTCTCAAGGACAAAGCGGAAGTCGAGGCTCGCAGAGCCATCAACTCCGACTCATCATCAGCTGACGCTCACGCCGCGCTGGCCATCACTCTACAGTACTTGGACGAATTCAAGGAATCGGTAGAGGAAGCTGAAAAGGCGATCCGGCTTAACCCGAACTCCCCCGAGGCCTTTTTCACCCTTGGATTCCTCCGATGTACACAGGGCAGGATCGAGGAGAGCTTGCCCTTCTTCCGAAAAGCCCTTGAACTGGATCCATTGTCGGTCCAAAAGGCAAGAATCCTTTCTCATGCCCTAGGAGTAGCGGGCAAGGGCGAAGAGGCTAGGACTATGCTTAACAAGATGCGGCACATTTATCCGGAGAATCCGATCGTCTACCTGAGCCTAGCTGAGAGCTACATTCTGGACAAAGACTACTCAAAGGCCCAGGAATTGATCGATAAGGGACTAGCGGTCAACCCTGTAGAGCCGCTTCTTCTCATCAACCAAGGACTGGTGTACGCTTTTACCGGCAGGCCCGAACAAGCGAGAGGAATGCTCAGGAAACTAGAAAGCCTTCAACGAGAGACCCCGTTGACCTACTCACAAATTTTCATTCACACTGCGCTCGGGGAGATGGACGAAGCCTTCAAGGCCCTCAACAAAGCAACTGAGACTCACGTCTGGCCTTTCACGATAAAGACCCATCCGCTCTTCGCCGAGGTCCGGAAAGATCCCCGCTTCGCCGATTTCTGCAGGAAGATGGGCATCCCAAACTAGCCCAGAACATCCCCTGATCCAAGATCAGGGTGCACGTTTTGACCTAGGCGCATTCTGCACGTTCACCGGGACGCTGACCTACACGATTTCTAAAACACTTGACCAGCCGACTTTCCGCCTAGACTGGAAAAACACCCCCAGAACGGATTCAACTGGCGAGGCCCCTCTCCAAAATTTCCTGGAGCGTGTCTGCTCGCGACACAAAACAGATTTTCCGAAAGAGACCTTGTTCGGAGAATCGTCTAGAACAAGCCGCATTCCCGAACTGTCAGATCAAGATCACTTTTGAAGCGCCTTAGTTGCTCTTTACTTGCACTTTCTAATTCGTTCGATAAACCGGTTTCATGCCCAGATCGATCAGAAGAGCACAGAAAACACGTCATCCAGCAGATTCTAGAGCAAAAAAATCCGTGGTTGCAGTTGCTCCTCGCGACGCAAAAGTGTCCGGGTCCCTTTGGACCCAGAGATAATTCGTTCCGGAGGGGTGCTAGTCTTTTGCTTTCTCTAGCACGATCTCTATCGTGGACACGTTTCGAGTGTCGCCTTCTTCGCCGAGGACTTCCGACGCTATTCGTACTTCCTTGATCGTTAGTTTTCCCGCGAAGAATCTTCGCCGTACCACTTCCACAACGTCCACGGCGTGGCTGATCGACTGGCCCCTAGCCTTCACTGTCAACTGGCTCTGGCCGCTGTTAAAGTGCATCATTACAGCAGTCGCATAAGCCATCAGGGGCTTTTTGCCGATAAACACCGTGTCTGGGGGAATCTGGCCTCTCGGACGCTCGGGTCGTTCCTCGCGTCTCTCATGCATTGGCTCGCGTCTCTCGTGAGTAGCGGGCTTGTGTTCGATCTTTTCACTCATTGGATTCACTGGATTGTCGACGACTGATTCAGTTGTCATGAGCAGGGTGAGGAGAGTGGGCTCTTAAAGGTTCGCGAACTAATGTCGGAAAAAGAGTAAGGGGAACAAAAAAAGAGGAAGAGAAAGGGGGTTTCGCAGGGGCGTTTAGAGGATCTCTCGTGTGAGAGCTTCTCTGAACTTGACCCTACAATCTTGGCACTGGAAGAGTCCGATGAGCACGTTCTTCTTCGACTTGCCGCCTTTGAGCTCCCAGACCTTCACCGGCTTCGGAACGTCAGCGCCACACTTTGGACAAACCACCTTGTAGAACTGGCTTGGCGTAGCTATGGTCGACGAGACGTCCGCTGGACCTTGAAGGCTTGGAATCGCTTCTGTGCCCGACACTTCCGGTTGTAGCTGAGAAGTCTCGACTGTCGCCACTGTTGCTGAAGCATCCATGACTGGAACGTCGTCCACAACCTTCACCACCAACGCGTCAGCAATGTCCTCGACAACCTCTTGCGAGGGTGCAGCATTGATCGACGCATCGATTGGGCTGAGGGACTCTGCCTCAGTCGTTGGCCATGCGGATTCCGTAAGAGTCGGTGCGATCTCTGGCGCAGACGCCGCTAGTACTGGCGCGATGACGGCGTTGCTTGTCTCAGGAACTGGAGCGATGTTGCCGTTTGGCTGTGGAGCAGTAGACGACGGCTGAGGAATCGCTTCGACAGTCGGTGCAACTTGTGCGAGAGCTTCTGGAGTGATTCTGGAAGATAGTATTCCAGTAATCGGAATCTGTGTAGTCGCTGGGATAATTGGCGATGGTCGCTCTGGAGCCGCTGTCTGGCTCCAACTATCAGCGAGCGAGGATTTTGGGGCAGCAGCCGGGTATGTCTGTTTGAACTCGCCTGGGGAGAGTGGTTTGGTTTCGATGTGGGATAGCACATCGATCATTTGCTTGATCTCTTCGATGCTGTGCAGATTCTTCTCGAGCAGTCCTTTGAACTCTTGTCGTTGCGAGACGTATTCTGTGTCGCTGACTTCGCCAGTAACATATTTTGCTTCGAGGTTCAGTAGCCGCTGTGGAGTGGTAGCCATCTGGTCCTTTGTCTCTTTCAGATGCTCGTTCAATGTATAGCCGAGTACGTTGATCCTGTCCTGGAGATCCGATGATGCTCGTCCGTAGTCTTCGTGTATGGCGCGCATTTTTTCCTTGTAGCCGTTGATCTCACTGATCAGTTTCTCTATGGTCAGATCGTTTAGTCCCATATTTTCTTACCTAGGGAAACGACTTCTATGAGGTAAAATGGTAAAAGCGTTCGAAGCAAAAAACACGCCAATTATCGCGATAAAAAGCGCGATTTTCACGTATCCGTACCACTAACTCTGTCAATGACCGACAACAACAACGGCCAATCTTGCCTGACAATTCTCAATTAGAGTTGGGGAAAACACAACTTTCGGCCACAATTCTAGGTTCGCATATAAACCAAAACCGGATTGTTGACACCACAACAAGCACCGGCAAAAACCGTTACAACCCCGCCACGTGTTGCCCAAACTAGGAATAACCACCAGAAAAAACTCGCAAACCATACCCTGACGTGTCAAGAACCCAATTGGAAAAACCCCTAGCCGGATGGGACTTAGAGGAAGAAATTTCGTGTCCTACAAGTCCTTGAAAAATTGGGACCGAGGGAGCAGAGAACCACTGCTCTCCAAGGTAACCGATCGCATCCACCACCAAGAACCCCTCAAAGAACGGATCTCTCAAGTCATCTACAGACTAAGAGTCCAACAGAACCGGCTCGAAGGAGCCAACATGAAAACACAACAGCACGACAAGACTCTATTCGACAAATGCGTCCAAGCCCAAATGAGCAAAGACACCGCACGCAGCACAATGTACGCTAACGAGATAGCGGAAATCCGCAAAATGGCCAAGATCACACTCCGCAGCGAGCTCGCACTTGAACAAGTAACACTCCGACTCGAGACTATTCAGGAATTCGGCGACGTCGCAGCAACCATGGGACCCATCGCAGGTGTCGTCCAAGCAATCAAGAGCCAAGTCCAAGGCGTCATCCCACAAGTCGGCTACGAACTAGGCGAAATCAGTGAAGCACTAAACGGCGTAGTCATGGAAGTCGGCGAAGCAACCGGACAAAACTACGACTTCGAAGCATCAGGCGCAGAAGCACAGAAGATACTCTCAGAAGCTAACACGATCGCAGACACCAGGATGCGCGAAAAATTCCCGGAGCTACCCTCGCCCGCTCTCGAAAGAACGGCCGAGAGCATGGTGCCGAGGTAGCTACCACTCTTTTTTGGAGAACATGATCATGCCAATAACACTAGAAGAAATTCGAAGATTCCTCGGTAGAAGCCTCCAAGACCCCTACGGCCGATCATTCGGCAAAGTTGTAGGGATAAACGCCAACCTCCGAGACGAAATCACCGGCGTCGGAATAGAGGTCGGAAACGGAGAATTCATCCAAGCACCAGGCGACCGAGTCCATATTAGCGCAGACACGCTGGTGCTAGCGCCTTCCTGGAAGGTCGAGGCAGAGGAGTTCCGCAAAGAATTCGACGTGGTCACAAGGCGGCTAAGAGCGCTTGACGAGCTCTTCAGCGTCGGAGACATCCAGAAGGACGTCTACGAGGACCTGAGGAAACAGCACGAGGATGCGATAAACGAGCTAAAGTCCAAGCGGACGACCATCCTCAGCAATCTGAGCCAGAGAAACAGCACGCTGAACACGCAACTCCGCCAGCTACAGACCCACCTCGCCGGGAACAAGATGCTTCATGCTTCAGGCGAGTTTGACGACCAGAGCTACAAGGCAGCAAGCGACGCCATCGACACCGGCCTCGTCAGAGCAATGGCTGAGAGAAAGGATGTAGAGTCAATCTACAACTACCTCTCCAAGCCAGACAGCATAACCACAGCTGCCCCAACAGTCCAACAGCCAGTTCCAATCGCTGCTCCGACAGCTCCAACTCCCGCACGGGACCAGCCGATGGTCCTCCATGTGAGAGAAACCTAGGAGTCCTCCCCAATTGTTTCGAAAATTCGAGGAAAAGGTCCACCCAATTCCGCTCAAGGAGCGGGTAGACCAGGCCCTCTACCGGCTCGGGACCCAGAAGGAAAAGCTGGAGCACATGTCCTCAAGGCTCCAGATGAGGGACAAGGAAATGTTCCAACGATGCATCGGCGCCCAATTATCCAAGGACAATGGCCACGCAGCACTCTACGCCAACGAGTGCGCCGAGATCCGTAAAATGGCACACATCACACTTAGCAGCGAACTCGCACTCGAGAGGGTAGTACTACGACTACAGACAATAGAAGAATTCGGAGACATCATGGCACAGATCGCACCCGTAATCGGCGTCGTACGCGAGACCCGGGGAAGAATCGCGGGCGTCATCCCAGAAGTCGCAAGCGAACTCGGCGAAGTCAACGAGATGCTCAGCGACATGAGCCTCGAAACCGGACAAGTCCAAGACCAAGACCTAGACATGCAAGCCTCAAGCTCGGAAGCAAGGAAGGTCCTCGAAGAATCCAACGTAATCGCATCACAACAGATGAAAGAACGATTCCCAGAATTACCGGTACCAGAACCACGACAGGCAGCCCCAACCACAACGCCCAGACCGGTTGAGACAAGGATCCCGATTGCAATCACATCAGACGGCGAAGAGGAGCAAGCAGAGCCCCTCGAAGATCGGCTGCTCGGCTACATCAAGTCCCACAACGGCGAACTCAACCTGTCCCAGGCACCAAAGGAACTCGGAGTGTCCACCGAAGACATTCGACAATCCCTTGAAAAACTCAAAGACGACGGCAAAATAGTAACGGACTAACCGCCACCGTCTCTCACCAACTCAGGATGACTCGGAGGGAAGGCTGGTTTCAGCATCAGAAGAGCTAGAATCACTCGCAGTCAAATACGCCAATGAAGCAATAGACCTAGAGAAGAAAGGCTCCAAGCGAATCGCCGTAACAAAATATCAGAGAGCAATTGAGGTACTGCTCAAACTATGCTCCCTCTATCCAACCGCACCACAGAACAAGGTCTACATGGACCACGCCGAAGCATACCGCAAACGGGTCCAAGAACTACAGTCCGATTCCGAACCCATCGCTCACCCCGCCGACTCCACAGAAACCAAGGATTCGAAGAACATCAAGTTCGACCAATGGGTCCTGACTGAAAAACCGGACATTAGCTGGGACGACATCGCTGGCCTAGAAAGGCCAAAGCGTGCGATTGAAGAGTCAATAGTCTTCCCAGTGCGGAGACCGGACCTCTTTCCGCTAGGCTGGCCGAGAGGAATACTGTTCTTTGGTCCTCCAGGATGCGGCAAGACCCTACTCGCCGCTGCAGTGGCTAGCGAGATCAAAGGCGTGTTCTTCTGCGCAGACGCGGCCTCTCTGATGTCGAAGTGGCTCGGGGAATCTGAGCGAAATGTCTCTCAATTATTTGCGAAAGCGCGAGAGAGCGCAGAGAAAGGACAGCCAGCGATCGTATTCATCGATGAGATCGACTCGCTCATGGGAGTCCGTGGCGAAGAGGTCGGGGGTGAAGTCCGAGTCCGAAACCAGTTCCTGAAAGAGATGGATGGGATACTGGACAAGAAAAAGAACTATCACGTTTACCTGATAGGCGCGACCAACAAGCCCTGGGTCCTCGACGAGCCGTTCATCCGCCGCTTCGGCAAACGGATCTATGTCCCACTCCCAGACGTCAAGACCAGGTTGGTCATGTTCCAGATATACACGCACGATCTCAAGCTGGGCAATAACATCGACTTCGCCGAACTCGCCCGGATGACAGAAGGATACTCGGGCGGCGATATCCGCGACCTCTTCCAGTCCACACAGCTCAAAGTCGTCCGGAACTTCTTCACGCACGGGAACGTGACAGACCTAAACTCTGTCCCGGACCCGATTACAATGGAAGATTTCCAGTCCATCATAACCGGGCGAAGACCCAGCGTCTCTCCCGGCATTCTCAAACGCTACTTCGACTGGGACGAATCGTTCAAGGCGAGCTAAGCTAGAAATGATGAACCTAGACGGAACAGATCTCAAAATTCTTGCGGAGCTCGTTGAGAACTCGAAGCAGTCATATGTTGAGATCGGGCGTAAACTCAGCCTTCATCCAAACGTCATCGCCTACAGAATAAACAGATTGGAAGACGCTCACATAATACGTGAGTACACAACACTCGTCGACTTTTCCAAGCTCGGACTCTCAGAACAAGTCATCGTCGCGGCCAATTTCCCCGCAAACTCGTCCAGGGAGGACATTCTGAAACAGATATGCGAAATACCAGAAACAGTCAATGTCGTTAGCTCACTCGGAACGCCCGAAGGACTGGTCTTCATTGTTGCTCGGAACAAGGAGGACATCAACGCGGTTCTCTCGAAGCTTCGAGCCATGAACCTGGACATCGACTTCGCATCGTCGGTGATTCGTCAATACGACGAGGGACGGTTAGGCACCTACCTTAGAGCGATGGCCGGGTCGGACGAGCGGTAATAGCGATTGGACCGGCCGAGTTGGGCTCCTGTAGTATTGTCGGGGGCATTACCTCGCGAACTGTCAGACGTGATCGCAATGGCCATTCTCGGTATAACCAGCGTTCAGTTGGTCCTCATTGGTCCTCGCCCATTTTCCAACCTCAATATTTCCTGGGCTCTACTTCTCCTGGTTCCCTTGGTCAGCATTCTGGCAGCTTTGTCGAATTCGCCGAACCGGGAGAGAGAAGAACTTGCTCTAGTCGCTTACGGAGGTTCCTCGAAGCAGATCGAGCTAAGGTACATTTTACGAGGCGCGATCATTTCGATTGTCGGACTCGCGCCAGTAATGTTTCGAATTCTCTCAGACAGTCTTTCCTTCTCAACCAGTCTTCTGATTCCCGCGTTCCTGGTGCTCATCGGCGGCTCAACCTATGCGATCCCAGCGTTCAAGCGGACCCGTTCAGCCAGCTTCGTAGAGCATTACAAGGGGTAACAGCATGAACCATCTGCTGGAATTCAGGTCAGTTGGGCTGGAGTATCCTGCTGCGGAAGGATTCCTGAAGCTCTATGGCGATGGAATATCCTTCGCCGTCGAAGAAGGCGCCTTCGTGGTAGTTGTAGGAGGCTCAGGCTGGGGAAAGTCAACCCTTGTCAACTTGGTGCTGGGACTGGAAAAGCCGGCCCGCGGAAGTATCCACATGCGTGGAGAGAATGTGACAAACCAGTCATTCGTCAACCGATGCTCGAGAGTGAAGGTCGCTGCTGTCTTTCAACGACCCACCGCAGTCCCACACCTAACGGTGCTCCAGAATCTCCACTTGGCTCTCTCAATGTCTGGCCTTCCAAGACGGGAGCAAGAAGAGCGCATACGAGATGCAGTAAAATTCTTCGGCCTCGAGAATCTGTCTCATTCACGCCCTGACTCACTGAGTGCGGGTCAGAAAAAGCGAATCGACCTAGCACGTGCTTTGGCAGTACGACCAGAATTTCTTGTACTCGACGAGCCGACGGGTGATCTTGACTCTTCGATGGCGAATCTGGTAATGCCTCTTCTCAGAGGTCTAAACCGAGAACACAAAACAACGATCCTGATGACAACCGCTATTCCTCGACACGCTTCCACTACCAGGAACCAGGTGCATTTACGACCCCCCGCGTTCCAAACCGAGATGATCGAGACGAGAGGACATGTTTAGAAACAATCAGTCTTTCGCGGACAAGATCCGCGAAGCCATCAAGCCGACACCGATAAAGCAGAGAATCCGTCTGGCGACTTACAAGCTGCGCACTCAAACAACTAGACTCGATAAGTCCATCTCGCAGATGGAATCGAGAGACCGTACACTTCACGACAAGGTCGTCAAATCTTTGGAGGCGAGGGACACTCAATCGGCAACTCTCTACGCTAACGAATGTGTTCAGATCCGTAAACTGATCAAAACCTCTCTCAGCAGCCAGATCTCGCTCGAGCAAGCGCTCCTCCGGTTGGAGACAATAGAGCAGTTCGGCGACATGGTTCACAGCATGGGCAGCATCAAAGGCATTCTAACAATGGTCAAAGGCGAACTAGAAGGCAAGCTGCCCGAGATCTCAACAGGAATCAATGACGTCGAGGATTCCCTGGAAAATCTGACTATGGAGATCGGAGAGTCTGTCGATGCTGATGGGAACTATGTTCTTCCCAGCGACGAGTCTGCAAAGATCCTGAAGGAAGCAGACCTCATGGCCGAGCAGAAGATGAAGGAGAAGTTCCCAGAGATACCTCCCATTCCAGCAGACGCTCACAGGATAAGGTAGACCCTTGATAACCTCCGAGCTGGAGACGAAGGCTCTCCTCGGGAATTCGGTAATCGACACTTATGGTAGAAGCCTCGGTAGGGTCATCGGAATAGAGAGAAACGCGTTCGGCGAACTCGAGAGCATCCAAGTTGAGGCTGCCGGAGGCCAGATAGCCGTTGCGAAAGCACGGCAGATCGCGCTGACCCCAAAGAGCATCACACTTACTCCTGAATGGAAGCTCGAATCGGAAGACATCATCTCCGAACTCTCCCTCCTTCGGAAGAGAATCAGCGCTCTAGAGTCTCTGAAGGAGACGAAAGAGATCGACAATGAAATCTACGTGGAACTTGTCGACTCCCAAAAGGCGGGTTATCTAGAAAAGGTGAAGACCGCGGAAGCTCTTGCGGCGTCTATGAAGAGACGACTCTCCGAAGTCGCTGACAACATCTCCAGCCTTACTAGATATCTGGTGAATGCCAAGCTGGACCACAAGAGTGGTGATCTTGACGACGAGTCTCTGAAGATTGCCCAGGGTTCAATAGAGCCCACGCTCCATCCCCTTATTGCAGAGAAGGCCGACCTGTCAGTCTCGTTGAAGACTCTGGAACAGATTCTCCCTTCCAGGGTCACCATCGGCTAATCTCAGGCTAGGCCCAGTTATTGGTCGATCTGCTCTCAAACCATATTATCCCCTAGGCTCCACTCGTTAGGCAAGGGTTCCGCCTTGATCAAGGATATCGACGCGGAGATGGAGAAGAAGAACATCCAGTCAATGATCGTTTATGGCGACTCCACAACTGGAAACCCAGATTTCCGCTACGTCGTGGGAACATCCATTGCCAGAGGAGGCATCTATCTTAAGCGACGATCCCACGAACCGACCCTCATAGTCAGCAACATCGACGTGGGAAGCGCCAAGAAGGGACGAGTCCGAAACATTCGGACCTATTCCGACTACGGTCTCGAGAAACTCTCGAAAAGATATGACCGCGACGATGCCCGGACAAGGTTCTACGAACGCATAATCAAAGACAACGGGCTAGGTGGACCAGTGGTGATAGGGGGCAAGAACGATGTTTCCAACGCTCTGGTGCTCGTCGACGCTCTCAGAAAAAGGGGTGTCAAGATCATCGGAGAGAAATCGCCAACAATTTTGGAAGTAGCTCGCGAGACAAAGGATCGGTCCGAGATCGAGCAGCTGAGAGAGATGGGCAAGAAGACCGTGAAGGTGGTGGAGCGGACGCGCCAGTTCCTAAGGAGTGCCAAGATCCGCGGTTCTAAGGTAATGTACAAGTCGAAACCGCTGAAGGTTGAAACGGTCAAGAAAACGATTGGACGGTTACTATCCGAAGAGAGCATCATAGCACCAGAGGACACGATATTTGCAGTAGGCCGCAAGTCAAGCGACCCACACTATGGCGGGGAGGATCAAGACATTGTCCGAGCCTCGGAACCCATCGTCTTCGACATATTCCCAGCCGAACCAGACGGATACTGGCATGACTGCACAAGAACCTACAGCTTCTCATCCCCAAGCAGGAAGGTCAAGGAAATGTTCGACACGACCCTCGAAGCGCAGGAGTCAGCGCTGGACATGATACGCGAGCAAGTCGCGTCTAATGAGACGATGATTAGCGTGTGCAAACTTTTCGAAAAGAGAGGATACCCGACCGTCCGGTCTCTCATAAAGGGCAACAAAGAGGCTAGGACCAGAGGATTCATTCACGGTCTAGGACACGGCGTTGGTCTAACCATTGGCGAGAGGCCATACCTCTCGCTGTTCAGCAAAGAACCGCTCAGGAAGAATTCGGTCGTTACCGTTGAGCCCGGTCTTTACGACCCCAAGGTGGGCGGGGTGAGAATCGAGGACATCGTTGTTGTAGGCTCACCCTCAGAGAATCTAACTCCTCTCGCGAAAGATATCGAATTATGATAGTGGAGGGCATACTCTAGGTATGGCTGACTGGACCGGGATGCAGCCGAGACCCAGGACCAAGGTAGTTTCATCCGGTGGGGTCGTCTACAGGTGGGAGAACGGCACCGCACTATTCCTGCTCTTGGGAGATAACAAGAGAGGAGTCCGCTGCCTCCCGAAGGGTCTGATCGAGGAGGACGAGGATGAGATTACTACCGCTATGAGAGAGGTTAGGGAAGAAACCGGTGTAAGCAGAGTAAAGCTTCGGGGCAAACTGGGCCAGATCAAGTACCAGTTCGGGTACCGGGCCAAGATATTCGACAAGACCGTGCATTTTTTCCTGTTCGAGACAGATCAAGCTGACGCGAAAGTCGGGACCGAACACGACTTCATGGAGTGGAAACCCTTTGACCAAGCACTAGAACAGTTGTCGTACCCTAACGAGAAAGAGATGCTAACGAAGGCCTGGAGCATGATTCAGGCGAAGATGGTCAAGCCGAAGAATGAGCCTCCGCCTAACTAGAAAAAGACAACGCTATCACTATTCGCGAGCTGGTACTCCTGGGCTTCAGACCGCGATCAACGAATGTCGATGTAACCGAAGAAATCTATTTCCAATTTGACATTCGATGAGGAAAAAAAGTCGGGGAAGTCACAGAGATGATGCTGGGCGGGTCCCCTATGGAAGTTCGTCCACTATCTTCTTGAACTCCTCGGGGGTCCACGATTTTAGTGTCTTCGTCCGAATGTTTCCCAAGCTTCCGGAGGCGAGGGTAAACCGGTTGTAGGCCTCGTCACTAGGCATCTCTACCATAGCCACTGCATCATATTCGCCCATTGTATAGTGAATGTCTAGCTTTCCCCCGAGCTTCCGAGCAAGGGCCTTCGCGTTCTCAGCTCGTTTTACTGCGTCTTTGACGCTTCGTATACCTTGATCCGTCCAGTTCATCAAAGCGATATAGGTTGGCATCGGAAAGTCATCGAACATCTCATTCCTTTCAATCTATTTAATTCTAACACTTGCCAAGTGTGAATTTATCAGAACAGACAGAGGCAAACGAGACTCGATATTGCAAGAAAAACAGAAAGCTAACAACCAGACAGTCCAACAAGGCAGGACCCTAAACATGTCCTACCAAAAACCCTCAGGATTGAGGGTCTACAACACCCTTACTCGTCGTCTCGATGACTTCGAACCGATCCGTACGGGTAGGGTGAATATGTTTGTCTGCGGCCCAACAGTCTACGACGTATCTCACATTGGTCACGCGAAGACTTACGTCGCTTACGATATCATGGCCAGATATCTCCGCAAAAAAGGATACAGTGTCTTCTTCGTCCTTAACATCACAGACATCGACGATAAGATAATCAATCGAGCCAAGGAGACGGGTGAAGATCCGCTCAAACTCTCCTCTCGCTACGCTCAGATGTTCTACAAGGACATGAAGGACCTCCGCGTCGAAAGCATGAGCCTCTACGCCAAGGCCTCCGACTACATTCCAGAAATCATCTCACAGATCCAGGGTCTCATCGACAAAGGAATTGGCTACAAGATCGAAAGCGGCGTCTACTACGACATATCCAAGTTCCCAGAATACGGCAAACTCTCCAGACAGAACTTGGAACAGCTGCGAGTCCACCGAGTAGATCCTGACCCGGACAAACGGAACGTCACCGATTTCGTCATCTGGAAGAGCCAGAAGCCCGGAGAAATCGCCTGGGACAGCCCATGGGGCAAAGGACGCCCCGGCTGGCACATCGAGGACACAGCCATAACTCTCACCTACTTCGGTCCCACCTATGATCTTCACGGCGGAGGAAGCGACCTAATCTTTCCCCACCACGAAGCCGAAATCGCACAGGCAGAAGGACTAACCGGGAAGAAGCCTTTGGCAAAGTACTGGGTCCATACCGGACTGTTGACGATTCGCGGGCAGGACATGCACAAGTCGCTTGGCAACTTCATCACAATACAAGATGCGCTTCGAAAGTTCGGCGTCGGAGCATTGCGGGTTCTCTATGCCTCAACCCACTACCGCAGCCCATTGGATTTTACTGAAGAGGCGCTGACTCAAGCTGGTAGCCTGAACCGTCGATTCCGTCGGGCGCATGATCAGCTCGAGAGAGCGAGCTCTGGTGATGCAGGCACGAGATCCGTTGATGAGAGAGTCAGAAAACAAGTGGAAGAAGGGACAGGAGAATTTTACGGAGCGATGGACGACGATTTCAATACGCCAGGGGCCGTGGCGAGCTACATCAAAGTGATTGGAATAGCTGAGGAGCAGCTGAAGTCTGGAAACCCGTCGACAGCAAAGCTGTTGCTTGAGACGATCAAGGAGCTTGGTTCGATCCTGGGCTTCATCGAAACAGAGTCTGTCCCTAGGGCCAACTTCTCTCAGCTTGTAGAGTTGCTGATGTCCCTCCGAAACGAACTGAGGGCCAAGAAGGACTATGGTTTATCTGATAAGATAAGGGAACAGATGGCGAATCTTGGCGTTACGGTCGAGGACGAGAACTAGTTCAAGCTGAAAGGAATCTTACTTGCCGCGGCCCTTCTGCGGTTTCAGGATATTCTTTGCTTCGTCAAGCTGCTTGAACGAGCCAATATCGTGATGGGTCTCGGGGGTTATGAACCCGTAGAATTTGGCTCCCTTGACGAGCAATTGTGGTAGGATATCCGCTGCTAGATCTTTTCCGAGCCCGAGGTATTGTAGGAAGCTCGGTTCGCAGACATAGACTCCGATCGAGACTGGGTAGTCAGTGATCACAGGCTTCTCGGCGAAATAGGTAATCCGGCCTTCGGGGTCGACCTTCCCCACTCCGTACTCGAACCGGACACCAGTGCTTAAGGCAACTGTGCACACGGCTCCTCGCGATTTATGGAACCTTATCATTTCCGACAAGTCCATGTTTGTCAGAACGTCTCCATAGTACACGACGAATGTGCCGTCGATGTGCTCAGCCGCTTCCTTCAACGCGGCCGCGGTTCCATGCCGTGGCGAGATACTATATCCGACGCTGACTCCGAATTTTGATCCTTCCTCCAGATGGTTCCGGAAGACTTCCGAATCCTCGTCGGACAACAGCATCATGATGGTGCGGATTCCGTGTTTGGAAAGATAGCTGACAACGTAGTCGATGAATGGTTTCCCAGCGATCGGGATCATGCCTTTCGGCACATAGCTGGTTAGCGGTGAGAGACGGGTCCCTGCTCCACCGGCGAGGACGAAAGCCTTCATGATGAGATGCTGAATCCGACCCCGCTGGAACCTCAGTATAAGTTCTTCACGGCTCGCAGGCTCGAACGCTATGTCACGAGAATTTGCAGGACAATCATCTTGTCCATCGCTTCTCAGATGTATTCTAGGATCAGCTTCATCCTCGATCCTTACTACTTTTCAGAGTAGAAAAGATAGAATCAAAGGCGAAGTCGCCCGAACAAGCCCTGTTCGACAATAGGGAGACGAGGGCCGATAAGTCCCTACCATAGCCCGTTAGACAAGCGTGAAAGGGCCCTATCGACGATAGGGATCACGCTTGGACTGATCGAAAACAAAAATTTTCCCGCGACAGAAGAGCGGCTTTTGTGTCCTAGCCCTGCGACTTAGTTAAGTCTTCTTTTGGGGCTTGCTCGGACCTTCAGAACCGGCGCTATCCGAGATCGTGCAGCTCTACTTCTCCGTTGACGTCTGATCGTGTCCATCCGTATCGAATCCTCCTCGAATCTCCGCATCCATTCAGGAATCACGAGAACCCGAATCAATTCCTGAACCGTAACCCCACGACTCTTGGACAGATCTTTCAATCGTAGAAAGATACCACGATCAAGCACCTGCATGAACTTTACAGATTCCTTCGCATCACGCATCGCCTCGCACCCGCATCAATACCCGCACCAGTCTCACTATACATGGGTCGCCTACCCTTCCTAGAGAAAAGAGTCCAATCCGTCCCGACAAGAAACCACGATTGTAAAAGCGTTGATCATCGAGAAACCTGTTAAATCATCGATAACCACCCCAGCAGCATGCTCGCATGCCTCCTCGACGGACCAGACAACACAGTCTCAATCCGAGACGTGCCGGTCCCACGACTCAACAAGGGTGATGATCTTATCAAGATGAAAGCTTGCGGCATCTGCGGAACGGACCTCGAAAAAATAAGTGGACAACTCGGCCCCGGAGGAATACTCGGGCATGAAATCAGCGGAACAATACAACACGCATCAGAAAACGGAAGATACAGAATCGGCGACAGAGTAGTCGCACACCACCACGTCCCATGCTACAAATGCGCCACCTGCCAAAAACGCGACTATACGCTCTGCGAACAGTTCAAGAAGACAAACATCGACCCGTGCGGACTAGCAGAATCATTCCGCGTCCCAGAATACAATGTTGAGCGAGGCGCTCTCATTGAACTTCCGAAACAACTGTCTTTCGAAGAAGGAGCAATGATCGAACCCACCGCTTGCTGCATACGCGCCATCGACAAGACAAACCTGCACGAGAAAGACAACATCCTCGTTGTGGGCCTCGGACCCGCCGGACTCACACAAGTACAACTGCTCCGCAAGAAGACCTCCGGACAGATAATCGGAACAGACGTTGTAGAAGCCAGACTCAAGATCGGCGCCAAGCTCGGAGCAGACCAGACACTCAGTCCGCAATCAGAGAAAATCCCTGATGTTGTCGTGAAGATGACGGGCGGCGGAGCCGATCTTGCGCTGGTAGCTACAGGAAATGAGAAGGCGCTGGATCAGGCGCTCTCATCCGTTCGGAGAGGCGGAAAAGTGCTCTTGTTCGGCGCCCCAGCCTTAGGCGCCAATTATCAGCTCGACACGAGCACACTCTTCTCGAGAGGACTCTCTCTGATCACAAGCTACTCGTGCACCGAGGCGGAGATACACGAGGCAATAAGACTCGTTTCGGAAAAGCAGATCGATCTTCAAGCTCTCATAAGCGACCGATTCAAGCTCAGAGAGGCCGACAAGGCTCTCGAGCACGCCCTGTCTTCAAAAACAGCCATAAAGACAATCGTAACAGCTTAGGGAACAGATACTTCATCCGGCAAGGATGAACGTTGTGGTCGGAATCGAGCAGAGCCCAGGATGCACTTCGAGTTCGACGAGAAGATCGACCGCGCCATCGAAAAGTCAGTGAAGGCAGCATTACGCCTGTACAAGGAACGACAGAAGCAAGCGCAGGACAACCATGCTCAACAGGACCGTCCATCATACGAGGATTTTGCAAGCACCGTAGAAAGGATCTTGGAGTCGAACAAGAGAGCCGATATGGACAAACTACGAACTCCGAGCTTGAGAGAATTGTTCGAGCGTGCTTGGGGTCAGAGTCTTCGCAACTATGCTATTCAGAGACGGTTCCTTGATGCCTACGAGGCGCTCTTGCGCCATTATCGAAGACAAGTGTCAGCCTGAACTGTGAGCGGAGTCGCTCCTCTTCACGAATTGACCGTCAGTCGAACTACGTCGTAATGAGGTAATTTGTGAGATTGGCTCATGAACACGACCTTGAATCCAGAATATCCTCGTATTACCAGCCACATCCAAGATATGTGACCAGAAACATGTTCGTCCAGATGCTCTCCCTCGTGAGTATTACAGAGCCCTACGTGAGTTTATTATACCGGCACGGCCGAATTCGCGCTCAGCTGAACAAGAATGCCACAAGCATACTGCGTAAAATGCAAGACGAGCATAGAGATCAAGAACCCAACGAACGTCACGCTCAAGAACGGCAAACCAGCCGTCAAAGGCGTGTGCCCCAACTGCGGAACCTCCGTATTCCGCATCGGCAAAGCGTAGCCTTCGTCTCCACGCTCAATCCCCTCTCATGCCCTAGGTTTCTTCCTGTACTGAACCCGCCTTCGTAGAACCTTTTAACCCAAATCGAATACGCACTCACGGAGAGCGTCGTGAGCAAAGCCCACCCATGGCTAGTGCTCCCCATCCTCGTACTCCTAGCAACGGCCACGCCCTATCCGGTAAACGGGATCCCTTCAGCGGTCAACCGGGTATTCTACCTTGCATCACCATCATCTGGCGCACAAGTCAACCCCGGCACACCAGGCGCACTTTCGTCAAGTAGCCCCAGCGGAGTCTGCTCCGCATGCAACGCAAACGTCACGATGAAGGCAATCAGCTTCGCCCTACCGTCACCTCTCACCACGGGCGTGACCATACAGGCTCCCTTGCAAATGTCCCTCTGGATTGACTACAAGTTCAACGTGACCGCCTCAATAACGGTTCAAGCCGCCTTTAGCTATCATTTTCCCGGAGTAACCGGCTGGACAAACAGCAACAACACACAGCAGTTATCGTCTGGACACTACAACGTCACGCTCAACCTACCGGTACAAACCACGCAGCTAGTTGAACAATCATCGATAGCAATCGAGGTCTCAGTCTTATCAATACCAAAGAACGCGACAATCACACTAGCCTGGGGATCAAGTTCTTCACGTTCTTTCGTCGTAATCCCTATGTCAGGATACGCGGCACTGTTCCCGTCGACCAACCCGGTTTCAGTTCAGGACACCGCTAGTAATACTGGGTTATTCTATCTCAATTCCCAGACCACTCTTTTGATTGTCAAAGTGTTCGTCCAATCCGCGCTCGGTCTCGGGGACATTCAAAGGGTTAACATGACTATTTTTGATCCAAACGGCCGACCCGTCTACAAAGCGACAAATGAATCAATGCAAGGTCCTTCGACCGGTCCATGCCCCTGTGGATTCGTGGGCGTTTGGAAATATCAGATTAATTCCACTCAGGGCCAATACCAAGTCCTCGTTGACATAATAGATACTCAGAACAATATCGCCTACGCCTCTTCCCCATCCGCTTCGACCTTTCTCCTAGTCCCACCGGGCTATATTCCGTTTCCTTACAACTTGATTCTTTACATCATTATTGGTGGGGTAGCCGTTTCGGGTGGGGTGGCAGGAGGAGTTCTCTTTCGCAGAAAGAGGAGCAGGAGCTATCTCATCCCATTTGATCACTTCAATACTCTAACCGGTGGGGGGCTTACCGGCGGCACTGTCGTCACAGTGGAAGGCAACACCGGGTCCGGAAAGACGCTCCTCCTTGAACAATTAATGGGAGAGGACCTGAGAAATGCTCGGCCTTGCGTGTTTGTGAGCACTGCGGACTTCCCTAACAACGTTAGAGCGAGCATGAGAACCATGGGCATTGACATTTCTGGATATGAACAGAATGGCCTTTTGACCTTTGTTGACGGCTATTCGGGTGAAGCCGGACAGGAATCACACGAGAAAGTCTTTGTTCCCTCACTCGGAGACCTGACGACTCTGGGCATCAAGATAACTTCAGTTCTCCCCACTTCGTTCAAAGGCGGAAGCTTGTACTTCGATTCCTTAACACCACTGGCATCGAAAGCAAAGCCCGAGAGCATCGTATCGTTCGTCCAGTCAGTCGGTGCAAAAGTCAAAGGGCTATCTGGAAAAGCATTCTTCACAGTAGGGCTCGGCCTCGACTCGACCGTTCAGCGTCAGCTCGAAGACATGGCCGATTGTATCGTACAAATGGAAGCGTTCGAAGAGTCCGGAAGCCGCAAACGTCGGCTCCGCATAACAAAGCTCAGAGCCCACAAGCATCAAGAGGGCTGGAACATATTCACGATTGAGGATGGAAAGGGTATAATCTTCTATTCTAGGAAGCCCAAGCAGTAGTCAGTTCTAGAATACTTTGTCTCTGGGGAACACTTCTATCCCAGTTGTCCCGAACTGGTAAGGCCGGATTTGTGTATCGTGAGAGATTCCCCGCATCTTCTCTATCTGGACCGCTCTCACAATATTCCCCTCATGAAACAGTGAGTGGAGTAATACCACGCCGTGTGAAAGGAATTCTTCGAGTTGGAAGCGTCTGTCCATGAGCGACGTCTTCAATTCGCTAGTGATGAGTGATGTGCAGCCAGAGTCGGCGAGCGCGTCGAAGAATGCTACGGTCGCTCTACGCCTCTTCAGCACTTCGACATAACGGAGCATTAAGGTTGTTACCGGGTCCAGCGCGATTCTGTGAACATTCTCTCCCTCTACGATCTTATTGATGGTCTTGAGCAGCTCGGAGAAGTCCGCCACGTCAACCGGTGAGCCGTAGGATGAAACAAGACTGCTCTCCGAAGCCTTGGCTCTTCTCAATCCACTAGCGTCGATGAAGAGAAGCTTGCCCTTCTTCTCCATCCCGTCAAGGTCCCAGTCGTACGACTGAAGGTTCCTCTTCACTAGGTCCGGATGTTCGTCTAGAGTAACGTAGAGTCCGGTATCGCCCAACATCGCGCCGTGATAGAGGTACTGGAGAGCAAAGGTCGTTTTCCCAGATCCCGGGCTTCCAGTGATGAGAATACATCTTCCTTCCGGAAAGCCTCCTCCCAAGAGCTCATCGAGGCCTTTGATCCCGGTCGGAACTCTATCCAATAGAATAACCAACACCGGCTAGAGCTCGGACTCTATAAAAACAGTATTTCGGAAAACTGGTTAGACTTCTACGAATTTTCCCGGAGGATTCTCTAGCCAGATCTTGGACGAGACCAGCTTAGAATTACTCTTCTGCGACAGGACGTGGCGGACTATCTGCCGGTTGGCTGGGTCCGCTGCAAGATTGCAGCCGATGGCTAGGGACCAGCAGACTCCCATGTAGATGAGCAAGTAGTATGTCAGCAAGCTCACAATCGGCCGAGCAAGGATTGAGTAGAGAAGGGTGAAGCCCCCCGACGCTCCTACTAGGAAGGTGATGAGCGAAGTGTGGAAGGGTCCTGCATCTATCGTTCTCAGTCGCAGTCCACTAAAGTAAGGAAGTGCGAGCGCGACCACTGACAGCATTAGCGAACCGAGTATTGTTAGCGTGATGTAGTCTTGAGCTATCAGTTGTATGATATCAGAGGTTCTCGTGATCTGGGCGCCTATTGGGAAGACGCCGTGTCTCGACAGATAGATTGCGAAAGAAACGACAACTGCGAGAATGAATCCGAAATAAGTCACTTGCCTACGAAGCGACAGTCTGTGCCCTCTTCCTCTCGCAATCCCTTCAAGGTCTGACGTTTTTGACCCAATGATGGATTTTCCACGCATAACATACAGGTAAAGTTTGATGGCCCTGGTAGAGACTATGCCGCCAAAGAATAGTGTGAGTCCGTATCCAATTGGAATCGCGACGAGCGAGACTATGAGAGTGGTTACGATCGACAGCTCCAATGAGAGAGTGCCCGGCTGAGTGGTTCTTGGAATGTACTTGTCTGCTAGACTGAGGACTTGCAACGATCCAATGAGAAAGAGGATGAATGTAGTGACGATGCAAATGAGGAAATTTGTTCCGTTGTGGAATTTGGAGAGCGTCGAGTCTATCTCTCTCTAGCATTCGGCGGGTTCAACCCAGCATATTTAGGGGATGGTCCCGGTTGTGAGGGTCTACGGTAAGGAGTTGAGAATTGTTGCCTGAAGAGACAGACCAAGTTTTGAAGCTGGTCAGGACCTATCGTCCTACGGGGCGTGTCTCTATCAGACGCATTGGAAGCTTCGTCAACGATGTTTTCCTCGTGGATGTTAATGGGGAGAAGTTTGTCGTCAAGCGTTACACTAACTGGATCTCGCTGAAATGGGTTACGCTTAGTCTGTATGGTCTGGGAAGTGTCCGGTTTTCGATCTCGGGCCGTCGACGGATGGAAGCGGAATACGCGTTCAACTATCTGTTGTCGAAGCGGGGATTGAAAGTTCCAGCGATTCTCGGAGCGGACTTGAGATCCAGATCCATACTCTTCTCATATATTCCAGGCGACGGTCTATCCAGTCTACTCGGAAGAATCGCGCAGACTGGTCAGATTGGACAGAGAGAAGCTACAGCCGCGAGGAGTGCGGGTGTTCTGATGGCCAGCGCACATGGGCTTGAGGCTGCGTTGGGGGATACGAAGCCTGAGAACTTCATCGTCGATCGTAGCGGAGAGACCACACTTGTGGACCTTGAGCAGGCCCGTGAGAACGGTGACTATGGTTGGGATGTGGCTGAGTTCCTCTACTACTCGGGTCACTATTGGCTTCCGATAAACGAAGCTTTGGCCGAGTATGTTGACTCGTTCATAAACGGCTACCTGGAAGTGGGTCCCGCTCGTATTCTTCGAAAGGCTGCGTCCCCAAAGTATGTCAGAGTCTTCTCAGTCTGGACCCCGCCCAACATCCTCCTCAACATCAGAAAACGCCTGCACGACGCCTGACGACCCTAAGGATCTACGAAATCCTTCCCTGGCGAAAGAGGATTCTTGTGTCGCGGGAAAATTTTTGTTTTCAGTCAGTCCAAGCGTGTTCCCTATCGTCGGTTGGGCCCTTTCACGCTTAGCAAACAGGCTAACGAAGGCATTATTGGGCCCATCCGACTAAATCACGAATCGGGATCTGTCCGGGCGAATTCTAGACAGAGTTCTTCTCCAAAAACCACTTTTGTGTCGCGAGGAGACACGCTCCACGAATTTTTGGAGGGGGGTCCCGCCAGTTGAAAACGTTCTGGGCTAGGATCGCTTCTATTCCCCTGGATCTGGCGAGTCGCAGGTTTTCGTCATGTGGCACGTCAGCGTCTAGGTGAACGTACAGAGTCGTAGAGGTCAAATCGTCTGCCCCGATCTGCGATCAGGGCTTGTTCTGGGCGAATGCTTCAACGTTACAGAGTTTCGGGGGAGCTTTGGGTAGTCACGGTTTCCGAGCCATCTCCTGATAGCCGGTCGAACCACAAAGGCACGAAAAAGGGCCGAATTGGCGCCAAACGAGGCGTGCTTAGTTGTTCTACTCGGTGGTTGGACTAGTAGTCGTCGTCGCCGCCGGGTTTCGGAAAGTCTTTCCCGCTGCCTGTGCCCTTCTCGACCGACTTCGATGCTATCACATCGTCGATGCGTAGAATCATTGAAGCAGCCTCAGAAGCGGACTTCACTACTTGCTGCTTGACTCTCAACGGCTCGAGGACGTTCAGCTTCTTCATGTCCTTGATCTCGCCCGAGAACACGTCGACGCCGAACCATGGATTGCCCGGCTTCTCGTGCTTCGATCTTAGTTCAACCAGAATATCGATAGGGTCGAGTCCAGCGTTCTCGGCAAGTGTGGTCGGTACGGCCTCCATAGCCTCTGCGAACGCTTCGATAGCCAACTGTTCGCGTCCACCAACTTTCACCGCGTAGTCGCGCAGACGTTTTGCGAGCTCTGCCTCCGGTGCTCCGCCTCCTGCAACTATTTTGCCGTCTTCGATCGCATTACGGACAACTGACAGCGCATCGTGTAATGATCTGTCAGCCTCGTCCACGACGTGTTCTGTTCCGCCGCGTACGACGATAGTGACTGCTTTCGGGTTCTTTGCATCACGGACGTAGATCAGTTTGTCTTCGCCTATCTTTGCCTCTTCAACCAGCTTAGCATCTCCGAGCGAGTCCTTCGTAAGATCCTTGATGCTCGCGACTATTTTTCCACCGGTGGCCTTGGAGAGCTTCTCGAGGTCTCCGCTGCTCACGTTCTTGACTGCCGCGATTCCGCTTTTTGCGAGATAGTGAAGCGCAACATCGTCAATGCCCTTTTCTGAGAACAGAACATTGGCACCGGTCTTCTGTATCTGCGAGACCATGTCCTTCAACATTTTCTCCTCTTCTTCGATGAACAGGTGCATCTGGTCTGGGTTGTTGATGTTGATCTTCGCGTCGAACTCTGTCTTCTCAATCTCAAGCTTCGCGTTGAGCAATGCGATTTTTGCAGATTCGATCTTCTTAGGCATCTGAGCGTGCGAAATCTCCTTATCGACCACGATCCCCTTTACTAGCTCAGTCTCTTCTAGACCGCGACCGTGCTTCTTGACAATCTTGATCAGGTCGATGTCGGCCTTGATCTTTCCGTCTACTTTCTCGGAGACTTGCTTGACTGCTTTGACGGCGATGTCGGCGAAGTGTTCCTTTGCGATCACGATGCCTTTGCTGTACATCGAGGTCATGGCGACCGCCTTGAGGGTCGCATCGTCCTTGTCCGTTATTGGCATAGAGATCTTGTCGAGAATTTCTATCGCCTTCTCGGCGGCTTTATTGTAACCATCTACTATGACGGTAGGATGAACATCCTTGTCGAGGAGCTTCTCCGCCTTGTCTAGAAGTTCACCCGACAGCAATACTGCAGTAGTCGTGCCATCGCCAACTTCATTGTCTTGAGTCTTTGAAACCTCTACAAGCATCTTGGCTGCGGGATGCTGGACATCAAGCTCCTTCATGATCGTAGCTCCGTCGTTTGTGATCGTAACATCGCCGATGGTGCTGACGAGCATCTTGTCCATGCCTCGAGGGCCAAGAGTGCTCTTGACGGTTTCCGCTACAACCTTTGCAGCGGTTATGTTATTCCGTTGGGCTTCCTTTCCCGTTGAACGTCCCGTGCCTTCTTTCAATATTAGCACTGGGACACCTCCCGCAGTTTGCGCTGACATTTTACTTCATACACCTATTTTGAATCTGGAATTCGCGATCTGGAAGGAAAGGGGCATTTTTTAAGGTTTACGAGAATCGCGCTCGTCCAACTTGTTTCGACAGGCGATTTTCTGAAACTTGTTGGTTTTAGTGGAGACGAGCGCGGTTAGAACCGTCTAGGCTCAGCATAGGTACCAATCTCCTCTTGTTAGATATTCCGACGTGTTTCTTCTCATGGCCTCCGTTGAGAATCCCATGGCCTATTTGCTGGCTTTCGGATTGAAGAAGGTTGAAGGTCAGAGGCCGGAGCTGGCGAATGACTCGAAGTATATTGAGTTGAAAGGTCAGCTGTTACAAGATGCCGAAGGCCATTTTCGCGAGATACAAGCTACCTACGCGACCGTGATGAAGACGGAGTGTCATTGCGGTGGCCAGCTTGAGCCAGTCGACCACGACTTTGGAAAGAGCGGGGGAGTAATCTACGACAGTGTGATCGCTCGCTGCAAATCGTGCGGTTCTACCCAGAGCTTCCAGTTTCCCAAAGAAGGTTTCATCTCCGAGGCTCGGTCAGCCATGGCTCTCCGAGACTATCTCCAGCATACCTACGGGATCGACTATGCCGTCATGGCCCTGAACGACTTGCAGAGTCGTTCTGCCACAGGCGTCTAGGCGACTATTCTACTGGGTCCCGACAGTCTTCTCATACATTCTACGGAACGTCCATCGCAGAGCATTTTTTAGCTCGTTCAGTCGACGCTCGTCACCATAGTTTTTCACATGAATCTGCTTGAGCAATGACCCTTCCTTGTCAATGTCATACGCGAGGACATCGTCGGGAGTAATCTCCTGCTTACGCGTCGACTCCTCGTCCCGGACATGCAACGGTTCTAGAACTTTTCCGACCAAGAACGAGCGGAGCGGTGGAGCGTTCGCGTCGAACCTTATTTCTCTCGAGGGCACTACGCGCATGTCCTTGCCTTCGACAAAAATGTCTGCCAAATGTACTCCGCTAATAGTACGGATGGTTTGGGGCGCGTTCAGCGGTTCCGCGACTGTCTTTGGCTCGGTTGCTGGCAGTTTTAGTCGGCGGTAGCTCTTTTCCGCGAGCATGTTATCGACGGTTTCTAGGAATGACTTGAGGCTCCGGATCTCGGCGTCATGTTCTGCGACTCTTTTCTCTAGATACGATTTGAGTTCTGCCAGTCGTTTCGTTGTATTTTCCTGTTGATCGGACAAGGTTCGTGTCCCTGAGAGGTTTCTGGGATTCTTAAATAATCGACTGGGAACCGTCACTATCTCTCGCAAGGTGTTAGAGCATGGAGAACGCGGTAGCCATCCGGGACATTTTTTCCGGCGCGGCCGATGGAAAGAAGGTCTTCGTTAGGGGATGGTTGCAGAACAAGCGTTCCAGCGGCGGCATAATATTTCTCCTCGTTCGGGACGGCTCAGGTGTCATCCAGTGCACTATCCGCAAAAGAGTCGAACAAGGCTTCTTCGACGAGTTCCTGTCCGCGAAGGTAGAGTCCACTATCACGCTAGAGGGCGTCGTTAAGCCGGATCCCCGCGCGCCGGGAGGCCGGGAGATCCAGGCTAGTTCGGGAAGGATCGACTATCCTGCATTGGAAGAGTTCCCGATCGCAAAGCAGGCTCATGGTCCTGAGTTTCTCCTTGACCAGCGGCACTTGTACGTTCGGGATGAGAAGATGCGTGCCATTCTCAAGATTCGAGGCACGATATTGTCTGCTGTGAGAGGATGGTTCGACTCGCATGGTTACTTGGAGGTGCAGGTTCCTATTCTAACATCGGCCGCCGTTGAAGGCGGTTCGACTCTGTTCGAGGTGAAATATTTTGATCAAAAGGCGTACCTTACTCAGAGCTGGCAGCTCTATGCGGAGGCGTTGATAGCGAGCGTTGGGCGCATCTACACGGTGGCGCCTTCGTTCCGAGCCGAAAAGTCCCGGACGAGGAGACATCTGACTGAATACTGGCATATCGAGGCTGAAGCGCCATGGTGCGACCTTGACTGTATCATCAAGGTCGAGGAGACTATGCTCTCATATGTTCTCGAGCAACTTGTGAAGAATTGTGCTGTTGAATTGGGATTGTTTGAGCGGAAGGTGGAAGATCTGGCTCGCGTGAAGCCTCCGTTTCCGAGGATCACCTATGATGAGGCTCTTGAGAAGATTGGTCCAGAAAAAGCGGGAATCAAATGGGGTGATGATCTGGGCTATGAGCAAGAGAAGTTGCTGACTGTGCATTTTGATCGGCCGTTTTTTGTGACCGGCTATCCGAAGAAGACGAAAGCATTCTATCACAAACCTGATCCGGCTAGGCCGGATGTGACGTTGTCTGTGGACATGCTTGCACCTGAGGGTTACGGGGAGATCACTGGCGGGGGACAGCGGATTGAAGAGTATGATGCGCTTGTGGCGAGAATGAGGGAGGAGGGGCTTGACCCGAAGAGCTACGGATGGTATCTTGATCTCCGCAAGTATGGGAGTGTTCCCCACTCGGGCTTCGGCATGGGTCTCGAACGCCTGGTCTCATGGGTCTGCCGGCTAGACCATATCCGGGATGCTATCGCGTTTCCAAGATTGATCAACCGAGTCTACCCATAGTCGGTTATTTGGCGGCGGCCAACGCTGTCGAGGCTCTTTCCGGTTTCCTGAATCGGTTCACCTTCGTCTCGCGAGGAAAAAATGATTTTGAGATCTTGAACGGCCAGTTTTCTGTCTGGAACATTTCTGGGCGATATCACCGGTTTTGGCGGGCGAAAATGGGCGAGTGACCCGTTTCTGCGAACCTGCATTATTGGAGCAGTCCAGCGCGATGAAGCAGTAATATTGGACATCCCTCTCGGATTTGCCATACGGGCTTGTTCTGGGCGAATCTTGCGTCCGATTCTATCTTTTCTACTCTGAAAAGTACTTAATCGCGCTTGACTGAGCAAGCGCGCAGAGCTCTATTCAGAGCGTCGCGGGAATTCTTAGAGACTCGGCTCTGATCCGCTCAGCGATCTCAATGCTGGCACGTTTCTGGGCCTGTCTGGTTTCGGCTCCAATGTGGCACGTAACCACCGTTGCCCCGTCTGGAAGGTTGACGAGTTCCCTTTCCCAGACGTCCACGGGCGGTTCTAGGTGAAAGACGTCTAGTCCCGCCCCGGCCAAACGCCCCTCTTTCAACGCCTTCAGAAGGGCCGGGCCTTCAACAATATCCCCACGAGACGTGTTGACAATGTACGATCCCGCTCGCATCATTCGCAGCCGCTGTTCGTTGAGCAAACTGTGTGTCTGCGGAGAGTAGGGGACATGGATCGTGACAATATCGCACCTCTGTAATAGATCGTCTATCGAGTCTGTGATCTCATAGCTGAGTCCTGGGATTCCACGTGGTCGGATAACGTCGTAGCCGAGCACGTCCGCCTGGAATCCGACAGTCAGGATTCGCGAGACTTCGTTACCGATTCGTCCAGCCCTGCCGATAATACCAATCTTCTTCGATTGCAACTCCTCACCCATCAGTTGATTCTTGATCCAACGTCCCTCCTTCATGCTATGATCCGCGAGCGGAATCTTGCGGAGGAGGCACAGCATTAGCCCAACAGTCAGCTCAGCAACACTTGTTGTAGGCGCGCTCGGCGTATTGAGAACAATGATTCCTCTTTCCTTGGCAGCTTGCAAATCGATGTTGTCGAGCCCGACGCCAGCGCGTCCGACGATTTTCAAATGGGAGTTTCGGATCAGAGCTGAGTCGACTTTCGTGCGGCCCCGTACTATCAATACATCATACTGGTCGATTATGTTAGCAAGGATCGTCTTGTCGATACCCGGCCGATTGTCAACGGTGAAACCTGCGTCCTTGAGAATCTTGATCCCATCGTCATCAATCGGGTCTGAGACTAGGACTTTCAAGAGATGCTCAACCGTGGGCGACTGTTGCTTCGGCAGCTGTTGGAGCTGTCTTCAGTTTCTTCAATAGTGCTTGCGCCGCTATGGTCACCGGGTCCCAGACAGGAGCGAGCGGCGGAGAATAGCACGTCTCGATGTCCGCAAATTCTTGAACTGTCAATCCTTGGTGGGCGGCCATAGATGCGAAGTTTGCTCGAAGCGTTGCACCCTCTTCGCCCACGAGCTGTGCTCCGAGAAGCTTTCCAGTCTCACGATTAGCTAGAAGCTTGACGGTGAGGTCCTTGCCGCCGGGGTAATACGAGAGTCGGGTCGACCCGGTTACTCTAACCGAGACCGAGCGAATTCCGATTTTCTCCGCCAACGCACTTGTAGGGCCAAGAGCCGCGATCTCCAAGCCGAACAGTTTCACAGTAGCCACGCCAGTAGACCCTGGATAGTGAGCTTCGCCACCAGCCGCATTTATGCCTGCGACCATCGACTGCCGCACAGCCGTTGTGGCTAGCTGGAAGAAGACATGCCGACGAGTGATTAGGTCAAATGTCTCGATACAGTCGCCTGCAGCGTAGATATTCTTGGCTGAGGTCGCCATTCGTTCATCCGTCCGAATTCCACCCGAACCCCCAAGCTCGATTCCCGCATCCTTCGCCAGTTCGGTACTGGGTCGAACTCGCACCGTGACGACGACAGCGTCCACTTCGTATTTTTGGCCTGAAATTCGGACCCCAGCGACTTTTCCTCCTTCTCCTAGAATCTCGTCTAGCGTTGACCCCAGATGATATTCAACGCCATGTTCCTTTCCCTTCTCTCTAACTAATGAGGCAATATCTGGATCGAGGATGACTGGAAGAATCTCAGGAACTATCTCGGCTTGAATTACCCCAATTCCTCGTAACAGTAAGGACTCAGCCATCTCGGAGCCAGTTAGACCCGCTCCAATAATCGCAGCTCGCCGAGCTTTCGTTTCTTTAAGAAAATTCGCCAAATGCTCAATGTCATCCATCGTTCGAATCGTAAAGACGCCACTAAGACCGGAACCGGGGACAGAGAGGTTGGACGGTCGAGCTCCTGTCGTCAGAATCAGACTGTCATACCCGAGCTGATTCCCAAGATGATCTTTTCCGTCAAGTTCGACTGTCCGACTGTCGACGTGAATTTTCGTAGCAGTAACTCCGAGCCGCAGATGTATCCGATTTGTGTTCTCGTAGAAGTCCTCGTCATAGCCAATTAGCGACTTTAGATTAGGAACAATTCCACTAAACGCATAAGGAAGGCCGCACCTGGAATATTCAGGGAGAGTCTCCGATCCAACGATCGTGATTTCGGAGGTGCGGTCTGTCTTTCGCGAATAGAACGCAGCTGTAGTACCTGCCACGCCGCACCCGATTATGACTATTCGTCTGTTCATAGCTCGTGGTTTTCGCCGAAGGCTTGTAGGATAACCGTTTCTCCCAGTTGTTCCAGGAATCAGATTTGAGGGCTAGTTTAATCTGGAAGCTCGAACCAATCCATTTAGTAGGCTTCCATGAAAGCGAATATGGATAATTTTCTGAAGAACGGGAAGGGACTCTTACTCGCATATGACCAGGGGTTCGAGCACGGCCCTTCTACTGACTTCAATGACAAGAACATAGACCCGAACTACATTCTCGACATAGCCGTCAAAGGACAGTTTACCGGGGTCGTTCTTCACAAGGGAATCGCTGAGAAATACTACAACGGGAAGGTCCCGCTGATTATCAAACTGAACGGAAAGACAAGTCTCCCCAAGGGAGAACCGATATCGTCCCAGGTCTGTAGCGTAGAGGAAGCGCTGAGCCTCGGAGCAAAGGGCGTCGGCTATACAATCTACTTGGGCAGTGCTCACGAGAATATCATGCTTCAAGAATTCGGTGAGATACAAGAGGATGCTCATGAAGAGGGAATGCCTGCAATCGCATGGATCTATCCTAGAGGAGAGGCCGTGAAGAATGATATCGCTCCAGAGATAGTGTCCTACGCTGCTCGGGCCGGCTTGGAAATCGGGGCTGATGCTGTCAAGATCAAATACACGGGAGACCCATCCAGCTTTAGATGGGCCGTAAAGGCCGCGGGAGTCGCCAAAGTCTTCATGTCAGGAGGACCAAAAGCTCCTACCGATGAGACGTTCTTGAACCAAGTAAAAGGCGCCATGGACGGAGGTGCTACTGGCCTAGCTGTTGGAAGAAACGTTTGGCAACATACGGACCCGGTCAAAATGTCGAACGCGCTCCGTGAGATAATCTTCAATGGCAAAGAGGTCAATCGTGCGCTCGAGATGGTCGTAGCCCAATAATCAAGCTCCAGAATTCACAAAATTATCACTGCCAACAATAAGGTGGATCAGATCCGACAATTACACTGGCCGCTACTGGTCGTAAACTTCAAGGCATATGTCGAAGCGACCGGCAAACAGGCAATCGAAATAGCAAAATCTGCAGAAAAAATAGCAAATGACAGCGCCATCACCATAATAATCGCTCCGCAATTCACGGACCTGAAATCGGTGTCTGAAAGCGTCGACATACCAGTATTCTCCCAACATCTGGACTCCATCAAACCCGGAGCATACACTGGACATGTCCTCGCAGAAGCAGTGAAGTCGGCCGGCGCCGAAGGATCTCTGATCAATCACTCAGAGCGGCGAATGGGAATGGCTGAAATCAGCAACTGCATCCTCAGGTGCGCCGATTCCGATCTTTACTCGCTCGTATGCGCTGACACTGCCAAGGCTAGCAAGGAAATAGCAGAGTTGAAACCTGACATGATCGCGATCGAACCGCCGGACCTCATCGGAACTGGTATCTCAGTTTCAAAGGCCAGACCGGATCTCATCACAAGTAGCCTACGCGAAATAAGAGAGGTCAACACGCATGTTCGCGTCCTCTGTGGCGCAGGCATAACCACCCCCGACGATGTGAAGAAGGCGTTGGAACTTGGAACCGAAGGCGTCTTGGTGGCCAGCAGCGTGGTCAAAAGTCGGGACCCTCGAACTGCCCTGTCAGACATGGCAGACGTGATGATAAGGCCTGGTAAGTGCTAGCTGAAGCGTAGCCTAAATACTTCGAAAATATTTCTCCTCATCGTTCAGCCTTATGCCGATTAGATCGGGCGATCCATCGACAGGCCTTCTCTGGACCTTTGCACTTGGCTCCGTTGTATCAACCTACATTCTCATACTAATCGGAGGCTACGTGACAACAACCAACTCTGGGCTCGGCTGTGGTGAGTCTTGGCCGTTCTGCAACGGGGGTATCCTTCCTAATTTCAACGATGCGGCTCAAGTGATTGAGTTTTCGCATAGAATTTTCAACTTCGTTGTGGCATTCTTCGTGGTGGGAACAGCTCTACTCGCTTGGACTCGACATAAGAAGGACAGAAATGTTTTCTTCTTCTCGACTGCAGGCTTCGTCGGACTATTCGCACAAGTACTTCTGGGAATGGTAACCGTCACTACCGCGCTCAACCCGGTAGTCAGCGATGCGCACTTGGGACTTGCCTCAGCGATCCTTGCTGTCCTCGTGGTGAATGTAGTAATGGTTTGGAATCTTCGCTCGGGAATCCTGGCTGTACATCAATAGTTACGTTGGTTAGAACCAGTTATAGCTAGTGCATACGCTTTAAAAAAGAACCGAGTTCGGACGAAACGCAGAGCAGCATAGCATGGCAATTGCCAACATGCAGGTCCAGTTCGACGATCTCTTCTGGTTATTCACATATCTCGCGATCGCTGTTTCTGTAGTAGTATTCGGCCTAATGGCGATTTTCATTGTCAAGTACAGAGACCGATCAGGCTCCTCGGAGCCCAACGACGCGCCGATTCTAGGTCGACTGCCTGTAACGAGAGGACATGCAAGAACCGCAGTCTTGACAGTTTCGCTGTCCACGATTATTCTCGGTGTTCTAATAATCGGTAGTTTCGGTTCGATAGACACAATTCTTTCTTCCCCTGCGCCCTGCAATATCCAAATCTCCCATTCAGTTACGTACAACTGTAGCGTGCTCGTGACCGGGCACCGGTTCTACTGGGACTTCAACTATGCCGGGTTCCCTAACAGGACTATCACAGGAGCACCGGCCTGCCAGCAAGCTACGTGTATCGTCGGAGTCCCGCAAGGACAAGATATCCGGTTGAATGTTACTAGTGCAGATGTCTTTCATAACTTCGGCGTTATCGCCTTCAAGGTAAAGGCAGACGCTTATCCTGGACACGTGAATTTCATCTGGTTCAACGCGGACAAGGCCGGGAATTACACAATTCAATGCTACGAATTGTGCGGCTCTGGTCATGCGACCATGATTGCGACTCTAGACGTAATGCCTCTCGGCCAATTCGTAACCTGGTTT
>Ga0307471_100000016_pt1 | contig 87509 bp, 72 predicted proteins | sample atmos_gasesAM3C__2_FD_204566 | JGI IMG/M metagenome (GOLD analysis project Ga0307471, IMG submission 204566) | Hardwood forest soil microbial communities from Morgan-Monroe State Forest, Indiana, United States - atmos_gasesAM3C_515 | ecosystem: Environmental > Terrestrial > Soil > Temperate... | reverse complement strand
ATGCCGTGATGAAGCGCCTTCTTGACTCGCCGAGATTTTTGCAGGCCGAGCGCGACGCCATCGAAGCAGCGACGATCGAACGGTGCATTGCGGCCGGCAACGAAGTCGTGAAAACGTGGCGTCAGGACGCACAAGATCGCGTGGCCAAACAGCCGCCGCGACATGACGAAGCCAACACGGCCAACGCCCACGCCAATGGGGCAGAAGAAGTTGTGGAAGCTATCCGCGCCATCGCCAAGCCTTCAGAGAAGATCTAACCGCCCTCATTCTGAAACGGAATACCTGCTTTGAGAAGCAGCATTTCCAGATCATTGATACGCCTCTCCGCAGCTGCGAGACGTGCGATCAGGCTCTTGCGTTCCTCCTTGAATTCGGCGAGCAGCGATGTGAAGCCGGCCAGCATCGCAGTCTGAGCATCGGTCTGGCTCTTGGAGCGCCCAGCCCACCACGATCCGAAAGCGGCAACAACAGCCACCAGGACCGCAGATAGTGCCATCCATAGCGTGGAATTCTCAAGGACGGCGGCCATAGGCCAATGTCCCCAGCACCGTGTAGAACATGGCAAAGCCCGAAATTACAGCAGTTGCCAGATTCACCAGTACGTCAAGCCGGTAAATGCCGGTGTAGAGCGTGACCAGTTTCGTTGCGTGCGTGAAGCCGCAACTGATGATGAAGGCCGCGAACAGATCGAAGGCGATAGGACGCGGAACAATGCCTCGCCGTCTGCCGACGACGAGACTGGCACCGATCATCATATAGCTCAGCCAGATCGTGAAATCGCTCGTCGTGTAGATGCCGATCAGCAGCGGGTCGTTTGTCAGGCAAATCGAGTGCTGATCGTATCTTTGGGCACCCAGGACATCAGCAATCCATGTCAGCCAATTCCACATGGTCACGGCCAGAATTTGTGCATCAGCCACCCGGCAGCGCCACCCATCGCAAAGAGGCCGCCAAGGATGACACCAAGAGCCCAGCCGGCGCCCTTGCCCTTGGCGATCAACTCACGGAACTCGCGTATCTCCTTGTTGGTGTTCTCCAAGGCGGCAGCGAGCCGTTCCATATCGCGTTCCCTTACCAAGTCCCTGGTTTCCAGGGCGACGATCCTTTCGACCAGATCCGCGCCATTGAACCTGGAACGCCCGCCGGGCTCGTAGTGTTCAGTCATGTTTCTTCTGTATGGTCAGAGGAACCCGGCGACGCCCGTTGAACTCAGAACCTGTACGTCAGGCCCAACTTTTGCTCGAAGATGTGATACTTCGTCAGGCTCGTCGCGACCGGCTGACCATTGAAGGTCGCCGTCAGCGACCTGTCGCCAAGCTGGAAGTAATCGCCCTCCATGAACACCTGCCAGTTCGGCGTGAGCTGGTAGGCAAGCCCCGCAAGCACGTTCCAGCCGGTCGAAGTGTCGGAGGTCGCCTGCGTCAGCGTCGCCACCTGCAGGTTCGGCTTGGCCCCGCCGAACGCAAACCCACCGCCGGTGTAGCCCAGCAGCTTGCCGTCGGGCGTCAGCGGCATGCCCACGATGGCGTCGATATCGCCGAGATAGTTGGTGGCATTGGACACCGACAGGATGTTGCCGACCGCGCCCGAGCCCTGCAGGTTGGCGTAGGCCACGTCGGCACGGACGCCGAACACGACACCGCCGGCCGGCTGCCAGTTGTAGCCTATGGAGCCCCCCAGCCCTGGGCCGTGCGGCGCTGATGCGATGTCGGCAACCGTGGTCTGATCGGTGACCGCCGTATTGGTCAGGTTGGCTGCGTAGAGGCCGTAGCCCGAGACATAGAGACCCGACCAACCGGTGGGCAGGTAGTCCACGGGCGCCTTCTTGACGGCGAGGTCGGCCGCCATGGCCGGAGCTGCCCCGGCGACCAGGGCGAGGGTGAGGAGAAGCTTACGCATGATCATTTCCTTGCGGTTGCGGCCTTGACGGCCCACATGGCGGCTTCTTCGTAGGCGGTCACCGCCAAGGCGACGAGTCGATGCGTCTCGCCATTAGTTGTTTCTGTCCGTATGGACTCGGCGAGGTCAATCAATTCGGCGGACTTCTGCTTGATCTGATCGACCAAATGAGTTGCGTCCGGATTGAACTTTATGCGAACGCGATCTTCACCAAGGCTCATGGGGCACCCTTCAGGTATGGGTGGCGGCAGGCTGCGAGCCGCTCAGGGACGGCGCGTTGGGCTGTCCGGGCGTCAGGTGGTTGATGACGTCAACAGCGACCTGCTCCCACGGCTTGCCGGTGTCCGCCTGGACCGTATTCATTGCCGTAAATAGTGCCGGCAGGGCCTGCATGATCAGGTTCGCAATCTGGAAGAAATTAGACATTGTCAAGTCTCCGTTGTGGTTGTCGTGGATGCAAAAGTGATCGTGTCGTCGAGCGCCATCATCGCCCGCAGCAGGCCCGCGCAGCCCAACTGATGGTCCACCGCCTCCGGATCGAAATGCCCGTCGGCGACGTACTTGCCGCGCGTATACTGACTTGTCCCTGCCCACAGGTAAGGCGAGGCCATGTGATGGTATTTCTCGTAGCCCAGCCCGTTGTATTCTTCGAGCGCCACGAGAGCGCCGCCGATCGACCAGTCGTCGTTCTGGCCCGTGTAGGGCGGGCACTTCAGGAGCGCGTCACAGGCCGCGGCCTCCCACGAATGGAACGGCCCTCGCCCGCGCGGGACATGGATGGACGGCCTGTCCCATGGGTCGCCCTGGGCCAGGTTGGCGGCCCAGCTTTGCGACGCCTCGCGCTCGTGTATGACGGCGACGATTGCCCATGGCACCCTGGTATCGACCTGGGTCTGCAGGTAGCGCGCCTTGTTGGCGACAAGCTCGTTGGCCACGTGGGCGAACAGCGGCGCGTAATGCGGCAGGATCGCCATCGCATGCCAACGCTCGGTGTTGTCGGTCTCAAGAGATGTGGTTGTCATTGCATCACCACCGCGCCAACGAGCAGCAGCATGACGAGTCCAACCACGACGATCAGGGCCATGAATGCAGCTTTGCGGACTGGCGTGTTCAGATGCATAGTGCGATCCTCGTGAGGTCGCCGCCACCATGGGCCATACCGGCAAACCGCGGCAACGCACCGCCACCTGCGACAAGATGGACACGCGGTGCGATTGTGGTTATAACAAAGCATTCGTGGGGAGAATTTTCATGGCAGATGATTACGAACTTGACCAGGAATCCGCACGCGCTCTTGTCGATGCCGGCTACATGCCTCTGTCGGAATATCTGGATCTCTGCAAGCAGAACGGCTGGACATCACAGGTTCCGGCCGAGCGAGAGAAGCCGAAGCGGCAGGCTTTTATCTAACTCGTCGCGCTCGCAGGATAGCGCCGCCGGTCGCCGTCGATACCGTGAAAGCTGCATTGACGTTGACAAAAACGGTTGTCGTCGCGCTGATACTTAGCCTCGTCGCCGGAAGCGGGAGAGTCTGGCCTTGACCTGTTCCCAGCGTTCCATTGAGCTGCAGGAAATTACCTGCTTCGAGCGGCGTCAGCGACGCAGTCGTCAGGCTTGCCAGTCCGATCACTCCTGTCAATGGCGTCGTACCGGCTGGCGTTATGATGATGACACCGGTGATCTCCCAATCGCCGGCCGTCAGGGACTTGGATGTGATGTTGACCGTCGTTCCGCTGGTCAGTGAGATGCTCGACGCGGACGCAGTCTGATATTCCCCGATGTTTCCAGCCGGCGCGTTGTCGTTCGTCGCCGTGCCGCCGTATTGCGGCGTTCCGGTTGATGATACGCCAATCACGCCCGAACCGCTGGTCGAACCGTTGAGTGTGAGCTGGCCGCCGGTTCCTCCATTTGTGCCAGTCGATAGCGTCCCGGTCGCGCTGCTGTTGCCGCTGATCGAAGCAATCGTGGGCGACGTCAGTGTCTTGTTCGTGAGCGTCTGCGTTGCCGCCGTCCCGACCACGTTGTCATTCGCCGCCGGGAACGTCATCTTTGTGCCGTCGGTCCCGGCAAGTTCCAGGCTGTTGTCGATTGTGAGGGTCTTTCCGCTCACGCCCGCAAGGATGATGTTCGGATTGAATCCTGGATTGCCCGCGATCGTATTGCCAGTCCCGGCGTTGGCAATCGCGGTCGTATTGCCCTCAAGCGTATTGCCGGACACAAGCACGCCGGTCGCACTGGCCCCGAGGTTTATTCCCGTCTGAAACAGGAAGATGTCATTGCCTGATATGACGCCGGAACCGCCATTCGTGGCCGTGCCAAGCAGGATGCCGTCGAGGCCATTCGTAGTGGCGACCGCGCCGATCGAATTGCCGATGATGTTGAAATGATTGAAGCTGGAGAGCCAGATCGCAACGGAATTGGTACCAGATGCATTCAGGTCAAAAAAGTTATTGGTGATCTGCGTGTTGATGATCGTGGTGAGCGTCAGGATACCGACGCCGGAATTGTTGAACAATCCGAACTGACTGTTGGTTACGGCAAGGCCAGCCAAGACGCCGGTTTCTGAACTGTTGGACTGAATGCCATTACCGACAAGCGAAAAGTTGGATTGATCGACTGTCAGGCCCTGCAGGTATGAGCCATACAGGATTCCAGTACCGAGGAACTCGAAAACGCTCTTCGCGACGTTGACCTGTACGGCATAGTCAGGAACCGCTGGAGCACCCTCGATCTGCATTCCGAGACCGTGCAGCGTCCCCGCGCCTGTCGCACCCTGCCCGAAAACCGCAAGTCCTTCGACATTGAGATTGGAGACATAGTGGGAAAAGACGCCGATATTCCAGTAATCAGTGACGTTAATGCCATCATCACCGCGAAGGGTGACGCGGTAGATATCGGAGATGCCCTGGGTATGAGCAGTGGAAGTGAATGCCAGCCCCGTCCCACCGCCGGCCTGTCCGGTCGTGAGGGATAAATCCCATATATGGGCTGTGTTCAGGGCATTCGTGTAATTGATCGTCAGGCCGCCACTGGCATTCGGCCAGAACAGAATCGTGTTGTCTGCGCCCTGACCTTTGATCGCGATCGATGCGAGGCTGTTCGGCAGCGTATAGCTGATGGCAGAGTTGAACCGGAACTTGCCGGCTGGGAACTCGATGCAGCCGTTCGTGCCGGGCAATGCCGCCACGGCCGCATTGAACGCGGCCGTATTATCCGTCACGCCATCGCCCACGCTGCCGAACTGTGACATGCTGAGGCAGCGGGAGAACAGGTTCGACGCCAGAATACTAAATGGAATTGCCTGCCCGGGGCCTGAGCCAATGCCGAGCCGCCCATAAACCGTATTGGCCGGCAGCGTAGAGGGTTGAGCGGCGGCCGGGATCGCGCATAGCGCTGCGAACAAGCCGAGAACGAATGCGAGCTTTCTCATGCGCGCAGGATGCGGTATAGGAGGGCAGCCGCAACGCACCGGGGAGGTTGACGTGATCAGGCTGATTTCAGCGACGGGGAAAATTCATAGCAAGAAAACGGCGGCTGTCATCGTCGTGACGACCATCTGCGGCGGACTTGCTTTTGCTCTCATCGAGCCGACGAAATATGCTCTTGTCGCCGCCGGCATCGCGTGGCTGGCGTCCGTCGCAACCACATTGTTCATGGATAGCTAGCGCAGCTGCTCCATGCGCTGTTTCTGCTCCGGCGTGCCGTACAGATAGAAGTCCCGCAGTGCCTTCGGTGAGAGCCGAAGTGATGGATTCTGCGACGTACGGATGTAGTAGCGTTGCAGGCCGGCCGGCACACCCAGTTCCGTCATACGGTCCCGGGCGCCCTGGACGTCGCCGCGCTGTATCTGCTTACGGATATCTGGCAACTGGGCCTGTACCGCGTAGTCGTGCATCTCGCGGGCATGATAGAGCTCGCCGATGGCCGGTCCGCCAGGTGTGCCCTTGCTGAACGTCACGCCCGCGATGGGGCCGAACGCCTGCAGCGCATTCACCTTGGCATCGCCCTCGCCCTTCACGAGATCCATGAACGCCCCGATCTGACCTTCCGGCAGTTGCGACTCGGCGAGCAGCTTGGCGATGGCGCCCATGTTCGCCAGATACTTCTCCGGCGCATCGGCGTTCGGGTCATAGACCTTGCGGCCGAAGCCCTTATCGTTTGCCATGATCTGCCAGACTGGCCGCGCGATCGTGCCAAGTTTGCGCCGGATCATGTCGAGCGGACCTGACAGATAACCGGTGAATTCCTCACCGATCTTGCCGGCCGGGTTGCGCGCGTAGATAGCCGTGCCATCGGCCGCGTAGCCCACCCTGATACGCTCATCGCGCCCGGGCTCATTCTCAGCTGTCGCCGACAGCGAGCCTACCACGGACAGCGGCTGGAGCAGCTTGAGCGGGTGTTCCTTTACCGCGCGCAGTTCGTCCGCCATCCGCTGCGCATAGCCGTGCATCTCCTCATCAAGCGTCGAGTCCTGCGTCAGCACGTTCATGCCGTTCTGCAGCAGCGAATTGCCGATGTACATCAGGCCCATGTCAAGCGTGACGATGGCGACGGCCTTGCGCACGGCGATCGAGCGGATGGCTTTGGGATCGAGCGTGCCGCCGTCCCGCTCGATCTGCGCCATCACATCTTTCGGCAGGCCGGTCAGCATGTCCTTCATGGCGCCGATATTGCCGAGCGTGAACGAGCGCGAGAACAGCAACAGGTTGGACAGCTTGCGCGCGCCATCCGACATCGCCTCTGTCGGCAGCGCGCCGGCGTAGCGGTTAGCCCAATGCGCAGCGGCGCGCGCGGCCGTCTGCCGGTCCACATCCTTCTGCAGCAGCCCATCCCGGAAGTTAACGTAGAGACCCATCTGCAGGTCACCAACGCGATCCCACAGCAACGTGTTGTGCCAGAAGTCACCGGCCTTATCGATCGCCGCCTTGACCGCGGTGCCGGCTTCCGGATCGAACAAACCTGGGACGAAGCCCAGCACCTGCGCCGTCCAGGAGCGGCCTGGTTGTAGGTTCGGTTCCTCCATGATGGACGAGATGTCCTGGTTGAAGAACCGGTGGCCGATCGGGACAAGGCCGCCATCGATCGCCTCCTTCATGGTGGGGATGTCGTTCTTGGCCCGGAAGCCTTCGCGGTAGACCCTGAACGTCATCACCTTGCCGGGCATCGCCGGCAACGCGCGGCCCCACTCCACCGCGTTGTGGATCAGCGGCGAGTTCATGATGAGGCCCATGGTCTTGCCCTTGAGAGACATCAGGGCCTGATAGGTTGCACCGTTGGGTTTGGTAAGGACGGACTGCAGCGGTCCTTCGAAATCGCCACGGACATAGATCGGCGCGCGCTCGAACACGGTATTGCCGTCCACATCCTTCACCACCGCGCCATCCTTGTACTTCGGCTGCCAGCGGTAGAACGCAGGGTGATCTATCGTGAACCAGCCCTTGCCCGGGTTTGAACCGATAGACACCGTGTCATCGCCAGTGGCCCGCCCGGCATCCTGAATGGCATTGATCAGCGTTCGGCCGGAGATGGCATCTTCCAGCTTGGCGGTTGCCAGCGGCAGCGAGCGGATGTCGCGCGCGATCTGCACCTTCTCCAGTGCGGCGGTGATCTCCTCCTCGCTCTTGCCGGCCGCCGCCATCGACGCGCGCACCCGCTCCCGTGCCGCCGCCTCCGTCTCCTCTGCCATCATGTGCTCGCGGTGCAGCATCTGCGACGTGCGGGTACGCAGGTTCTGGCCGATGGCATTGAGCGGCAGCGCCCGCTGATCCCCGCCAGCCTCCGCGACGTTGAGCACCATGCGCGGCGTGTAGGCGGGCAGGCCCTCGCCCTCAACCATGCCAAGGTCGCGCGCGTGCGCCCAGGCGAATTGCGCACGGGCTTGCAAGTCCTCGACGGCAGCACGCTCCTCGTCGGTCAGCGTTACCAAACCCTGATGTTCGGTGCTCTCGCCGAGCTGGCGCGCCACGCTCTCCTCGTCAGCTGCATCCCACATGCGCTTGCGCTGCTCGGGCGTGAACCGCCGGGCGATATCCTGATCGACCCGACTCCATTCCCACCGGTTGCGCCGCATTGCGTTGGCGAAGTCCTTGGCCAGCGCCATCGCCTGCTTGGACCCGGTCACCATCGGCGTCGTCATCATCTGGATGTCGCGACCGACATCGAACAGCTTTTCCTTAACGGACCGTAGCGCGGCGACGAGACTGCCCGGTGGCGGCGGTGGCTGCTGTTCCATGGTAGGCAGGTTCTCAGGACGCGTCACATCAGCACCCGCCGGATTGGCAATCTCGTCGCGCAGGAACGCATCGCTCTGTGCATCGTGCGCCGCCTCAGCCGGGTGAATGCCGCGGTCATGCCACATCTCGCGGAGGTTCTCCATCGGTACGTCGTTTTTGTGCGTGATCTGGACGGCCTGATCGTCGAAGACAACGTAATTGCGGGTCTGCTGCTCCTTGTCCTTGTCCGCAATCCATTTTTGCGCCTCTTCTCGCGTATCGAATGGGCCGGCCTGACGCGCCTGCGTATCACTGTGCATCGCGTAAAATGGACCCTGGCGACTTGCCGGGCCGGCCGTGTTTGCAGCCTCGTCCTCGACAAAAAAGTTTGATGCGCGCGAGCCTTCATCCAGATATTTTATACCATGCAGGCCAACCGCACGCATGGCTTGCGCCGCCGCCGCCTGTGTATCCGGCATTGTCATATGCATTCTCATAAATGAATTACGTGAGTAATTCTCAATAGATTTTTTTGCTGCTTCTAATGTCGGAAACACTTCACTAAACGCATCTGACTGTGCAGAATATCCCTCTCTGACCTTTATTATATTTCCCCAGGAACTGGCGGTATCTTCGGCTCCGGTCTTCACCAGACGCCAATCTCCAGCCGTTCCCGTTCTCCACTCCAATTCTGGATAGACCCCTTCGAACGCCTTGTTCATCGCCTCGCGCACAGGCCCATTCTGCTCATTCAGTGGCTTGTCCAAATCATAAAATTGTTCGGGATCGGCATTGATACGGACGCGGTACAGAACGCCTGTCGGTTTGGTCCATCCTGATTCCAGAAGCTTTGTCGCATCTTCAAGCGTCGAAGCAACATCGCGCTCCCCTCTGTCGCGATAGGCTTCGGCGTGTGTTTTCATTGTTTCGATGGCGGCCTGAACATCGCCATTTGCGCGAGCAAGATATTTTTTCGCCATGGACCCGGTGAGGCCCATATCAGAGAGTTTCTGTTGATATTCCTCTCCGACGGCGCGCGCTTCCGCGAAATATCCGCCGTAGCCATAAGCCTGTGCGCCTTCGCCGGTGCCGATCTTGCTGAAGTCGAATGCCTCAAAATCGTGGGGTGTTCCATGCCAAGCGATGATATGGCCGACAGGCTCCTTCGCGAGCGCAGCGAATTCTGTCCGCTGCACCGCTTCACTCGGCAGGATGCCGCGTTCCCACCACAGCTGGCGCAAGTCCCTTTCGGCCCGCACGGGTGTCGTCAATCTTGCTGGCGCGATTACGTTGGCCGCGTTGTGAAAATCAGCCTCGGTAGGCAATCCGCCGATCGGCTGCGAATGAATGATGTTGTCACGCGAGATGTTCGGGCGGCTGTAGTGACCCATGCCACTATCTACCATCAGGAAATTGCCGAGGTTGATCGCCTCGCGTTCAGCCTTGGTGCCCTGCGTCTCACTGTCGGTGATTTCCTGCACGATCTGTCCAAACGCGCCACCCGCCCCATGCACACCCGAGCTGACAAGACGCATGATGCTGTCCAGGCCATTGGCCACAGCATCGATACCAGCTTCGCCGAGAACGCCGACATAACCAGGCTTTCCGGTGTGCGGATTGTGAAAGATACCGAGATCCTGAAGCTGCCGCAGATGCTCATCAGACAGACCAAGCGGTTCGTTGCCGAGTCCTTCGACCGCCCCTGATGCGGTCCTGTCAATGACGCGCTTCAGCATTTGGCCATTGCGGACACGATCGAGCCATGCCTGCGGCGGGCCGAATGAGTCTGTATCCACAGCGCTAACGTCAGATTCACGCGACCGGCCGAAAACCTCTTCGTCACTCATCTCGCCTTGCTGACCAAAAACTTCAGCGTCGCTGAGTTCCGCTGTCATGGCTGCACCCACCCGGTGCCGGTCCACTTCAGCTTGCCGCGCGGTGTCTCATAGATACGGCCGCGCTCACGTTCGTCTGCCGGCGGGATGGCCGGGCTTGTCGGCTCATTAGTGCTGCTACCAAACCATCGCTGCAGGAAGCCGGGCCCGGAAGGTTCCGTCTGCTTCACGGCCGTTGGCCCCTGGTCTTTCTTAAGCTGCGCCGCAAAATCGGCCTCCTCCTGTAGCGTCGGGCGGAAACGGCTGATCTGCTTGCCGAAGAAGTTCGGTGATGCGGGATCATAGAGAGAATGTGGATCCTGGCCCTTGGCCTTCAGCATCGCTTCCTGCTGCCGGGCTGCCTGTTCGGCCTGATAAATCTTCTGGTCGCCGATCGCTGAGCCGCCGGCACCCGTCGTCTTGTCGCGCATCGGGTCTATGGTCGCGTTGTGCCGCTTGAAAAATTCATCGCGATCGTGCGCGAGCGCTGCGCCGTCGGGCGTCTTACGATCCAGCAATTCCTTGCGGAAGCGATCGAAGTCCGGCTGTGACAGGCTGCCAGGCTTGCCCGCGTCAGTGAGCCGAGCATCCCAGGCCTTCTGTTCCAGTTCCCGCGCATCGACATCAGGAGCACGAAGTTGGCGCAACAGATCGGTGAATGTCGCCTGCGACTGTCGCGCGCTCGTCTCGGGCTTGAGCTCACGGTCGCGAAAATTCAGCAGGTTGCGTTTGTCCTGTTTTGTGAGATCCCTGTCGTTGAGAATATCCTGAGCGACCGGATCATCGAACTTCGGATTGCCCTGCGTGAGCTTGATCAGATAGTCGTTCGTCTTGTCGTTGCTGCGTTCGATATCCGCTTGCTTTTTGTAATGCTCCGCGGCCTTCTGATCGTAGTCGCGCGCCCTGATCTGCTGACGGGCATTCGACGCGAGAACGCGTGCCTCCTCACCACTGATATATTGCGGGTATTTGCGCGTCCATTCGTCAGCGGTCTTCTCCGGATCACTCGACGCCTGGATAGCGCCGATCGCACCGGCCTTGACGATAGCCTCCTTCTGCTTTTCGGCGATCTCCGTCCTTGCCCTGCCGGCCGCAGCGCCCTTCAGATTCGGACTGCTGTCTACTAACGCACCGACAGATGCATCCGTTTCGCCCAACAGATGCGGCACCGATGACGGATCGCGCATCGCCGTGTTGGATGCCGTGTTGCCATAGGTGCGCAAGTTGTTCGAGACAGCTTGGCCGGCGAGCGTGCCCATATCGGCCGCCGTCTTCTCATACATGTGGTCGAGCAGCGCGCGCTGGCGCTCCTGTGCCCACTTCTGCCCGCCCTCCGTCTGGAAGGCGTCGCCCCATTTCTGCAGACCCGGCGTCAGCGTGCCTTCGATGAACTTCTGCCGCACTGTCGGATCATTCGGATCAGCGTTCTTGGCGATGTCGTTCCATTGCGTAATCAGGCTGTCCTGCAGCAGCGCATATGAGCCGACACCCTGACCGATCTCCCGATGCGTCTGGTATTGCACCGCCACGTTGCCTGCATCCTGGACGGCCGCGCCGATCTGCTGGCCGAGACGGTGACCGGTGTCGCGCAGGCTCTCGGCGACCTGGTTGTACGCCCCGCCGATGCGGCGGCCCTCCTGCACGCGCGCCTCGGTGCCGCGATCAGTCGGCGTGATGTTCTCTTTGTTGGTGTATTCGATGAGCTGGGGCATAGATCACACCAATGTTGCAATGCCGGCCGCGAGCTTGACGCCGCCGGTCAGGAAGCTGCCGATCTCGCCGAACAGGCCGGTATCCTTCTCCTTTTGCGCCATGTCCTGTAGCGTCGCGGCCATCTGCACATAGCTGTCGTGCTGCTCCTGATAGCCGGCTTCGGTAATCAGGCCCTGCTGCCCGATGATGGCGTGGGAGAGCGCACCCTGGCTGGCGGAATCGCGCAGCAGGTCGAGCGCACTGCCGCTCTCGGCAAGCCCGCCGCCGGCAACGCCCGCCTCCTGCTGGCTGATGGTCTGATAGACCTCGCGCTCATTCTGGACTTCCTTCACCGCCGTCGCCGTCTTCGTATACTGCTCGTTGAGAAGCGCCAGCGCTGCAGCCTCATTGTAGGACGTCGCCTCGGCGAGCATGCCCTCGGCCTTGATGCCGGCCGACATACCTCCCGTGATGCCGCTGAACAGGTCGGACGCGGCGCCGGCGAAGCTGCTGAAAGTAGATGCCCCTAGCGCCATCTCTATTCGTCCTGCGTTTCCAGCATGCCGGCCAGGTTGGCGATGTTCACGGGATAGGGCCGCGTCTGCTGCCAGCAGAGCATGCTGTCGAAGCTGTAATCGTCCTGCAGCGTGGTCTTGAAGACGCCGGTGAACTGCTGATTGACGAGATAAGCCACGTCATTGGGCTGACGGAATAGCGCCGGGAAAAGCTTGGTGAAGCGCGTGCCGAACTGCAGGCCAATTCCGGTCCCTTCGAGCTGCACCGCGAACTTGTGATGGCGGCGGACCTTGCCGACGGCTGGGCCACTGCGCGCGCCGCTCTCCTGTGGTAATGCCGGCCGCACGAGCTGGCCCTGTGAAGTAAAGGTGAAGCCGACCAGCATCTGGGATAGCGTCAGGCTGGCCGCGTAGACTGCGGTGAACAGGCCCTGCGCTGTTCCGGCTGACACGCCGTCGCCGTAGGGAACGGTGATCGAGCCATTCGCCACGGCATAGTCACCACAATCGAGCCCGCCGAGCCACGCCGTCACGGTCTTGCCGTTGAGGTGCCAGAGTCCGTTGATCGTCAGGCCGCCATAGGGCGCGGGCGTGACGTTCGATGTGCTGATCGATGCCGGGTTGACCGCATCATCCACATAGGTCGCCTGAATGAGCGTGTTACCTTCATCGGCCGCGTCGGTCATGACCTCGACGTGATAGATACCGGTCGCCGCGTCGAGCGTGACCATCGTCAGCGCGTCGAGGCTACCGCCGACCGATGGGCCGGTTGCGATAGACTGCACCGTGCGGCCGCTGCCGAGCGGATGACGGTGCCAGCCGTTGGCGGTCGGGCCGACAGCAGTCGCCAGCGTGTCACGTTTATAGGTCGAGCCGAACAGCGAACCGTCGTTGCCGCGCATCCAGATGATCGGGATCACTGCCTGCTGCCACGCCAGTTCGGCCACACCTGGCTTCGTGATGTGAAGCGTATCCTTGGACAGGTTCGGCGCCGCGAACTTGCCGCTATACACGTCGGTGAAATACTCCATCACCTTGCGGGTGTAGCGCTGGACGAACACCGTGGTATGGTCGGTCTTGCGCGGCTCGACATTGGCGCAGCCGATGCGCGTCACACGCGGCGCCTGAATGTTCCCGGGCGCGATTGGACCAGCCGCCGGGCCCGAGATCAGCCATTCACCGGCCTGCGAGCCCATGATGATGCCCTGCAGGTCGGGCATCAGCCAGAAGATGGGGTTGACGCCATCGGAGTTGACGACGCCGGTGATGGCATTCGCCGCGCCGACAACGCCATTCTGATCGGTCGGCGCCATGTTGAGCGTGGCGGCCGCACCCGACAGGCCATTCGACACCGACGCGTCAAAACGGTTGCCGATGGCCCCGGCAAGCCACAGCCGGCCCTCATGGTAGCAGCCGCAGTTGGGCCAGCCGGTCGTATTGCTGTAGGCGCCGAGCCGCCACGAAATGATCGGTGCGGTGTTGAGCAGCGGCGGCCCCAGGACTTCGATGCTGACCGCGTTGCCAGTCCCAGTGCCGGGCGGGTTGAAGAACTGCACCTCGGCGATCGCCATCGTGAAGGTTATCGTGACGGCATTTCCCGTTGCCAGGCCGGGCGGGGGCGTAACGATTGAGGTTCCCACAGCTTCGATCCAGACGTAATTCCAGGCGGTGACCTGATCGCTGGATATAACCGATATCGGCGAAACCAGATTTGAAGTCGTCGCTGAACCGAGCAAAGTACCATCAGAAGGACTTGCCGGAGCCGTCGCTTTTGCACGCAAATTGAATGTGATGGATTGGGAAAGGTTATACTGATGTTGCGCGCCGGCGCCAAAAGTCACGCCTGTTGCAGCAAAGCCGATATCGACGGTCGGATATGCCGTCGCATGCTCGATTTTTTGCGCCGATGCGCCAGAATAGTTCTTGCCGACATACCCATCGATTGTCTGGGTGACATTTCCGCCGATCGGAATGAAGTTGACGAACGTCGATGTGGATTGCTCGGCCGATGATGCGGAAGCCTGCGCAATGATGCCGTCGAACGCCGCGTTGACCCCGCCGCCGGCCGTCATGCTGCCGATGTTGACCGAGCCGGCCAGCGTCTGGCTGATCTGGTTTCCGAGCGAGAGGATCTGGCCCCACGTCCAGTTTGCCGCGTTGCCGGGCGTCAGCGTCCAGTGCGTCGTGTCGTTGCCGGGGATGTTGCCGGTGTTCGCGCCGACAAGAGACGTCCAGTACGTAGCCGCGCCGGGCTGGCCGGTTGGGTTGTAGGCCACGACATTTCCCACAGCGTAGGTCGTGGCGGCAACCCACAACGGCGGCTCGCTGAACAGGCGCACCAGGCGGCCGACATCGGTTCCGAGGAAGCCCTTCCCGTTGTTGATGGCGACACCGGCGCTGATGGCGGCCCAGAACGACGGCGAGCTGACCGGTGTATTGCCGACGTTGTCGTTCGTCAGCGATTGATAGTTGACCGACGACGACGTGACGAACTGGCCCTTCTGATAGGCCTGCGTCGCGCTGTACTGCGGGAATGCCAGCGTCAGCGTGACGTTGCCACTCTGCGCTGATGGAACCGCCTGCACGCCGTTGGTGAACGGATCGAGATAAGGACCGTCCAGGAATGTGATGCCAGCCAACGAGAATTGCGCGTCAGAAATAGAACTCGACGGCGCCGTAACAGAAAGAAGCTGCGGCGGGAGGGCGCCCTGCAGCAGAACGGCGTTCGTCTCGGCTTGCACCGCATGCAGCGATGCCCAAGAGCCGGCAATGTAGGGCGATGCGATTTCCTGCACCCGACCGACGGTGGCGCCGGCCGGCAGCGCGCCCAGAGTCGAGCCATCGATCGTGGCGCCGGTCAGCGCGTCAGCAATCGAAAAATGGGTGGTGTCGATTACCGTGATGACGAACTGACGGTTCTGCGTCAGCGGCGGCCCGCCGGCGATAATTACCGTATTGCCGGTCGCCCAGACGTTTGGAAGCGGCGTCTGCACTACCGCCGGATTGGCAGTCGAAATCGCGGCGACAAACTGCCCATCCTGAGTGAACGTAATACCCGTGCCATGACGAAAGCGGATGAAGCTGTCGGTGAACTCCATCGTGTAGGGCGTGGCCGCGGCGAAGTCCCACCGGTAGACGCGGCCGACCTTTCCCCCGCGGGTATGGCCCGCGTACATCGAACCGGGGCGCCGCGTCCAGCCCCCGGCCTCGATCGGGAAGCCGTTGACGCAGACATTGAGCCAGGTGCGATACTCGCGGTCCGTGATGCGGCCCTGCGCGAGTTGGCTCTTCTCGCCGCCTGCGAAGCTGTCCTGGACGTAGGATGCGTTGGGCATGGCGTTATCTGCGGCAAGTCACGAAGTCGTCTTCCTGCGGCTCGGTCGCGCCGGTCTCGATACCGTTCACGATCCGAGCTTCCGCCGCAAAGCCGCTATAAAGCTTCATGACGTCAGCGGTCTTGACGTTCGACTGCGTGAGCAGCGGCGCGACGGCAAGCGCGACGCGGCATCCGAGCATCTCGCAGAACATGTCATCCATCTGCGTGACGTCGGTCACATCGGCGACGAAGCGGAAGATGATCGGCAGCACATCCCAGGAGACGAGATAATTGCCCTCGAAATTCCAGTCTTCGTATTCGAGCGCGGATGATGCGCCGAGATAGGATGTCGAGCCGGCCTTGGGATCGCGCGGCGCCTGGCGCAGGAACCCGGACGGCAGCCGGAAGACGTTCCGCGTGCGGTCCTGGGTCAGCGGACCCGAATTAAGCGGATAGACGATGTTGAGTTCAGAAAGTCCGACGCCCATGGGGAAAGCTGCTCCGCCGATCTGGCGCCACTGCTGATTTCCGCCGCCCTGAGTGAAGACTGTCGTCCACGGGTTGAGAACGCCCATATTCTGCCAGTGAACGCCGCCATCGAGCGTCGGATCATGCCCGACATTTCCGTTCGCCAGCGACTTGTAGATGATGCCATCCGAGCCTCCGACCAGGTTGTTGATGGCGTATGTTGTACCGATGTTGAACAGCGCCGGCGCGTTGGCCGGGTTGTTGCCAAGGTTCAGATCGATCAACGACATGTAGAGCGTGCCGCCGGTCATGGCGACCCAGAAGGTCGAGCCGACGACGTTTGGGAAGTTGCCGGTATTGCCGGCGGCGATCGAGACATACTCGACCGTGTTGAACATCACGACACTGCCGACCTGATAGGTCGTCACCTGCGACCATTCAGCGACCGGTGACGCAAACGCGAAGATCGGCGACACGGACCCGACGGCAGGCACGGAAAGGCTGATGAGCGAGATGATCGGCACCAGCGCCCACTGCGCCAGGCTGACATTGGGTACGTGGTTGAGGTTGCCGTTCACGACCGATGTGTAGATGTTGCCGTCGGTGAACGAGACCGTCTGGCCTTGCGTATAGGTCGTGAGGCTCGACCATGCCGGGAACGCCTGCACGACCTGGTTCTTCATGTACACGGTCGCGACAGACCACTGGTTCGGCAACGACGGGTCGAGCGAGTTGCCTTCCACCAGCGAGATGTAGATGTTCGACGTGCCGTCGCCGGCGGCCGTGTAGACCACCTCGCCTGCGAAGTAGCTTTGCGATCCGTCATAGAACGAGGCCGTCAGGGGCCCGAAATACGGCTCCCATGCCAGCGTGTTCTGCGGATCGTTGCCTGTATTGTTCGGGATGCGCGACTGCCAGACGTTGTTGCTGGAGTCGGTGACGAGCGAGCCGACGAAATACGTTGTGGTCGAGACCCACAGCGCGGGCGCAAGCAACAGCGTGTTGGTGTCGATCGGCCGCAGCACCGCCTTACGGGTGGCAAATCGCCAGACGTTGCGGCGCAGCTCGGCGCGGCGAACCTTGCCATAGACGAACGAGACCTGGCGCGCGTTCCTGGAGTTCTCGGTGAACCCCAGCGTCGCGTCCATCATCTCCGCTCCACAATGTTGGAGCGCCCGGTTGCCTATATCAGCGGCGACTTGAAATTCGGTCATGCCGCCATAGGATTATGGCGGCGATATCAGGGCAACGCACCAACTACTCGAAAAAGCCCTGGATTTCGACCGAACCGCGGAACACCAGGCTGGCAGTGGCCACCCCATCCGGCATGCGCAGGATGATCTGGACGTAGCGCCCACTATCCACAACGAGGGGCGGCTGGAAGAACCTGTCGATGGTCGCTGCCAGGGCGCCGATCGCCTGCAGGGTTGTGAACGTCTGGCAGCCCAGCGCCTTGCGCCGCGCGGCCACCGTACCTGCGCCGTCCACCACCGCCAGCGATGCGCCAGTCGAATTGAGGCCGATCGACCATTCCATGGTGGTGGGCGACAGGCCGATGGCCGCGCCTTCGGTGAAGGTGTCGATCTGGACGCCGGTGACTTTGAACTGATAGCCGGTGGGCACCTGGAAAGCGAATAGGACATAGTCGGTCTCGGCTCCGGCCACCGCGGCGAACTTGAACTTGCCGTCCAGCACCGTTGCAGCGTTGGGCGACGTCGTGTTGGACAGCGCGATCGTCGCCGGGACCGTCGAGTTGGCCTGATTCCCGGTCGTCGTGAACAAGGTGGGCGATTGATGCCCGGCCTGTCCCATCTCACACAGCAGTTCAGGCCACGGCTTGCCGACCGTGACGATCGCTTGCGTCACTTCCATGCGGCCGATGGAAATGGAGCAGCCGTGAACCGGCGGCGTCCCTTTGTTGTAGACACGATAAGCGACGGTCGAGCGCGCCGTCGATCCGGGGAAGGGCAGCGTCACCGGACAGGAAATCGAGAACTTATTGCCATCGATTTCGAACTCCGTATTGAAGGAATCGACGCCACAATCGTAATCCTGCACCGCGCCAGCGATCGGATCGTTGGGCGTGATGCCATCCAGCTTCATAAGCTGCTGTACCGTTTCAGCGCCGGCAAAGTTCTGAACACCGTAAGCATGACCTCCGGTGATGCGGATGAACCCGGGACCGTCGGTCGGCGCCGATGATCCCGTTGCGGTGAAGAACCCGATCTCGATCACTTCGTTGACATCGGGAAGCTGGTCAATCTTGACGGATGTAGAGAGCTCGACCTCCTGTTCACCATAGAACGGCACCACCTTGTTCGTGGCCACCATCGCGAAGGCGCCGGCCGTGACCGTGTTGTTGGCGTTGAGGGTCAGGAAGGCGTTGCTCTGTACGATCGTCATCCCGCCGCCTGTGGTCGGCGTCCAGATGTTGGTGTTTAGCGTTGCCCCCTCAACCTGATCGCGCATGATCAGGGAGAGCGTTGATGTCTTGATCTCGCCGTGCTCGGTCACCTCGACGGGATTGCCTGCCGCGTCGGCAAGCATGGCTGCAGGAAGAACGTTTTCGTCGGCCATGGCAGCGCCTCAATATGGCACGGATGAGATCGACACGAAGACAGAGCCGGCGACTGTAACCTCTATCCGGTATTGCCCGGGCGCGAGATCAACGGTCGCGTATCCTCCTGTCGATGCTCCTGGCGTGAGCGGCGGAATGGTCTGCATGAAAGTCACGCCATCAGTGGACAGGGCCGTAAGATTGATCGTCGCGCCTGCGCCGGAGACAAGCACCATGTACTTGCCGCCCTTCAACGTGAAGGCGGCGGTGTTGCCGATTCCGAGGTTCTTGAATTGGACGCTCTGCGTGACGCTCGACATCAGGCCTTCACCCCGATCGTATTGAGCGCGGTGCGAAATGGCTCTGTGCCGCATCCATTGGCGATCGCCGAGGCAAGGCAGGTGCGATAGTGCGCGAGATAGGCTGCGTTCACCGTGGCCTGAGTGACGCCGGATGCGCTGACGGCGACCTGCAGGACGCCGTAGCTCGCCTTGACCGCGGCGTCGTGCACCTGATTGCCGGTCTGGACCTGGCTCATGGTCTACTCCACAAGCCCAGGATGATATAACCTCCGAGGGCATGGCCTCCATTCTGGAAGAAATAATTACCGGAAAAATTAATATTGCTACCTTCTGCAATTTGGATCTGCGGGATGACCGCCACCGTCCCACTGAAAAACGATGTCACATCCGCGCCGACAGGAAATACTGCACCACTTCCTTGCTGCAAAATAATGGCACTAACAAGCACGTCACCGACATGAACGGCGGAATCGGGATGAATTGCGACCGGTGCCATTGGCGGTGCGCTTGTATCTATCGCAGTAAAACATGACAAAAATTGCATATCGTCTCCTTAAATCGTTGCTCCCATCGTCGCAGTGCCATTACCGAGACCGCTCATAGTCGGCATAGAAGAGGCAAAAGACGGCGCAACATTTCCAGGATTTGGAAGCGGACTGGCGTTCGTGCCAGGACCATTCGGAATAGTGTAGCCAGCGACCCCTAGTGTCTGAGCAGCGCTGTTCACCGATGTAATGTAAGCATTGTCAGCGGCTTGAAGCGAAGCGATATAAGCCGCAAGTGCCGTGCCAGCAAAACTTGCAGCCACGAAGGTTGCGAACGCCGCAGCCTTGGCAGATTGGCGCACACCTTCCGCGGTGCGGACCGCGGCGACAAAAGTCTGTTCTGCGGCGGTTGCCATGGCGCGCTCCTTATGGCGGGAGACGGCTGGAATAGACGGCCCGGATCGACGCGAGCAGGCTATCGAGCAACGTCAACCTGGTGATGATCGCGGAATCGATCGCGACAGTCACGGCGCCGCCATCCGCAGAAGCCCCGGCGACCTTGTTTCTGTGGTCGGTCCTATCGGCCTTCAGCGTGGCCGCCGCATCGAGCGTGCCCGTGACCCAAGTATCGATTGCCATCGGTCACTCCACGAAGTCGCATTCCAGGGAGATGATGCCGGCGGTCACGGTCACGGCCGTGGTCAGCTTCATGACGATGTCGAAGAAGCCGCCGGGGTCGCTCAGGAATTGCGTGCAGCCGAGGTTCACCAGAACCTGCCAGAGCGGCAAATTCTGATGCGCGGCGGTGAACGTGTTGTTGAACGTGATATCCACCTGCTTCTGCGTGGCTGTCAGGGACTGCGCCGAGACGAACAGCTTGTTGTCCGCCGGACCAGAGGTCTGCACGACGGGGTTGGGAAGCTGCGAAAAAGCCAGCTGCGTACCATCGGTGAGGCTGTCGCTGAAGGCGATCTCGATATCACCGGCGCCCGCGGTCGATGCGGTGAAAACGTTCAGAAGCGCCTTCTTGACCTTGGCGTTGGTCGGCAGACGGCAAAGCCGGTAGATGGAGCCGATGGAGTCGCCGACCACGCTCGTCACCGAGTCGTTTACGACGCGCAGCGGACCTTCGGCGCCCTCGCCGATCGTCGGGATGAAGATCGGCGACGCATCCCAGTTGATGATCGAGGGGGATTTCGTGGTGACGACGGCCATGGTCTACCTCACGGGAAAACTTCAGGTGTGCCAGCCGTGAAGGTGAACACGCCACTTTCAAGCTGGTTTGCGAAATCGCGCAGCACGCGGACCGCGTCATTTCGTGTGATCGAATTGGCCGGGGCCGCGAGGCCTGACGTGTTGGTCTGGTTCCAGCGGAACTCGAAGTCGCCAGCATTCGGCGCCAGCGTGCCTATCGTGTAGCTGACGGGCTGCAGCGCATTGGCGCCGTGGTTGACCGATATCGAGATCGCGGCCATCAGGTCACCTCACGGCGTCACGTCGGCGGCGGCCGAGGAGTCGGCGCAGAGCACCTGCAGCAGTCGGCCGGGCTCCAGCCGGGTCGCGCCGGACGACATGCCGGTCCAGAGCTGGTAGGGCAGACTCGAAAGGTCGATGCGGCGGTCGATCGAGTTCTCGGTATCCTTCCAGATGCCGAGATACCACCCACTCTTCACCACGGCGATGTCCTGCCGGACGCTCGACGTCGAGATCAGGCGTTCCGAGTAGATGATGTCCCAGCCCATGAAGCGGGTCACCTTGCCCTCGATCAGCGTCGGCCGGTCCGCGCCGGTGAAGTCCGTGGACACCACCTGCACCTGGTTCAAGAGATCGCTCTCGCCCTGGCTGTTGGTCACCCAGACCAGCATCTCGTCGTCGACCGGCACCTGCAACTTGCGCATGGCCCGCTTGGCTTCGATCATCTTCGCGACGGTCAGGCCCGAGGCGGCCGATGATCCGAACGTCGACGGGATTTGAAAGCCGGCGGACGTGACCGTACTGCCGGTGTTGAACACTTCGGCCGAGAGACCGCCCGCGTCGGCGCCGATCTGGGCCGTGGCGAAGGCTGCGCCGATCAGGCGGTCGTCCCATTCACGGGCGACGGCGGCGGCAGCGACTGCGACATATTGACTCTGCGGGTCCTGCAGGAGCTTCAACTCGTCGAAGCGGTCGATGAGCTGCTGGGCTTCCTTGTCCACCGGGAAGACCCAGCGACGGGTGAAGTCCACGTCCTGGCGTTCCAGCGGCGTGAAGCGGCCAGCAGGCGCCTTCATCTGGATCGCGCCGATGTACTGGATCGGCGACGCCTGTTTGCCGTAGTGGCTGCCCTCCATGCAGCGGCCGCGCAGCTTGGACTGCGTCTGCTGCAGCTTGAGGTTCAGCAGGGTCGAGAATTGCGTGACGTAGAGCTTGAACAAGTTCTCAGACATGGTTCTGCCGCTCGGTGGAAAAGGTTGTCCGATCGCTCGGGCCTTGTCCTTGCGGGGGCCGTGTCAGGAAGTCGGATATCGGTCTTGCCGGCCGGTGCCGGGACCGCTGCTCACCCCTTGGTCTTGCCGGCTCGCCGGGACCGCACGCGGGGCGTCTTCATGCGCGCAAGGGTGGGACGTCGGGTTTCCCGTCGCAACGCACCGCCGCCGGTCAGGTGACGATCACCTTCATCCCGTCATGGTCGTAGAGGTTGCAGCACCACTCCGGCTTGACAGGACGGCTATAGAGCTTTGGGTTGAGATTGCGGCAGGTCCCGTCGGCGAAATACTCGCAGGTGCCGCACTGGAACTTCACGCCGCCGGGAATCGAGGACAGGCCGATCACGGCATCCTCGCGCGCCTTGTTCTCTTTGCGCGCCCTCGCCAGGCCGGCCGACATGCGGGTCATGATTTCCTCTTCACATGGTGAACGAGCTTCCCGATCTTGCGGCCCTTGTCGGCCTTCAGGTATTCGTTCGCAACATCGACCGGCATCGGCGTCTTGCCGTGGGCACGCAATTTGGCGCGCCCAGCGGCAGTCTTGGACATCCCGGCGAGTCCATGTTGCGCCTGGGAAACGCTGGGCATCACCTTTTCTCCATCACGAAGAAGTTCTCGTGGCAGAAGTAGCACCTGATGTAGGCCTGGGTCCGCACCCATACGAAGCGGTTGCGATCAGCCCAACGGCTGTAGCGGTCGAGGATCCGGGGATGCTTGGGGTCGAGGTCGCTGCCGGCCTGGGCGACCAGCTTGCCGCCAGGTTTCAACCATCCGGAGATGCGGTCGAGATCGGCCTCGAACTCGGCGGCGCCGTTGAAGCCGTCATCGATCGCCAGCATGACGATGTCGTATTCGTGGGCTGGCTCGAACTTGTCGAGGCTCACGGTATGCAGGTTCACCCTGCCCCAGTCAGCGCCGAAGTACTTCTCTCCTGCGGCAATGACGGCATGATCCCGTTCGACGACGTCGATCGAGCGCGCGCCGGTGCGGATGCAGGTGAAGCCGCCGTCGCCGTCGCCGATGACGAGCGCGCGTGGCGCGAGGTCGGGGACGCTGATGAAGCGGTGAGCCGCCTTCCACATCGCGGTGTGGTAATCGACGAAGTCCGCCTCGCTGATCTGGATTTCGCCGTCGATGAACATCATGTTGCCGAACAGCGGATTGCGGGCGACCATGAGGTCGCAGAACGGCGTCGTCTTGCGGTGCCGGACCTGGACCTTGAAGCCGACGTCGAAATAAGGCGAGTCGGCGTAATCGCGGATTTCGACGATCGGCAGGTCTGGAAGCCAGTCCATCACTTCTCCGGCCATGGCCCAGCGTCCCGGTAGAGCCACAGGCAGCCGGTCTTCTTCGGCTCGAAATACCTGTCGGTCAGGTCGATCGCGGTCTGCGGCTCGAACTCCTTGCAACTGAAGATGTCGATATAGGCCTGATCTGCATCGTCATCCGAATGGAACGTGAAGGACGACGTGGTGATGATCTGGATGCCGGTCGTGCCGCGGCCTTCCTCGCCGCCGGTGAACTGATGAACCAGCGGCTCGCCGACGGGCACCATTTTCAGAGCCTGCACCATTTCCTTCAGGTAGGCGGTAACAGTTGGCGGGTCGTCCACCTTCTGGTTGCATCCGCTGCAATCCAGGATCAGGTGATAGCCCCAGTGCTCCTTGCCGGGATCGGCCGTCCTCACCCCGCCGTTGTCGTCGAGTTCATGCGGCTTGAGATTGCCGACGGATTTCCGGACGACCTTCTTTCCAGCGGCGCGGGGCGGCCGGGCGTAGCGCTTGTCCGGCGTCCACAACCTATTCGCCGCCTCTGCCATCACGGCCGCCGGTCGAGCTCGACGTGGGCGAGCTGCTTGCGGGCGCGGTTGTAGCGCTCGACGGCATCCTGCTTCGTCATCAGCGATGCCTGTAGCCCGCCCTTGCACGGATGTGCACAGACGTTGGCGCCTGATATGACGCACTTCTGCGCGGTGCAGTCGATGCAGCATTCGCTTTTGGTGATGCCGAGAAATTCAAGAGATGCGACCGGTTTTGACGTAGCAGCGGAGACGGTTCTGGGCTTCGCTGCCGGGGCAGGAACGGGTGGCTTGGGATTGGCTTTCCGCTCGGCGGCGGCCTTCGCACGGCCCAGCCTCATCTTTTCCTTGTGCTCTTCGGTCAATACCATCTGTCTGCTCCTACGCCGCGGCCGCCGTCACGCCGGCGATCTGCTCGGTGAGCGCGTGGAACTCGCGCTTGGCGGTCATGTCGCCTGACATCAGGCGGTTCACCCAGGCCTTGTCGGCCTGCAATTCGGTCAGGCGGGCCTGCGCACCTACCTGCGTCGATGGGCTGCCGGTCTCGCGGCCCTGATGGAAGGTGTCTTCCGACGTTCCGGCGCCGACCTTGCGGAACATCTCCATCACCTTGTCGTAGCCGACGAGACTTTCGAGCGCGGCGACGGTCTCGGGTTCGACGCCCAGCCGGCGCGCGCCCTGCTTGGCGGCCAGGAGGTTCTCGTCGTGCCTCGGGCCCCAGCTCTTTTGCAGCGCCGCCTTCTGCTCGGCGAGCGTCTGCGCCTTCGTGGTGCCCTCGGCGGCTGCGGCATCGTCCAGGTACTTGATGACGGCCTTGACGACTTCTGGCGCGTCGTCCTTGGCGACGCCGGCCTGGTGCAGCGAGGCGCGCATAGTGTCGGTGAAGCTGGCTTCGAGATCGGTGCCGTCGGCGAACTTGACGTCCGCGAAGTCGTAGTCCTTGGCCTCGTTGGGCACGCCGAGCCGCGAGCGGATGTTCTTCCAGCCGGCTTCGTCGGCGGCATCCTTGGGCAACCGTAGCAGGCGGTCTGCCGGCACACCGAGATGGCTTTCCAGGTGGGCGTACTGCTCCCACATCTTGGTCGCCACCGCTTTCGGGTCGGCGAGGTCGTAGCCCTTGTTCTGCCAGGCTGATATCAGGCCAGGGTCAACGCCGTTGTGCCAGGCCGGCGGGGCGGTAACTGTTGTTTCAGGCATCGCTTATCTCTCCGATCTTGGTGTGTCGGCCTGCGTAGAGGGCGAACAGTTGCTCAGTGGTGAGTTCCAGATGGCGGGCGATGTGCAGCCACACCTCCAGCGCGCCGCAGCGCATCATCGTCTCGTTGACGTCGCCGGCCGCGTAGGGGCCTTCGGTGGCGCGGCAGAACGCCTGCAGGTCGCGCAACACCTGCTGGCCGACCGGCGAGCCGAACGTCTGCCGGTAGGCCTTGGCCTTCTCCTCGACGATGGTGGCGACGGGTTTCATGCGATCCTTGCTTCGATCTCCGCTTTCGTCAGCACGGAAAGTTCAAGGCTGGTTGGAACCTGAAGAATTTTGACGCCGCGCGGCAGTACTGCGGCGAGCACGTCAAGGCGCACCTGTCCATCGCCCTTGACGATCAGGACATCGCCTTCTTCAAGTTCGAGCTTGGCAATCCTGAATTCCCAATTCTCTTGGTTTGTCATGCGGGCACTCCCTGCTGTTGCTGCGGCGCGCCGGGCGGACCCTGCTGCTGCTCGGGGCCTGCAACCTTGGCGATCTTGGCACGGGCGTTCATCATCGCGGCCTGGCCGGGCATGGCCTCGATCTGCTGCTTCTGCTGCTGGGCCTGGGCGCGGCCCTTGCGCAACTGCGTCACTTGGCTGTCGTCCAGCCGCCACGCCTCGGGCACCCCGTTGATGTCCATGATGGCCGGGCCGGCGACATCCCAGTTGATGCGGTCGAGCGGCGATGGGTCGCCGGTGATGGCGATGGTCTCGCGCACCGAATCCACATAGCGGAACAGGCCGGCAGCCTCATTGGCGCGCGCGGCCATCGCGAGCGGCGAAGTGTCGGTCACCTTGTACTGCCCGCGGGCCTCTCGCAGCCGCGGCGGCATCGGGTCGAGCACGCCCATGGCGGAAGCGAGATCAAGTTCTCGCTCCACCATCTGCCCGACGTATTCGGTGTGCTGGCGGCCGAGCGTCGGGGCGACCAGCATGCCCTTCTCGTTGACGAGCTCGATCACCTGCGTTGCGGTCATGTTGGGGTGGTCGGTCAGCACCTTGAAGAGGCTGACCAGGAACGTGTCCTCGATCAGGCCGCGCTCCTCGCCCATCATCTTCTCGGAGATCTGGATGTCGCCCGAGACGAGCGCGTGGACGAGCTGCTTGCCGTCGGGGGTCACGCCGCCCTTGTTGAGCGCCCCTGGCCGCAGCGAGAAGTCGATGAGACCGTCGTCGGCGGCGAGCAGCACGGGGTCCGCTGCGCGGTGGCCCTGCTTGAGGAAGATGCGCTTCTCGGCATTCAGCGTCTTCAGCGCCGGCAGGACGATCTGCGCTGGGCCGCGGCCGTAGCATTCGTTGGGCGTCTGGTCGTAGCGGCTGACTGCGAACGGGAACACCCGGTAGCCGCCCTCGGGCTGCATCAGGCACTGACCCTCGACCGAGACGTAGTAGCTCGCGAACGGCAGGCCCTTGGCGTCGAGGCGCTCGGGATCGTGGTCATGGCGCGGGCGCACGACATGCAGGAACTGATAGGGCCACTGCGATTCCGCCTTGAGCGGCGCGAGTAGGTTCGCCGGCAGCGCCTCCATGCCCCATTTCTGGACGGCCTGGTAGGCGGTGAGGCGGAACCAGCGGATCATGCGGTCCACCTTGCCCTGGTGGTTCTCGCCGTAATAGGTCTCGCCGAGCGGCACCGCCCGGTAGCGAAAGCCGCGCTGGCCGCCATTCCACCGCCCGTCGAACGCGTCGATGTACATGGTGGCGTTGCCGAATGCGCCGAGCGACTGCCAGTTGTTGTAGTTCTGGCCGGCGAAGTTGGCGGTCGCGGCGTAGCGCAGTTTGAACAGCGTCCGGGTCGTACTTTCGAACCACAACTTGGACTTGCGGTCCTTCATCACATAGTCAAAGTCGGACGCAATCCCGTGCCACTGCATGTTGCGGGGCGTGACGAGACTGTCGGCGATGGCGCAGAAGCGGTGCAGCGCGAGCGCTCCGGAAGCGTCGATCTGCTGGTCGGTCTTCTTCTGGCCGGGCCAGTTGAAGTTGCCGTAGTAGAAGGTGTTGCGCGAGGTTGGCAGGATCAGCTGGGCACTCTCTTCCCACTGAAGTGCGAACTGGTTGCGCCACACCTGGAACTGCGAGAACTCCTGGAAGATATCGCTGACGAGGTCGGCCTCGTCCTGGCTGATCTGGCGGGCGTTGAAATTCTCCAGCTTGGCGACATCGTAGGCCATCAGTGCACCGTCAGCCGACGGGCATCGGGATCTCTCGGGTCCATGTTCGGGTCGAGCCGGCGGTCGGCGACGACCCAGTTCGTGGCGGCCTGGAACAGCTTCACGCGATCGGTGTCGTCGAGCTTCAGGCGGTCGGCGAGGTGGCGCAGCGTCCACTTGAACGAGCTCAGCGAATGGAACATCACCTGATCCTTCCGCGGCGGCTCGTCATCCCTCATCACTACGTCGGCGACGATGCGGCCTGCCTTGTCCACCTTGGCGGCCGAGCAGATGAACGGCGCGGAGATGCTGTAGAATTCCGGGAAGACGCCCTTCAGCAGGATGGCAAGTGCGCCGGCGTCAAGTCCATGGGCGAACACCGACAGCATGACGGCGCCGAGCTTGCCCCGGGGGGCTGCAGAGCCGAGCCAGACGACCTTGCACGTCTCGCGCAGCACCTTGGCCTGCCAGCTGTCCCGGAGGTCAGCGATCGTATCCACCGGAGAGCCCCACCTGGTTGCCGAACAGCGACGACACCGCACCGAGCGCCGAGCCGGGCCCCTGCTGTTGCTGCAGGAGCTTCAGGCGCTTCTTGCGCTCCTCCTCGGTCTCGTCGGTGACCTGTCCGGTGAGCTGATCGGCGGCCGAGCCGGGCAGGATGCCGAGGGAATTGGTGATGCCATTTGCCATGATGGCATGGTGCTGCATGCCACAATTGCCAGCAACGCACCGGATCAGGACAGGTCAAACTCCACATCCCTGGCCACGTTGGCATCCGGGCCGGCGGCACCGCGGCGCCACTTGCTGGCCGCCCGGAAGGTCTCGGGCGTCCTGGCGAACCGGATGTCCATGACGAGCTGCCGGGTGGCGGACATCAGGTCGTCGTCGATCTTGACCACGAGGCCGTCCTTGCGGTGGTAGCCCTGGTACTCGTCGAACCACTCCGAGAGGTGCGCGGCGACCTTGAGGCGGCCCTCGGCGAAGCGGCGGTCCATGTCCTGGATGCCGGCCTCGAACGAGTTGCCGCCGTCTGGAAACCGGGCGTGAACCGGACGCATCGCGAGGTCGAGGCGGCGGTAGACGGCAGCCACCGTCTCGCCGGACAGCAGCGACGCCGCCCGGCCGCCGTCGTGGGGCCACGCTACCGGCGCGTCCCACATGGGGTTCTCTTTTATCGCGGCGGCGTGCCCAGGGGCCTGACCATATATCCTAACAGCATGGATAATATAAATAATATCGTTATCCCTATCCCAGGCGGCCAGGACCGCGGCAAAAGGGTGGCCGCCAGTAAGACTGCCAGAGTGGCGAAAATCAACACCCCAAAGGTAAGGCCAATAAGCAGGAAAACTGGCCGGATCTCTGGCGTGCTTAAGTCGCTCGGCTGGTGTTTCAAAGACGGCTCCTTCGCCCTGCATGTCGGCGCCGTACGCCCGCGCCTGGCGCTCGTTGTCCTTGTAGCGGCCGATGATGACCGGAATGTCCTCGTCCGGGATGTGCCCGCCCTTCGACACCGCGCAATCGTCGATCGTCATCAGGACCTCGGCGGTGCCATCGCTGCGCTGCTTGAACCGCTTGCGGACCGGCGTCAGCCCTAGCATCGGCGTCATCGTGGCGATGATCCGGCCCCGCGTCGTCGTCAGCCGCGCCAGCGCCTCGCCGTAGATCTCGTCATCGCCCGGGTCCTCGTCGAACCACATCTCGTCAACCGGCTCGCCCTGGTAGGCCTTGCGCCCCATCTCGTAGGTCTTGAACCGGATCACCGCCGTCCCGCCGCCCTCGCGCCGCAGCACCACCGAGTCCACGAAGTCCGCGATCCCGCGCGCCATATCGGGCTTGCCGACGATGTTGTCGAGCGGGATGAGCCCCGTCCCCAGCCCGCCGTCCTGCATGATGTCGCCTAGCAGCTTCGTCTGCACGCCCGCCCGGGTCGTGGTACTGGTATCGCACGCCGCCCAGCCCAGGAAATCGAACGGCCGCTCGATCGCAGGCGGGACCATGAACCGCCGTCCCTGATAGGGAGGCAAGCCCCATACTGCAAAATCAGGATAATACGCGGTGGCGTCCATCGCCATCTGCGCAGCCGCCGCGTGCGTCTTGCCCTGCTGGTTGCCCGCCCTCAGCATGCATTCGGTCGCCGTCAGCGCATGGAACGCCTGCTGCTTGATATTTGGTTTGTAAAAATCAAGCCGCCGGTATTTCCGCCGGTACTCGAACTCGGTCAGCATCTTCTTCTGATGCCGCCGGATCGCATTCGGGTCCGGCCCCTCATCCGGCTCATCGGCCATCGATGACCTTCATCCCCCGCTTCGCCTCCCGCTCATCGAGCATCTTCTCATAACGGGTCAGGCCAGATCCGAATTGCTCGACCAGTTTTTCACGTGGAACATCAAGACTCTTCAGGTACGCCAATGCCTCCAGCGCGCTGTCCGTGTGGTTCAGGTCAATGCTGCCAGTATGGCGATGATCAACCTGCGACTTCTCGTGGAAGCCGATCCGCGACAGCACCGCCGTCACCGCCTTGAAATGATCCGGATGCTCCGGCTTCAGCACCAGCTGCTCAAGCGCATAAATGGCCGATCCGCCAATGCTGCCCAGCAGTCGCCACCCACATTCGTGGATCGCATCAATCACCCGCGGCTTCGCTCGCAACTCATGCGCCCGCACCCGGCACGCAGCCCCAACATCCGCATACCCCGCCGCCTTCGCCGCCTCCGTGCCGTTCCCACCGTTGCACACCAGGTGCCAGACAAACACCCGCTCGCGCTCCGGCAACGCCAGCATCTTCGGCCCCAGGTCGGCAGCCTCAGGTACAGGGGCTTTCACCGGCCCAGAAATCGCCCGCGTTGCACTCATACAGCCATAATCGCAGTACTACGTTACTCAGCAACGCACCATGCATGTGTTGCGAAATTGCAACACCTTTCTGGCAGGGGCCGCGAAAGAAACGAGGGAGGGATCGATCTCCGCCCGGGCCACGTTCCGGCCCCACCCCACCCCCACCCCCGGTACAATCGTAGTGCACGGCCAGCCATGGGCGTCGTTCGCGATGAGTGAACTCGTCACAATGTCAATGATTACATACACTTGTCACCAAAGAAGACATCATGCACCATGATGGCTGTGGTTTAAACTGGTTTGCAACGGTTTAAACCTTCGTTACTACATGTGTAATACTGGGAATCTCTCATCACTTACTGGCTGCATTGCTGGTGCTTCGACGAACCTTGCCTGGCACTGTGGGCAGCAGCGATGTGTCTCGACAGCCATCGTCTGCGTGTTGTGGATGCGCTCGACGAGCAGCTCTGCGTGCTTGCCGAGCCATCCGCAGGAGCAGGAGATGTGGATGTCTGCCATGTGCTATCCCTGTGCTGCTCTGCTGCATCCCGGCCAAGATGGGGCCGGAGCGTCCTCGCGGCTTCGCCAGGCTGCGGCAGGTGTAGTGATGGCACTTTATTTTCTTCCCTTGCAACGCACCTGCAGGAAAGTGCTGCGGCTGTAAGACAACTTATCAACAGGCTGAGTTGACAGGATTATGGCCAACGCTGTCCGGCGACAACCGAAGGCCATACGTGCATACGGTATGCACGTATCATCTCTTCTTCCGTTTCCGGGGCCATCTTTTGCGAACCAGACGACGTCCATGCGCTGACCGTTCGCTGGTTGTCATGCCATCTTTATCCCAGCGTCCTCGTGCTGCGACGCGTCCTTGATTGCTACGTTCTTCGGGGGTTGTAGCATCCCAGCGCAAGCGACTCATTTGACGCGCGACTTCTGGAACGGCGCGTTTCACCATCGCCTGACTGACGCGCGAGTTAACCGTCCTCACAGCCTTGAGCTTGCGCTTGCCGGCGTCCTGCCAGCGCGGTGCCATGCGTTCCATCTTGGCTGCATCGACCATTAAACGGCCAGAGAGCCCCAGCACATCAAACAACGCCATCAGATAGAACAGGCCAGGCGCCTTGACCCGTGACGGGCCGAGCCAATCATCGACCTGACCCTGGTTGACGCCGATAAGATCAGCCATGGCAGCATTGGACAGCCCGATCTCGGCCTGCCGCGCCCGCAGCCCGTCGAGCAGTTCGTGCGCCGACGTGAATCCTGAGCGCTCGTCGAAGGAGCCGCGGCCAGCCTCCATCAGGCCGCCTCCGGGCCGCTGCCGTCGCCATCGCGTTCCAAGGTGGCTTGGATGCAGCGATGAGAATGCTCCGCCACTACCCTGGCCGTCGCTATGTCAGGCCCATGAGCGGCCTTCCGCAGCCGCCTCTTCGCCCTGTCGATGTCGTCCAGGATGGTGGCCCAGGTGACGGGACAGACGGCGTTCATGTGGCCGCCTCCCTGGATCGCAGGTCGTCAGCCACCAGCGTTGCGTACCCGGCCAGATCCAGCCAATGATCAACGTGGTTCGGATCGCCGGCGAGAATGCGGCCGATCTTGTGCGCGATCATCTCGATCGCCTCGCGCTGTACGGCTGTCAGGAATGGCTTGTCCTGCTCCATGCGGCGGCGTTCCGCATCCGACATCACCGCTTTGATGGACTGCGTATAGATCGCATGCTCGCTGAAATCGCCGTGCTGCTTGCGCCGTTCAGCCAGGACGTTCTGCAACTCGCTCATCTTCTGATCGATCCGCTTCGCGCGTTCCTCGAATTCATCGCTCATTCCGCCGCCTCCTGCTTCGTCTGCCGCGCCTCGGCCGCGTATCGATCCAGCACCGCCTGGGCTTGCGCGCGCTCGTCGATGCCGTGGCGTGGCTGGCGAAGATTGAAGCGGCTGCCGGGACGCAGATGGCCCAGGCCGAGACGCTCGAACTGCGCGTCCAGCTCGCGCGGGCCGGGCCGCGGGATCTGCGTTTCAGGCGGCCGCGGCTTCGATGTCCGCTCCGGCGCCTGGAAAGCCGGCAAATCGTTCGGCCATCGGCACGGCGCCGTCCAGCTGCGCTGCGGCGTCATCATCCTGAACGTAACGGGCTGCCATTTCAGCTCCCAGAAATACACCGCCCAGCTTTTGTGCTCCTGCGTCCCATGCGTGATTTCGCAAAAACTGCTCTTCCGCTGCCCGTGCGCCAGCGCCAGCTTGAACCACTCCCGAGCTACCGGATCTTCAATTTCCTGCGCCATTGAGAACTCCCTGACGGATCAGAATCTGCTCGCCCTGCTCGATCATCCGCTGCCGCTCCGCGAGCTGCTCGGGGGTGGGTTCAGGCTCGGCTTCCGGCGGCGGCTGAGCCTGATAATCGCTCCAGCGCTGCTGGTTGAGCCACGTGATCGCCTGGGCAACCATCGGCGTGCCGGTGAGCTTGCCGGCGTCGCAGGCCGAGCGGTACGCTCGGGCGCCAGCCACGATCTCCTCGCTCTGGCAGCCCGCTTTCAGCGCTGCCGCGAACTTCTTGGCTGCCGGTGCTCTTGGATTTGCCCCATCCCGCTTGGGGTAAGCTCTCCAAAATTCTTCGAAAGCCTGCTCGACAGCGGGACGCGTCGCGCAGCGACCGCCTGCCTCCGCGGCGAGCGGCGGGGTGGGAGAGGGGTTTATTTCTTTAGAGGGGGTGCAGGGGGAGACTTTTCTTTCAGGGGAGAGGGAGGGGTTTTGTGCAGCACGCGTGTCGCACTGTGCGTCATCCGTGCATGCACCGTGCGTCGATTGTGCGCGCACAGTGCGCATACGCTGTGCATTGCGTGCGCGCCGTTGCTTGCCTTCCTGCTGGCATTGTTCGATGGCGTCGACGGCAATCGCGATAGCTTCCGATGGCGCTCCCGCGGAGGCCATCCGGCGTACGACGTCTGCGATTGATATAGTGGAGTTCAAGGTCGCCCCTATCAGAAGGCTGGGAGGCGGACGGTGCTGATAGACACCGCCCGCGCACCCGTAATGATGTCGGGGATCAGCCGACGATCCTGATCTCGGTCATCGTGTGCCGCGCCGCAACGCACCGGTCATCGGATGATCCATAATGTCCACACGATCCCAAGCAGCTCGATCGCCACCACGAAGCCGATGCCATACCAGTAGCCGTGCCAGAACTCGCTCATGCCGCCCTCTGCCGCTGCCGTTCGGTCATGTTGAAACTCAGCGCGCAATGCCCGCAGCAATAGGGCTGGCCAGGAACCGTTGCTGCACCGCAGTACAGACCCTCCCTTTGGTCATCGCCCCACAGCGGCCACCGGCATGTCTGCGACGTCAGTTCCATGATGCTGACACGCTGCTCGACGGGGATGTCCATGGATGCCTCCTGCGGCTTGTGGCGCCACGGAAACTTCGGCAGCCCCACGGGGCCGCTGCGGCGCTGTCTCTCCAGCTCGTTCTTGCGCTGCCGTGCCACTTCCAGGGCTTGCAGCCGCTGGGCCGCCGTCATCTGTGGTTGCTTGCGCCGCTGCGGCAGCCCGAGCCGGTGCACCTTGCCGATGATTGAGTTGCGGGACGGCGTATGCATTCGGTTGGCGATCTGGCTGGCAGACAGCCCCAATGCCCACAGACTGCGCAGCTCGTCCTCCCGCTCAGTCGTCCAGAAGCTCATGCTGCCCTCACAGTGCGATCTGGAAAGCGGCCATGCGAATGCTGGTAAAGTTTCTCTTCTGGCCAACCAAGGTTGGCTCGCCTTTTTAAAGTGTCATAAGCGATGCCGCTGCGTCTTGAGGCTTCGGCCATCGTCAACATTTCACCATTGAAAGGAAGCAGACGATTTGAAGTTCTATTATTCTGTTGTTCCCGCATCGTCGCCCATCGGCAATTCGATGGCTCGTAATTCCCCTTTGGGTCGATTCTATCGATAGAGTGCTTGGCAGTGGGCTTTGGTCCCATATCCTCAAGAAATGCTTCAAACTTGAGCCACCGATCACAAACGCTAATACCTTTTGCTCCATATTTATAATAGCACGTATGATAAGTTTGTTGGCATCTTCCCACCATCCCTTTCCACGTAATATATTCTGGGGAATAGCCAGATTTGCGCGCGTGGCCATGGGTGAAAGTCATGATCCTCTCCATGGTTTGATACAAATTCTTACGCCCTCAGGCGCCTCTCCCCACTCGACCACCAGCCGCCGCAGGTTGGCCGGCGCATCGTCGGCGATGGCCTCGATCCGCTTCAGATAATCGATCAAGACCTTCAGGATGTTGTCGAGATCGGGCGCCCGTGATCGTTCCTGCATGGTGATGTGCAGTTCGAACCGTTCCATCCACAGCGGCCGATATTTCACCGCTAGCAACGCGGCATCAGCGCTGTGATGCCAGGCCTTGACGGCCCTATAACCGTCCTTGCCCCAATTGATCTTTCGCGCACGGTTGACCGACGGCGGCACCGGAAGATCGAGCACCACGTGCCCGGTGAGCGGCCGGCCTGCCGATGCGCCCCGGGAGGATGGAGGGGGACAGGGAGCATCTGACAGGCCGGCGCTCTCAGGCCCGCCGGTACGGGCATCCTCAGCCATGGTAGTCATCCCCATGTGCGTGCTCGTTGATGGTGATGGGCGGCCGGTCGGACGGACGCGGCCGGGGTGGCGGTTCGCGCGGCGGCGGCGGGGGACTAGGCCGGGGCGGCGGCATCGGCTTCTGCGGCCACTGCGGACGCGGCGGCTGTTCCGTGAGCTCGTCGTCCGACATCTGGAGACCCTGCCAGTGCAGTTCCTCCGCCCGCCCCCTCATGATAGCGGCGCAACTCACCAACAAACCGGCGAGCCGCATCAATCCAAGGCCGATACCGCGCCGGGTCAGCTTCCCAGACCGCGAGATGATACTCGGTGTAGGCGATGAGTTCGTTGGGTCGTCGCGCACTTTGTGCCGCCTTTTCCAGTTTTTCCAAGGTGTTTCTGCTGATGTAGTCACCGGGTTTTGAGTAATAGGCCGCGCACAGCGACCGGTAGCCGATGTTGGTGTGAAGAGCCACGCGCGCCAGGTACTTCTTGACGTTTTCTCCCGGCAGCTGCGCCCCGCCGATCAGGATTATGACGGAGCGTATGTAAGAGTTTTCCATGGAGTATCCGGCCCCTCACGCTTTACGTATCGGACATGGAAGACGGCGGCAGCACTCTGCGTGGGCAGGGAGAATGCCGCCGCCGCTCAGTGGCTCCGGACTCATCGATATCCTCGGCCGACTGAACTGAACGGATATAGCGCGCAAGGTTTATTGCTTTGCGGCTATAGGATGCAAAATGGTTTGTTCCACCATGTCGGGAAAGCGACCCAACAAATAAGGGTTGCTTGACACGTGACGGAAAGGTGACAGGATGGTAACGGGGAAGACAAAACGGGGCAAAATACCAACCCGGATGCGGAGAAAACGTGCACGTTTCGGGGAGGTCACCCGAGACGGGCGGGGAAACGTCACCATGTTGAGGCTGTACCCTTACAAGGACAATCCGTTGGCGCCGAGAATGCTGGTATCCAAAATCGGCGGCATCTACAGAGAAGACACCCATCTGATCCGATGCACATTCATCGATGAGATTACGAACAGCGAAGGCACTCTTGAGGCGATTGCTCAGGGGCATCTGATCTGGAAGACCGAGGGCGATTGGCTCGCCACACGCGAGATCTTCGAATTCGTGATGCAGCAGTTCCGCCAGGGGTCGCTGCGCGATGACGGCGGCGGCCGGCCGAAGACGCATTGAGATCATTCGGCGGCCTCGCGAAGCTCTCCCAAGACCCTCTGTATGAGCAACAGCACCGGGCCGCGGGCCTTGCGCTCTTCTCGTTCTAGCCGAGACACGACCGACTGATGCACGCCTAGTCGCTTGGCGAATTCGATCTGACTTTCGCCAAGTCGCTGGCGTGCTTTTCGGAGAATTTTGCCGTTGACCATTCTGTCACTATGCATATTGCACAGTTTATGTCAATGCCCTTAGCATTATGATCTATGGCATAGTCCCGCGTATGGCAGTAGACGTTGAAATGGCAGAGAGATTGCGCTTTGCGCGCAAGGAGGCAGGCTACGAAAGCGCTGCTGAAGCTGCCGACGCCATGGACATTCCAGTGCCGACCTACCAGGCACACGAGAATGGCTCGCGCGGGTTCAGGATCAAATCAGCCACACGCTACGCCAATTTTTTTCAGATCAATGCCGTGTGGCTGACCGAGAACAAAGGCCTAATGAAAGGCAAGTCGAATACCGGTATCCTTGATGGCTTGCCGCCAGAGGCGGTACGGGAAGCTCTTGATTTCATAGCATATCTGCGCACGAAGCACGGCGTCTGAACCGCTGAGTTCAGATCGCAGGCTCTGGTGCGCAAAAAATCTATGCGAAATGCATTGACAGCATCTATGCTATCGGCATATACGTATCCCCATCGCAGGCGCGATGCAGGGAGAGCGCAGATGGACGAGCAGACCGAAACCCCCGAGACCCCGACCGAGGACGACGCCGCCTACGCCGAGGCCCTCGCGGTCATGACCAGCACCAGCGTCATGACGGAGCGTCCGCGATGACCTTCTCCGAACTCTACGCCGCATTTCACAGCCGCGATTGGCGCCGCCTGATCGCTGCCGGTCAGCAGGTCCGCGCCATGCCGGCCAGCCTGCGCGCCTGCTGGGATGAGTATGTCAGTCGCCGGCAGGGAGGGCGCCATGTCTGACGAAATCGATCTTGGCGACGGCCTGACAGCCGAGTTCATCGATGATGAAATCGTGCTGGCCGACAAGATGAGCCGCATGGAAATCACGCTCACGTTCGCGAACTTCGATAGGTTGGCGCACGCTGTCGATATTGCGAGAGGTGAGAAATGACACGCCGCCAGATCCGCATCGCGTGCTGCGGCATGGTCGTCAGCACGCGGCCATTTCCTAATGATCCCGCCGATCTATATGCCGTCGCCGAGGATGTCCTCAAAGACGTCGACGTGCTGCTTGATCACGCACGCGCTGTCGATGTGTGGGCCGTCGAAGGAAATCTGATCTGGGGAATGACGAGGTACGCATGACCCGCCGCGGCTACAAAATCCCGCAGTCCCAGCTTTCGCCGTTCCTGCAGACATGCCTGGCGATCATCTGCCTGTGGGCGGTCTACTATGGCGGCAAGCTCATTCTCGGCGGGCTCATCGAACTGATCGGAGGATTTTGGGGATGACGCACGAAGAAATCGTTGCTTGGCAGGAGCGGGAAAAGAAATTCCTCGCAACTCCGGTCGGTTTGGCTTTCCACAAATTCAAGAATGCCCACTTCGAGATGGCTGCCGACCAATACAGGGATCACGTTTCTGATGTGACTTTGCGCAAGCATGCCGATGCGGCAAAGGCAGCAGAAACGGAGTTTCGCCAGGAACTCTACAAACTCACAGGGATAGGCGAATGAAACTCCTCGCCCTCATCGCCATCGCCATCAGCCTCATGTCCACCAGCTCGGCCGACGCGAGGCATCATCATCGCCACGCATGGCAGACGCAGCACAGCGTCGTGCCGATGCCGAAGCCGCGGCCAACGAACATGGTGGATGTCCTGGACCGTTCCCGCTCGCGGTCGAACTTAGTGCTGGACATTCCGCAAGCTGCGGGGACAGGCCATGCCACTGCCGAAGATGGATTGCCGCCGCATGTCGTGCTGATTCGGCTCTACGAATACGGCCTGCAGCGGCTGGCGACTGATCAGTTCTATCGGAGGTGAGATATGGCCATCCCGCAACGCTTCCTATCCGCCGACGAAGTCAAAGCGCAAATCGCGCGCTTGCTCACTGACTGCCCCGAATTGCGCGAAGATGATGAAGCGCTCGTGATGTCGCTGAACAGCGAGACCGATGCGACCGAGCTGGTGATGCGGCTGGTGCGCAAGCTCAAGGAAAACGAGGCCTACAGCAATGGTGTAGACATCTACATCAAGGAACTGAAGGGCCGGCAGGAGATGTACGAACGGCGCGACATTAGGCTGCGCGCGGTGCTGCTGTCGATCATGCAGGCGGCCGAACTGAAGACGCTGCCGTTGCCGATCGCAACATTGTCGGCGCGAACAAGCCGGTATGTCATTATCATGGAGCCGGACAAAATCCCGCTCCAATACCGCCGGCAGCCTCCGTGGGAGCCGATGAAGAAGGAGATCAAGGCGGCGCTTAACGATGGATGCGACGTACCGGGCTGCACACTGAGTAACCCAGAACCCTCGCTTTCTATCAGGGTGAAGTGATGAGTTTCACTCGACAAGATTACCAACGTATCATCGAAATCGCTCGCGAACTTAACAGTGGAGTCAGCTATCGGCTTCAACGTGAGTATGCGAGAGAATTGTTCGCAATGGCAGAAGCTGTAATCGGACAACAACCCCCTCTCACCATATACAGAAAATGAGACAGACACATGGACATCTACAGCGCATTCCCCAGCAAGTACCTCAAGGCATCCGATCTGATGGGCAGGAATGCCCGGGTCCTGATCGGCCGCGTCGAAGTCGAAATGATCGGGCAGGACCGCCGGGCCATCTTGTACTTCCAAGGCAAGGAAAAGGGGTTAGTACTCAACAAAACCAACGCCAACACGATCGCCGATACCTGGGGGCCGAATACTGACACGTGGGAAGGCAAGGAAATCACGCTGTATCCCGCGCGCGTCGATTATCAGGGCAAACGTGTCGATGCCATCCGCGTGCAGGTCACGCAGCCTGTGCGGCAGCAGCCGGCGCCGGCTCCACAGCAGCAGCATGCCAGTCCGCCGCCCGCCGCCAGTCCAGATAGCTACGGCGCGGATATGAACGACGAAATTCCTTTCTGATCCCGCGCCACCACGCGGGAGCCCGCGCCATCGCATCGCCCTTCCCCTCGCAGATGCGATCGGCGCGGGCGCAATTTGAAGGACAGGCCATGAGCGACATGGACTTCAGTCCGCAATTCGCCGTTGGCGAGCGTGTGATCGTCAGAGGCGAGGACTTCATCTTTGAGGGCATCGTGCGCGCGGCATTCCCGAAAGGCTCGGGCCGCATCTCCTATGCGATCGAGGACGACCGAGGCATCGTCCATACCTACAGCCGCCGTCTGATGCACCGCGCCGCCGGCATCCATGAGGGAGAGGGGAAATGAAATACAAAAACAATGGCGTGACGTTCTGGGATGTGCGCGACCTCGTGAAGTCTGCCGCTCAAACCGGAAGACAAATCACACTTGCGGGCAAAGCGTATTGGGTCCCCGCTCGCCCGCTCGGCTGGACCGATTGGCCCCACCGCTTCAAGGCCATATGGATGGTGTGGACAGGCCGCGCAGACATCGTCACTTGGCCGGAGCAATGAGCCATGACCATCCCCGATGACAAGGCCGAGCGGGCGGACGGCCCAAGTGTTGATACGCTTGGTGAAGCGTTGCCGCGGGAAATGGCGCGTGTTCGTGACGTCGTGATGCCGGTCTACATGGGCATCGGACCAGCGGGCGGCTTTGCGCTGGCGTTCATGCGCTCCGACCTCGACAGGGCCGCCAAGGCGATGGCGGAAGGTGACGTGGTAGCGATGATCGACGCTTATTCGAGACTCAAGGATTACCAGCTATGACCATCCCCGAGCGGGCGGGCGGCCCGAGCAATGCAGAGTTGGCGGCAGCAATAGAGTTCGCCGCCCAGCGCCTCGAAGCTCGATCGGAAATCAGCGAGGCAACCTTTGTGCGCGCGCTTGAGGCTTACGGTAAAATCTGGACCGCGCGGAAAGATCATCAGAAAGCACTCCGCGCCGCTCTCGCAGCCGCCCTTAGCGGAGAGAAAGATGGCTGACCGCTATCATCGCTTTCGCCATTACCAGGGTCGCTTTTCAAACTTCGACTTGATTGAAGCTTGTGACAAGCCAAAATGGTGCTGCGGCTGTGAATTCAAACATCCATTCTGCGACGAAACCGGGCATGTCGAGGCCGGCCTCGCAGCCGCCCTCAGCGGCAAGGAGGAACAGCGATCGTGACTGCAGCAGCCTATCTCACCGAGATGGAGATCATCCGCGCGCTACGGCTGCCGGACAAGGTCGGGCGTATCGCCATGATTGGGTGGAAGCGGCAGGGCTTTCCGAAGCCCGTGGATGAGGTCGCCGGCCGCTATTTCTGGCCCGAGGTTGAGCAATGGCTGCTGGCGCGGCATGGTGTCGGCGCAATGACAAACACGCTGGCCGCGCCCATTCCGCTGCCCGGCAACAAGGGGGAGAACTTCGATGAGTGGCGAGCAGCCCGAAAAGCCAAGCGTTCCAGGCGACCTCAAGGCCCCAGGCTTGATCTACCGCCTCCGCCGCCAGGGGTGGGAGATGTGGTGGACGCCACGGTCCGATCTGGCGAAACGCGGCTATCCGGGCAAGATGGCGCGGCTGTGGGGGCCGCGACAGACGCCGCCGACCAGGGCCGAGTGGGAAGCCATCTCCGCCTGGTGCCATCGCCATGACGCCGAGCAGAAGCTGTGGGCGCGCGGTGGCGTCAAGGGCGATCCGAGATCGGTGTTCGACGGCACGATTGCGGGACTGATCGAGGTCTACCAGACGCATCCGAAGTCGCCGTATCAGAAGCTGCGGCATGATTCGCAGATCCAGTATGCGAGCGCCCTCATATCGCTTGAACGCACCATCGGCAAAGTGCGTGTGAAGCACATCACGTTCGATGACATCTCAAACTGGCAAGACGAATTGGCCGACAATGGCGACGGCGGCAAGCCCATGAAGGCCCGCGCTGCTAGCCTGATCAGCATGCTGAAGCGCCTCGTCGTGTTTGGCGCGCTTGTGCTGCCCAAAGAAGCTGGCTGCCATGATGTGAAGGAAATCTTCGCGACGATGGCCGAGGCCAAGCTGATGGGCACCCACCGCCGCCAGCGCAAGGGGTACATGACCGCGGCGCAGGCCCGGCTGCTGCGGGCGAAGGCGCACGAGATGGGCCACCACTCCATTGCGCTGGAGCAGGCCTTCGCGTTCGAGCTCGGCGTGCGCCAGAAGGATGTGATCGGGGAATGGATACCGCGGTCCGAACCGGGCGTGACGGATGTCTATGCCGGTCCGCGCAAGTGGCTGCTGGGCATGAGGTGGGAGGACATCGACGAGAATATGACGCTCACGCATCGGCTGTCCAAGTCCCTGCGCGGCAAGGATGCCGTCATGGATCCCGAGGCCGGCAAGACGAAGGCGTGGGACCTGCGCGAGCATCCGATGGTCATGGACGAGCTGCGCCGTAGGGTGGGCAAACTGGACGTCACCCGCGCTGACCTGCCCACGTGCGGCCCGTTGGTCGTGCGGGAGAGCACTGGGCGGCCCTGGGTCCGCGGTGAGTTCAGGTACTACTGGCGCGTCATCGCTAACGCGGCCGGTTTGCCCACCCTACTGCAGAACCGCGACAGTCGGCCGGGCGCGGCGACCGAGGCGGACCTCGCCGGCGCGGACAAGGACAAGGTCCGGCGCGGGCTCGGCCACAGCAAGGGCGAGACGACGGATATCTATCTGCGGGATGACCTGGAAGTGAACCGCGAGCTGGCAAGACGACGGGTGGAAAGACGGAAATGACCAAATACTTCTGGATCAGCGTCGGCGGCGGCGAACCCGAGATAGCCATTGTCGATGAGAACAAACAGATCGCCTACACGATCGGTTGTCCCGACGGCCTTCCCGCCGATAAATTTCAACTCATGAGACGGTTGATCGATCCCGGTCCGCCGAAGCCAAAAACACCGCAAGAAGAAGCTGAATTTGCGGCGTGGCTGGCCAAAGAAGAGAAGGCCGGCCGCCGGCATGGATATCGAAGATTTTAAGAACTGGCGCGGCGGAGAGTGGAGAAGAGGAAGTGAGCAACAAATGTCAGCGCTATGAGGAGCGGGGCGCGTGGGTATGCGATCGCTGCGGGTCCATGTGGCATGAGTCCTGGGCCGGAGCCGATTGGCTGCCCCTCTCTTGCTTCGAACGTCACGCGAACATCATCCCGAACAACTTCGCGCACACCGCGCACGACAATAACGAAATCAACAGCTTGCTCGCGCCAGCCAAAATCGCACATAAAGAGTAAGCCACTGATATCGTTGATGATGTAACGTAATGTGCGCGCAAAAGGAGAGAGACAATGAAGCGAACATTTATCTACATCGCTATCTACATCGTCATTCTGCTCATCGGCATCCCCGCTAGCCTCTTCGGCATTGGAAGCCTGACCGGCAGCCATTTTGTCTCCTATGACGATGAGGGGACTTGGGTCTGCTGGCGCGGGACCAGTAGCGTAGGGACAGATTGCTGGTTTGCTGCCCCGATCGTCCCGTCATCCTACGTCAAAGAATACAAACGGGGTTGGATTGGTTGCCAGGATGGACTTGTTTTTATCAAGAATGTGACGCTTGACGCCACTGGCTTCGGTGGCCCCGGTCCAATGGTTACGATCGGATCTAAATGTGGCGATGTTCCTCCTTCCTGCAAGCGTGATCTGTTTGGCGCACTTCCTGATTACGACCGATGCCCATTCGCTATCCGGATGGACTGATATCGTTGCCGATGTGACGGGTTTACCAGGACATGAGAGGAGCGAAGATTGGATGAGCCGAAACGGACAGCAGCGGCTTGATGCGATATCGACCGCCATGCAGCAGGGCGACGAATTTAAGCTGCGGGTCAAGGATGCTGCGGGCGATTTGGTGCGATGCGCTGACCTGATGGCGGAGGCAATTCAGATGCATCTTGAAGCCAATAAATTGGAACCAGTTGGCAAAAACGGCAAAGCAACCGTGTGCGTAGAAGATGTAATAGCCAGCCATTGTTTGATCGCAGCTAGAAATGCGTACCTGCAAGCCCGCGGCAGCAACCAAATTGGAGAGTGACATGGCAAGCCAAGAAGAGATCGAAGCGGCGGCGAGAGCGCTACATAAGCGAAACGGCTTCGTCCAATGGGAGAGGGTGACAGAGCTAGCGCGATACGCTTACCGCAACGATGCCAAAGCCGCCCTTGAAGCCGCCGAGCGCGCCCGCTGGCAGCTGATAGAGACGGCACCGAAGGATGAAGATGGTCCTTTTATTTTGGTCATAGGAGAAGGCGCGAAGATTCCGGGCGTCGTGGGTTGGTGCGATGAGCAAGGATGGTATTGGCTCAACAACATGTTCAAGAGTCCTTGTAAGCCCACCCATTGGCAGCGCCTTCCTTCGCCTCCGGAGAGTAGCAAATGAGCACGCCAAAAGAAAACCGAAAGATAATTCAATTGTTGATTGCCAAAGCTCTCCGACCAACAGAAGAGTGGCTGTACGCCTTGGCTGACGATGGCTCAGTATGGATACGCCCGGCTAATTCACGAACGCATGGATGGCAGGAAATCCCATCTCTTCCTGGGGACATAGGATTTGCAGATGCAAGACGCCCGGCTGATCCCGCCGAGCGCTCACACTGGCAACTGATACAGACGGCGCCGAAGGATGGAACCGTCATTTTGCTTGCCGACTACCGCTATCCTGACAGGCCAGAAATATCGTCTGGATTTTGGGAAAACGGAAATTGGACTGATGGCTCGCTGGAACTCAGCCCGCTGACCCACTGGCAGTCTTTACCTGAACCTCCGGAGAGCAGCAAATGAGCGATGATCTAATCGAACGGCTTGAGACCGAGCGTGACAAAATCCGCACGCTCAATATTGTTCTATCGAAGCTGCTCGGAAGTGCCGCTACCCGCCTCAAGGAACTCGAAGCAGCCGCCAAGGCTCCGCTGCCGGATGAGAAATGGCGAACTGCTGTACTTGCCGCCGAAGGATTGTCCGACTGGACCATCAAGATCGCCGCTGACGCATATTGCTGGCGCAGTGTCAGAGTGATCCAACTGCCGGCGGATGCATCGCCGTCGCTGTTCCTGCACGAAGTGGCGCACGCGTTGCACCAGGAGCCTGAAGGCACTTTGAAGAACCACTATCACGGTGGGCAATGGGCTGCTGAATTTGGTCGGCTGGTAGATCGTCATTTAGCTGAGCGAGCGGCGGGTAGGAATTCGCTGCCGGATGAGGTGGCGGAGCTGATCAGCGAACTCAGAGAAGAAGCGTCCCACCGCCCTGATGATCGCGCGCTCGGTGTGGAATGCACGATGGAATGGAAAGCCGCCGCCGCCCTTGAGCAACAGGCCCGAGAGATTTGGGGCTTGAAGCGTCAGACAGAGGAAATCAACAACATGCGCCAAGATGAGGAGATGCTCCATGCCCGCATCGCCGAGCTTGAGGCCGAACTGCGCTCTTCACACAAAGAGCACGCAAAAACGCTGTCAACACTGGGAGACCGTACCATCCGACTCGGTGAGATTGAGGCCGAACGCGATGCCGTGATGAAGCGCCTTCTTGACTCGCCGAGATTTTTGCAGGCCGAACGCGACGCCATCGAAGCAGCGACGATCGAACGGTGCATTGCGGCCGGCAACGAAGTCGTGAAAACGTGGCGTCAGGACGCACAAGATCGCGTGGCCAAACAGCCGCCGCGACATGACGAAGCCAACACGGCCAACGCCCACGCCAATGGGGCAGAAGAAGTTGTGGAAGCTATCCGCGCCATCGCCAAGCCTTCAGAGAAGATCTAACCGCCCTCATTCTGAAACGGAATACCTGCTTTGAGAAGCAGCATTTCCAGATCATTGATACGCCTCTCCGCAGCTGCGAGACGTGCGATCAGGCTCTTGCGTTCCTCCTTGAATTCGGCGAGCAGCGATGTGAAGCCGGCCAGCATCGCAGTCTGAGCATCGGTCTGGCTCTTGGAGCGCCCAGCCCACCACGATCCGAAAGCGGCAACAACAGCCACCAGGACCGCAGATAGTGCCATCCATAGCGTGGAATTCTCAAGGACGGCGGCCATAGGCCAATGTCCCCAGCACCGTGTAGAACATGGCAAAGCCCGAAATTACAGCAGTTGCCAGATTCACCAGTACGTCAAGCCGGTAAATGCCGGTGTAGAGCGTGACCAGTTTCGTTGCGTGCGTGAAGCCGCAACTGATGATGAAGGCCGCGAACAGATCGAAGGCGATAGGACGCGGAACAATGCCTCGCCGTCTGCCGACGACGAGACTGGCACCGATCATCATATAGCTCAGCCAGATCGTGAAATCGCTCGTCGTGTAGATGCCGATCAGCAGCGGGTCGTTTGTCAGGCAAATCGAGTGCTGATCGTATCTTTGGGCACCCAGGACATCAGCAATCCATGTCAGCCAATTCCACATGGTCACGGCCAGAATTTGTGCATCAGCCACCCGGCAGCGCCACCCATCGCAAAGAGGCCGCCAAGGATGACACCAAGAGCCCAGCCGGCGCCCTTGCCCTTGGCGATCAACTCACGGAACTCGCGTATCTCCTTGTTGGTGTTCTCCAAGGCGGCAGCGAGCCGTTCCATATCGCGTTCCCTTACCAAGTCCCTGGTTTCCAGGGCGACGATCCTTTCGACCAGATCCGCGCCATTGAACCTGGAACGCCCGCCGGGCTCGTAGTGTTCAGTCATGTTTCTTCTGTATGGTCAGAGGAACCCGGCGACGCCCGTTGAACTCAGAACCTGTACGTCAGGCCCAACTTTTGCTCGAAGATGTGATACTTCGTCAGGCTCGTCGCGACCGGCTGACCATTGAAGGTCGCCGTCAGCGACCTGTCGCCAAGCTGGAAGTAATCGCCCTCCATGAACACCTGCCAGTTCGGCGTGAGCTGGTAGGCAAGCCCCGCAAGCACGTTCCAGCCGGTCGAAGTGTCGGAGGTCGCCTGCGTCAGCGTCGCCACCTGCAGGTTCGGCTTGGCCCCGCCGAACGCAAACCCACCGCCGGTGTAGCCCAGCAGCTTGCCGTCGGGCGTCAGCGGCATGCCCACGATGGCGTCGATATCGCCGAGATAGTTGGTGGCATTGGACACCGACAGGATGTTGCCGACCGCGCCCGAGCCCTGCAGGTTGGCGTAGGCCACGTCGGCACGGACGCCGAACACGACACCGCCGGCCGGCTGCCAGTTGTAGCCTATGGAGCCCCCCAGCCCTGGGCCGTGCGGCGCTGATGCGATGTCGGCAACCGTGGTCTGATCGGTGACCGCCGTATTGGTCAGGTTGGCTGCGTAGAGGCCGTAGCCCGAGACATAGAGACCCGACCAACCGGTGGGCAGGTAGTCCACGGGCGCCTTCTTGACGGCGAGGTCGGCCGCCATGGCCGGAGCTGCCCCGGCGACCAGGGCGAGGGTGAGGAGAAGCTTACGCATGATCATTTCCTTGCGGTTGCGGCCTTGACGGCCCACATGGCGGCTTCTTCGTAGGCGGTCACCGCCAAGGCGACGAGTCGATGCGTCTCGCCATTAGTTGTTTCTGTCCGTATGGACTCGGCGAGGTCAATCAATTCGGCGGACTTCTGCTTGATCTGATCGACCAAATGAGTTGCGTCCGGATTGAACTTTATGCGAACGCGATCTTCACCAAGGCTCATGGGGCACCCTTCAGGTATGGGTGGCGGCAGGCTGCGAGCCGCTCAGGGACGGCGCGTTGGGCTGTCCGGGCGTCAGGTGGTTGATGACGTCAACAGCGACCTGCTCCCACGGCTTGCCGGTGTCCGCCTGGACCGTATTCATTGCCGTAAATAGTGCCGGCAGGGCCTGCATGATCAGGTTCGCAATCTGGAAGAAATTAGACATTGTCAAGTCTCCGTTGTGGTTGTCGTGGATGCAAAAGTGATCGTGTCGTCGAGCGCCATCATCGCCCGCAGCAGGCCCGCGCAGCCCAACTGATGGTCCACCGCCTCCGGATCGAAATGCCCGTCGGCGACGTACTTGCCGCGCGTATACTGACTTGTCCCTGCCCACAGGTAAGGCGAGGCCATGTGATGGTATTTCTCGTAGCCCAGCCCGTTGTATTCTTCGAGCGCCACGAGAGCGCCGCCGATCGACCAGTCGTCGTTCTGGCCCGTGTAGGGCGGGCACTTCAGGAGCGCGTCACAGGCCGCGGCCTCCCACGAATGGAACGGCCCTCGCCCGCGCGGGACATGGATGGACGGCCTGTCCCATGGGTCGCCCTGGGCCAGGTTGGCGGCCCAGCTTTGCGACGCCTCGCGCTCGTGTATGACGGCGACGATTGCCCATGGCACCCTGGTATCGACCTGGGTCTGCAGGTAGCGCGCCTTGTTGGCGACAAGCTCGTTGGCCACGTGGGCGAACAGCGGCGCGTAATGCGGCAGGATCGCCATCGCATGCCAACGCTCGGTGTTGTCGGTCTCAAGAGATGTGGTTGTCATTGCATCACCACCGCGCCAACGAGCAGCAGCATGACGAGTCCAACCACGACGATCAGGGCCATGAATGCAGCTTTGCGGACTGGCGTGTTCAGATGCATAGTGCGATCCTCGTGAGGTCGCCGCCACCATGGGCCATACCGGCAAACCGCGGCAACGCACCGCCACCTGCGACAAGATGGACACGCGGTGCGATTGTGGTTATAACAAAGCATTCGTGGGGAGAATTTTCATGGCAGATGATTACGAACTTGACCAGGAATCCGCACGCGCTCTTGTCGATGCCGGCTACATGCCTCTGTCGGAATATCTGGATCTCTGCAAGCAGAACGGCTGGACATCACAGGTTCCGGCCGAGCGAGAGAAGCCGAAGCGGCAGGCTTTTATCTAACTCGTCGCGCTCGCAGGATAGCGCCGCCGGTCGCCGTCGATACCGTGAAAGCTGCATTGACGTTGACAAAAACGGTTGTCGTCGCGCTGATACTTAGCCTCGTCGCCGGAAGCGGGAGAGTCTGGCCTTGACCTGTTCCCAGCGTTCCATTGAGCTGCAGGAAATTACCTGCTTCGAGCGGCGTCAGCGACGCAGTCGTCAGGCTTGCCAGTCCGATCACTCCTGTCAATGGCGTCGTACCGGCTGGCGTTATGATGATGACACCGGTGATCTCCCAATCGCCGGCCGTCAGGGACTTGGATGTGATGTTGACCGTCGTTCCGCTGGTCAGTGAGATGCTCGACGCGGACGCAGTCTGATATTCCCCGATGTTTCCAGCCGGCGCGTTGTCGTTCGTCGCCGTGCCGCCGTATTGCGGCGTTCCGGTTGATGATACGCCAATCACGCCCGAACCGCTGGTCGAACCGTTGAGTGTGAGCTGGCCGCCGGTTCCTCCATTTGTGCCAGTCGATAGCGTCCCGGTCGCGCTGCTGTTGCCGCTGATCGAAGCAATCGTGGGCGACGTCAGTGTCTTGTTCGTGAGCGTCTGCGTTGCCGCCGTCCCGACCACGTTGTCATTCGCCGCCGGGAACGTCATCTTTGTGCCGTCGGTCCCGGCAAGTTCCAGGCTGTTGTCGATTGTGAGGGTCTTTCCGCTCACGCCCGCAAGGATGATGTTCGGATTGAATCCTGGATTGCCCGCGATCGTATTGCCAGTCCCGGCGTTGGCAATCGCGGTCGTATTGCCCTCAAGCGTATTGCCGGACACAAGCACGCCGGTCGCACTGGCCCCGAGGTTTATTCCCGTCTGAAACAGGAAGATGTCATTGCCTGATATGACGCCGGAACCGCCATTCGTGGCCGTGCCAAGCAGGATGCCGTCGAGGCCATTCGTAGTGGCGACCGCGCCGATCGAATTGCCGATGATGTTGAAATGATTGAAGCTGGAGAGCCAGATCGCAACGGAATTGGTACCAGATGCATTCAGGTCAAAAAAGTTATTGGTGATCTGCGTGTTGATGATCGTGGTGAGCGTCAGGATACCGACGCCGGAATTGTTGAACAATCCGAACTGACTGTTGGTTACGGCAAGGCCAGCCAAGACGCCGGTTTCTGAACTGTTGGACTGAATGCCATTACCGACAAGCGAAAAGTTGGATTGATCGACTGTCAGGCCCTGCAGGTATGAGCCATACAGGATTCCAGTACCGAGGAACTCGAAAACGCTCTTCGCGACGTTGACCTGTACGGCATAGTCAGGAACCGCTGGAGCACCCTCGATCTGCATTCCGAGACCGTGCAGCGTCCCCGCGCCTGTCGCACCCTGCCCGAAAACCGCAAGTCCTTCGACATTGAGATTGGAGACATAGTGGGAAAAGACGCCGATATTCCAGTAATCAGTGACGTTAATGCCATCATCACCGCGAAGGGTGACGCGGTAGATATCGGAGATGCCCTGGGTATGAGCAGTGGAAGTGAATGCCAGCCCCGTCCCACCGCCGGCCTGTCCGGTCGTGAGGGATAAATCCCATATATGGGCTGTGTTCAGGGCATTCGTGTAATTGATCGTCAGGCCGCCACTGGCATTCGGCCAGAACAGAATCGTGTTGTCTGCGCCCTGACCTTTGATCGCGATCGATGCGAGGCTGTTCGGCAGCGTATAGCTGATGGCAGAGTTGAACCGGAACTTGCCGGCTGGGAACTCGATGCAGCCGTTCGTGCCGGGCAATGCCGCCACGGCCGCATTGAACGCGGCCGTATTATCCGTCACGCCATCGCCCACGCTGCCGAACTGTGACATGCTGAGGCAGCGGGAGAACAGGTTCGACGCCAGAATACTAAATGGAATTGCCTGCCCGGGGCCTGAGCCAATGCCGAGCCGCCCATAAACCGTATTGGCCGGCAGCGTAGAGGGTTGAGCGGCGGCCGGGATCGCGCATAGCGCTGCGAACAAGCCGAGAACGAATGCGAGCTTTCTCATGCGCGCAGGATGCGGTATAGGAGGGCAGCCGCAACGCACCGGGGAGGTTGACGTGATCAGGCTGATTTCAGCGACGGGGAAAATTCATAGCAAGAAAACGGCGGCTGTCATCGTCGTGACGACCATCTGCGGCGGACTTGCTTTTGCTCTCATCGAGCCGACGAAATATGCTCTTGTCGCCGCCGGCATCGCGTGGCTGGCGTCCGTCGCAACCACATTGTTCATGGATAGCTAGCGCAGCTGCTCCATGCGCTGTTTCTGCTCCGGCGTGCCGTACAGATAGAAGTCCCGCAGTGCCTTCGGTGAGAGCCGAAGTGATGGATTCTGCGACGTACGGATGTAGTAGCGTTGCAGGCCGGCCGGCACACCCAGTTCCGTCATACGGTCCCGGGCGCCCTGGACGTCGCCGCGCTGTATCTGCTTACGGATATCTGGCAACTGGGCCTGTACCGCGTAGTCGTGCATCTCGCGGGCATGATAGAGCTCGCCGATGGCCGGTCCGCCAGGTGTGCCCTTGCTGAACGTCACGCCCGCGATGGGGCCGAACGCCTGCAGCGCATTCACCTTGGCATCGCCCTCGCCCTTCACGAGATCCATGAACGCCCCGATCTGACCTTCCGGCAGTTGCGACTCGGCGAGCAGCTTGGCGATGGCGCCCATGTTCGCCAGATACTTCTCCGGCGCATCGGCGTTCGGGTCATAGACCTTGCGGCCGAAGCCCTTATCGTTTGCCATGATCTGCCAGACTGGCCGCGCGATCGTGCCAAGTTTGCGCCGGATCATGTCGAGCGGACCTGACAGATAACCGGTGAATTCCTCACCGATCTTGCCGGCCGGGTTGCGCGCGTAGATAGCCGTGCCATCGGCCGCGTAGCCCACCCTGATACGCTCATCGCGCCCGGGCTCATTCTCAGCTGTCGCCGACAGCGAGCCTACCACGGACAGCGGCTGGAGCAGCTTGAGCGGGTGTTCCTTTACCGCGCGCAGTTCGTCCGCCATCCGCTGCGCATAGCCGTGCATCTCCTCATCAAGCGTCGAGTCCTGCGTCAGCACGTTCATGCCGTTCTGCAGCAGCGAATTGCCGATGTACATCAGGCCCATGTCAAGCGTGACGATGGCGACGGCCTTGCGCACGGCGATCGAGCGGATGGCTTTGGGATCGAGCGTGCCGCCGTCCCGCTCGATCTGCGCCATCACATCTTTCGGCAGGCCGGTCAGCATGTCCTTCATGGCGCCGATATTGCCGAGCGTGAACGAGCGCGAGAACAGCAACAGGTTGGACAGCTTGCGCGCGCCATCCGACATCGCCTCTGTCGGCAGCGCGCCGGCGTAGCGGTTAGCCCAATGCGCAGCGGCGCGCGCGGCCGTCTGCCGGTCCACATCCTTCTGCAGCAGCCCATCCCGGAAGTTAACGTAGAGACCCATCTGCAGGTCACCAACGCGATCCCACAGCAACGTGTTGTGCCAGAAGTCACCGGCCTTATCGATCGCCGCCTTGACCGCGGTGCCGGCTTCCGGATCGAACAAACCTGGGACGAAGCCCAGCACCTGCGCCGTCCAGGAGCGGCCTGGTTGTAGGTTCGGTTCCTCCATGATGGACGAGATGTCCTGGTTGAAGAACCGGTGGCCGATCGGGACAAGGCCGCCATCGATCGCCTCCTTCATGGTGGGGATGTCGTTCTTGGCCCGGAAGCCTTCGCGGTAGACCCTGAACGTCATCACCTTGCCGGGCATCGCCGGCAACGCGCGGCCCCACTCCACCGCGTTGTGGATCAGCGGCGAGTTCATGATGAGGCCCATGGTCTTGCCCTTGAGAGACATCAGGGCCTGATAGGTTGCACCGTTGGGTTTGGTAAGGACGGACTGCAGCGGTCCTTCGAAATCGCCACGGACATAGATCGGCGCGCGCTCGAACACGGTATTGCCGTCCACATCCTTCACCACCGCGCCATCCTTGTACTTCGGCTGCCAGCGGTAGAACGCAGGGTGATCTATCGTGAACCAGCCCTTGCCCGGGTTTGAACCGATAGACACCGTGTCATCGCCAGTGGCCCGCCCGGCATCCTGAATGGCATTGATCAGCGTTCGGCCGGAGATGGCATCTTCCAGCTTGGCGGTTGCCAGCGGCAGCGAGCGGATGTCGCGCGCGATCTGCACCTTCTCCAGTGCGGCGGTGATCTCCTCCTCGCTCTTGCCGGCCGCCGCCATCGACGCGCGCACCCGCTCCCGTGCCGCCGCCTCCGTCTCCTCTGCCATCATGTGCTCGCGGTGCAGCATCTGCGACGTGCGGGTACGCAGGTTCTGGCCGATGGCATTGAGCGGCAGCGCCCGCTGATCCCCGCCAGCCTCCGCGACGTTGAGCACCATGCGCGGCGTGTAGGCGGGCAGGCCCTCGCCCTCAACCATGCCAAGGTCGCGCGCGTGCGCCCAGGCGAATTGCGCACGGGCTTGCAAGTCCTCGACGGCAGCACGCTCCTCGTCGGTCAGCGTTACCAAACCCTGATGTTCGGTGCTCTCGCCGAGCTGGCGCGCCACGCTCTCCTCGTCAGCTGCATCCCACATGCGCTTGCGCTGCTCGGGCGTGAACCGCCGGGCGATATCCTGATCGACCCGACTCCATTCCCACCGGTTGCGCCGCATTGCGTTGGCGAAGTCCTTGGCCAGCGCCATCGCCTGCTTGGACCCGGTCACCATCGGCGTCGTCATCATCTGGATGTCGCGACCGACATCGAACAGCTTTTCCTTAACGGACCGTAGCGCGGCGACGAGACTGCCCGGTGGCGGCGGTGGCTGCTGTTCCATGGTAGGCAGGTTCTCAGGACGCGTCACATCAGCACCCGCCGGATTGGCAATCTCGTCGCGCAGGAACGCATCGCTCTGTGCATCGTGCGCCGCCTCAGCCGGGTGAATGCCGCGGTCATGCCACATCTCGCGGAGGTTCTCCATCGGTACGTCGTTTTTGTGCGTGATCTGGACGGCCTGATCGTCGAAGACAACGTAATTGCGGGTCTGCTGCTCCTTGTCCTTGTCCGCAATCCATTTTTGCGCCTCTTCTCGCGTATCGAATGGGCCGGCCTGACGCGCCTGCGTATCACTGTGCATCGCGTAAAATGGACCCTGGCGACTTGCCGGGCCGGCCGTGTTTGCAGCCTCGTCCTCGACAAAAAAGTTTGATGCGCGCGAGCCTTCATCCAGATATTTTATACCATGCAGGCCAACCGCACGCATGGCTTGCGCCGCCGCCGCCTGTGTATCCGGCATTGTCATATGCATTCTCATAAATGAATTACGTGAGTAATTCTCAATAGATTTTTTTGCTGCTTCTAATGTCGGAAACACTTCACTAAACGCATCTGACTGTGCAGAATATCCCTCTCTGACCTTTATTATATTTCCCCAGGAACTGGCGGTATCTTCGGCTCCGGTCTTCACCAGACGCCAATCTCCAGCCGTTCCCGTTCTCCACTCCAATTCTGGATAGACCCCTTCGAACGCCTTGTTCATCGCCTCGCGCACAGGCCCATTCTGCTCATTCAGTGGCTTGTCCAAATCATAAAATTGTTCGGGATCGGCATTGATACGGACGCGGTACAGAACGCCTGTCGGTTTGGTCCATCCTGATTCCAGAAGCTTTGTCGCATCTTCAAGCGTCGAAGCAACATCGCGCTCCCCTCTGTCGCGATAGGCTTCGGCGTGTGTTTTCATTGTTTCGATGGCGGCCTGAACATCGCCATTTGCGCGAGCAAGATATTTTTTCGCCATGGACCCGGTGAGGCCCATATCAGAGAGTTTCTGTTGATATTCCTCTCCGACGGCGCGCGCTTCCGCGAAATATCCGCCGTAGCCATAAGCCTGTGCGCCTTCGCCGGTGCCGATCTTGCTGAAGTCGAATGCCTCAAAATCGTGGGGTGTTCCATGCCAAGCGATGATATGGCCGACAGGCTCCTTCGCGAGCGCAGCGAATTCTGTCCGCTGCACCGCTTCACTCGGCAGGATGCCGCGTTCCCACCACAGCTGGCGCAAGTCCCTTTCGGCCCGCACGGGTGTCGTCAATCTTGCTGGCGCGATTACGTTGGCCGCGTTGTGAAAATCAGCCTCGGTAGGCAATCCGCCGATCGGCTGCGAATGAATGATGTTGTCACGCGAGATGTTCGGGCGGCTGTAGTGACCCATGCCACTATCTACCATCAGGAAATTGCCGAGGTTGATCGCCTCGCGTTCAGCCTTGGTGCCCTGCGTCTCACTGTCGGTGATTTCCTGCACGATCTGTCCAAACGCGCCACCCGCCCCATGCACACCCGAGCTGACAAGACGCATGATGCTGTCCAGGCCATTGGCCACAGCATCGATACCAGCTTCGCCGAGAACGCCGACATAACCAGGCTTTCCGGTGTGCGGATTGTGAAAGATACCGAGATCCTGAAGCTGCCGCAGATGCTCATCAGACAGACCAAGCGGTTCGTTGCCGAGTCCTTCGACCGCCCCTGATGCGGTCCTGTCAATGACGCGCTTCAGCATTTGGCCATTGCGGACACGATCGAGCCATGCCTGCGGCGGGCCGAATGAGTCTGTATCCACAGCGCTAACGTCAGATTCACGCGACCGGCCGAAAACCTCTTCGTCACTCATCTCGCCTTGCTGACCAAAAACTTCAGCGTCGCTGAGTTCCGCTGTCATGGCTGCACCCACCCGGTGCCGGTCCACTTCAGCTTGCCGCGCGGTGTCTCATAGATACGGCCGCGCTCACGTTCGTCTGCCGGCGGGATGGCCGGGCTTGTCGGCTCATTAGTGCTGCTACCAAACCATCGCTGCAGGAAGCCGGGCCCGGAAGGTTCCGTCTGCTTCACGGCCGTTGGCCCCTGGTCTTTCTTAAGCTGCGCCGCAAAATCGGCCTCCTCCTGTAGCGTCGGGCGGAAACGGCTGATCTGCTTGCCGAAGAAGTTCGGTGATGCGGGATCATAGAGAGAATGTGGATCCTGGCCCTTGGCCTTCAGCATCGCTTCCTGCTGCCGGGCTGCCTGTTCGGCCTGATAAATCTTCTGGTCGCCGATCGCTGAGCCGCCGGCACCCGTCGTCTTGTCGCGCATCGGGTCTATGGTCGCGTTGTGCCGCTTGAAAAATTCATCGCGATCGTGCGCGAGCGCTGCGCCGTCGGGCGTCTTACGATCCAGCAATTCCTTGCGGAAGCGATCGAAGTCCGGCTGTGACAGGCTGCCAGGCTTGCCCGCGTCAGTGAGCCGAGCATCCCAGGCCTTCTGTTCCAGTTCCCGCGCATCGACATCAGGAGCACGAAGTTGGCGCAACAGATCGGTGAATGTCGCCTGCGACTGTCGCGCGCTCGTCTCGGGCTTGAGCTCACGGTCGCGAAAATTCAGCAGGTTGCGTTTGTCCTGTTTTGTGAGATCCCTGTCGTTGAGAATATCCTGAGCGACCGGATCATCGAACTTCGGATTGCCCTGCGTGAGCTTGATCAGATAGTCGTTCGTCTTGTCGTTGCTGCGTTCGATATCCGCTTGCTTTTTGTAATGCTCCGCGGCCTTCTGATCGTAGTCGCGCGCCCTGATCTGCTGACGGGCATTCGACGCGAGAACGCGTGCCTCCTCACCACTGATATATTGCGGGTATTTGCGCGTCCATTCGTCAGCGGTCTTCTCCGGATCACTCGACGCCTGGATAGCGCCGATCGCACCGGCCTTGACGATAGCCTCCTTCTGCTTTTCGGCGATCTCCGTCCTTGCCCTGCCGGCCGCAGCGCCCTTCAGATTCGGACTGCTGTCTACTAACGCACCGACAGATGCATCCGTTTCGCCCAACAGATGCGGCACCGATGACGGATCGCGCATCGCCGTGTTGGATGCCGTGTTGCCATAGGTGCGCAAGTTGTTCGAGACAGCTTGGCCGGCGAGCGTGCCCATATCGGCCGCCGTCTTCTCATACATGTGGTCGAGCAGCGCGCGCTGGCGCTCCTGTGCCCACTTCTGCCCGCCCTCCGTCTGGAAGGCGTCGCCCCATTTCTGCAGACCCGGCGTCAGCGTGCCTTCGATGAACTTCTGCCGCACTGTCGGATCATTCGGATCAGCGTTCTTGGCGATGTCGTTCCATTGCGTAATCAGGCTGTCCTGCAGCAGCGCATATGAGCCGACACCCTGACCGATCTCCCGATGCGTCTGGTATTGCACCGCCACGTTGCCTGCATCCTGGACGGCCGCGCCGATCTGCTGGCCGAGACGGTGACCGGTGTCGCGCAGGCTCTCGGCGACCTGGTTGTACGCCCCGCCGATGCGGCGGCCCTCCTGCACGCGCGCCTCGGTGCCGCGATCAGTCGGCGTGATGTTCTCTTTGTTGGTGTATTCGATGAGCTGGGGCATAGATCACACCAATGTTGCAATGCCGGCCGCGAGCTTGACGCCGCCGGTCAGGAAGCTGCCGATCTCGCCGAACAGGCCGGTATCCTTCTCCTTTTGCGCCATGTCCTGTAGCGTCGCGGCCATCTGCACATAGCTGTCGTGCTGCTCCTGATAGCCGGCTTCGGTAATCAGGCCCTGCTGCCCGATGATGGCGTGGGAGAGCGCACCCTGGCTGGCGGAATCGCGCAGCAGGTCGAGCGCACTGCCGCTCTCGGCAAGCCCGCCGCCGGCAACGCCCGCCTCCTGCTGGCTGATGGTCTGATAGACCTCGCGCTCATTCTGGACTTCCTTCACCGCCGTCGCCGTCTTCGTATACTGCTCGTTGAGAAGCGCCAGCGCTGCAGCCTCATTGTAGGACGTCGCCTCGGCGAGCATGCCCTCGGCCTTGATGCCGGCCGACATACCTCCCGTGATGCCGCTGAACAGGTCGGACGCGGCGCCGGCGAAGCTGCTGAAAGTAGATGCCCCTAGCGCCATCTCTATTCGTCCTGCGTTTCCAGCATGCCGGCCAGGTTGGCGATGTTCACGGGATAGGGCCGCGTCTGCTGCCAGCAGAGCATGCTGTCGAAGCTGTAATCGTCCTGCAGCGTGGTCTTGAAGACGCCGGTGAACTGCTGATTGACGAGATAAGCCACGTCATTGGGCTGACGGAATAGCGCCGGGAAAAGCTTGGTGAAGCGCGTGCCGAACTGCAGGCCAATTCCGGTCCCTTCGAGCTGCACCGCGAACTTGTGATGGCGGCGGACCTTGCCGACGGCTGGGCCACTGCGCGCGCCGCTCTCCTGTGGTAATGCCGGCCGCACGAGCTGGCCCTGTGAAGTAAAGGTGAAGCCGACCAGCATCTGGGATAGCGTCAGGCTGGCCGCGTAGACTGCGGTGAACAGGCCCTGCGCTGTTCCGGCTGACACGCCGTCGCCGTAGGGAACGGTGATCGAGCCATTCGCCACGGCATAGTCACCACAATCGAGCCCGCCGAGCCACGCCGTCACGGTCTTGCCGTTGAGGTGCCAGAGTCCGTTGATCGTCAGGCCGCCATAGGGCGCGGGCGTGACGTTCGATGTGCTGATCGATGCCGGGTTGACCGCATCATCCACATAGGTCGCCTGAATGAGCGTGTTACCTTCATCGGCCGCGTCGGTCATGACCTCGACGTGATAGATACCGGTCGCCGCGTCGAGCGTGACCATCGTCAGCGCGTCGAGGCTACCGCCGACCGATGGGCCGGTTGCGATAGACTGCACCGTGCGGCCGCTGCCGAGCGGATGACGGTGCCAGCCGTTGGCGGTCGGGCCGACAGCAGTCGCCAGCGTGTCACGTTTATAGGTCGAGCCGAACAGCGAACCGTCGTTGCCGCGCATCCAGATGATCGGGATCACTGCCTGCTGCCACGCCAGTTCGGCCACACCTGGCTTCGTGATGTGAAGCGTATCCTTGGACAGGTTCGGCGCCGCGAACTTGCCGCTATACACGTCGGTGAAATACTCCATCACCTTGCGGGTGTAGCGCTGGACGAACACCGTGGTATGGTCGGTCTTGCGCGGCTCGACATTGGCGCAGCCGATGCGCGTCACACGCGGCGCCTGAATGTTCCCGGGCGCGATTGGACCAGCCGCCGGGCCCGAGATCAGCCATTCACCGGCCTGCGAGCCCATGATGATGCCCTGCAGGTCGGGCATCAGCCAGAAGATGGGGTTGACGCCATCGGAGTTGACGACGCCGGTGATGGCATTCGCCGCGCCGACAACGCCATTCTGATCGGTCGGCGCCATGTTGAGCGTGGCGGCCGCACCCGACAGGCCATTCGACACCGACGCGTCAAAACGGTTGCCGATGGCCCCGGCAAGCCACAGCCGGCCCTCATGGTAGCAGCCGCAGTTGGGCCAGCCGGTCGTATTGCTGTAGGCGCCGAGCCGCCACGAAATGATCGGTGCGGTGTTGAGCAGCGGCGGCCCCAGGACTTCGATGCTGACCGCGTTGCCAGTCCCAGTGCCGGGCGGGTTGAAGAACTGCACCTCGGCGATCGCCATCGTGAAGGTTATCGTGACGGCATTTCCCGTTGCCAGGCCGGGCGGGGGCGTAACGATTGAGGTTCCCACAGCTTCGATCCAGACGTAATTCCAGGCGGTGACCTGATCGCTGGATATAACCGATATCGGCGAAACCAGATTTGAAGTCGTCGCTGAACCGAGCAAAGTACCATCAGAAGGACTTGCCGGAGCCGTCGCTTTTGCACGCAAATTGAATGTGATGGATTGGGAAAGGTTATACTGATGTTGCGCGCCGGCGCCAAAAGTCACGCCTGTTGCAGCAAAGCCGATATCGACGGTCGGATATGCCGTCGCATGCTCGATTTTTTGCGCCGATGCGCCAGAATAGTTCTTGCCGACATACCCATCGATTGTCTGGGTGACATTTCCGCCGATCGGAATGAAGTTGACGAACGTCGATGTGGATTGCTCGGCCGATGATGCGGAAGCCTGCGCAATGATGCCGTCGAACGCCGCGTTGACCCCGCCGCCGGCCGTCATGCTGCCGATGTTGACCGAGCCGGCCAGCGTCTGGCTGATCTGGTTTCCGAGCGAGAGGATCTGGCCCCACGTCCAGTTTGCCGCGTTGCCGGGCGTCAGCGTCCAGTGCGTCGTGTCGTTGCCGGGGATGTTGCCGGTGTTCGCGCCGACAAGAGACGTCCAGTACGTAGCCGCGCCGGGCTGGCCGGTTGGGTTGTAGGCCACGACATTTCCCACAGCGTAGGTCGTGGCGGCAACCCACAACGGCGGCTCGCTGAACAGGCGCACCAGGCGGCCGACATCGGTTCCGAGGAAGCCCTTCCCGTTGTTGATGGCGACACCGGCGCTGATGGCGGCCCAGAACGACGGCGAGCTGACCGGTGTATTGCCGACGTTGTCGTTCGTCAGCGATTGATAGTTGACCGACGACGACGTGACGAACTGGCCCTTCTGATAGGCCTGCGTCGCGCTGTACTGCGGGAATGCCAGCGTCAGCGTGACGTTGCCACTCTGCGCTGATGGAACCGCCTGCACGCCGTTGGTGAACGGATCGAGATAAGGACCGTCCAGGAATGTGATGCCAGCCAACGAGAATTGCGCGTCAGAAATAGAACTCGACGGCGCCGTAACAGAAAGAAGCTGCGGCGGGAGGGCGCCCTGCAGCAGAACGGCGTTCGTCTCGGCTTGCACCGCATGCAGCGATGCCCAAGAGCCGGCAATGTAGGGCGATGCGATTTCCTGCACCCGACCGACGGTGGCGCCGGCCGGCAGCGCGCCCAGAGTCGAGCCATCGATCGTGGCGCCGGTCAGCGCGTCAGCAATCGAAAAATGGGTGGTGTCGATTACCGTGATGACGAACTGACGGTTCTGCGTCAGCGGCGGCCCGCCGGCGATAATTACCGTATTGCCGGTCGCCCAGACGTTTGGAAGCGGCGTCTGCACTACCGCCGGATTGGCAGTCGAAATCGCGGCGACAAACTGCCCATCCTGAGTGAACGTAATACCCGTGCCATGACGAAAGCGGATGAAGCTGTCGGTGAACTCCATCGTGTAGGGCGTGGCCGCGGCGAAGTCCCACCGGTAGACGCGGCCGACCTTTCCCCCGCGGGTATGGCCCGCGTACATCGAACCGGGGCGCCGCGTCCAGCCCCCGGCCTCGATCGGGAAGCCGTTGACGCAGACATTGAGCCAGGTGCGATACTCGCGGTCCGTGATGCGGCCCTGCGCGAGTTGGCTCTTCTCGCCGCCTGCGAAGCTGTCCTGGACGTAGGATGCGTTGGGCATGGCGTTATCTGCGGCAAGTCACGAAGTCGTCTTCCTGCGGCTCGGTCGCGCCGGTCTCGATACCGTTCACGATCCGAGCTTCCGCCGCAAAGCCGCTATAAAGCTTCATGACGTCAGCGGTCTTGACGTTCGACTGCGTGAGCAGCGGCGCGACGGCAAGCGCGACGCGGCATCCGAGCATCTCGCAGAACATGTCATCCATCTGCGTGACGTCGGTCACATCGGCGACGAAGCGGAAGATGATCGGCAGCACATCCCAGGAGACGAGATAATTGCCCTCGAAATTCCAGTCTTCGTATTCGAGCGCGGATGATGCGCCGAGATAGGATGTCGAGCCGGCCTTGGGATCGCGCGGCGCCTGGCGCAGGAACCCGGACGGCAGCCGGAAGACGTTCCGCGTGCGGTCCTGGGTCAGCGGACCCGAATTAAGCGGATAGACGATGTTGAGTTCAGAAAGTCCGACGCCCATGGGGAAAGCTGCTCCGCCGATCTGGCGCCACTGCTGATTTCCGCCGCCCTGAGTGAAGACTGTCGTCCACGGGTTGAGAACGCCCATATTCTGCCAGTGAACGCCGCCATCGAGCGTCGGATCATGCCCGACATTTCCGTTCGCCAGCGACTTGTAGATGATGCCATCCGAGCCTCCGACCAGGTTGTTGATGGCGTATGTTGTACCGATGTTGAACAGCGCCGGCGCGTTGGCCGGGTTGTTGCCAAGGTTCAGATCGATCAACGACATGTAGAGCGTGCCGCCGGTCATGGCGACCCAGAAGGTCGAGCCGACGACGTTTGGGAAGTTGCCGGTATTGCCGGCGGCGATCGAGACATACTCGACCGTGTTGAACATCACGACACTGCCGACCTGATAGGTCGTCACCTGCGACCATTCAGCGACCGGTGACGCAAACGCGAAGATCGGCGACACGGACCCGACGGCAGGCACGGAAAGGCTGATGAGCGAGATGATCGGCACCAGCGCCCACTGCGCCAGGCTGACATTGGGTACGTGGTTGAGGTTGCCGTTCACGACCGATGTGTAGATGTTGCCGTCGGTGAACGAGACCGTCTGGCCTTGCGTATAGGTCGTGAGGCTCGACCATGCCGGGAACGCCTGCACGACCTGGTTCTTCATGTACACGGTCGCGACAGACCACTGGTTCGGCAACGACGGGTCGAGCGAGTTGCCTTCCACCAGCGAGATGTAGATGTTCGACGTGCCGTCGCCGGCGGCCGTGTAGACCACCTCGCCTGCGAAGTAGCTTTGCGATCCGTCATAGAACGAGGCCGTCAGGGGCCCGAAATACGGCTCCCATGCCAGCGTGTTCTGCGGATCGTTGCCTGTATTGTTCGGGATGCGCGACTGCCAGACGTTGTTGCTGGAGTCGGTGACGAGCGAGCCGACGAAATACGTTGTGGTCGAGACCCACAGCGCGGGCGCAAGCAACAGCGTGTTGGTGTCGATCGGCCGCAGCACCGCCTTACGGGTGGCAAATCGCCAGACGTTGCGGCGCAGCTCGGCGCGGCGAACCTTGCCATAGACGAACGAGACCTGGCGCGCGTTCCTGGAGTTCTCGGTGAACCCCAGCGTCGCGTCCATCATCTCCGCTCCACAATGTTGGAGCGCCCGGTTGCCTATATCAGCGGCGACTTGAAATTCGGTCATGCCGCCATAGGATTATGGCGGCGATATCAGGGCAACGCACCAACTACTCGAAAAAGCCCTGGATTTCGACCGAACCGCGGAACACCAGGCTGGCAGTGGCCACCCCATCCGGCATGCGCAGGATGATCTGGACGTAGCGCCCACTATCCACAACGAGGGGCGGCTGGAAGAACCTGTCGATGGTCGCTGCCAGGGCGCCGATCGCCTGCAGGGTTGTGAACGTCTGGCAGCCCAGCGCCTTGCGCCGCGCGGCCACCGTACCTGCGCCGTCCACCACCGCCAGCGATGCGCCAGTCGAATTGAGGCCGATCGACCATTCCATGGTGGTGGGCGACAGGCCGATGGCCGCGCCTTCGGTGAAGGTGTCGATCTGGACGCCGGTGACTTTGAACTGATAGCCGGTGGGCACCTGGAAAGCGAATAGGACATAGTCGGTCTCGGCTCCGGCCACCGCGGCGAACTTGAACTTGCCGTCCAGCACCGTTGCAGCGTTGGGCGACGTCGTGTTGGACAGCGCGATCGTCGCCGGGACCGTCGAGTTGGCCTGATTCCCGGTCGTCGTGAACAAGGTGGGCGATTGATGCCCGGCCTGTCCCATCTCACACAGCAGTTCAGGCCACGGCTTGCCGACCGTGACGATCGCTTGCGTCACTTCCATGCGGCCGATGGAAATGGAGCAGCCGTGAACCGGCGGCGTCCCTTTGTTGTAGACACGATAAGCGACGGTCGAGCGCGCCGTCGATCCGGGGAAGGGCAGCGTCACCGGACAGGAAATCGAGAACTTATTGCCATCGATTTCGAACTCCGTATTGAAGGAATCGACGCCACAATCGTAATCCTGCACCGCGCCAGCGATCGGATCGTTGGGCGTGATGCCATCCAGCTTCATAAGCTGCTGTACCGTTTCAGCGCCGGCAAAGTTCTGAACACCGTAAGCATGACCTCCGGTGATGCGGATGAACCCGGGACCGTCGGTCGGCGCCGATGATCCCGTTGCGGTGAAGAACCCGATCTCGATCACTTCGTTGACATCGGGAAGCTGGTCAATCTTGACGGATGTAGAGAGCTCGACCTCCTGTTCACCATAGAACGGCACCACCTTGTTCGTGGCCACCATCGCGAAGGCGCCGGCCGTGACCGTGTTGTTGGCGTTGAGGGTCAGGAAGGCGTTGCTCTGTACGATCGTCATCCCGCCGCCTGTGGTCGGCGTCCAGATGTTGGTGTTTAGCGTTGCCCCCTCAACCTGATCGCGCATGATCAGGGAGAGCGTTGATGTCTTGATCTCGCCGTGCTCGGTCACCTCGACGGGATTGCCTGCCGCGTCGGCAAGCATGGCTGCAGGAAGAACGTTTTCGTCGGCCATGGCAGCGCCTCAATATGGCACGGATGAGATCGACACGAAGACAGAGCCGGCGACTGTAACCTCTATCCGGTATTGCCCGGGCGCGAGATCAACGGTCGCGTATCCTCCTGTCGATGCTCCTGGCGTGAGCGGCGGAATGGTCTGCATGAAAGTCACGCCATCAGTGGACAGGGCCGTAAGATTGATCGTCGCGCCTGCGCCGGAGACAAGCACCATGTACTTGCCGCCCTTCAACGTGAAGGCGGCGGTGTTGCCGATTCCGAGGTTCTTGAATTGGACGCTCTGCGTGACGCTCGACATCAGGCCTTCACCCCGATCGTATTGAGCGCGGTGCGAAATGGCTCTGTGCCGCATCCATTGGCGATCGCCGAGGCAAGGCAGGTGCGATAGTGCGCGAGATAGGCTGCGTTCACCGTGGCCTGAGTGACGCCGGATGCGCTGACGGCGACCTGCAGGACGCCGTAGCTCGCCTTGACCGCGGCGTCGTGCACCTGATTGCCGGTCTGGACCTGGCTCATGGTCTACTCCACAAGCCCAGGATGATATAACCTCCGAGGGCATGGCCTCCATTCTGGAAGAAATAATTACCGGAAAAATTAATATTGCTACCTTCTGCAATTTGGATCTGCGGGATGACCGCCACCGTCCCACTGAAAAACGATGTCACATCCGCGCCGACAGGAAATACTGCACCACTTCCTTGCTGCAAAATAATGGCACTAACAAGCACGTCACCGACATGAACGGCGGAATCGGGATGAATTGCGACCGGTGCCATTGGCGGTGCGCTTGTATCTATCGCAGTAAAACATGACAAAAATTGCATATCGTCTCCTTAAATCGTTGCTCCCATCGTCGCAGTGCCATTACCGAGACCGCTCATAGTCGGCATAGAAGAGGCAAAAGACGGCGCAACATTTCCAGGATTTGGAAGCGGACTGGCGTTCGTGCCAGGACCATTCGGAATAGTGTAGCCAGCGACCCCTAGTGTCTGAGCAGCGCTGTTCACCGATGTAATGTAAGCATTGTCAGCGGCTTGAAGCGAAGCGATATAAGCCGCAAGTGCCGTGCCAGCAAAACTTGCAGCCACGAAGGTTGCGAACGCCGCAGCCTTGGCAGATTGGCGCACACCTTCCGCGGTGCGGACCGCGGCGACAAAAGTCTGTTCTGCGGCGGTTGCCATGGCGCGCTCCTTATGGCGGGAGACGGCTGGAATAGACGGCCCGGATCGACGCGAGCAGGCTATCGAGCAACGTCAACCTGGTGATGATCGCGGAATCGATCGCGACAGTCACGGCGCCGCCATCCGCAGAAGCCCCGGCGACCTTGTTTCTGTGGTCGGTCCTATCGGCCTTCAGCGTGGCCGCCGCATCGAGCGTGCCCGTGACCCAAGTATCGATTGCCATCGGTCACTCCACGAAGTCGCATTCCAGGGAGATGATGCCGGCGGTCACGGTCACGGCCGTGGTCAGCTTCATGACGATGTCGAAGAAGCCGCCGGGGTCGCTCAGGAATTGCGTGCAGCCGAGGTTCACCAGAACCTGCCAGAGCGGCAAATTCTGATGCGCGGCGGTGAACGTGTTGTTGAACGTGATATCCACCTGCTTCTGCGTGGCTGTCAGGGACTGCGCCGAGACGAACAGCTTGTTGTCCGCCGGACCAGAGGTCTGCACGACGGGGTTGGGAAGCTGCGAAAAAGCCAGCTGCGTACCATCGGTGAGGCTGTCGCTGAAGGCGATCTCGATATCACCGGCGCCCGCGGTCGATGCGGTGAAAACGTTCAGAAGCGCCTTCTTGACCTTGGCGTTGGTCGGCAGACGGCAAAGCCGGTAGATGGAGCCGATGGAGTCGCCGACCACGCTCGTCACCGAGTCGTTTACGACGCGCAGCGGACCTTCGGCGCCCTCGCCGATCGTCGGGATGAAGATCGGCGACGCATCCCAGTTGATGATCGAGGGGGATTTCGTGGTGACGACGGCCATGGTCTACCTCACGGGAAAACTTCAGGTGTGCCAGCCGTGAAGGTGAACACGCCACTTTCAAGCTGGTTTGCGAAATCGCGCAGCACGCGGACCGCGTCATTTCGTGTGATCGAATTGGCCGGGGCCGCGAGGCCTGACGTGTTGGTCTGGTTCCAGCGGAACTCGAAGTCGCCAGCATTCGGCGCCAGCGTGCCTATCGTGTAGCTGACGGGCTGCAGCGCATTGGCGCCGTGGTTGACCGATATCGAGATCGCGGCCATCAGGTCACCTCACGGCGTCACGTCGGCGGCGGCCGAGGAGTCGGCGCAGAGCACCTGCAGCAGTCGGCCGGGCTCCAGCCGGGTCGCGCCGGACGACATGCCGGTCCAGAGCTGGTAGGGCAGACTCGAAAGGTCGATGCGGCGGTCGATCGAGTTCTCGGTATCCTTCCAGATGCCGAGATACCACCCACTCTTCACCACGGCGATGTCCTGCCGGACGCTCGACGTCGAGATCAGGCGTTCCGAGTAGATGATGTCCCAGCCCATGAAGCGGGTCACCTTGCCCTCGATCAGCGTCGGCCGGTCCGCGCCGGTGAAGTCCGTGGACACCACCTGCACCTGGTTCAAGAGATCGCTCTCGCCCTGGCTGTTGGTCACCCAGACCAGCATCTCGTCGTCGACCGGCACCTGCAACTTGCGCATGGCCCGCTTGGCTTCGATCATCTTCGCGACGGTCAGGCCCGAGGCGGCCGATGATCCGAACGTCGACGGGATTTGAAAGCCGGCGGACGTGACCGTACTGCCGGTGTTGAACACTTCGGCCGAGAGACCGCCCGCGTCGGCGCCGATCTGGGCCGTGGCGAAGGCTGCGCCGATCAGGCGGTCGTCCCATTCACGGGCGACGGCGGCGGCAGCGACTGCGACATATTGACTCTGCGGGTCCTGCAGGAGCTTCAACTCGTCGAAGCGGTCGATGAGCTGCTGGGCTTCCTTGTCCACCGGGAAGACCCAGCGACGGGTGAAGTCCACGTCCTGGCGTTCCAGCGGCGTGAAGCGGCCAGCAGGCGCCTTCATCTGGATCGCGCCGATGTACTGGATCGGCGACGCCTGTTTGCCGTAGTGGCTGCCCTCCATGCAGCGGCCGCGCAGCTTGGACTGCGTCTGCTGCAGCTTGAGGTTCAGCAGGGTCGAGAATTGCGTGACGTAGAGCTTGAACAAGTTCTCAGACATGGTTCTGCCGCTCGGTGGAAAAGGTTGTCCGATCGCTCGGGCCTTGTCCTTGCGGGGGCCGTGTCAGGAAGTCGGATATCGGTCTTGCCGGCCGGTGCCGGGACCGCTGCTCACCCCTTGGTCTTGCCGGCTCGCCGGGACCGCACGCGGGGCGTCTTCATGCGCGCAAGGGTGGGACGTCGGGTTTCCCGTCGCAACGCACCGCCGCCGGTCAGGTGACGATCACCTTCATCCCGTCATGGTCGTAGAGGTTGCAGCACCACTCCGGCTTGACAGGACGGCTATAGAGCTTTGGGTTGAGATTGCGGCAGGTCCCGTCGGCGAAATACTCGCAGGTGCCGCACTGGAACTTCACGCCGCCGGGAATCGAGGACAGGCCGATCACGGCATCCTCGCGCGCCTTGTTCTCTTTGCGCGCCCTCGCCAGGCCGGCCGACATGCGGGTCATGATTTCCTCTTCACATGGTGAACGAGCTTCCCGATCTTGCGGCCCTTGTCGGCCTTCAGGTATTCGTTCGCAACATCGACCGGCATCGGCGTCTTGCCGTGGGCACGCAATTTGGCGCGCCCAGCGGCAGTCTTGGACATCCCGGCGAGTCCATGTTGCGCCTGGGAAACGCTGGGCATCACCTTTTCTCCATCACGAAGAAGTTCTCGTGGCAGAAGTAGCACCTGATGTAGGCCTGGGTCCGCACCCATACGAAGCGGTTGCGATCAGCCCAACGGCTGTAGCGGTCGAGGATCCGGGGATGCTTGGGGTCGAGGTCGCTGCCGGCCTGGGCGACCAGCTTGCCGCCAGGTTTCAACCATCCGGAGATGCGGTCGAGATCGGCCTCGAACTCGGCGGCGCCGTTGAAGCCGTCATCGATCGCCAGCATGACGATGTCGTATTCGTGGGCTGGCTCGAACTTGTCGAGGCTCACGGTATGCAGGTTCACCCTGCCCCAGTCAGCGCCGAAGTACTTCTCTCCTGCGGCAATGACGGCATGATCCCGTTCGACGACGTCGATCGAGCGCGCGCCGGTGCGGATGCAGGTGAAGCCGCCGTCGCCGTCGCCGATGACGAGCGCGCGTGGCGCGAGGTCGGGGACGCTGATGAAGCGGTGAGCCGCCTTCCACATCGCGGTGTGGTAATCGACGAAGTCCGCCTCGCTGATCTGGATTTCGCCGTCGATGAACATCATGTTGCCGAACAGCGGATTGCGGGCGACCATGAGGTCGCAGAACGGCGTCGTCTTGCGGTGCCGGACCTGGACCTTGAAGCCGACGTCGAAATAAGGCGAGTCGGCGTAATCGCGGATTTCGACGATCGGCAGGTCTGGAAGCCAGTCCATCACTTCTCCGGCCATGGCCCAGCGTCCCGGTAGAGCCACAGGCAGCCGGTCTTCTTCGGCTCGAAATACCTGTCGGTCAGGTCGATCGCGGTCTGCGGCTCGAACTCCTTGCAACTGAAGATGTCGATATAGGCCTGATCTGCATCGTCATCCGAATGGAACGTGAAGGACGACGTGGTGATGATCTGGATGCCGGTCGTGCCGCGGCCTTCCTCGCCGCCGGTGAACTGATGAACCAGCGGCTCGCCGACGGGCACCATTTTCAGAGCCTGCACCATTTCCTTCAGGTAGGCGGTAACAGTTGGCGGGTCGTCCACCTTCTGGTTGCATCCGCTGCAATCCAGGATCAGGTGATAGCCCCAGTGCTCCTTGCCGGGATCGGCCGTCCTCACCCCGCCGTTGTCGTCGAGTTCATGCGGCTTGAGATTGCCGACGGATTTCCGGACGACCTTCTTTCCAGCGGCGCGGGGCGGCCGGGCGTAGCGCTTGTCCGGCGTCCACAACCTATTCGCCGCCTCTGCCATCACGGCCGCCGGTCGAGCTCGACGTGGGCGAGCTGCTTGCGGGCGCGGTTGTAGCGCTCGACGGCATCCTGCTTCGTCATCAGCGATGCCTGTAGCCCGCCCTTGCACGGATGTGCACAGACGTTGGCGCCTGATATGACGCACTTCTGCGCGGTGCAGTCGATGCAGCATTCGCTTTTGGTGATGCCGAGAAATTCAAGAGATGCGACCGGTTTTGACGTAGCAGCGGAGACGGTTCTGGGCTTCGCTGCCGGGGCAGGAACGGGTGGCTTGGGATTGGCTTTCCGCTCGGCGGCGGCCTTCGCACGGCCCAGCCTCATCTTTTCCTTGTGCTCTTCGGTCAATACCATCTGTCTGCTCCTACGCCGCGGCCGCCGTCACGCCGGCGATCTGCTCGGTGAGCGCGTGGAACTCGCGCTTGGCGGTCATGTCGCCTGACATCAGGCGGTTCACCCAGGCCTTGTCGGCCTGCAATTCGGTCAGGCGGGCCTGCGCACCTACCTGCGTCGATGGGCTGCCGGTCTCGCGGCCCTGATGGAAGGTGTCTTCCGACGTTCCGGCGCCGACCTTGCGGAACATCTCCATCACCTTGTCGTAGCCGACGAGACTTTCGAGCGCGGCGACGGTCTCGGGTTCGACGCCCAGCCGGCGCGCGCCCTGCTTGGCGGCCAGGAGGTTCTCGTCGTGCCTCGGGCCCCAGCTCTTTTGCAGCGCCGCCTTCTGCTCGGCGAGCGTCTGCGCCTTCGTGGTGCCCTCGGCGGCTGCGGCATCGTCCAGGTACTTGATGACGGCCTTGACGACTTCTGGCGCGTCGTCCTTGGCGACGCCGGCCTGGTGCAGCGAGGCGCGCATAGTGTCGGTGAAGCTGGCTTCGAGATCGGTGCCGTCGGCGAACTTGACGTCCGCGAAGTCGTAGTCCTTGGCCTCGTTGGGCACGCCGAGCCGCGAGCGGATGTTCTTCCAGCCGGCTTCGTCGGCGGCATCCTTGGGCAACCGTAGCAGGCGGTCTGCCGGCACACCGAGATGGCTTTCCAGGTGGGCGTACTGCTCCCACATCTTGGTCGCCACCGCTTTCGGGTCGGCGAGGTCGTAGCCCTTGTTCTGCCAGGCTGATATCAGGCCAGGGTCAACGCCGTTGTGCCAGGCCGGCGGGGCGGTAACTGTTGTTTCAGGCATCGCTTATCTCTCCGATCTTGGTGTGTCGGCCTGCGTAGAGGGCGAACAGTTGCTCAGTGGTGAGTTCCAGATGGCGGGCGATGTGCAGCCACACCTCCAGCGCGCCGCAGCGCATCATCGTCTCGTTGACGTCGCCGGCCGCGTAGGGGCCTTCGGTGGCGCGGCAGAACGCCTGCAGGTCGCGCAACACCTGCTGGCCGACCGGCGAGCCGAACGTCTGCCGGTAGGCCTTGGCCTTCTCCTCGACGATGGTGGCGACGGGTTTCATGCGATCCTTGCTTCGATCTCCGCTTTCGTCAGCACGGAAAGTTCAAGGCTGGTTGGAACCTGAAGAATTTTGACGCCGCGCGGCAGTACTGCGGCGAGCACGTCAAGGCGCACCTGTCCATCGCCCTTGACGATCAGGACATCGCCTTCTTCAAGTTCGAGCTTGGCAATCCTGAATTCCCAATTCTCTTGGTTTGTCATGCGGGCACTCCCTGCTGTTGCTGCGGCGCGCCGGGCGGACCCTGCTGCTGCTCGGGGCCTGCAACCTTGGCGATCTTGGCACGGGCGTTCATCATCGCGGCCTGGCCGGGCATGGCCTCGATCTGCTGCTTCTGCTGCTGGGCCTGGGCGCGGCCCTTGCGCAACTGCGTCACTTGGCTGTCGTCCAGCCGCCACGCCTCGGGCACCCCGTTGATGTCCATGATGGCCGGGCCGGCGACATCCCAGTTGATGCGGTCGAGCGGCGATGGGTCGCCGGTGATGGCGATGGTCTCGCGCACCGAATCCACATAGCGGAACAGGCCGGCAGCCTCATTGGCGCGCGCGGCCATCGCGAGCGGCGAAGTGTCGGTCACCTTGTACTGCCCGCGGGCCTCTCGCAGCCGCGGCGGCATCGGGTCGAGCACGCCCATGGCGGAAGCGAGATCAAGTTCTCGCTCCACCATCTGCCCGACGTATTCGGTGTGCTGGCGGCCGAGCGTCGGGGCGACCAGCATGCCCTTCTCGTTGACGAGCTCGATCACCTGCGTTGCGGTCATGTTGGGGTGGTCGGTCAGCACCTTGAAGAGGCTGACCAGGAACGTGTCCTCGATCAGGCCGCGCTCCTCGCCCATCATCTTCTCGGAGATCTGGATGTCGCCCGAGACGAGCGCGTGGACGAGCTGCTTGCCGTCGGGGGTCACGCCGCCCTTGTTGAGCGCCCCTGGCCGCAGCGAGAAGTCGATGAGACCGTCGTCGGCGGCGAGCAGCACGGGGTCCGCTGCGCGGTGGCCCTGCTTGAGGAAGATGCGCTTCTCGGCATTCAGCGTCTTCAGCGCCGGCAGGACGATCTGCGCTGGGCCGCGGCCGTAGCATTCGTTGGGCGTCTGGTCGTAGCGGCTGACTGCGAACGGGAACACCCGGTAGCCGCCCTCGGGCTGCATCAGGCACTGACCCTCGACCGAGACGTAGTAGCTCGCGAACGGCAGGCCCTTGGCGTCGAGGCGCTCGGGATCGTGGTCATGGCGCGGGCGCACGACATGCAGGAACTGATAGGGCCACTGCGATTCCGCCTTGAGCGGCGCGAGTAGGTTCGCCGGCAGCGCCTCCATGCCCCATTTCTGGACGGCCTGGTAGGCGGTGAGGCGGAACCAGCGGATCATGCGGTCCACCTTGCCCTGGTGGTTCTCGCCGTAATAGGTCTCGCCGAGCGGCACCGCCCGGTAGCGAAAGCCGCGCTGGCCGCCATTCCACCGCCCGTCGAACGCGTCGATGTACATGGTGGCGTTGCCGAATGCGCCGAGCGACTGCCAGTTGTTGTAGTTCTGGCCGGCGAAGTTGGCGGTCGCGGCGTAGCGCAGTTTGAACAGCGTCCGGGTCGTACTTTCGAACCACAACTTGGACTTGCGGTCCTTCATCACATAGTCAAAGTCGGACGCAATCCCGTGCCACTGCATGTTGCGGGGCGTGACGAGACTGTCGGCGATGGCGCAGAAGCGGTGCAGCGCGAGCGCTCCGGAAGCGTCGATCTGCTGGTCGGTCTTCTTCTGGCCGGGCCAGTTGAAGTTGCCGTAGTAGAAGGTGTTGCGCGAGGTTGGCAGGATCAGCTGGGCACTCTCTTCCCACTGAAGTGCGAACTGGTTGCGCCACACCTGGAACTGCGAGAACTCCTGGAAGATATCGCTGACGAGGTCGGCCTCGTCCTGGCTGATCTGGCGGGCGTTGAAATTCTCCAGCTTGGCGACATCGTAGGCCATCAGTGCACCGTCAGCCGACGGGCATCGGGATCTCTCGGGTCCATGTTCGGGTCGAGCCGGCGGTCGGCGACGACCCAGTTCGTGGCGGCCTGGAACAGCTTCACGCGATCGGTGTCGTCGAGCTTCAGGCGGTCGGCGAGGTGGCGCAGCGTCCACTTGAACGAGCTCAGCGAATGGAACATCACCTGATCCTTCCGCGGCGGCTCGTCATCCCTCATCACTACGTCGGCGACGATGCGGCCTGCCTTGTCCACCTTGGCGGCCGAGCAGATGAACGGCGCGGAGATGCTGTAGAATTCCGGGAAGACGCCCTTCAGCAGGATGGCAAGTGCGCCGGCGTCAAGTCCATGGGCGAACACCGACAGCATGACGGCGCCGAGCTTGCCCCGGGGGGCTGCAGAGCCGAGCCAGACGACCTTGCACGTCTCGCGCAGCACCTTGGCCTGCCAGCTGTCCCGGAGGTCAGCGATCGTATCCACCGGAGAGCCCCACCTGGTTGCCGAACAGCGACGACACCGCACCGAGCGCCGAGCCGGGCCCCTGCTGTTGCTGCAGGAGCTTCAGGCGCTTCTTGCGCTCCTCCTCGGTCTCGTCGGTGACCTGTCCGGTGAGCTGATCGGCGGCCGAGCCGGGCAGGATGCCGAGGGAATTGGTGATGCCATTTGCCATGATGGCATGGTGCTGCATGCCACAATTGCCAGCAACGCACCGGATCAGGACAGGTCAAACTCCACATCCCTGGCCACGTTGGCATCCGGGCCGGCGGCACCGCGGCGCCACTTGCTGGCCGCCCGGAAGGTCTCGGGCGTCCTGGCGAACCGGATGTCCATGACGAGCTGCCGGGTGGCGGACATCAGGTCGTCGTCGATCTTGACCACGAGGCCGTCCTTGCGGTGGTAGCCCTGGTACTCGTCGAACCACTCCGAGAGGTGCGCGGCGACCTTGAGGCGGCCCTCGGCGAAGCGGCGGTCCATGTCCTGGATGCCGGCCTCGAACGAGTTGCCGCCGTCTGGAAACCGGGCGTGAACCGGACGCATCGCGAGGTCGAGGCGGCGGTAGACGGCAGCCACCGTCTCGCCGGACAGCAGCGACGCCGCCCGGCCGCCGTCGTGGGGCCACGCTACCGGCGCGTCCCACATGGGGTTCTCTTTTATCGCGGCGGCGTGCCCAGGGGCCTGACCATATATCCTAACAGCATGGATAATATAAATAATATCGTTATCCCTATCCCAGGCGGCCAGGACCGCGGCAAAAGGGTGGCCGCCAGTAAGACTGCCAGAGTGGCGAAAATCAACACCCCAAAGGTAAGGCCAATAAGCAGGAAAACTGGCCGGATCTCTGGCGTGCTTAAGTCGCTCGGCTGGTGTTTCAAAGACGGCTCCTTCGCCCTGCATGTCGGCGCCGTACGCCCGCGCCTGGCGCTCGTTGTCCTTGTAGCGGCCGATGATGACCGGAATGTCCTCGTCCGGGATGTGCCCGCCCTTCGACACCGCGCAATCGTCGATCGTCATCAGGACCTCGGCGGTGCCATCGCTGCGCTGCTTGAACCGCTTGCGGACCGGCGTCAGCCCTAGCATCGGCGTCATCGTGGCGATGATCCGGCCCCGCGTCGTCGTCAGCCGCGCCAGCGCCTCGCCGTAGATCTCGTCATCGCCCGGGTCCTCGTCGAACCACATCTCGTCAACCGGCTCGCCCTGGTAGGCCTTGCGCCCCATCTCGTAGGTCTTGAACCGGATCACCGCCGTCCCGCCGCCCTCGCGCCGCAGCACCACCGAGTCCACGAAGTCCGCGATCCCGCGCGCCATATCGGGCTTGCCGACGATGTTGTCGAGCGGGATGAGCCCCGTCCCCAGCCCGCCGTCCTGCATGATGTCGCCTAGCAGCTTCGTCTGCACGCCCGCCCGGGTCGTGGTACTGGTATCGCACGCCGCCCAGCCCAGGAAATCGAACGGCCGCTCGATCGCAGGCGGGACCATGAACCGCCGTCCCTGATAGGGAGGCAAGCCCCATACTGCAAAATCAGGATAATACGCGGTGGCGTCCATCGCCATCTGCGCAGCCGCCGCGTGCGTCTTGCCCTGCTGGTTGCCCGCCCTCAGCATGCATTCGGTCGCCGTCAGCGCATGGAACGCCTGCTGCTTGATATTTGGTTTGTAAAAATCAAGCCGCCGGTATTTCCGCCGGTACTCGAACTCGGTCAGCATCTTCTTCTGATGCCGCCGGATCGCATTCGGGTCCGGCCCCTCATCCGGCTCATCGGCCATCGATGACCTTCATCCCCCGCTTCGCCTCCCGCTCATCGAGCATCTTCTCATAACGGGTCAGGCCAGATCCGAATTGCTCGACCAGTTTTTCACGTGGAACATCAAGACTCTTCAGGTACGCCAATGCCTCCAGCGCGCTGTCCGTGTGGTTCAGGTCAATGCTGCCAGTATGGCGATGATCAACCTGCGACTTCTCGTGGAAGCCGATCCGCGACAGCACCGCCGTCACCGCCTTGAAATGATCCGGATGCTCCGGCTTCAGCACCAGCTGCTCAAGCGCATAAATGGCCGATCCGCCAATGCTGCCCAGCAGTCGCCACCCACATTCGTGGATCGCATCAATCACCCGCGGCTTCGCTCGCAACTCATGCGCCCGCACCCGGCACGCAGCCCCAACATCCGCATACCCCGCCGCCTTCGCCGCCTCCGTGCCGTTCCCACCGTTGCACACCAGGTGCCAGACAAACACCCGCTCGCGCTCCGGCAACGCCAGCATCTTCGGCCCCAGGTCGGCAGCCTCAGGTACAGGGGCTTTCACCGGCCCAGAAATCGCCCGCGTTGCACTCATACAGCCATAATCGCAGTACTACGTTACTCAGCAACGCACCATGCATGTGTTGCGAAATTGCAACACCTTTCTGGCAGGGGCCGCGAAAGAAACGAGGGAGGGATCGATCTCCGCCCGGGCCACGTTCCGGCCCCACCCCACCCCCACCCCCGGTACAATCGTAGTGCACGGCCAGCCATGGGCGTCGTTCGCGATGAGTGAACTCGTCACAATGTCAATGATTACATACACTTGTCACCAAAGAAGACATCATGCACCATGATGGCTGTGGTTTAAACTGGTTTGCAACGGTTTAAACCTTCGTTACTACATGTGTAATACTGGGAATCTCTCATCACTTACTGGCTGCATTGCTGGTGCTTCGACGAACCTTGCCTGGCACTGTGGGCAGCAGCGATGTGTCTCGACAGCCATCGTCTGCGTGTTGTGGATGCGCTCGACGAGCAGCTCTGCGTGCTTGCCGAGCCATCCGCAGGAGCAGGAGATGTGGATGTCTGCCATGTGCTATCCCTGTGCTGCTCTGCTGCATCCCGGCCAAGATGGGGCCGGAGCGTCCTCGCGGCTTCGCCAGGCTGCGGCAGGTGTAGTGATGGCACTTTATTTTCTTCCCTTGCAACGCACCTGCAGGAAAGTGCTGCGGCTGTAAGACAACTTATCAACAGGCTGAGTTGACAGGATTATGGCCAACGCTGTCCGGCGACAACCGAAGGCCATACGTGCATACGGTATGCACGTATCATCTCTTCTTCCGTTTCCGGGGCCATCTTTTGCGAACCAGACGACGTCCATGCGCTGACCGTTCGCTGGTTGTCATGCCATCTTTATCCCAGCGTCCTCGTGCTGCGACGCGTCCTTGATTGCTACGTTCTTCGGGGGTTGTAGCATCCCAGCGCAAGCGACTCATTTGACGCGCGACTTCTGGAACGGCGCGTTTCACCATCGCCTGACTGACGCGCGAGTTAACCGTCCTCACAGCCTTGAGCTTGCGCTTGCCGGCGTCCTGCCAGCGCGGTGCCATGCGTTCCATCTTGGCTGCATCGACCATTAAACGGCCAGAGAGCCCCAGCACATCAAACAACGCCATCAGATAGAACAGGCCAGGCGCCTTGACCCGTGACGGGCCGAGCCAATCATCGACCTGACCCTGGTTGACGCCGATAAGATCAGCCATGGCAGCATTGGACAGCCCGATCTCGGCCTGCCGCGCCCGCAGCCCGTCGAGCAGTTCGTGCGCCGACGTGAATCCTGAGCGCTCGTCGAAGGAGCCGCGGCCAGCCTCCATCAGGCCGCCTCCGGGCCGCTGCCGTCGCCATCGCGTTCCAAGGTGGCTTGGATGCAGCGATGAGAATGCTCCGCCACTACCCTGGCCGTCGCTATGTCAGGCCCATGAGCGGCCTTCCGCAGCCGCCTCTTCGCCCTGTCGATGTCGTCCAGGATGGTGGCCCAGGTGACGGGACAGACGGCGTTCATGTGGCCGCCTCCCTGGATCGCAGGTCGTCAGCCACCAGCGTTGCGTACCCGGCCAGATCCAGCCAATGATCAACGTGGTTCGGATCGCCGGCGAGAATGCGGCCGATCTTGTGCGCGATCATCTCGATCGCCTCGCGCTGTACGGCTGTCAGGAATGGCTTGTCCTGCTCCATGCGGCGGCGTTCCGCATCCGACATCACCGCTTTGATGGACTGCGTATAGATCGCATGCTCGCTGAAATCGCCGTGCTGCTTGCGCCGTTCAGCCAGGACGTTCTGCAACTCGCTCATCTTCTGATCGATCCGCTTCGCGCGTTCCTCGAATTCATCGCTCATTCCGCCGCCTCCTGCTTCGTCTGCCGCGCCTCGGCCGCGTATCGATCCAGCACCGCCTGGGCTTGCGCGCGCTCGTCGATGCCGTGGCGTGGCTGGCGAAGATTGAAGCGGCTGCCGGGACGCAGATGGCCCAGGCCGAGACGCTCGAACTGCGCGTCCAGCTCGCGCGGGCCGGGCCGCGGGATCTGCGTTTCAGGCGGCCGCGGCTTCGATGTCCGCTCCGGCGCCTGGAAAGCCGGCAAATCGTTCGGCCATCGGCACGGCGCCGTCCAGCTGCGCTGCGGCGTCATCATCCTGAACGTAACGGGCTGCCATTTCAGCTCCCAGAAATACACCGCCCAGCTTTTGTGCTCCTGCGTCCCATGCGTGATTTCGCAAAAACTGCTCTTCCGCTGCCCGTGCGCCAGCGCCAGCTTGAACCACTCCCGAGCTACCGGATCTTCAATTTCCTGCGCCATTGAGAACTCCCTGACGGATCAGAATCTGCTCGCCCTGCTCGATCATCCGCTGCCGCTCCGCGAGCTGCTCGGGGGTGGGTTCAGGCTCGGCTTCCGGCGGCGGCTGAGCCTGATAATCGCTCCAGCGCTGCTGGTTGAGCCACGTGATCGCCTGGGCAACCATCGGCGTGCCGGTGAGCTTGCCGGCGTCGCAGGCCGAGCGGTACGCTCGGGCGCCAGCCACGATCTCCTCGCTCTGGCAGCCCGCTTTCAGCGCTGCCGCGAACTTCTTGGCTGCCGGTGCTCTTGGATTTGCCCCATCCCGCTTGGGGTAAGCTCTCCAAAATTCTTCGAAAGCCTGCTCGACAGCGGGACGCGTCGCGCAGCGACCGCCTGCCTCCGCGGCGAGCGGCGGGGTGGGAGAGGGGTTTATTTCTTTAGAGGGGGTGCAGGGGGAGACTTTTCTTTCAGGGGAGAGGGAGGGGTTTTGTGCAGCACGCGTGTCGCACTGTGCGTCATCCGTGCATGCACCGTGCGTCGATTGTGCGCGCACAGTGCGCATACGCTGTGCATTGCGTGCGCGCCGTTGCTTGCCTTCCTGCTGGCATTGTTCGATGGCGTCGACGGCAATCGCGATAGCTTCCGATGGCGCTCCCGCGGAGGCCATCCGGCGTACGACGTCTGCGATTGATATAGTGGAGTTCAAGGTCGCCCCTATCAGAAGGCTGGGAGGCGGACGGTGCTGATAGACACCGCCCGCGCACCCGTAATGATGTCGGGGATCAGCCGACGATCCTGATCTCGGTCATCGTGTGCCGCGCCGCAACGCACCGGTCATCGGATGATCCATAATGTCCACACGATCCCAAGCAGCTCGATCGCCACCACGAAGCCGATGCCATACCAGTAGCCGTGCCAGAACTCGCTCATGCCGCCCTCTGCCGCTGCCGTTCGGTCATGTTGAAACTCAGCGCGCAATGCCCGCAGCAATAGGGCTGGCCAGGAACCGTTGCTGCACCGCAGTACAGACCCTCCCTTTGGTCATCGCCCCACAGCGGCCACCGGCATGTCTGCGACGTCAGTTCCATGATGCTGACACGCTGCTCGACGGGGATGTCCATGGATGCCTCCTGCGGCTTGTGGCGCCACGGAAACTTCGGCAGCCCCACGGGGCCGCTGCGGCGCTGTCTCTCCAGCTCGTTCTTGCGCTGCCGTGCCACTTCCAGGGCTTGCAGCCGCTGGGCCGCCGTCATCTGTGGTTGCTTGCGCCGCTGCGGCAGCCCGAGCCGGTGCACCTTGCCGATGATTGAGTTGCGGGACGGCGTATGCATTCGGTTGGCGATCTGGCTGGCAGACAGCCCCAATGCCCACAGACTGCGCAGCTCGTCCTCCCGCTCAGTCGTCCAGAAGCTCATGCTGCCCTCACAGTGCGATCTGGAAAGCGGCCATGCGAATGCTGGTAAAGTTTCTCTTCTGGCCAACCAAGGTTGGCTCGCCTTTTTAAAGTGTCATAAGCGATGCCGCTGCGTCTTGAGGCTTCGGCCATCGTCAACATTTCACCATTGAAAGGAAGCAGACGATTTGAAGTTCTATTATTCTGTTGTTCCCGCATCGTCGCCCATCGGCAATTCGATGGCTCGTAATTCCCCTTTGGGTCGATTCTATCGATAGAGTGCTTGGCAGTGGGCTTTGGTCCCATATCCTCAAGAAATGCTTCAAACTTGAGCCACCGATCACAAACGCTAATACCTTTTGCTCCATATTTATAATAGCACGTATGATAAGTTTGTTGGCATCTTCCCACCATCCCTTTCCACGTAATATATTCTGGGGAATAGCCAGATTTGCGCGCGTGGCCATGGGTGAAAGTCATGATCCTCTCCATGGTTTGATACAAATTCTTACGCCCTCAGGCGCCTCTCCCCACTCGACCACCAGCCGCCGCAGGTTGGCCGGCGCATCGTCGGCGATGGCCTCGATCCGCTTCAGATAATCGATCAAGACCTTCAGGATGTTGTCGAGATCGGGCGCCCGTGATCGTTCCTGCATGGTGATGTGCAGTTCGAACCGTTCCATCCACAGCGGCCGATATTTCACCGCTAGCAACGCGGCATCAGCGCTGTGATGCCAGGCCTTGACGGCCCTATAACCGTCCTTGCCCCAATTGATCTTTCGCGCACGGTTGACCGACGGCGGCACCGGAAGATCGAGCACCACGTGCCCGGTGAGCGGCCGGCCTGCCGATGCGCCCCGGGAGGATGGAGGGGGACAGGGAGCATCTGACAGGCCGGCGCTCTCAGGCCCGCCGGTACGGGCATCCTCAGCCATGGTAGTCATCCCCATGTGCGTGCTCGTTGATGGTGATGGGCGGCCGGTCGGACGGACGCGGCCGGGGTGGCGGTTCGCGCGGCGGCGGCGGGGGACTAGGCCGGGGCGGCGGCATCGGCTTCTGCGGCCACTGCGGACGCGGCGGCTGTTCCGTGAGCTCGTCGTCCGACATCTGGAGACCCTGCCAGTGCAGTTCCTCCGCCCGCCCCCTCATGATAGCGGCGCAACTCACCAACAAACCGGCGAGCCGCATCAATCCAAGGCCGATACCGCGCCGGGTCAGCTTCCCAGACCGCGAGATGATACTCGGTGTAGGCGATGAGTTCGTTGGGTCGTCGCGCACTTTGTGCCGCCTTTTCCAGTTTTTCCAAGGTGTTTCTGCTGATGTAGTCACCGGGTTTTGAGTAATAGGCCGCGCACAGCGACCGGTAGCCGATGTTGGTGTGAAGAGCCACGCGCGCCAGGTACTTCTTGACGTTTTCTCCCGGCAGCTGCGCCCCGCCGATCAGGATTATGACGGAGCGTATGTAAGAGTTTTCCATGGAGTATCCGGCCCCTCACGCTTTACGTATCGGACATGGAAGACGGCGGCAGCACTCTGCGTGGGCAGGGAGAATGCCGCCGCCGCTCAGTGGCTCCGGACTCATCGATATCCTCGGCCGACTGAACTGAACGGATATAGCGCGCAAGGTTTATTGCTTTGCGGCTATAGGATGCAAAATGGTTTGTTCCACCATGTCGGGAAAGCGACCCAACAAATAAGGGTTGCTTGACACGTGACGGAAAGGTGACAGGATGGTAACGGGGAAGACAAAACGGGGCAAAATACCAACCCGGATGCGGAGAAAACGTGCACGTTTCGGGGAGGTCACCCGAGACGGGCGGGGAAACGTCACCATGTTGAGGCTGTACCCTTACAAGGACAATCCGTTGGCGCCGAGAATGCTGGTATCCAAAATCGGCGGCATCTACAGAGAAGACACCCATCTGATCCGATGCACATTCATCGATGAGATTACGAACAGCGAAGGCACTCTTGAGGCGATTGCTCAGGGGCATCTGATCTGGAAGACCGAGGGCGATTGGCTCGCCACACGCGAGATCTTCGAATTCGTGATGCAGCAGTTCCGCCAGGGGTCGCTGCGCGATGACGGCGGCGGCCGGCCGAAGACGCATTGAGATCATTCGGCGGCCTCGCGAAGCTCTCCCAAGACCCTCTGTATGAGCAACAGCACCGGGCCGCGGGCCTTGCGCTCTTCTCGTTCTAGCCGAGACACGACCGACTGATGCACGCCTAGTCGCTTGGCGAATTCGATCTGACTTTCGCCAAGTCGCTGGCGTGCTTTTCGGAGAATTTTGCCGTTGACCATTCTGTCACTATGCATATTGCACAGTTTATGTCAATGCCCTTAGCATTATGATCTATGGCATAGTCCCGCGTATGGCAGTAGACGTTGAAATGGCAGAGAGATTGCGCTTTGCGCGCAAGGAGGCAGGCTACGAAAGCGCTGCTGAAGCTGCCGACGCCATGGACATTCCAGTGCCGACCTACCAGGCACACGAGAATGGCTCGCGCGGGTTCAGGATCAAATCAGCCACACGCTACGCCAATTTTTTTCAGATCAATGCCGTGTGGCTGACCGAGAACAAAGGCCTAATGAAAGGCAAGTCGAATACCGGTATCCTTGATGGCTTGCCGCCAGAGGCGGTACGGGAAGCTCTTGATTTCATAGCATATCTGCGCACGAAGCACGGCGTCTGAACCGCTGAGTTCAGATCGCAGGCTCTGGTGCGCAAAAAATCTATGCGAAATGCATTGACAGCATCTATGCTATCGGCATATACGTATCCCCATCGCAGGCGCGATGCAGGGAGAGCGCAGATGGACGAGCAGACCGAAACCCCCGAGACCCCGACCGAGGACGACGCCGCCTACGCCGAGGCCCTCGCGGTCATGACCAGCACCAGCGTCATGACGGAGCGTCCGCGATGACCTTCTCCGAACTCTACGCCGCATTTCACAGCCGCGATTGGCGCCGCCTGATCGCTGCCGGTCAGCAGGTCCGCGCCATGCCGGCCAGCCTGCGCGCCTGCTGGGATGAGTATGTCAGTCGCCGGCAGGGAGGGCGCCATGTCTGACGAAATCGATCTTGGCGACGGCCTGACAGCCGAGTTCATCGATGATGAAATCGTGCTGGCCGACAAGATGAGCCGCATGGAAATCACGCTCACGTTCGCGAACTTCGATAGGTTGGCGCACGCTGTCGATATTGCGAGAGGTGAGAAATGACACGCCGCCAGATCCGCATCGCGTGCTGCGGCATGGTCGTCAGCACGCGGCCATTTCCTAATGATCCCGCCGATCTATATGCCGTCGCCGAGGATGTCCTCAAAGACGTCGACGTGCTGCTTGATCACGCACGCGCTGTCGATGTGTGGGCCGTCGAAGGAAATCTGATCTGGGGAATGACGAGGTACGCATGACCCGCCGCGGCTACAAAATCCCGCAGTCCCAGCTTTCGCCGTTCCTGCAGACATGCCTGGCGATCATCTGCCTGTGGGCGGTCTACTATGGCGGCAAGCTCATTCTCGGCGGGCTCATCGAACTGATCGGAGGATTTTGGGGATGACGCACGAAGAAATCGTTGCTTGGCAGGAGCGGGAAAAGAAATTCCTCGCAACTCCGGTCGGTTTGGCTTTCCACAAATTCAAGAATGCCCACTTCGAGATGGCTGCCGACCAATACAGGGATCACGTTTCTGATGTGACTTTGCGCAAGCATGCCGATGCGGCAAAGGCAGCAGAAACGGAGTTTCGCCAGGAACTCTACAAACTCACAGGGATAGGCGAATGAAACTCCTCGCCCTCATCGCCATCGCCATCAGCCTCATGTCCACCAGCTCGGCCGACGCGAGGCATCATCATCGCCACGCATGGCAGACGCAGCACAGCGTCGTGCCGATGCCGAAGCCGCGGCCAACGAACATGGTGGATGTCCTGGACCGTTCCCGCTCGCGGTCGAACTTAGTGCTGGACATTCCGCAAGCTGCGGGGACAGGCCATGCCACTGCCGAAGATGGATTGCCGCCGCATGTCGTGCTGATTCGGCTCTACGAATACGGCCTGCAGCGGCTGGCGACTGATCAGTTCTATCGGAGGTGAGATATGGCCATCCCGCAACGCTTCCTATCCGCCGACGAAGTCAAAGCGCAAATCGCGCGCTTGCTCACTGACTGCCCCGAATTGCGCGAAGATGATGAAGCGCTCGTGATGTCGCTGAACAGCGAGACCGATGCGACCGAGCTGGTGATGCGGCTGGTGCGCAAGCTCAAGGAAAACGAGGCCTACAGCAATGGTGTAGACATCTACATCAAGGAACTGAAGGGCCGGCAGGAGATGTACGAACGGCGCGACATTAGGCTGCGCGCGGTGCTGCTGTCGATCATGCAGGCGGCCGAACTGAAGACGCTGCCGTTGCCGATCGCAACATTGTCGGCGCGAACAAGCCGGTATGTCATTATCATGGAGCCGGACAAAATCCCGCTCCAATACCGCCGGCAGCCTCCGTGGGAGCCGATGAAGAAGGAGATCAAGGCGGCGCTTAACGATGGATGCGACGTACCGGGCTGCACACTGAGTAACCCAGAACCCTCGCTTTCTATCAGGGTGAAGTGATGAGTTTCACTCGACAAGATTACCAACGTATCATCGAAATCGCTCGCGAACTTAACAGTGGAGTCAGCTATCGGCTTCAACGTGAGTATGCGAGAGAATTGTTCGCAATGGCAGAAGCTGTAATCGGACAACAACCCCCTCTCACCATATACAGAAAATGAGACAGACACATGGACATCTACAGCGCATTCCCCAGCAAGTACCTCAAGGCATCCGATCTGATGGGCAGGAATGCCCGGGTCCTGATCGGCCGCGTCGAAGTCGAAATGATCGGGCAGGACCGCCGGGCCATCTTGTACTTCCAAGGCAAGGAAAAGGGGTTAGTACTCAACAAAACCAACGCCAACACGATCGCCGATACCTGGGGGCCGAATACTGACACGTGGGAAGGCAAGGAAATCACGCTGTATCCCGCGCGCGTCGATTATCAGGGCAAACGTGTCGATGCCATCCGCGTGCAGGTCACGCAGCCTGTGCGGCAGCAGCCGGCGCCGGCTCCACAGCAGCAGCATGCCAGTCCGCCGCCCGCCGCCAGTCCAGATAGCTACGGCGCGGATATGAACGACGAAATTCCTTTCTGATCCCGCGCCACCACGCGGGAGCCCGCGCCATCGCATCGCCCTTCCCCTCGCAGATGCGATCGGCGCGGGCGCAATTTGAAGGACAGGCCATGAGCGACATGGACTTCAGTCCGCAATTCGCCGTTGGCGAGCGTGTGATCGTCAGAGGCGAGGACTTCATCTTTGAGGGCATCGTGCGCGCGGCATTCCCGAAAGGCTCGGGCCGCATCTCCTATGCGATCGAGGACGACCGAGGCATCGTCCATACCTACAGCCGCCGTCTGATGCACCGCGCCGCCGGCATCCATGAGGGAGAGGGGAAATGAAATACAAAAACAATGGCGTGACGTTCTGGGATGTGCGCGACCTCGTGAAGTCTGCCGCTCAAACCGGAAGACAAATCACACTTGCGGGCAAAGCGTATTGGGTCCCCGCTCGCCCGCTCGGCTGGACCGATTGGCCCCACCGCTTCAAGGCCATATGGATGGTGTGGACAGGCCGCGCAGACATCGTCACTTGGCCGGAGCAATGAGCCATGACCATCCCCGATGACAAGGCCGAGCGGGCGGACGGCCCAAGTGTTGATACGCTTGGTGAAGCGTTGCCGCGGGAAATGGCGCGTGTTCGTGACGTCGTGATGCCGGTCTACATGGGCATCGGACCAGCGGGCGGCTTTGCGCTGGCGTTCATGCGCTCCGACCTCGACAGGGCCGCCAAGGCGATGGCGGAAGGTGACGTGGTAGCGATGATCGACGCTTATTCGAGACTCAAGGATTACCAGCTATGACCATCCCCGAGCGGGCGGGCGGCCCGAGCAATGCAGAGTTGGCGGCAGCAATAGAGTTCGCCGCCCAGCGCCTCGAAGCTCGATCGGAAATCAGCGAGGCAACCTTTGTGCGCGCGCTTGAGGCTTACGGTAAAATCTGGACCGCGCGGAAAGATCATCAGAAAGCACTCCGCGCCGCTCTCGCAGCCGCCCTTAGCGGAGAGAAAGATGGCTGACCGCTATCATCGCTTTCGCCATTACCAGGGTCGCTTTTCAAACTTCGACTTGATTGAAGCTTGTGACAAGCCAAAATGGTGCTGCGGCTGTGAATTCAAACATCCATTCTGCGACGAAACCGGGCATGTCGAGGCCGGCCTCGCAGCCGCCCTCAGCGGCAAGGAGGAACAGCGATCGTGACTGCAGCAGCCTATCTCACCGAGATGGAGATCATCCGCGCGCTACGGCTGCCGGACAAGGTCGGGCGTATCGCCATGATTGGGTGGAAGCGGCAGGGCTTTCCGAAGCCCGTGGATGAGGTCGCCGGCCGCTATTTCTGGCCCGAGGTTGAGCAATGGCTGCTGGCGCGGCATGGTGTCGGCGCAATGACAAACACGCTGGCCGCGCCCATTCCGCTGCCCGGCAACAAGGGGGAGAACTTCGATGAGTGGCGAGCAGCCCGAAAAGCCAAGCGTTCCAGGCGACCTCAAGGCCCCAGGCTTGATCTACCGCCTCCGCCGCCAGGGGTGGGAGATGTGGTGGACGCCACGGTCCGATCTGGCGAAACGCGGCTATCCGGGCAAGATGGCGCGGCTGTGGGGGCCGCGACAGACGCCGCCGACCAGGGCCGAGTGGGAAGCCATCTCCGCCTGGTGCCATCGCCATGACGCCGAGCAGAAGCTGTGGGCGCGCGGTGGCGTCAAGGGCGATCCGAGATCGGTGTTCGACGGCACGATTGCGGGACTGATCGAGGTCTACCAGACGCATCCGAAGTCGCCGTATCAGAAGCTGCGGCATGATTCGCAGATCCAGTATGCGAGCGCCCTCATATCGCTTGAACGCACCATCGGCAAAGTGCGTGTGAAGCACATCACGTTCGATGACATCTCAAACTGGCAAGACGAATTGGCCGACAATGGCGACGGCGGCAAGCCCATGAAGGCCCGCGCTGCTAGCCTGATCAGCATGCTGAAGCGCCTCGTCGTGTTTGGCGCGCTTGTGCTGCCCAAAGAAGCTGGCTGCCATGATGTGAAGGAAATCTTCGCGACGATGGCCGAGGCCAAGCTGATGGGCACCCACCGCCGCCAGCGCAAGGGGTACATGACCGCGGCGCAGGCCCGGCTGCTGCGGGCGAAGGCGCACGAGATGGGCCACCACTCCATTGCGCTGGAGCAGGCCTTCGCGTTCGAGCTCGGCGTGCGCCAGAAGGATGTGATCGGGGAATGGATACCGCGGTCCGAACCGGGCGTGACGGATGTCTATGCCGGTCCGCGCAAGTGGCTGCTGGGCATGAGGTGGGAGGACATCGACGAGAATATGACGCTCACGCATCGGCTGTCCAAGTCCCTGCGCGGCAAGGATGCCGTCATGGATCCCGAGGCCGGCAAGACGAAGGCGTGGGACCTGCGCGAGCATCCGATGGTCATGGACGAGCTGCGCCGTAGGGTGGGCAAACTGGACGTCACCCGCGCTGACCTGCCCACGTGCGGCCCGTTGGTCGTGCGGGAGAGCACTGGGCGGCCCTGGGTCCGCGGTGAGTTCAGGTACTACTGGCGCGTCATCGCTAACGCGGCCGGTTTGCCCACCCTACTGCAGAACCGCGACAGTCGGCCGGGCGCGGCGACCGAGGCGGACCTCGCCGGCGCGGACAAGGACAAGGTCCGGCGCGGGCTCGGCCACAGCAAGGGCGAGACGACGGATATCTATCTGCGGGATGACCTGGAAGTGAACCGCGAGCTGGCAAGACGACGGGTGGAAAGACGGAAATGACCAAATACTTCTGGATCAGCGTCGGCGGCGGCGAACCCGAGATAGCCATTGTCGATGAGAACAAACAGATCGCCTACACGATCGGTTGTCCCGACGGCCTTCCCGCCGATAAATTTCAACTCATGAGACGGTTGATCGATCCCGGTCCGCCGAAGCCAAAAACACCGCAAGAAGAAGCTGAATTTGCGGCGTGGCTGGCCAAAGAAGAGAAGGCCGGCCGCCGGCATGGATATCGAAGATTTTAAGAACTGGCGCGGCGGAGAGTGGAGAAGAGGAAGTGAGAGATCTGATCGAACGTCTCGAAGCCCTGACAGAACCAAGCCGCGAAATCGATGACGAGATTGCCGCCGCGTTTGCTTGGACTTTGGTTGACGATATCGAGTGTCTTTGGCGCGGTCCAGTGGGGCAAGTCCAACAAACGCCTTGTTATACCGGAAGCCTCGACGCGGCGCTGACGCTTCTTCCCGAAGGATGCGAGGACTGGACCGTCTGCCGCGACGGCAAGCGCGGCCTAGACTGCTGGGCCTCGATTGGCGCGCAGGATATGGCACCCGCATTTACTGCGGAAACTCCCGCCATCGCCCTTCTCATCGCAATCATGAAGGCGCGAACATCTAGTGAATAGGTTCGCGAACAGCTTCCGAACACCACGCACGACGATAACGAAATCAACAGCTTGCAGCCTTCATCCATTATCGCACAGAAAGAGTAAGCCACTGATATCATTGCCGATGTGACGGGCTTACCAGGACATGAGAGGAGCGAAGATTGGATGAGCCGAAACGGACAGCAGCGGCTTGATGCGATATCGACCGCCTTGCAGAAAGGCGACGAATTTAAGCTGCGGGTCAAGGATGCTGCGGGCGATTTGGTGCGATGCGCTGACCTGATGGCGGAGGCAATTCAGATGCATCTTGAAGCCAATAAATTGGAACCAGTTGGCAAAAACGGCAAAGCAACCGTGTGCGTAGAAGATGTAATAGTCAGCCATTGTTTGATCGCAGCTAGAAATGCGTACCTGCAAGCCCGCGGCAGCAACCAAATTGGAGAGTGACATGGCAAGCGAAGCAGAAAAGGCCGCAGCCAGAAAGATCATTCGTGACCAGATCCACAGCGTGCTGGACTTCGGTTCCTCCGCCGTCGGCTATCGGCTCATGGCTGGTGTTGATGATATTGCAGATGCCATGCTCGAAGCCGCCGAGCGCGCCCGCTGGCAGCCGATAGAGACGGCGCCGAAGGACGGAACCATTATTTTGCTTGCCGACTACCGCTATCCCCACAGGCCAGAAATATCGTCTGGATTTTGGGAAAACAGAAATTGGACTGATGGCTCGCTGGAACTCAGCCCGCTGACCCACTGGCAGCCCCTTCCCTCACCTCCGGAGAGCAGCAAATGAGCGAAGCAGACTGTCCCTACTTCCATGACCACACACCGCATCCGCACGGATACCTACAGCACCATGCGTGGGCTCGGCAAATGATGAGAACTCACCGGCAAACGAAGTGTCTCGGATGCGGGCTGTACGCCATCTGGGTGCCGAAAATCTCATGGAGAGCGGAAAATGAGCAGCGATCTGATCGAACGGCTTGAGACCGAACGTGACAAAATCCGCACGCTCAATATTGTTCTATCGAAGCTGCTCGGAAGTGCCGCTACCCGCCTCAAGGAACTCGAAGCAGCCGCCAAGGCTCCGCTGCCGGATGAGGTGGCGGGGCTGGCGGCGAGCCTAAAGCCATTCCCCAATGTCATCGACTGGCAGGATCAGCATTCATATTACAGCCTGCCCGTAGGCAAAATTCGCGCCGCCCTTGAGCAACAGGCCCGAGAGATTTGGGGCCTGAAGCGTCAGACCGAGGAAATCAACAACATGCGCCAAGATGAGGAGATGCTCCATGCCCGCATCGCCGAGCTTGAGGCCGAACTGCGCTCTTCACACAAAGAGCACGCAAAAACGCTGTCAACAC
>Ga0307471_100000015_pt1 | contig 88304 bp, 67 predicted proteins | sample atmos_gasesAM3C__2_FD_204566 | JGI IMG/M metagenome (GOLD analysis project Ga0307471, IMG submission 204566) | Hardwood forest soil microbial communities from Morgan-Monroe State Forest, Indiana, United States - atmos_gasesAM3C_515 | ecosystem: Environmental > Terrestrial > Soil > Temperate... | reverse complement strand
CCAAGATTGTAGGTAACCGTGACCGTACCATAGGGCTGGGTGTTCTTGGCAACCGGGTTGACCTGTTGATGAACGCCAACGGAGAGAGCTACGTCCCAATTATTCTGACGATTGAGCTTATCGAGCGCCCTTTGCTCGCCCGCATCGCCATTTTGCTTTTCTGCCACCAGTACTTTCAAAGGCTTCTCATTGAGCGGCGGAGTATAGAGGGCGGTTATCTTGGATTGGGTATCATCACGGTCGGCATCCAGCTTGATTCTCGTCGTCTGGAGCGAAAAAAGCATGACGCGCGTGGCATTTTGTGCGGCCACCACCTTGGAAACCTTTTCCATCAAGGCATCCAGCGACTTGCCAGCTTGTTCGACAAGAGTGAGCCTGTTGCGCAGAGCATCCTTCTCCAAATTGGGCAGGGCATATTGAATGCTCTGCTCGGCGGCCGTCGTCGCCTTGTATAGCTCACAATTTTTGCGCGCCACATCGACGGTCAAACCAGCTTTTCTCAGACTGGAAAGCCCCAGCGAGGCGCCGCCGAACACCTGCGTGGGGAGGCCCGTCTCGGGCTGTGTCATACCCGCCAATGCCGAGGGCGTGCGCAAGACGTCCCGCTGTGCCTGGGCCTGCTCCATGACGTAAGAGCAGTAGGCCTGGGGGTCAGATTGGCCCGCGGCAAATGCCGGGATGGCCAGAAACAAGGCAGACGCCAACACCAGCTTGCGGTTATCCATGAACATTCGGGTTCTCCTTAGAAGAAGAGAGGTTTGCGGCCCAGGAATACGGTCTGCGATTTCGCAGATTCGGCATGGCTCAGGTCCATCTGGATGAGGAAACCGCGAAGCGCGGTCTTGAAGATCGGATGCGTGGCGTTTTCCTCTCCTACGAACACCTGTTTTACCGTTCCTACATTGCGGCACAAGACCATGTTCAGGTAGCAATCGTAAATGGGCTTGCCGGCAACGGCACTGGCTTGATTGTTGTAGGGCACGAACGCGAAGTACAAAGTCTGCCCACCGGACGCATTCAGGAAATAAGGACTTTGCTTGGCGGTGGCGATGGCTTGCCTCAAGCGATCGATCTGCTGGGATTCCTCATGAAGTTGCTTTTGCGCGACACTAATGGCGATGTCCAGCTGTGCGACTTCCGACCGCAACTCCGCCTGCTTGACGAGGATATCCAGAGAACCTGTGCCAGTGGTGGTCTTGTCGAGAACGTTGTCCGTCAACAGCACCTCGGCAATCTTGCTGTCCGTGTAATTGCCTTGTGCCTGGTTTAGCGCCGACAATTGCGACGCGGCGTCGCCCTTGGTGATCAGCCCCGCAGCCAGATCTTTATTGATGTTGGACTCGAGCTCTTTGAGCTGCGCAAGCACCTTTTGAGTTTTCTGGTTGTCGGCCTGCTTCTGCTGGTCGAGAGTCGCGAGTTCCGGGCCCGTCGCAAGGTTATGCTTTCGTTCGCGCGCAATCGCGCTCTGCAACTGCGGCTCCAGCGCCAGTAACGCGGTGCGATGCTTGGTCATCTCAGCGAGGCCGGTGTTGAGTTTCTGCGTGTCCACCTTCAAGTCCTCGATGGTCTGCTGGCTGGTTACCAACTTCTGGCGAAAATCGAGGCTCTTTTCGTCCGAAGCAGAAAGGATGACCGGCGCAGCCCACGAGCTGCTCACCGCATAGAAACCCATAACAAAGGCATAGGTGAGGATACCGGTAAGGACCAAGTACAGCACGGCGATGGCAAAGACACGGTAGAGCGTCAGAACCAACCGGTAGTGCAGCGCCTGCCTAGCGGGAGCTCTTTTGGGGGAAGGAATCGCTTTGACCTTCGCTTCGGAAGAAGATGGGTCAAGAGTTGGTGTTGCCAAGGGCCACCCCTCCTTCCTTCTGTTCTTCGGCCTGCTGTTCCTTGGTTCGGGTGCCCCAGTCCGCGGAATCCATGGTGCAGAGCGCCAGGGGCGTAAGGAATAAGCTACTGACCAGCGACCATGCGACATAAGCGCCAAACGCCAGCGGATGGGCGAGCGCTTCCCTGGCGCTGTATTTCTTGACCACCCAGCTCAGAATCGCCGCAACACCCAGCGCGGTGACCAGTGGCATGGGCCCCACCCAGGCCAAGGGGTCCGAGGTCAGCGCGGTTACAGCGACAAGAAACCCGACCAGCGCTCCCAGGGGAACCAGCACAAGGGTGAAAACAGTGTTGGGGTGCAGCTTCCAGACATGCTGCGGCAAGGTCTTGAGAGTGAAGAAAAAATCGCGCACGATGCTGCGGCGCCAGCGAAGCTGCTGCTTGAATAGCACGGACAACGTATTGGGCACGGTGGTCCAGCAGAGTGCGTCATTGTTGATGTACGTTCCGTACCCGCGCAGCAGTGTTTGATGCGTCAGGAAGCGGTCTTCCCCCTGATTCACTGGGATACCGAACCAATTGCGCGCGCGGATGGCAGGTTCAATCTGCAGAAGCAGCTCGCGCCGGATCGCGAAAAGACAGCCAGAAATACAGCAAACGCTGCGAGTGTAATTCTCGGGAATTTTATAAAGCTGGAAGGCGGAGAAATAAATAATCGTTTGAATCGAGGTAATGATGCTGTCGTTGGGATTCCGGACGCCCACTCTGCCGCCCACCGATCCCATATTCGGCTCCGCGAAGCAGGCCGTCAGTTCGCGAATCGCGTCCGGATGAAAGATGCAATCGGAGTCGATGGAAATAATGATCTCGGCGGCGGAGAGTTGCAGGGCGTTGCAGACCGTGCGCGCCTTCCCGCTATTGACCTCATTGCGTCCCGTTCTGATGCGGGTGTTCGGGAAATCGCGCTGGGCCTTGAGCATCCATTCGTAACTGTCGTCCACCGAACAATCGTCTTGCGCGATGATTTCAAACTTATCGCCAGGATAATTGCTCTGGCTGATGCTTTCGATGGTCTCGTAGACCGCCTTGCCTTCGTTGAAGCAGGGCATCAGTACGCTCACGGTCGGCTGATACGCGTAATCTTTTTTGGCTTTTGCGCGGGGAGAGGACAGCCTCAGGATGACCCCCATCAAGTATTTGACGACGGAGATCAACAGGCACAGCACCATGATGAGCCAGAGAAGAATCGGGGCCATGCGCCGCGCCTCCCTCGGTGCATCCCTACATTAAGACAGACGTGCGTCTGCCGGATGGGGTGTCACGTTGGCAATTCTGCTGTTTCGATGATGACACGGCTCTTGGGACGCCAACACGATTTCCGAGAAGGGCGGTGCCTAAATTGTCGCTAATTAGCAGCGACAGAGACCGTTTCTGTGGCTGGGCGCGCGGGTGCAAAAGAAGAGGCGCTGCGTTAGTATGAGCGATGGAGTGAGGATTTTATGAGCGCGACATTGCAAGGAACGGTGGCGGAGGCGGGATTGTCGAAGGGGCCGTATCGGGCGCCCCGCGGGACACAGATTTCCTGCAAAGGATGGCAGCAGGAAGCGGCTTTGCGCATGCTGCTGAACAACCTCGATCCGGAAGTGGCGGAGAAGCCGGAAGATTTGGTGGTCTACGGCGGGACCGGAAAGGCCGCGAGGAATTGGGAATGCTTTCATGCGATCGTGCGTTCGCTGAAGGCGCTGGAAGCGGACGAGACGCTTTTGGTGCAATCGGGAAAGCCGGTGGCGGTTTTCAGGACGCATGAATACGCGCCGCGCGTGCTGCTGTGCAACTCGAACCTCGTTGGACATTGGAGCAACTGGGACAAGTTTCATGAACTCGACCGCGCGGGACTGATGATGTTCGGGCAGATGACCGCGGGAAGCTGGATTTACATTGGGACGCAAGGAATTTTGCAGGGCACGTACGAAACATTTGCGGCGGCGGCGAAGAAGCATTTTGGCGGCGACTTAAAGGGCAAGCTGGTGGTCAGCGGCGGCATGGGCGGCATGGGGGGAGCTCAGCCGCTGGCGGCGACAATGAATGGCGGTGCGTTTCTGGGGATTGACGTTGATCCGGAGCGCATCAAGAAGCGGCTGAAGGCGGGCTACTGCGACGTGATGGTGACTTCGCTGGATGAGGCGCTGCGCATTCTGAAAAATGCCGTGCGCAAGGGCGAAGCGACTTCGGTAGGACTGGTTGGAAACTGCGCGGACGTGATTCCGGAACTGGCGAAGCGTGGCGTGGTGCCGGATTTGCTGACGGATCAGACGAGCGCGCACGATCCGCTCGGCGGGTATGTGCCAAATGGGATGACGCTGGAAGCGGCATTGGAGTTGCGGAAGCAGTATCCGGACGAATACCAGAAGCGCTCGCTCGCGGCGATTGCCGCGCACGTGCAGGGCATGCTGGATTTGCAGAAGCTGGGTGCGGTGACTTTCGACTACGGCAACAACATTCGCACGTTCGCGTTTCAGCAGGGCGTGAAGAACGCGTACGACTTTCCGGGATTTGTGCCGGCATACATCCGGCCGCTGTTTTGCGAGGGGAAAGGGCCGTTCCGGTGGGCGGCGCTTTCGGGAGAGGCTTCGGACATTGCGCGGACGGACCAGTTGGTGTTGGAAATGTTTCCGCACAACGAGCATTTGAGCCGGTGGATCAAGCTGGCGCAGAAGCGCGTGAAGTTCCAGGGGCTGCCGTCGCGAATTTGCTGGCTGGGGTATGGTGAGCGCGACAAGTTTGGGCTGGCGCTGAATGATTTGGTGGCGCGCGGCGAGATAAAGGCTCCGGTGGTGATGGGGCGCGATCACCTGGACTGCGGATCGGTGGCGTCGCCTTATCGCGAGACCGAAGCGATGCGCGACGGTTCGGATGCGGTGGCGGATTGGCCGCTGCTGAATGCGCTGATTAATACGGCGAGCGGCGCGTCGTGGGTGTCAATTCACAATGGCGGCGGCGTGGGGATTGGGTATTCGCAGCACGCCGGGCAAGTGACCGTGGCGGATGGGACGAAAGAAATGGCGAAGCGCATCGAGCGCGTGCTGACGAACGACCCGGGCCTGGGCGTGGCGCGGCACGTGGACGCGGGGTACCCCGAAGCCATTGCGTTTGCGAAAAAGACCGGCGTGAAAATTCTGATGGGGTGATTTAAGGTCCGCCGCACATGAGAATCAGAGTGTTGTACGCCGTTGACGCAATCCTCGGATTAGGATGGGGAATTCTTCCCAGTCGGGGATACAGTCCCTCCTTCCCGTGGTGGGGTATCCCCCTGCTCTTAGGTTCGCTTCTTCTTGCAGGATGTTCTGTGCATAAAAGGAGTTATGAGAAATATCGGGGGAAATGGCCTCCCGTGGTCGGCACTGGCCTGCTGGCTGTGTACTTTGTTTCAGGTGCGGTCGTGACTTTGCGCGAGTATGTTCGAGGTACTGTCATCGCCAGCGTTGCCCAACTTGGATTTGTGCTTGTTCTCGTTACTTTTGTAGTTGTCTGCTGTGCAGTTGCGCTCTGGGACGTTCTCCGTGTGAAGCATGAAAGGCTCTCACGGGCGTAAAGCCTGTGCTACCGAAAGGCAATCCGGCATAATACGAGGGCTTTGGCGGATCCGCTGCTCATTACGGGTGTGTCGCAGTTGCTGACTCTGCGCGGACGCGGTCCGCGGCGCGGCAGTTCCCTTTCGAACTTGGAGCTAATCGAAGATGGCGCGGTGCTAGTGCGCGACGGCGGGATTGCCGCCGTCGGAACGCGCGCGGAAGTCGAGAAGTTGCCGGAAGCGCGCGCGGCGGAAAAACTGGATTTAGGCAGGCGCGTGGCATTGCCCGGATTTGTGGAATCGCACACGCACCTAGTTCATGCTGCGAGCCGGGCGGAAGAGTATGAACTGAAAATTCAGGGCGCGAGTTACGAGGAAATTGCGCGCAAGGGCGGCGGGATTCTCAACTCGGTGAAGAAGCTGCGCGCGGCGACTTCTGAAGAATTGAAAAAACGCGCGCTGGCGGCGTTGCAAGAGTTTGCGGGGTACGGAACGACCACGATTGAGGCGAAGAGCGGGTATGGACTGGACGTTGCAAGCGAATTGAAGATTCTGAAGCTGCACAAGGAACTTGCAGCGGTCCAGCCGCTGGAAATCGTCTCGACATTTTTGGGCGCGCACGTGGTGCCGGAGGAGTTTCGCAAAAAAGGGGGCGGGGCAAAAAAGTACATCCAGCTTCTGGAAGAAAATCTCCTACCGGAAATTGCGGAGCGCAAGCTGGCCGAGTTTTGCGACGTGTTTTGCGATCGCGGAGCGTTTAGCGTTTTGGAATCCAAACGCGTCTTGCAAGCCGGACGACAGTGGGGACTAGCACCGCGAATGCATGCGGAGCAGCTTTCGCGCAGCGGCGCAACGCGGCTGGCGATTCTTTTGCGCGCGGCAAGCTGCGATCACCTCGAATACGTGAGCAAGAGCGACATCCGCGCACTGGGAAAATCGGAGACCGTGGCGACGCTGCTGCCCGGATGCGACTTTCATCTGGGCCTGAAGAAGTATGCGCCCGCGCGCGAACTGATTGACGTCGGCGCCATCGTCGCGCTGGCCACGGACTACAATCCGGGGACGAGCCCGACTCTGAGCATGCCGATGATTTTATCGCTGGCATGCACGCAACTGCGCATGACGCCGGCAGAAGCCATCACGGCTGCAACGATTAACGCCGCGTACGCGTTGCGGCGCGAGAAGCAAGTTGGCTCGCTGGAGGTTGGCAAACAAGCGGACATCGCCGTATTCGATGTGGCCGACTACCGCGAAATTCCTTATTATTTTGGAGTGAACCACTGCTGGATGACAATCAAGCGCGGTCGCGTGATCCATGCCGCCAACGAATCCAGGAACTAGCTATACCGGCAAGCCCGTCCGGCGACTGAAACTTCCGAAAATCGGGCCAACGAAGACGCAAAACTTCTTCGAAGAGTATTTGTATGCGCTGTTGGCGGTCGCCTTTTTTGCGGTGACCATTCTGGGGAAAGCGGGGGGCTTCAGCACTTACAATGCGGTGGTTATCGGCGCCTGGGTGACCGCCATTCTTTGGTGCGCACACCAATTAAAGGTTTATTTTGCGGAGAAATCTAAGACGGGGAATGGGAAAACTCCTGCGCCCCAGCCTCAAGCGCGAACTGAAGCGCCGAAAGGACCTTTGCCGCTTGCACCCGGCATGAAGCCCATGATCGGGTTGCAATGGCCAGTGAAGCCGGGGGGTCGGCCTTCGTGGCCCAAATTGCAAAGGGAGCGGCTTACAGTAGCAGCACAGCCGCAAGCGATTCAGCCGCCCGTGGCAACGACCACTCCAACAGAACCGGCTAATGCCAATGAGAAAAAGGTCTTTGTTTACGAGCGGCCAACGCTGCCGGACCGCAAGCCTAAACTGCCACACAACTGGGCCAACCTACATGACAAGAAGCAGAATGACAAAAAACGGGATAACAAAAAGCCTAAACGATGAAACGACTGATTGAGTGCGTGCCGAATTTTTCCGAAGGGCGGGATCCGGCGAAAGTGGATGCCATCGTTACGGCGATGAGCAGCGTGCCGGAGGTGTATGTGCTGGACCGCGAAATGGACGCGGACCACAACCGCTCGGTGATCACGCTGGCCGGTGAGCCGGATGCCGTGGCCGAGGCGGCGCTGCTTGGCGTGGGCAAGGCGTTGGAGCTGATCGACCTGACGAAGCACACGGGCGCGCATCCGCGCGTGGGGGCAACGGACGTGGTGCCGTTCATTCCCATTGATGGCGTGACGATTGAAGATTGCGTTGCGCTGGCGCGGCGCGTGGGCAATGAAATCTGGAGCCGCTACCGCATTCCAGTTTTCTTCTACGAAGCGGCGGCGACGCGGCCGGATCGCGTGAACTTGGAAAACGTGCGGCGAGGGCAATTCGAAGGGCTTCGCGAGGAGATGAAAAAAAATCTCGACCGACAGCCCGATGTTGGAGAGCCGAAGGCTCACCCCACAGCGGGCGTGACCGTGGTGGGCGCGCGGAAGTTTTTGATCGCCTACAACGTGAATTTGAACACTTCGGACATGGGGATCGCCAACAAGATTGCCAAGGCGATCCGATTTTCCTCAGGCGGATTGCGTTACGTAAAGTCCATGGGCGTGGAGCTGAAGGCGCGCAACCTGGCGCAGGTTTCCATCAACCTGACCGACTTTGAGCAGACGCCGATGCATCGCGTGTATGAAATGGTGAAGCGCGAAGCGGAACGGTACGGCGCCATGCCGGTAGGGAGCGAGATCGTTGGATTGGTGCCGAAAAAGGCGCTGGAAATGGCGGCAGATTTTTTCCTGCAACTGGAGAATTTTTCTCCCGCGCAGGTGTTTGAAAACAAGCTGGCCGATGCGCTGAGCGGCGCGCCCCTGACCACAGCAAAAGACGGAAAGCTGGCGGGACTGGCGCGGCCGTTTTTGAATGCGGTGGCGGCTCCAAGCGCGACACCCGGGGGCGGAAGCGCTTCGGCATTTGCAGCAGCATTGGCGGCTTCGCTTGGGCAGATGGTTGCTGGGCTTTCGCGGAAAAAGAAATCGCAGGCCGCCTACGTGGACCAACTCTCCGCGGCGCTGGATGAAATGCGAAAAGGCGCAGACGAGCTGGCCGAAGAGATTGACCGCGATGCGGAGTCTTACGACGCGGTGATGGCGGCGTTCAAGCTACCGCAAGGGAACGCAGAAGAAACCGCCCAGCGCGAAGCTGCCATTCAAAAGGCGACCAAGGGCGCCGCGGAGGTTCCCTTGCAAGTGGCCGAGCGGACGGTTGCGCTTTTCGAACGCCTGGGACAACTGGAAGGTATTGTCGCCGCATCCATGCGTTCAGACTTGCATGTAGCACGATTGATGGCCAATGCAGGGGCTCGCGGAGCATTGGCGAACGTCGAGATCAACCTCGATGGATTGAAGGATACAACATACGTGGCATCCATGAGGGCGAAGGCCGCGGCTCTGCGAGAGCGATTGGGCGATGCGCCGCGCGCTACAAGCGCCTAGAATAGAGGGCGCGTAGAATTAAGATTCCCTCGGCCCTTCCGAAAGGAGCATTTCATGAAAGTTATCAGGGCGATCGGCAAGGCCGGAGCCGCAGCCATTGTGACAGCGATTCTGCTTGCGGTACCGAAGCCCGCACGGGCGGGCCGCCTGGGGACAGATGTGATCGCTTTGTTCCCGAAAGACATCGGCGAATTTGCCTATGCGGACCTGAAGAAAGCGCGGTCACAGAAATGGTTTCCGCAGTTGCAAGAGCAGATGATTCCGGAGAAGTTCAAGCAATTTGAGAAATTCCTCGCGTCGGCGGGTGTGGACCCGAATTCACAGGTGGATGAACTGGCTTGGGGACTCGTCGCGGAAGGGTTGAGTTCGAAAACGGAAGGCACGGGCTCGTCGGCGGTTCCCACGGGCGAAGAGGTCGTAGGCGTGGCGCTGGGTACGTACAACCCCAGCTCTACCGAAGCGTATTTCAAGCAGCAGAAGCTGCCCACCTTCAAGGCGCGGAGTTACACACTTTATTCTTTTGGCAGCGGTACGGGCGCGAACGACCTGTTTTTTCTGTTTATTGATTCGAATACCGCGGCCTTTGGGCACCGTGAGGTTCTGGAGAAAATGGTGGAAGTGCGCTTTGGAGCAGAGGAAGGATTGCTGACGAACGACAGGCTTTTCCCACTGATCAATGAAGCGAACGGCAGCGGCGTGGTGTGGGCGGTGCTGAACCCCGCGTATACGCGACTGGCCATGCAGCAGCTTGCGCCGGAAGTCGAGCAGTTTCCCGAGGCGGCGAAGCTGGTTTCGCGCATGCAGAACCTGATTATCAACGTGGACGCGAGCAGCGGCATTGACGGAAAGTTCCAGGCTGTTTGCGGGTCCACCGAAGACGCAAACACGCTGGGCCAACTGCTTCAGGCAGGGTTCCTTTACAAGCGTTACCAAGCGCAGAAGGAAAACCCTGAGTTGGCCGACCTGCTGGATCAGGCGAAGATCGTACCTGCAGGCGACCGCGTGACCCTGCGCATGTCGCTCAGCGACGACCAAATGACCTCGCTGATTCGAAAGAATACGTTCGCACTGAAGATGTAGAAGCCGAGATTCGTTGACAAAAAATGGGCCGGACAAAACTTCTGTCCGGCCCGTTCCGTTTTTGAGACCGTCTACAGGCTGGGAGCCACCTGGCCAAGGTATTTGGTCAGGCGCGTGACGATTTCCTTGCCGCGGGTTTCGTGCTGCACGCGATCCACACCTGCTAACGCCCCGGAGTTTTCGGTGCGGTCTACTTGTTTCGCGGCAAAGCCGGTGATGGTGTGCATGCCAATCGCGGAGCCAGTATCTTCATGAGACAGCGAAACTTCGAGGCGATCAGGGAAACGCGCAAAATCAATTTCCAAATGAGGATGCTTGCCGGCCAAATGCTCGAAGGCTTCCAGGCACGCTTCGATGACCGCGGATTGCAGCCGGGCCACCGCGTCGCCTTCCAGGCCTGCGGCATCCGCCAGAAAGCGGGCTACGCCTCCCGCCGCCGCTGCCAGCCGAGCGTCGGCGTCAATGCACATGTGCAGGTTTTTCGGTTCAGTGGCCACGGCTCTCAGCTAGCGCAACGTCGCAGGCTTCCCTGCAATCCGGGCAGTAATAGAGGCCGTCGGCACAAAGACGGATGTTGGTCTGCCCCTTGCAAATTGTGCAGTACTTCTCGCAAGTGCAGCGTGACTCCGGCATGTCGCACTGCACACAAACGGTAGTACCGTCCATAGGCGCCCTCTAGAAAACTGTACCTGAGCATGCTCGCGCGCGGCAAGGCGAACGTGCCGGGGGCGGCGTCGAGTCGTTCACCTTGCGGGAGTGTGCGGGTTGACGGACCATTTCGGCAGAACAGTTCGAGTTGTAGAATTATTCTTCAGGGGATCAATTGGAAGCCGCTAGAGCATTTTACATTGTTCGCTATTTCCACCGTTTCATGACGGCAGACGAACGCACAGCTCAGCGCCATTTGATAGCCACTGCCAAGGCCACGCATGGTCGAACTGACCTCGCGGCTCAAACCGAATTGCGAAACTCGCCAAAGGCCAAACATTTTCGCGACCTGTTGTCCGAAAAGCCTGAGGTTTTGCGCCTGACGAATCAGGGGCTCCACGAATTCGTATTGCGGACGGCGCAGAGAATACTCGACGAGCATCAAGATGAGATTGCATTCAACTACTGCTGCAGATGTGGGGCCCTTGCACGAACTCCCAAAGCCCGTCAGTGTCGATCCTGTGGACTTGATTGGCATGAAGCCAAGCCCTGAGTAGCGCATCCTGACACTTTTTGACCTCATTCCGAGGCGCATGCTAGTATCGGTCTCTGCCCGAGCGATAGGGATGGATTCCTCCACAACTTCTCCTGTGAGCGAGCTTCGCAAAACGCCGCTGAACGCATTGCACCGCCGCCTTGGCGCGAAAATGGTCAATTTTGGCGGCTGGGACATGCCTGTCGAGTACCCGTCGAGCGGCGGCTTGATCGCGGAACACAAAGCAGTGCGCGGAAGCGTGGGAGTCTTTGACGTCAGCCACATGGGAGACATTCGCATTCGCAGTGGCAAGAAGCCCGGCGGAGCGCTGGCGGCGGTTCAGCACATCACCATGAACGATGCCTCCAAGCTGGCCATCGGCCAAGCGCAGTACTCCGCGATGCTCTATCCCGAAGGCACGTTCGTGGACGACGTGATCGTCCATCGGCTGGGCGAGGATGATTATCTGCTGGTGATTAACGCGGGCACACGCGAGAAGGACATTAACTGGGTACGCGAGAGCACCAAGGGACTCGATTGCGTGGTGGAAGATTTGAGCGACGCCTACACGCAATTGGCGATTCAGGGACCGCGAGCCGCCGAGGTCGTGCAAAAACTGACGGACGCAGACTTAACAACGATCAAGAATTACTGGTTCAAGCACGGCACAGTGTGCGGGTTGAAAAACACGTTGATTGCGCGCACCGGCTATACGGGCGAAGACGGATTCGAGATTTATGTGCCGTCTGATGTGGCGACCAGTGAACGAATCTGGAATCAGGTGGTGGAAGCGGGGCGCGGATTTGCCATCGTTCCCTGCGGCTTGGGCGCACGCAACACGCTGCGGCTGGAATCGAAGATGGCGCTCTATGGGCACGAGATCAGCGAGAAGATCAATGTCTGGGAAGCTGGGTTAGACCGCTATTGCAAATTGGAAAAGGGTGACTTCATCGGGCGCGCTGCGCTGGAGCGCGCGAAGGCCGCAGGAGTGACGCGCACTCTGGTGGGAATCGAAATGATTGACCGCGGAATTGCGCGCGATGAATATTGCTGCTGGGGCGAAGCGGGTGAGCGAATCGGCATGGTGACCAGCGGCTCGCCTTCGCCAACGCTTGGCAAGAATATTGCGCTTGCGTACGTGCCCCCCGCGTACTCGTCGCTGGGTACGATTTTGTACGTGGAGATTCGCGGACAGAAATACAAGGCCCAAATAGTTGCGACTCCGTTCTACAAGCGGCCAAAGCCGCAAGTAGCTTGAGACACACACAAGTACAAGGAGTGGTCTGATGGCGTATCCGAAGTCGTTTCGCTACACCAAAGAACACGAGTGGGTTGATATGAAGGGAGACCTCGCCACCATCGGCATCACCGATCACGCGCAGCACGAGTTGGGCGACGTGGTGTTCGTCGAACTGCCCAAGCCCGGCGCCAAAATCGAGACGGGGAAATCCTTTGGCACGGTGGAGTCGGTGAAGGCCGTCAGCGAAATCTACGCGCCCGCGAGCGGCGAAGTGATTGAAGTCAACAGCGAACTCCAGAACAAACCGGAGACTATCAACAGCGACCCGCACGGAGCCGCGTGGCTGATCAAAGTGCGGCTGACGAATGCTGCAGCGATCAGCGACCTGATGGACTCGGCCACCTACGAAGCCTATATCGCGGAGAAGGGCAAGGAAACCTCCGCCTAATGCGCTACCTCCCGAAGAGCCCCGTCGAGCGGCAAGAAATGCTTGCCGCCATCGGCAAAAACTCCATTGACGAATTGTTTTCGAGCATTCCGGAAAAGTACCGTCTGCGGGAGGCGTTGAAGATTCCCGGGCCGTATTCCGAGGCGGAAGTCATCCAATATTTCAAGGAGCGCGCTACCGAAAATGCGGCGGGATACACGAGTTTTCTCGGGGCGGGCGTTTACAACCATCTGCGCTCTGTGGTGACAGACGCCATCATTCAGCGCGGGGAATTCCTCACTTCATATACGCCGTATCAAGCAGAAATCTCGCAGGGCACGTTGCAGGCGATTTTCGAGTTTCAAACGTTGATGTGCCAACTCACTGGTCAGGACGTGGCGAACGCATCGATGTACGATGGCTCAACGGCGACGACTGAAGCGGTGTTGATGGCAGAGCGGCTCACTGGAAGGAGGCGCGTGCTGGTGGCGCGGTCGGTGCATCCGGAATATCGCGATGTGCTGAAGACCTACGCCAAAAATTCCGGCTTGCGCATTGAGGAGATTCCCTTCACAAAGAACGGAACAGTAGACGCCAAGGCTCTACAGAGTACGCTGACAGACGATGTGGCTGCGGTCGTTGCGCAATCGCCGAATTTTTTTGGCGTAATCGAAACGTACGCGCCATTGGCGGAAACGGCCCACGCCGCCGGCGCAATGTTTGTTGTGGCAATTGCGGAAGGCGTCTCGCTGGGGCTGCTGCGTCCGCCCGCGGAAGCGGACGTTGTCGCGATGGAAGCGCAGAGCTTCGGTTTGCCTCCGAGTTATGGCGGGCCGTTCGCGGGAGTGATTGCCGCGCGCGAGAAATATGTGCGGCAGATGCCGGGGAGACTCGCCGGGCAGACAACTGACTCCGAAGGCCGGCGCGGATTTGTTTTGACGCTGGCTACGCGCGAGCAGCACATTCGCCGCGAGAAAGCCACTTCGAACATTTGCACGAACCAGGCCCTGTGCGCGCTGGCGGCCACCGTCCACCTGACGCTTCTCGGCAAACAAGGCTTGCGCGAGATGGCAGAGCAGAATTCTTCAAAAGCGCAGTTTGCGTTGGAGGAGTTGCTGAAAGTTCCGGGCGTGCGGCGTACGTTTGATGCGCCGTTTTTCAATGAATTTACGGTCGAGCTGCCACGCTCGGTTAAAATTGTCAATTCGCACCTGTTGCGGGAAAAGATCGTTGGACCGCTGGCTCTCGGCACGCCTTATCCAGAACTGACCAAGCACGGGCTCGTGTGCGTAACGGAAACGACACCGCGCACGGAGATTGAGCGGTTTGCCGGCGCGGTGAAGCGGGCGCTGGAACAGCCGGTTTAGCGTATGGCAAACATGAGCGAGAAAATCAAAAAAGCGTCGCGGCACGTAAATCAGAACGAAGGACTGATCTTCGAGAAATCGTCACCAGGAAAGCGCGCATTCGAATTGCCGCCGCTGGATGTGCCCGCTGCGGAAGCATCGAAAGCGCTTGGCTCGCACTACCGGAAGGAAGGAGTCGAAGGCTTCCCCGAGGTCAGCGAAATCGAAGTGCTGCGCCATTTCACGCGGCTTTCCTCTTGGAATCACGCTATTGACCTGGGCATGTACCCGCTGGGTTCCTGCACGATGAAGTACAACCCGCGCGTGAATGAATTTGTGGCGCGGCTCGAAGGAATCGCGACGGAACATCCGTATCAGCCACAGGAACTTTCGCAAGGCTGCCTGAAAATTCTGCGCCTGCTGGAAAAATGTCTGCTCGAAATTACCGGGATGGATGCGATCACCCTGCAGCCGGCGGCCGGAGCGCAGGGAGAACTCACCGGGTTACTGCTGATCCGCGCGTATTTGCAGAAACAGGGAAATCCCCGCAAGAAAGTACTGATTCCTGATTCCGCGCACGGGACGAATCCGGCCACGGCCGTCATTGCCGGATATGAGGTTGAGAACATCAAGTCCGAGTCGCACGGACAGGTGGATGTCGAAGGCTTGCGCAGATTGGTGACGGAAGACGTTGCGGCCCTGATGATCACCAATCCTTCGACGCTGGGAATTTTCGAACAGCGCCTGCCGGAAATTGCGGAGATTCTGCACGCCAAAGGCGCGCTGCTGTACATGGACGGCGCGAACATGAATGCGCTCGCAGGAATCACGCGCCCGGGGGATCTTGGCGTTGATGTGATGCACCTCAACCTGCACAAGACTTTCTCAACGCCGCACGGGGGTGGAGGACCGGGCGCGGGTCCAGTGGCGATGAAGAAAATCCTCGAACCATTCCGGCCGGTGCCGATCCTCGTGGAAAAAGAAAATGGACGGTTGGCGCTGGAGCCTGTGCGGCCGGATTCGATTGGGCGCGTGAAGGCGTTCAGCAGCAATTTTGGAGTGCTGGTTCGCGCGCTGGCGTACATTCTTGCGTATGGCCCGGGCGTGAGGCAGGCCACGGAAGATGCCGTGCTCAATGCCAATTACATTCGAAAGCACCTCGAAGGCGTTTACGATCTGCCGTATTCCCTGCCCTCGATGCACGAAGTGGTTTTCAGCGACGCGATTCAAAAGAAAAACGGCGTGAACACCATGGACATTGCGAAGAGGCTCATTGACTACGGCTTTCATCCCTACACGACCGCGTTTCCGCTGATTGTGCCTGGCGCTTTAATGATTGAACCGACCGAATCCGAGTCACGGGAAGAATGCGACCTGTTCATTGACGCGATGAAGTCCATCGCCGAAGAGGCCGCGACTCAGCCGGAAATTGTGAAAACCGCGCCGCACACGACACGCGTACGGCGCCTGGATGAAGTTGGCGCGGCGCGCAAGCCGGTGCTGCGCTGGAAGCCCGCGGCGCCCCGGAGTACGGCGGCAGATTAGCGCGACAGGCACAGGGCTTGAGCCGCTCGCGGCAGAGCGCTTCCACCTAATTCCACCCATTTGCGAGAAGACACAATGAACAGCACTTCATCGATTGCATTTCTTCCCTTCTGCTAAACTCAAGTCATTCCCTTCCCCTTGAAGATTGAAGAACGTATGAAATTTGAGCCCGAAGACTGGCTGCCTAAATCCGTAATCCTGCTGCGCAATTACGACCGGCACAAATTTCTTTCGGATTTGATCGCTGGCGTCACGGTGGGCCTCGTCGCGCTGCCGCTGGCGATGGCGTTTGCCATCGCTTCGGGAGTGCCGCCCCAGGCAGGTTTGTATTGCGCGATTGTCACGGGCTTTTTGATTTCGGCGCTGGGCGGCTCGAAAACGCAGATCGGCGGCCCCACCGGAGCCTTCGTGGTGGTGGTGGCCGGCATTATTGCGAAGCACGGAATCGACGGCCTGTTCATGTGCACCATGATGGCGGGCGTGCTGCTGGTTCTTTTGGGCGTCACGGGCATGGGTACGATGGTGAAATATTTTCCCCGCCCCGTGGTGGTCGGCTTCACCAACGGGATCGCGATTCTCATCGCCAGCACACAAATTCGCGATTTCTTCGGTTTAAAAATGGATCACGTTCCAGGTGACTTTTTTCATCGCATGAAGGCATTTGCGGTTGCGTGGAACACGTTCTCCATGCCCGCGACCGCGGTTTCCATTCTTTCGATTGCCGTGATGATTTTTTGTTTGAAGTACGCCAGGAAAATACCAGGTGCCATTCTGGTGACATTTGGCGCGACCGCCGCAGTCATGCTCTTCCACCTGAACGTGGAAACCATCGGCACGCGCTTTGGTGGCATTCCGAAAGGCCTTCCCACAATTGTTATCCCGCAATTTCATTACGATATTTTTCGGCAATTGCTCTCTTCCGCCTTTACCGTGGCCATGCTCGGAGCGATCGAATCCCTCATGTCCGCGGTCGTGTCCGACCGCATGAGTAACGACAAGCACAATCCCAACGTGGAATTGATTGGCCAGGGCGTGGCAAACATCATTTCGCCGCTCTTCGGAGGCTTGCCCGCCACGGGCGCGATCGCGCGCACAGCAACAAACGTCCGCTCCGGCGCTAAGACACCCGTCGCCGGCATGATTCACGCCCTTACGCTACTGGCGATCATCCTGTTCGCGGCGCCGCTGGTGAAAAACGTGCCACTCGCAGCGCTCGCATCCATTCTGATGATCGTCGCGTACAACATGGGCGATTGGGAGGAAATCCCGGAAATTCTGAAGCTAAGCGCGGCGGACATTGCCGTTTGGTTTCTCACGCTGACCCTAACCGTGGTAACGGATCTGACGTTTGCCGTGGAAGTCGGGATGGTGCTCGCCGCGCTCATGTTCATTCGCAAAGTCTCCCGCACCACCACGGTAAGCCCTGTAACCAAAGATTACGTGGAAGACAGCCGCGTGCATGTTTTGCAAGGCAAAGACATCCCGGAGTATGCGATTGTTTATCGCATTCACGGACCATTCCTGTTTGGGGCGACGGACAAGTTTGCAGACATTCTGCATTCCATCGATAAACTTCCGCCCATCGTGATTCTGCGCTTGCGGAATATGACCGCGATTGATGCCACGGGTCTCGGCGCAATTCGCGACCTTGCAGACACACTGCACGAGTCCGGGCGTTCGCTGTTACTCTGTGGCGCGAGAGAACAACCCTCGCAACTGATGAAACAGGCGGAGTTTGAACGCCATGTTGGCGCGGAAAATATCTGCGGCAGTATCACCGAGGCGATCGAGCGCGCCGCGGAAGTCTATCGCACCCAGTATGAAGGCAAAAAACTGGAAGAGCTAATGCCGAGTCATTAAAGCTCAGAGCTGCAAGCTACTTTGCAAAACAAAGTTAAAGTAAAACTTGAAGGTCCCTTCCTAAGAGCATGATGGGGAAGGCCTTAAGGTCCATGCGAACGGTCGTGCCCGCGGCCTCGAACCTCTGAAAACGCTCCGATTACCGTCCTCCCCGTGATTCACAGCCCCGACACGCCCCGTTTTCACGCGTGTAACAGAGCTTACTTAGTGTCTACACCGGGGCGATTGTTTCTATTGTCTTCCCAATAAAAGGAGATCTCTTCTTGAAACAGAAAATTCTTGCCACAGCTTTGTCTCTCGGACTCGTTGGCGCATCTGTCCCCGCGCCGGCTCGCGCCAACAACCTCGGCCAAGGAAACCCCATCAAGCACGTCTTGCTCATCAGCATCGATGGCATGCATGCGGTCGATTACGAAAACTGCGTAGCGTCGAAGACTTGTCCAAATCTGGCCGCTCTCGGGAGGACCGGAGTGCACTACACACGCACCACCACATCGAGGCCGTCCGACTCGTTTCCCGGCCTGATGGCGATCGTTAGCGGTGGGAGCCCGCGAACGGTAGGCGCGTTCTATGACGTGGCTTATGATCGTGTTCTGGCGCCGCCGAAGATTGCCACCGGCAACGGACTGCCAGGCGGACCTTGCAATTTGAATGTCATCAACGGAACGCAGACCGAATATGAAGAAGGCAACGAAATCGACCAGACGCAGCTCAATGGCGGGTTCGCCGGATACTCCACCATTGACGGCGGCGTTAAGTCAATCAATCCCGACAGGCTGGTGCGCGATCCCTTCAACAATTGCAAACCCGTCTACTCCTGGAACTTCGTTCGCACGAACACCATCTTTGGCGTGATTCACGCCGCGGGCGGCTACACAGCCTGGTCCGACAAGCACGCTGCTTACGCATCAGTTTCCGGCCCCACCGGAACCGATCAACCCAGCAATGTGGATGATTACTATTCGCCGGAAGTTAATTCCCTCGAGATTCTCCTGCCAGGGATTAAGACAGCTGCGCCTGAGGGCGGAGCCAGTTTTGACTGCGGGACGCCTTCTACTTCGAGTTCTGGTGTGAAATTCCCGATTACCGACGATGACTGGACCGTCGGTTTCGATGCCATCAAATGCAACGACCAACTGAAGGTCAACGCCGTGCTCAACCAGATCCACGGCAGGACGCACCTGGGCGCAAGCAACGCTCCGGTCCCAATGATCTTCGGCATGAACTTCCAGGCGGTGAGCGTTGGACAAAAACTGATTGCGCCTAAATCCGCCATCAGAACCGACGCAAACTCAGGCGGCTATGAGGATGCCCAAGGTACCCCCAGACCCTTAATGCTGGCCGAGATTCAGTTCGTGGATGCGGCGATCGGGCAAATGGTCGCTGCGCTCAAACACCAAGGTCTCTTCGATTCGACCACCATCATTATCACCGCAAAACACGGGCAGTCGCCGATCGACCCGAACCGCTTCTTCCCCATTCCGGGCAATTCCGGCAACAACGGCACGCCGCCGTCTGGGATCATCGGATCTCTTCTCCCGGCAGTTTACAATGACCCCAATAACGGCCTTGGGCTGGCCGAAGACGACATTTCCCAAATTTGGTTAGCAGATTCAACCCAGACCGGCAACGCAGTGACTGCATTAGAGGGCGCTGCCACAGCCATAGGACTTGGCCAAATCTACTATGGCGGCTCACTGAACGTGCTGTTTAACCCACCTGGCGTTCCTGAGCAACCCGGCCCCTGCTGCAAGCTTCGCGAAGGGGGCGACCCACGGAGTCCCGACATCGTGGTGATTCCAAACGTTGGCGTGGTGTACACCGGAAACTTAAAGAAGCAATCCGAACATGGCGGCTTCGCTTGGGACGATGCCAACGTGATGCTGTTGGTATCCAACCCCAACCTTGAGGCCCGCACCATCAACAGCTTTGTGGAAACCGCTCAAGTGGCTCCCACGATCCTGAAAATCCTGGGCCTGGATCCGAACGCCCTCGATGCCGTTAGGATGGAAGGCACGCCCGTGCTGCCAAACCTCTTCGGTCACCAAGAATAGAAGCAATCATCCTAACGGCACGAAAGATAAGAGGGCGCTCCAGAAGTCTGGAACGCCCTTTGTCTTGGACAACCGCTAGTCGATTACGCGAGGGTGATTTAAGGCAGAACTGGGGTTACTTCGTGAAGCGCACGCTGTCGAGGATGGCGGTAAACGTTTTGTCGTACTTTTCGTACGCGGGTTGCGGAGCAACGCAAACAAAAGAGACTAGCCCTTCAGGCCGCAGCGTAGTTACGACCCAATCCGTTTCCTGGCCGCCCAGAGGCGAGTCACTGCTGAGGTAGGTCGCAAGTCCTGGTTGGCTGTTCAAACGCACGCGCTCCGGCTGCCGCGCAATCTTCATGTTTGGATTCGATTTCTTCAGCTCTTCAATCATCTGCTGCGTAGCATTGCTCAGCGCATCCCAATCGCTGGGATCGCCCGCAGCCTGCGTGACGCTGACGATCAAGCCGTAAGCCAATGCGGCATGCCCCGTGCCGTCGTCCACTACGCCGCCATCCGGCGCAAAGGAGGCGCCGCTTCCATTGCTGTCGGGATACTTTTTCCAGTTGTCGGGATATTTCAGGGAATACGCATTCGCCTGGTAAGCATCGAAATTTCCGGAAGGCGGCGCCGGAGGTTTTGCAGCTGCGGCCGCCGCAGGCGTCAGCTTCTTCGCCACCGGCAGAGCCAGCACTTCGCGCTTGACGGCTTCAAATTCCGGAGAATCCCACCTGGCGTTTGGAGGAACGCCGCCCAGTTTCTCAATCTCTTCGTCCACGCGCTCGACGCGGTGCTCGGGGTTCGGATGGTCAGAGAAAAACTCCGGCGGATTCTTCCCTTTCGTTTCGGCTTCGAGCCTCTCAAAGAATTGCGCCATCGCGCGCGGGTCGTACCCGCTATCGTAGAGCACCTGCGTGCCCAGCACGTCCGCTTGCGATTCCGCGGTTCGTGAATAGCGAAGCAGCACGCCGCCCGCAGCAAACTCGCCCAGCTTGGTCAGCAACGCTCCGCCCGTTGATCCGCCAAAGATTCCCCCCGCAATTCCAAGAAAACCTTCGGCGGCCTCGGCCTTTGTCGCCTGATTCGTGCCATGTCTCAGCGCCACGTGCGAAAGCTCATGCGCCATAACACCGGCAAGCTGCGCTTCGTTGTCGGCCGCCTCGATAGCTCCGCGATTGATGAAAACGTATCCTCCGGGCAGGGCGAACGCGTTGATGGCCTTGTCGTTCACGCAATGAAATTCAAAGGGATATTGCACTCCATTGGTCGGTAGCTTGGCGGCCAACCGCACGCCCAGTTGCGTCAGGTACGCGTCGACTTTGGGGTCATTGCAAAGAGGCAACTGTTTCGCAGCGTCCACCGCCGCTTTTTTGCCGACTTCGATATCCTGCTGCGGCGTGAACATGTTCCATCCAGGCTTGAGCGCCGTGCGCTGCGCAGAAGCCGCAGGAGCAAGCACAGTCAACAAACATAGGGAGTTGACGCAGGCCGCAGCGGCGCGCCATGCGAGACGCGGTCGGGGCCGGAGGGCGCCCGTCCGTGACGGACAATCTTTCCTGCGTGAAGCTTGCAATCCCTGCCTCCGTTAGCGTTCCAACACTTCTCGCGAAAAAAGTTCTCGCTTCAAAGATTACTTTAGCATTTGGCGGAGACAAAAAGAAAAGCCCGGGTGGCTGGAGCACCCGGGCAGGGGTAAAGAGGGGCAATACAGGGGCAAATTTATTTATCGAGCCACTCGCGGTGACGGCTCCGGAGGAGGCGTTCCGTTCGGCGCATCCACCGCCTTGCCGCTACGCGCGGGAACCGCTCGCGCGGCGGGGGGCGGCTCCGGCTTCCGAGCGACCGGGATGGCCAGATTCTCGCCTTCACGAACAAACGTCAAACGCTCCTGTTCCTTGTTCCAATCAATGCAAATCAAGTCACCAAGGTGAACTTGTTCGGTGGCAAGCAGATTGGCCAGGGGATAAACCACGTGGCGCTCAATGGCTCGCTTCAGATGGCGCGCCCCGTAACGCTGATCCGTGCCTTCTTGCAGAAGAAAATCCCGGCCCTGCGGAGTCACGCGGAACAGAAACTGCCCTTTGGCGGTTTCCAGAACGCGCTGCTGCACCTGGCCCAACTCGATCTCGAGGACTTGCTCCAGTTGTTCACGGCGGAGTGGATGAAAGACCACCACTTTGTCCAGCCGGTTCATGAATTCCGGAGAGAATTTGCGGCGCGCCGCTTCCACGGCGGTGCGCTCCACTTTTTGATCCAAACCGGCCGCAGGCTTGTCCGCGGGTTGAATGAAACCCATTCCACCCTGCATCAATTCCGTGATTTCGCCGCCGCCCAGGTTGGAGGTTAGGAAGATGACCGTCTGCGAGAGGTCTACACGGCGGTTATCGCCCAGCGTCAGCGTGGCTTTGTCCAGCATTCCCAACAGCAACTGCCAGAGCGCGTCGCTGGCCTTCTCAATTTCGTCAAAAAGCAGGAAGCTGAGCTTCAGCTTGTCGGTATGGCAAGCCGCTAGAGCCTCCTGAGTGATTAGCGGATGAGTTTCGCGGTGGCCCAGGTAGCCCGGAGGGGAGCCAATCAGCTTGGCGATCTCGTGTGAGTGCTGAAATTCCGCGCAATCCACCTTGATGACCGCGCGGGCGTCTCCAAACAGGATTTCGGCAGCCGCCTCCACGATGCGCGTCTTTCCCGAGCCAGTCGGGCCCAGAAAGAGCAAGTTGCCAACGGGGCGACCCGGAGAGTTCAATCCGGCACAGAACACCTGAAACATGTCCACCAAAGATTGAACGCCTTCTTCCTGGCCAACGATCTTGGATCGCAGGGAGGTATGAAAATCTCGTGTGTCATTGCTGCGGATGCTTGGGTCCAATTGGTGCCGAACGGCAGCTCTCATCGGTTCGACCTCTCTCCGCGTCTAGTCCCCCCCAAACGCGACGCGCGTCTCAGTCATTCGCGCGAAGACGAAATAGTGCATGGAAAGTGCCAATCTTTTTCCTCCTGTTGCTATAGAGGAAACACACTGGTTTCAATGACATACGAGATTTCGAATTCTATAGTGTGTCTCACAAGCTGAGACGGAGTTCCATTTACGTCAAGAATGAGAGAACGAGGTGGGGCGCAGAACACTTTGTGTCAGTCGCCAAACGACAAAAAGGGGCGCAATTGGATGCGCCCCCGTTTCAGTTAAAGTTTTACTTTAAGAGCGTTTCTGCCTTAAGAATTGGAACGATCTTGCTTCTTGCGGCTTTGAGGCGCTGCGGAGGATCCCCCTCCTGGCTGCGCCGCGCGGGACTTCTTCTCCTCTGCCACGGCTTCCTCTAGGGCGCTTGCAGATTTGCCGTCTGTGGCTTCGGCTCCCGCGGCAGCCGCTCCAGCCTTTTTTGCGGCCGGTTCCACGAGTGCTCCCTCGCCCTCGCGTACGAAGGTGAGGCGGTTGTTCGTCTTGTCCCAATCAATGCATACCAAATCGCCCAAATTTACCTGATCCGTCGCAAGAAGATTGGCCAGCGGGTAGACCACGTGGCGCTCGATGGCCCGCTTCAGGTGCCGCGCGCCATAGCGCTGGTCCGTGCCTTCTTGCAGCAGGAAATCGCGTCCAGAAGGAGTCACCCGGAAGAGAAACTGGCCCTTGGCCGTGTCCAGCACCCGCTGTTGCACTTGACCTAATTCGATGTCGAGAACTTCCTGCAACTGCTCCTTCCGCAGCGGATGAAACACCACAACCTTGTCCAGGCGGTTCATGAACTCCGGCGAAAACTTGCGCCGCGCCGCTTCCACGGCGGTGCGCTCTACTTTTTCGTCTAGGCCGGTTGCCGGCTTGTCTTTCGGCTGGATAAAGCCCATGCCGCCTTCCATCAGTTCGGAGATTTCGCCTCCGCCCAAGTTGGAAGTAAGAAAAATGACCGTTTTCGACAAGTCGACTTTGCGATTGTCCCCGAGGGTCAGCGTGGCTTTGTCCAGCATTCCCAACAGCAACTGCCAGAGTGCGTCGCTGGCTTTCTCAATTTCGTCGAAAAGCAGGAAGCTCAGCTTAAGCTTGTCGGTGTTGCAGGCCGCCAACGTTTCCTGCGTGATCAGAGGGTGCGTTTCCCGGTGTCCCAAATAGCCCGGAGGCGAGCCAATCAACTTGGCAATCTCGTGCGAGTGCTGAAACTCCGCGCAATCCACCTTGATGACCGCGCGGGCGTCTCCAAACAAAATTTCTGCGGCGGCTTCCACGATGCGCGTCTTGCCGGATCCTGTCGGCCCAAGAAAAAGCAAATTGCCTACGGGACGGCCCGGCGAATTCAGGCCGGCGCGGAACACCTGGTACAGGTCCACGAGCGCCTGCACTGCCTCTTCCTGGCCGACAATCTTCGCCCGCAGCGACGACTGGAAATCAATCGTATCCGAGCTGCGCTTATTTGGATCGAGAGAAAGAGTGTAGTCGCTCATAACCGCCTCCTAGCGAACCCGCCCCTGCTGGTTGCCGTACCGCCCGCGTCCCCGGCCAAACTGTTCCAATTTGACCTGGATGGTGGATTGGAGGAGCCGCAATTGTACCAGCAGTTCCCTTGCCACCACGGGCGATTCTGAAATTCGGAGGAGCGGCGGAAACACATCCGCCAATTCGAGGTTGAGGGTACGAAGCAAGGATACAAGTTTTTGGACCGCCGGAGAGTGGGGATCCGCCAGGTCCGCGGAGTGGTTGCACTGCTCTCGCAGAGCTCTCCAATTGAGCTCCACAAACGGATGCTTCCTGGAGACTTCCTTTACGACCTCCTCGGTGATGCGCGCGCGCTGTCCCAGTCGCGCCAAATGGAGTTGCTGTACTTTTTCGCCGCGGCGCACGTTGTGCACCAGGTAGAACGAATTCCCTTTGCGGCGAACAAAAGCCATGACCTTGCCTCATCTCCTGCTACTCAGTTCGCGTAGTGTAATCATCTTCCACTACGCTCTGCAATATTAGACACAGAATTTCACCAAAAGTTGCGCCGTATCAGTAACGCCTTCACCCTAAACGCGTCTGCGGTCAGAACCCCATCACTTTTTCTTCTGCGTTTCATTTGTTTAACGTATCTTTACTTTCGTCCATCACTCCCGATACCAGAAGCTACTTCATTAAACCCGTCAGCTCCATTTTTCTCTTGTTCTTCCCAGAGCTCGCACCTACGATAACGGTTACCTTTCTTTGATAGAGATTATTCCTCAGGAGTAACAACAAAAATGCCCTGGGATCCCGTCTACCGTCTCGTGCAACGAATCCCTCGCGGAAAGGTTCTAACGTATGGAGGGCTGGCCAAAACCCTGCGTCTGCCCGGCGGCGCTCGCACAGCCGGACGCGCAATGGCCGCCACGCCATCCGGAAAAGGAATTCCCTGGCACCGCGTGATCGGCGATCGCGGCGAAATCCTTATTCGCGGGCCTCACGCCTTGCTGCAAAGAAAACTTCTCGAAAGTGAAGGCGTCGTGCTCGTCGAGTTTCGCGTGAACCTGAAAAAGCACCTCTGGAAGCCAACCAAAAAGATGGCCCCGCCCAAAAAGAAACTGCTGCCTAAAGGAAAACGGTGAAAGATAAACCCGCTTCCCAACGTATCGGAAAGTGAATCCGAACTCGCGCAGCTTGCCAGGCGTTTCAGAAGGCGCGGCGCTCTGCGGTATGCTATTGGCTCTTCTTTCCGCCTCTTGTGGTGGGGGCAAGGAAAATGGCGAATCCCATCCTTCAAGTGGAGAACCTCGTCAAGCGCTACGGCGAAGTGGAAGCCGTGCGCGGCGTCAGCTTTTCTGTCGAAGAAGGCGAGGTCTTCGGTCTTCTCGGCCCTAACGGCGCAGGCAAAACGACCACGGTAGAGATTCTCGAGGGGTTGCGCACGCTTGACTCCGGCCAAGTCTCCGTGTGCGGGCTGGACCCGCAGCGCGATTCCGATGCGCTGAAGCAGGAAATCGGCGCCGCGCTCCAGGCCACCGCCCTGCCCGACAAGATGCGTGTGATCGAAGCCATCCGGCTGTTCGCGAGTTTTTACAAAAGGCAGCGCGATCCGCAGGAGTTGCTCAAGCGTTTCGGCCTCGATGACAAGAAGAATTCTTTCTACGGCCAGCTCTCCGGGGGACAAAAGCAACGGCTCGCTTTGACCATGGCCCTGGTCAACGACCCTCGCGTTTGCTTTCTCGACGAACCCACAGCGGGCCTCGATCCACAGGTCCGGCGTGAAATCTACGAGGTGATTGAAGAGCTCCGTCGCGACAAAAAGACGGTCCTCCTGACCACGCACTACATTGAAGAGGCAGAGCGTCTCTGCGATCGTGTCGCCATTATCGACCATGGAAAAGTGATCGCTCTCGGCACGCCACGTGAATTGAAGGCCCGCTCTGGCGGCACCACGCGCATCGAAGTGCGCCTGTCAAAACCTGCATCCGATGGCGTACTGAAAACCCTTGAAGGTGTGGTGGACTCACGCGAAGTCGACGGCGCTTACGTCTTGCATTCGCAGCGTCCGCCGCAAACGATCGTTTCTTTGGTCAAACAACTCGAAGCCCAGGGCAACGAACTCGTGAGCCTCGAAATTGCTACGCCCTCCCTCGAAGACGTCTTCATCGAATACACCGGAAGGAGGCTACGCGATTGAAAAACTTTGCCGCCCTGACGCGCATGCGCATTCAGATTGCTTTTCGTAACAAGATGTTTTTCTTTTTTGTGATTGTCATGCCTTTCGCCTTCTTTTTCCTATGGCTTGGCCTCCTTGCCAAAGGCATCCCGGACCGCTGTGCCTTCTACCTCGGTCCGGTCGTCGCCTTCAACGTGATGGGCAGTTTTTGGGGACTCAGCGCTACGCTTGTTCTTTTTCGCGAACAAGGAATTCTTCGACGGTTTCACGTCGCACCAGTCACTGCCAGCGACCTGCTGGCTTCGAGCATCGTCGCAAACTACGTGCTCACTCTGCCCATAGTCGCCCTGGAGCTGTTTTTTGCTCGCGTAATCTTCCACGTTCCAAGTCTTGGCAACCCCATCACGCTTTTCCTTTTGGTTTCCATAGGCATCATTTCCTTCGGCTCGCTCGGCTTGGTCGTTGCCAGCGTAACGAACACCATGCAGGAAACCCAGGTTCTGAATCAGCTCTTGTGGCTGCCATTGATTTTTCTCTCTGGCGCCACATTTCCTCTCGCTTACATGCCCAGCACTGTACAACGTTTCGGCCTGTTTCTTCCCGCGACCTACCTTGTCAACGGCGTGCAGCAAACCATCCTGAACTCCGCCACTCCCTGGAGCCGTTATGTCGAGATCCTTTCGCTTTCGGTTTGGGCGTGCCTGACGTTCTTCCTCTCCGCCCAACTCTTCCGTTGGGAGCCGGAAGCCAAAGTTCCGCGCAGGGCTAAACTTTTGGTCGCTGCAACGGCGATTCCTTTTCTCCTCTTAGGAGTTGTAGAGAACATGTCGGACCGCATCCTGGTAGAAGCCAAGACCGCTCTCGAGAGGTTCGATTCGGCGTCTCGACCTCCTTCTGTGGGCATTCCCATCAGACCTCCAGCAACCGGAAAACCGTCTGGCAGCAATTAGTAATCAAGCGCATACGACCGCCAATTTGGATTTTTCTCACGCGATCGCGCGTTCAAAGTGCATTGACGCTCGCTTTCTCGTGCCGTATTCTGAAATTTCCAGCCGCACCGCCGTGCGCGGCATTCTTCAAGGGGAGCATTTATGGCCATTCAGCCGACGGAGAAAATCTGGCATAACGGAAAATGGATCAATTGGAACGACGCCACGCTGCACGTTCTTTCTCACGTCGTCAGCTACGGCTCTGCCGTTTTCGAAGGCATTCGCTGCTACGAAACCAAGCAGGGCCCGGCCATTTTCCGCCTCCGCGAACACATGCAGCGGCTCATCAACTCCGCGCGCATTTATCGCATGGAGCTTCCCTACTCCGTGGACGAATTCTCGAACGTCGCCTGCGAGCTCGTTCGCGTGAACAAGATGAATGCTTGCTACGTGAAGCCGATTGTTCTTCGCGGCTACGGCGATGTGGGCGTGAACCCGCTCAATTCTCCCATCGATCTTTACATAGCCTGTTGGAGCTGGGGCGCCTATCTCGGCCCCGACGCACTCTCAAAAGGTGTGGACGTCGGCGTCAGCTCTTGGACCCGCATCGCGCCCAACACGCTCCCGGCCATGTCCAAAGCCGCCGCAAACTACATGAACTCGCAGCTCATCCGCATGGAAGCGTCCTTCAACGGCTTCACGGAAGGCATCGCGCTCGATGCCGGCGGCCATGTCAGCGAGGGTTCTGGCATGAACATTTTCCTGGCGCACGACGGCACACTCTATACGCCGCCATTGGCCACCAGCATTCTTCCCGGCATCACCCGCGATGCCATCGTGAAGATTGCCGAGGACCTTCGCATTCCTTGCAAGGAAGCAGTCATCCCCCGCGAAATGCTTTACATTGCCGATGAAGTTTTCTTCGTCGGAACGGCTGTTGAAGTCACGCCCATCCGCTCGGTGGACCACATTCAAGTGGGCAAAGGCGTGGCCGGACCCATCACGCGCAAGCTGCAGGAAGAATTCTTCGCCATCACCAGCGGCGCCAAGTCCGACCGCCACAACTGGCTCACACCGGTCGGCGCGCCGGTCAGCGCCGCCACGCGCTAGCGCCGAGCCTCGGCCCAAATTGGCCCTGTCTCTCCGGGCCAATTGTGTTCTTATACGACAAGTTTATTTCGTTCCTCGTGGGGATGTTCGGAGAGCTCAACTATGCCCACTGCAGTTCGCATTGGTATTATCGGAGACTTCGATCCGTCCTATCATTCACACTTTGCAACGAATGCCGCGCTGTACGACGCCGCCACGAAGCTGAAGGTCCCGCTCCTGCTGCGCTGGCTCCCTACGCCTTCCCTCGACGGCGCGGACGCGCCGAAAATTCTGAGCCGATGGGACGGGCTAATCGCCTCCCCAGGGAGTCCTTACAAAAGTTTCACTGGAATGTTACGCGGCATCGAGTTTGCTCGAACTCGCGACTGGCCGTTCGCGGGAACTTGAGGGGGCTTCCAACATACTCTGTTAGAGTATGCGCGAAACGTTCTGAAGATTGCCGACGCGGACAGCGCGGAGAACAACTCCGGCTCCTCGCACTACGTGGTCACACCGCTTTCCTGCAGCTTGCCAAATCGCCGGGAAGGCGGTCCGAAAGCATCCGGTGACGAGCGCCTGAAAATCGCCCCCGGCAGCCGCCTTCATGCCATCTGCGGCAGCGAAGACAATTCCGAGCAGTACTACTGCAACTACGGCGTGAACGAAGAATACGAAAAGCAGTTTCAGGCTGCAGGACTTCGCGTGAGCGCACGCGGCATGCAGGGCGAGAGTCGCGCCGTGGAGCTGCCGGACCATCGCTTCTTTATCGCCACTTTGTTCCAGCCCCAACTTTCTTCGCGGCCGGAATCGCCGCACGCTTTCTGGCTGGCCTTCTTGCGAGCCGCCATGCAATTCCAAAAAGCCCTTTCCCGGCGCAACGCAAACGGCGCTTCCCGCGGCAAAGCACACGCCAAAGCTGGCGCGCGATAAAGCGTGGGAGTTAGCGCGCTTTTGCCTTCCGCACTCTGTCTGCAGGAATTTGCGCAGTAGAGTCGTCCACAGCGCAAGCAGCCACGCGCTTCTGCAGAAACTGTCGCTCCATCGCGCTTCTTGCCAACAGCAATGCCGCCTCGAAATGATCGCGCGCAACCTTGCGCCTTCCTCTTCGCAGTTCCAGTTCGCCGAACGCCGCGGAATAGAACGGATAACTCAAGAGCCGCTCGCGCCCCTCAATCGCCCGCAGCTCTTGCAACCCGCGGTCGGGCCCTTCTAATTCCGCCAGGGCGATGGCGCGGTTCAGCGCCACCACCGGCGAAGGCCGGATGGACAGGAGCGTGTCGTAAAAGGAGACAATTGTCCGCCAATCGGTTTTCTTTGCGGTTGGAGCACTCGCGTGCATCGCCGCAATCCCCGCCTCCACGTGATACTCGCTAAGCTCCGGACCGGTTGCCGCGAGATCCAGCAGCCTTTGGCCTTCGGCCACCAGTTGCGAATCCCACTTCGATCGATCCTGATCGAAGAAGGAGTTCAGGTTCCCTTCCGCGTCCACGCGGCTTGGCAATCGCCCCGCGTGCAAATGCATGAGAGCCGCAAGCGCATGCGTCGCGGGGGTCGCGGCCAACGGATGCCCGATGAGAATTTTTGTCAGGCGCATCGCCTCCTGACAAAGTTCCGTGCGCACCGCCGACTCCGCCGACGCTCCGTGATAGCCCTCGTTGAAAAGGAGATAGAGCGCGCGCTGTACCGCAGGAAGCCGCACGGAAAAATCCTTGCTGTCTGCGATTTCAAACAGCCTCTTTGATTCGGCGAGCACTTTCTTGGCTCGCGTGATGCGCTTCTCCATCGCGGCGTTGCCGCTGACGAACGCGCCGGCCACCTCGCCTATGCCGAAGCCGCACAAAATGTGAAGGATCAGCGCGATTTGGCTCTCTTCGGCCAGCCGGGGATGGCAACAGGAAAACATCATCCGCAGTTCGTCGTCCTTGATCGCCGCAGGTGAAAATACTTCCTGAATCGCCGGCACCAGCGTCCACTCGCTCTCCAGCAGTCTTCCTAATTCCGGGGCATAGTTGCGCGCGGTGCGCTCGCGCCGCAAAACGTCCAGCGCGCGGTTCTTTGCCGTGGCCATCAGCCATGCCGCTGGATTCTCCGGCACGCCGCGGAATTTCCATACTTCCAGCGCGCGGCAGAAGGCGTCTTGCACGACGTCTTCTGCCAGCGCCAGGTTGTGCATTCCGAAGAGGCGCGTCAGCGCGGCCGTAATTCGCCCCGCTTCCCGCCGGAAGAGATGTTCTTCGAGTTCCATTTACATGCTCAGTTGCAGAATCGGCCGAACTTCCACTGAGCCTCCAAACTCGAAAATAGGGCAGCCGAGGGAAAGCTCGGTCGCCTGCGACAGGTCCTTGGCTTGAATCAGTGTATAGCCGCCCACGATATCCTTTGCCTCGGCGAATGGGCCATCGGTCACTACTTTCTTCTGCCCTTTGACCAGCTTTCCGGTGCGGTCCAACGGATGGCCTTGGTCCTTGAGGTGCCCCTTTGCTCCAAGCTCTTTCATCCACGCCATCCACTTTTGGATCGTTTGCTGTGCCACTTCCGGGGATGACCTGCCGCTCTCGCCGCCCCGATAAAGAAATAGGAATTCGCTCATATTTCTTCTCCTTATTTGATTTCCAACTTCACCCTCTAGACGTTTGAAAGAGCTGTCACCGGACATCTTTTTTCCCCTGTGCCTGACTCTTGCCTGCATTCGCGCCGCAAGCTGAATCCCGCCTTCTATTTCGAATTTCCATTTTCCCTTTCCACTTTCCATTTTCTCGTCGCCTACCGTGACCCGTAAACTGTCAGTTGTAGGCTGCTCACGGGACTGGCCTTTTCCGCCGCATTGCGGCTAGAATGCACGCGTTCGAATCGCGTGCATCTTCCTTTCCGCCTGGGAGGAACTTTCATGTACAGCCTCACTCAAAAACTCGTCGCGGAATTCATCGGCACCTTTGCCCTGATTTTCTTTGGCGCCGGCTCGATTTGCGCGGACCAGTATCTCCGCAGCTCCGGCGGCATCGGACTCCTTGCTATTGCCCTCGCACACGGCCTTGCCATTGCCCTCATGGTCTCCGCTTTCGGCCACATTTCCGGCGGCCATTTCAATCCTGCGGTGACCATCGGCATTTGGGTGACCAAGCGCATAAACACCATCGAGGCTCTTCTGTACTGGGCGGCACAACTCCTGGGTGGAACCGTCGCCGCGTTCGTCCTGAAAGCCGTTATTCCGGATGACACTTGGCGCGCCGTCGCCTTGGGCACGCCGGAGCTGGCTCGCGATTTCCCCGTCTGGGCGGGAATGTCTCTCGAAGCCGTGGCCACTTTTTTCCTGGTCCTCGTCGTTTTTGCCACCGCCGTGGATGAAAGAGGCGCGTTCAAAGCCATCGCCGGCTTCGGCATCGGCCTGACCATCACCATGGGAATTCTGACGGCCGGCCCGCTGACCGGCGCCGCACTCAACCCCGCCCGCGCGTTTGGACCTGCCCTCGCGACATGGCACTGGGCTCACCACGGCATTTACTGGATCGGCCCGCTCGCCGGAGGTTTCATCGCTGGCCTGCTCTACGACGGCCTCTACCTGAAGAAAGCCTGAAAGTCGTGACTGGTGACCTGTGACTGGTTACTGGTGAAAACGCAAGAATCACCTCCACCAATACTAGTTTTCTCCGGCCGGCCAATTTGCCCATTCCTTCTCCGCTCAAAAGACCGCTAACTGAGCGGTCAAACAATGAGACTCCCTCCTCAGCGTCACGCAATTTGCTCACTCCACTCGTCACAAGTCACCAGTCACCCGTACAGGTAACTACCGCGCAACCAGACTGTCCGGCCGTCCTTGCCCACCCCTCCCACGGATGCTACTTTGGCCTCAGGCCAAGTTCGAAAACGAGTTTCCGAGTCTTTACTTATCGCTTAGAACTTACAACTGAGAACTTCCTTATGCCGACTAGCGTTGACGATCTGCTCCGCCGAGCCGTGGAGAACAAAGCTTCCGACTTGCACCTGAAAGTCGGCAACCATCCCTATTTGCGCGTGGACGGCCTGCTCACCCCCCTCACCGACGTCGCCCGCATCACGCCAGAAGAAATGCTTTCCATGGCTTTCAGCATGATGACCAACCGCCAGAAGCAAAAGTTCAAGGAAACCGCGGAATTGGATATGGCTTATGGCGTCGCCGGCCTCGGGCGCTTCCGCGTGAACGTCTTCCAGCAGCGCGGCAACGTTGGAATGGTCCTGCGCGTTATCCCTACGAAAATCCGCACCAACGAAGAACTGAATCTCCCCCCAGTCCTCAACAAAATCTGCGAAGAGCAACGCGGGTTGGTGCTGGTCACGGGAACCACCGGTTCCGGTAAGTCCACCACGTTGGCGGCGATGATCGACAAAATCAACGCCTCCCGCGCCGACCACCTCATCACCATCGAAGACCCCATCGAGTTCCTGCACCGCGACAAAAGAAGTTTCATCAACCAGCGCGAAGTCGAAGTGGACACCGCGAACTTTTCCACCGCTTTGCGCGCTGCTCTCCGTCAAGACCCCGACGTGATTCTGGTCGGCGAAATGCGCGACCTGGAAACCATTTCCACCGCGTTGCTCGCTGCCGAAACCGGCCACCTCGTGCTTTCCACCTTGCACACTCTCGACGCCACCGAAACCATTCAGCGTATTATCGCGGTCTTTCCTCCACCCGAGCAGAAACAGATTCGCTTGCAGCTTGCCGCCACCCTGAAAGCCGTCGTTTCTCAGCGCCTGGTGCGCCGCGCCGACGACAAAGGCCGCGTCCCCGCCGTCGAAGTCATGATCGCCACCGCGTACATCCGCGATTGCATCATCAACCCGGACAAGACGCGCCTGATTCACGACGCCATCGCCGCTGGCACCAGCCAGTACGGCATGCAAACGTTCGATCAATCGCTCTTCGATCTTTACTCCAAGCAACTCATCACCCTGGATGAAGCTCTGGCGCGCGCCTCCAACGCCGACGAATTCAAGCTGCGCATCCAGGGCATTCGCTCCGCCTCCGACGCCGCCCGCGAGGAAATGGAGCGCCAGATGGCCGACTTCGAGCGCTTCGCCCGCAAGTAGCACAGACTTCAGTCTGTGCGGTTTTGCCCTTGGCTGGAGCCGACACGAGAGGTACCCTTGCCCTTCCCTCAAGAACAAGTCGCGTGGCTGTTCGCGAACCGTGAAAAGATTTTTCGCTATGTCTTCCTCCCGCAACTCCTTGTCGCGGTGGTTTTGTCGGGCTTCGTTTACTCCACCGGAAAGACCGACATGCATCTGCTCCTCAAGGGCGCTCGCACCCAGGGCAAAATCGTCGGCTTTCAAAAACGAGTGTTCTACGCGAATCGCAACCGCATTTCTACCGGCACTCCCGGGCGCAACGTATATTTGCCCGTCGTCGAATTTGAAGCCGAGGGCGTTCTCGCCCGTTTTGAGGAGCGCAAACTCGTACCCTCCGGTGAAGGCGTCGGCTGGTCAGTCCCCGTTCTTTACGATCCCGCCAATCCTTCCGTCGCCATGATCGATCGCTACAACTGGAACTGGCTCCCTTGGGGCCCGGCCCTCGCCATCGCCGTGCTCCTCCTCCTCACGTCCATAAAAGGCCTCTTCCTCTTCTTGTTTCAACAAAACCCCGAACCCACTCCAGGTATCCAGACAGGAAGCGTTTAGCTCTTCCTTACACACTATTTTCTTCTGTGCGGTCTCTGTGCCTCTGCGTTTCGTTATCTTCTTTGTGTTCTCTGTGTTAAATTCTTCGACGGAGGCCCCCATGACCCTACTAACTCCTTGCGATTGCTGGCCCTCACGCCGCAGCTTCTTAAAGGCCGGCGCCGCCATCGTCACAGGCTTTTCCAGCCTTGCACTTTTCCCTCAATCTTCAGCCGCTCAGAGTGAAGAGGACTGGTCAATCGGCCCGCGGCCAGGGTTCACCCCCGAAATCGGCACACTCACGTCCATGATGGCGTTCACGCGCAGGCAAGTTCTGCACAACGTCAAAGGCATGTCGCAACAGGATCTCGATTTTCTTCTCGACGCCAAGGCCAACACCATTGGCGCGCTACTCCTCCACCTCGCTGCGACAGAAACCTACTATGGGTTGAACACCTTTGGCGGCATGAAGTGGGACAGCTGGTCCGACGACATCAAGAAGAAGTGGGACGTCCCGATGAACCTTAACGAACCTGCCCGCAAAGCCATCAAGGGTAATAACCTCGACTACTATCTGAACATCCTTCACGAATCACGCGAAAGAAATCTCGCTGAATTCCGCAAGCGCGACGACAAGTGGCTTGCCCTTGTGGACAAGGACATGGGCGGCATGAACAACTACGGCAAATGGTTCCACGTCGCCGAGCACGAATCTAACCACGACGGCCAAATCAAGTTGCTCAAAAGCCGTCTCCCCGGCGCCAAACCAGTCGGCGAGTGAGGGTTCTGCCTTCTGCCTTCTGCCTTCTGCTTTCTGCTTTCTGCCTTCTCTTTACCTCTTTACTTCCTTGCGTCCTTCCCTCATCTTCGTTCCTGTGTTCCCCAGACCCCGCCAGCTCGACTCCGAACCCGCTCTTTACGACGCCGCCATCAAAATCCTCATGCGCCGCGCCCATTCCGTCCATGAAATGAAGAAAGCGCTCATCCGCCGTACCGTAGACGAAGACCTCATCCAAAAAGTGATTGCCCGGCTCAAGCAAAACGGCTACATCGACGACGCCCGTTACGCCAAGCAGTTCGCCCGCCAGCGCACCGAAGGCCGCAAGCAAGGCAAGTTCCGCATCTCGCGCGACCTCCGCGCCCGCGGCGTTCCCGACCGCCACATCGAAGCCGCCCTCGAAGAAGCCGCCCAAAACACCGACGAAGCCGCCGTGGTCCGCCAGCGCATCCAGCGCAAGCTCCGCGCATCACGCGGCGAAATTGACGATCGCAAGCTCGCCTCCCTCTATCGCAGCCTCCTCCGCTCCGGCTTTTCCGCCGACGTCATCCGTCGCCAACTCAAATCCCTCACCCGCGAAGACGTACCAGAAGTAGAGGCGGAAACCGAATAGAATTTCAATCTAGTCTGCCTCATACTCTAGTCTGCAATCTTGACTCTCGCTGTCTTAGCTTGACTCTCCTTGTGTTCGGCATAAGAATTCTTCCCGGCCATTGGAATGGATAGCGCAATTGCTAATCGGGTCTGCATCGCTGCCACTGCTTTCCTTTTCTGCTCACCCCTGGGGCTGATCGCAAGGGAAAAGGAAAAACCGCTCTTGAGCGTGCATCAAGTAATCAACAGCGGCTTCGCGGGCGGAACGCAGAAACGTTTCCTCGAGGTTTCTCAGAACGGGAGGGTCTCGCTGAAGAAGACTTTTACTGCTTTTCCTTCGGGGAGAAAAACAGGCGACAAGGGGTCCGAAGCCATCCTCAACGCTGCGGAATTACAATCATTGAGAGACTTCCTCAAGAGTAGGACCGTTCGGGATCTCCAAGGTTCCTACGCTGATGACGGACTCACCTTCGATTATCACGCCTCAATGGAAATCGAAATGACGCCGGATGGAAAGACCAAGCGCATTGCGCTTCCCAGTCTGGATTTCGGAGGGGCGCACAATTCTAAGATCTATCCGGTTCCCATTCATGACCTGGTCTGCAAGATATACGGGCTCGAGGAACGAGTCGGTATTCCCTACGGACATGCCGTTACAATTGACCCAGATGGGCATAAGTACGATGACACTTGGTGCGACGCAGCGTCCTTGGACTTGGCTCCTAAACCGGCGCCGTAAGACAGGGCCCAAGCCAAAAACTATCTCCTGCCCCTCCAACCACTTACGAAATTTTATAAATTTCTAGCAATTTTCCTGGACTGTTACTTCATTCTGTGATAACATATACCATGGTTTTTAGCTGCCATCCCCGCCGGGCTCATAACCTTGCGTCTCTCTTTGTCTTGCGCCTTTCTCCGCCTTCCTCCGTGTCCTGTCCGCCCTCCGTGTTCTCTCCGTCCTATATGCTAAGCAAAACCCGCTGCCGGCGTCTCGGTGAATGCCGCCTAGCACCCTGTCAGTGCCCTTTACCACCCCTTTGTTTTCAACAACTTCCAACAATCAAATTTAGCAACCCCTTTCTTTTGACAACGATACAAAATGCCCCCGGGGTGTGGGCCTCTCCTCTTCCACACCCCGGTGGACCTACTTGCAGAGGCGCGGCACTGCTGCGCCTTTCCGCTGTTCCGCACGACTCAGCAGCTCCGGAGGACAACCCGTGACAAAGCTCATTGAAGAGGCAGTCTTTCACGACCGTCAGTCCATCCGCTTGCCCAGCCGGGACTATGCGTTTCCCGGAACGTATTTTGTAACCATCTGCGCGCATGAACGTCGTTCTATCTTCGGTCGCGTCACAAACGCAAGACTTTCTCCCACCGAACTAGGCCGGCTTGCGCGCGAATGTTGGGTAGCCATTCCGCTGCATTTTGCGCACGCTGAACTCCGCAAATTTGTGATCATGCCAAATCATCTACACGGGCTCATCGCCATCCTGCGCAAGACGAGGGCTTCCCCGATCGCACCAGCCCTCGCCAAACAACTTGTAAGGGCGCAGCACTGCTGCGCCCTTCCGCCTGGCGAGTTAGGCCAGGCGGCAGTAATCCCAGGCTCGCTAGCCACGATCATTCGCTCTTTCAAATCCATCGTTGCGCGTCGAGCACACAAGGAATTGGGATGGAACGGACCGATCTGGCACCGCAATTATTTCGAGCGGGTGTTGCGCGACGGAAAAGAGTACGCGGACGCGAGCAGGTACATTGCGGAGAATCCTCGAAAATGGGAATGGGACCGGGAGAACCCGGAGTGCAGATCACGTTGACGGCGAGAGGGCGCAGCAGTGCTGCGCCCCTACAATTGCTGAGGGTTAGATGGTCTGCCATAATTCCAGAATCGACCGCAGCACCTAATGAGGACAGAGTGACCGAAACAAAGACACAACGGAAGGTTTGGACCGGCAACGAGATCCGCGAGACCTTTCTGCGCTTTTTTGAGGGCAAAGGGCACAAGCGCGTGCGCAGCTCCTCGCTCGTTCCGCATGGAGACCCCACGCTGCTCTTCACCAACGCCGGGATGAACCAGTTCAAGGACGTGTTCCTCGGCCTCGAAAAGCGCGACTACAACAAGGCCACCACGGCCCAGAAATGCGTTCGCGCCGGCGGCAAGCACAACGACCTCGAAAACGTCGGCTTCACCAAGCGCCACCACACTTTCTTCGAGATGCTCGGCAATTTTTCCTTCGGCGATTATTTCAAAAAGGAAGCCATCGCTTACGCCTGGGAACTCGTCACTTCGCCAGAATGGTTCGACATTGACAAAAACAAACTCTATGCCACGGTCTTCGGCGGCGCGGAAGTCTCCGGCAATCATTTGGGCATGGATGAAGAAGCCAAAGGCTTCTGGCTCGAACAAAAAGTCCCTTCGGACCGCATATTCGCCATCCCCGGCCTGAAAGAAAACTTCTGGGCCATGGGCGACACCGGCCCTTGCGGCCCTTGCAGCGAGATTTTCTACGACATGGGCGTGGAAGCTTCCGAGGAAGGCCACATCAATTGCAGATTTCCCTGTGATTGCGGCCGCTACGTAGAAATCTGGAACCTCGTCTTCATGCAGTTCAACCGCGACGCTTCCGGCAAGCTCACTCCCCTTCCTAAGCCCTGCGTCGACACGGGCATGGGCCTCGAACGCACTGCCGCCGTCCTCCAAGGCGTCATCTCCAACTACGACACCGATTTATTTGTGCCCTTAATGAAGCGCGCCGCCGAGCTCTGCGGCGTCGATTTCGCCCGCGAGGAGAAGCTCGAAGAAGGTAAAGGCGGCGCCGCTTCCCTCCGGGTCATCGCCGACCATGCCCGCGCAACCACATTTCTCATCACCGATGGTGTTCTGCCCTCCAACGAAGGCCGCGGCTATGTGTTGCGAAAAATCATGCGGCGAGCCATTCTGCATGGACAGCTATTAGGTAAAACCAAGCCGTTCGTGTTTTGGGCCGTTGTCCATACAGTGCGCGACCTTATGCAGGGTGCGTATCCTGAACTGGCCGGAGCCATATCGCGTGTGGCAGAGATTGTGAAAGCCGAACAAATTCGGTTCGTCCGCACTCTAGCTGTGGGAACGCGAGAACTCGATAGCTTGATTGAAAAAGCAAAGGTGCTTCGCAAAGGGGCCGAGGAGATTGTAAAGGCGAGTGAAGGGGGGTATCTGGACAATTATCTAAGCCGAGGAGTGCCTGATGGATGGGAAGCCGCAATATTTCCCGAGGAAGAAGACCTGATAGAAGATGCCAAGGAATTAGCGCGAAAACCGCCAACGATCTTCGGCAGTGATGCGTTTCGTCTCTACGACACATACGGGTTGCCGTTGGACTACATAATTGACGCGGCTCGCGATCACAATGTGCACCTGGACACTCCAGGGTTCGAGAAGGCGATGGAGGATCAGCGAAAGCGGGCCCGGGCTTCGTGGAAGGGCGGAGCGAAAGAGGCGGCGAATCCGGCGTATGCGAAGCTGGCGGAAACGTTCAAGACCGAGCCGGATTTTTATCATGGCACGTGCGCAAAGGATTGCCGCATTGAGGCCATCATCACAAAGAATGGCTCGGTCAAGGAACTGAGGCCCGGGGAGAGCGGCGAAGTCGTTCTCGACCGCACGGTGATTTACGCCGAATCCGGCGGGCAAGTCGCGGACAGCGGCACGTTCTACGACAATTCCGAATCGCAGGAACTCGCCGAAGTGAAAGGCGCGTTCTACCCAGTCGCGGGCTTCATCGCGCACAAAGTGGTGGCCAAGGAAACGTTGCGTGTGGGCGACCGCGTCGCCGTCGTGGCCGACGCCGACCGCCACGCCCGCATCATCCGCAATCACACTGGAACGCATCTGGTCCACGCAGCTTTGCGAAACATTCTCGGCACGCACGTCAAGCAGTCCGGGTCGCTCAACGCGCCCGAGCGCCTCCGCTTCGACTTCTCGCACTTCGCCCACGTGGACGCCGAAGAGCTGCGCGACATCGAGCAGCAAGTGAACGACGAAATCCGCCTTAACACGAAGATCGAAACCAACGTCACTTCACTCGAAGAGGCGCTCGCTTCCGGCGCGCTTGCCTTCTTCGGCGACAAGTATCCCGAATCGAACGTCCGCGTGGTGACCATCCCTGATCCCCGCTCGCCCCTCGGCTTCTACTCGAAGGAGCTGTGCGGCGGCACGCATGTGACCCGCGCCGGCGACATCGGCGTGCTGAAAATCGTCAGCGAAGAGTCCGTCGCCGCCGGCGCGCGCCGCATCGAAGCCGTCACCGGCATCGGCGCCCTCGAACATTACCAGCAGCAGGCCCACACCCTGCGCCAACTGGCCACCCAGTTCAACGTCGGCGAAGACGCTGTTCTCGCCCAAGTCGAAAAGCTCGCCCAGACCGCGAAGCAGCTAGAGAAAGAGCTGGAAGCTCAGAAGCGCAAGGGTGCCTTAGGGCAGCTCGATGAGTTGGCCGCCCGCGCGCAAGTCGTTAAAGGCATTAAGGTCATCGCCGCCGAAGTGCAAGATGTTGATAGAGAAGGACTTAGGCAGATCGTGGACAGCCTCCGCCAAAAGCTCGGCTCCGGCGTGGTCGCCCTAGGCATGCCCGAGAACGGCAAGGTCGCCCTCATTGCCGGAGTCACCAAGGACCTCACCGCTAAAATCCACGCTGGCAAGCTGATAGGTGCTTTGGCGGAGAAACTGGGCGGCAAGGGCGGCGGCAGACCCGATTTGGCCGAGGCTGGCGGTAAAGATACAGCTGGCCTTAAAACCGCCTTGCAGACAGTTCCCTCTTACGTGGAAGGTCTGCTATAGTGCCATTCGATTTGACGGAGTTGTGTCCGTAGGGGCTTGCTATCGGCTCCTTGGATAAGGGCCAGAAGGACTGAAGCAATGGGCGCGATAGGTCCGCGCCCTAAGCTAGCCCATAGGTTGGAGGCGCATAGTACTCGAGGTTTATTGACGCCCAAACCGTCCAGGCGGTATCAAGGAGCTGTTGGGAGTGGGTTAAGTTTAAACCAAGTGCCCTGGGCAGTCTAAATCGAAGTGGGGTTAAATCGAAGAGGAACATGAGCTTTCCCCGAGCCATGGAGACCATGACGAGCAAAAGCGTGAAACTGACGGCATGCCTGGTGCTGGGTTCGCTGGCACTCGGTGCTCGTCCCGCCAGCGCCCAAATCGCCAAGATCTCCGACGATAGCGGCCGCAATTTCTTCATCAACGCGAATCCGCAGCCCGCGAAGCTCGCGGCTGCCACGAAGCGCACGAGTATTTATTTGCCGTCGGAAGTTTCGCTCACGGGCCGCTCGCGTCCCAGCATGGACGTGGACCGCGACGGCGTCGAAAAGCTAATCCACGAAGCCGCCGAGCGCCACAAGATGGATCCGGCCCTGGTCCGCGCCGTCATCGAAACGGAATCGAACTGGAATCCTAAGGCTTTTTCCCATAAGGGCGCCGGGGGTTTAATGCAATTGATCCCCACCACCGCGCAACGCTATGGCGCCTATGACGTTTTTGACCCGCAACAGAATATCGACGCCGGGGTTAAGTATCTGAGGACGCTCTTGGAACGCTACAATGGCAACCTCGATCTTGCGCTTGCGGCGTATAACGCGGGAGAAGGCGCAGTTGACCGCGCTCACGGAGTTCCGGGGTTCCGCGAAACGCGCAATTACGTGCAAAAAGTTCAGAACGCGTACTTCCGGCCGGGCTCCGGCCGCATGCCTGGTGCGTACGTCAACTCGCACGCCATCCACAGGGACGTCTCACCCGAAGGCCGCATCATATTTACTAACGACTGACGCCGGGCTTTCGGCGCTTGGTCGCCAATTCTCAGTAGCCCAGTTCGCTGACACACAGCGAACTTTTGCATTTTGGGGAGCAGAAATTCCGGCGATTGCCGCCCACCGCAGTTGCCGGGCCAGCGTTCGGTCGCCGGGCTTTCTATGGCCGGAGGAGTCGTCGGGTTGTGCGCAAGGTCAAAAAACTTGCTGGGGCTCCCCGATTGAAGTACTAGTGCGTTGTGTTTAGCAATTGGATTTAAGTCTTGCAAAATCAATGCAGTTAGGTTTGGGAATGGATTAAGATTCCGAGGGAACGGCTAACGGCAACGGCTAGAACCAAAAAGGTTTAAGGCAAGAATGTTTTGATCTTCGATAGTTGATTATGCGCGTGGGATGTTGGGGGATGGAGCAAGATGTTCGCGTGGGATAAAAATTTGATCCGGTTCTTCGCCCCCCTTTCGCTGGGTTTTGTTCTGGCGCTCCCGTACGCGTTTGCGTCCCCCGCGGGCGCAAGAAGAGGCACTCCGGACCCAAACGCATCCGTAAAACGCCAGTCTGCTTCAGCGCAGTTTGCGCGAGCCGAAGAGCAGCGCGCCATTCTGAATGCCAAACCTGGCGACAAGCGCACGCTCGCGGATTACAAACAAGCGGTGATGAGTTACCGCCGCGTGGCGCTGATTACTCCGCGCGCGCCGGAAGTGCCCGATTCCCTGCTGGCCGTCGCCGAACTTTACACGGAAATGGGCGACCGCTTCGGACGCAGCTACTATCAACAGGCGGTGGATTCCTACGAATTTCTCGTCCGCGAATATCCTTCCCACAAAAATTGTCAGGATGCTTTGATCCGCATCGCGAAGTTGCAGCGCGATCAGCTTGCCGAAGCCGGACAGGCACAAAGAACTTACGAGGAATTCTTGAAACGCTTCCCCCGTTCGCAAAAGAAACGGGAAGTGGAAGAAGCGCTGGCCGAATTGGCGCTTCTGCAAAACAGCAACAGCAATAATGAAGACACAAACCCGAAGAGCAACCCGCGTGAAAGCTCGACGGTGGCCAGGACCGTTGGAGTGGAAGAAGCGCGGCCCAGCGCTCCCGTACATTCAGGCGGCAAATCGGTGGCATCCTCGAATTCCGAGGAAATTCCGCGGGTGCGGCGCATTCGCACTTCGCTCAACGGCGACGCCACGCGCGTGACGATCGATCTTGAAAACTCCGTCGAATTCACTTCAGGCAGGATTGCCAATCCCGACCGGATTTTTTTTGATCTGCATGCGGCGCGGCTCACGCCGGAAGTAACGCGGAGCAGCATAAAAGTGGACGGCAATCTGCTGACGGCGGTGCGCGTGGCGCAGAATCACTCTGGAGTGGTCCGCGTCGCGCTGGACGTAAATGGGGTCAGAGATTACACCGCCGTGCTCACCAGCGACCCGGCGCAACTGGTGATTGATCTCTACGGAAATTCCTTTGGCTCGGAACCAATACGGTCAGCCGGCGCCAGACGCGGCGAGAAAGCGGAGAATCCGGCACAAAACGGAGGCTCTGCGAACGGCGCGGCGCGAGAAGCGCAAACAGCGGCGGCAAAGAGCTCCAGCGAAGAAACCGTTCGCCCGGCCGACCAAACATCGGCCTCCAATCCGAGAAACGTTGTCGCCGGCACGCTGGAAGCCTCGAACTCCGGGGCCAATTCGTTGCCCAGCCCTCGCAAAACGCTGCCAAGCGCGAAGAAATCAAAGTCATTCAAGCCTTCAGCGGCGGACGCGAAGCCAGATTTGGTTCGCCCCGCGAGCGTCCCGCAGCCCACGCGCGATGGACAAGCCACCTTAACGCGCACGCTGGGCCTGAAAATCGGACGCATCGTGATTGACCCCGGGCACGGCGGGCACGACACGGGAACGATTGGGCCCACCGGCTTGATGGAAAAAGATTTGTGCCTGGACGTGGCGCTGCGGCTCGGAAAAATCATCGAGCAGCGTCTGCCAGGAGCGGACGTGATTTACACGCGCTCGGATGACACGTTCGTTCCGCTCGAAGAGCGCACCAATATCGCCAACCAGGCAAAAGCCGATTTGTTCATTTCCATTCACGCGAATTCGAGCCGCGATTCGGGCGCGCGCGGAATTGAAACCTATTACCTGAACATGAAGGGCTCGGCGGAAGCGATGGAAGTGGCGGCGCGCGAAAACGCTACCGCGCAGGAAGGCGTGCACGACCTCGAGAGCCTGGTCAAGAAAATCGCGCAAACCGAGAAAATCGACGAGTCCAAGGAATTCGCCCAGGATATCCAGGACTCGCTCGCGAAACGGGTTCAGAAGAGCGGGAAGAGCGTAAAGAACCGCGGCGTTCGCAAGGCGCCCTTTGTTGTGCTGATTGGCGCGGACATGCCTTCGATTCTTACGGAGATTTCCTTCCTGAGTAATCCCGCTGACGAAAAGCTTTTGAAACAGCCCGAACAGCGGCAAAGGGTGGCAGAAGGGCTGTTTCAGGGCATTTCGAGTTACTTGCAGAACATGAACAGCATGACCGTCAACCTTCCTGCCAAGAAAGGTCCGGGGCAGCCTGTTTCCAGTGTGGCCGCCTCGGTTGAACAATCCCGCAACCAAAGGTAGCCTGTTGGTGTCCAATAACGGGTAGGGATGAGACGCTCCACTGACCCTTTGTGCGGCACTTTGTTTGTCTTGGCGCTCGCGCTTGCTGGCGCACCGAATTGCTTTGCCCAAAGCACTGTCAAAAACACACTTCCTGATCGCTTTGGCAGCTGGGTGTCTACGACTTCCCCGGCCAAGGTGAAACCTGCGGAGCAAGACGCGGCGCTACTCAACGAAGCTGGATTGGAAGAATGGATCACGAGGGCGTACTCGAGCGGCTCGCAGTCTTTGCAGGTGAGCCTGGAGAGATTTCACGATCCCTCGGGCGCGTACGAGGCGTACACAGCGCTCCTGGATACCGACCTGGAGCCTTCCACGGTCGGGCAGTTGACAGCCATAGGACACGGCCGGCTCATCATGCTCATTGGAAACTTCCTGGTAAATGTGGAGCAGCCGCAGCTTGCATCCACGGCAGACCTGCGCGAACTCTCCGGTATCGTGAGGAAATTCGCGGATACAACGCCCCTGCCGCCGATTCGTACATTTTTGCCCCAGGGATTTGCGGACGGAACGCAACGGTACGCCCTTGGACCAACCGCTTTCCACGCAGCGCTCGGCAAGCTGGGCGAGACCGAGTTCGCGCCGCTTACGAAAGAAGTCGGCTTTGATTTTGGCGCCGAGGCGATATTTGCAAACTATCAAAGGGCAAAAGACAACGGAGTGCTTCTGCTGATTGACTACCCCACGCCGCAGTTGGCCGAACAGCACTTGCGTCACTTGGATGCAGTGCTCTCCCCCGCTGAAAAGCAAGGCGGAACGACGGTGGAACGGAAAGGTTCGCTGCTTTCGGTGGTATTGCGGCCGCCTTCGGCTGCATTCGCTGAAGAGTTGCGAAGCGGGGTCCACTACCAGACGGAAGTCACATGGAATGAGCCAACGCACACAATTACGGATCCACCGTGGGTGGTCATCCTGGGAAGAATCTTTATCTTTACACTCTTGTTCATGGGCCTCACGATAGCGGTAGGTGCCGCATTTGGAGGCGTGCGCGTGCTATTGAAAACCTACTTCCCTGGCAAGGTTTTTGACCGGCCGGGTCAAATGGATGTGCTGCAACTGGGCCTTTCCAGCAAGCGCATCGACTCCCGCGATTTCTATTGAGTGTCAAATCCGGAAGAATGACGGCGAGCCAGCTGTCGGTAGGGTACAATTGACGCAGCGGGTTCTGAGGCGCGGGTTGCCGCCGGCCCACAATGGAACTCGCGAAAAGTAACGCGTTTCCCTCGTTCGCGTCTAATCTAATGTTGGGTGTGCCTCGCTTTATGAGTGGAACCGCGCCTCACAGACTTGAGAGATACGCAGGGCGTGGTGTCGACTATGGCTGTTGGACCCCGCCCGCAATGTACCGTTGGCCTGTAGCGTATAAAAAAGCGAGGGGAGGGCGAGGATGAAGTTGCAGTTCCGATTTTTGTATGTCTTGCCGCTGTTTGTCTTGCAAATGGCAGCGTCGAGCTGTAACCGAGCGAATCCCCAGGCTGCTGGTCCCCAAATGCCACCTCCGCCCCTGGTGAGTGTGGCTAAGGCGCAAGCCCAAGATGTGCCCGTTTACCTGGACGAGATCGGCAAGAGCTACGCTTTCGAGTCCGTTACCGTAACCCCGCAAGTCGGCGGGCGCATTACGCAGAGGCAATTCCAGGATGGCTCGGATTTGACCAAGGGGCAGTTGCTCTTTGCGATTGATCCGCGTCCGTATCAGGCGCAGCTCGATTCGGCAAAGGGCGCTCTGGCGCAGGCAAAGGCGGCGATGGAACTCGCCAAGGTGGAGTTTGCGCGCAGCTCGGAGCTACTCGCATCCAAGGTCACCTCCAAACAGGACTACGACACGAAAAAAAGCACCGTCGACGTCGATCAGGCACAGGTGGAATCGGCGGAAGCGGCGCTCGAAACCGCCCAGCTCAATCTGGAATATTGCTATATCCACTCGCCGATCCAGGGCCGCGCCGGTGCGCGACTGGTCGACGTCGGAAACGTGGTGCAGGCGAACACAACCGGGTTGTTGCTAATCCAGCGCCTGGATCCGATTTATGCAGACTTCACGATAACCGAACGCGACCTCCCCAATCTGCAAAAAGAGATGACTCGCGGAACGCTGAAGACTTTCGTGAGGCTGCCCTCCGATACTGAAGACCGCGCCCGCGGCGGTAAGCTCACATTTCTCGACAACACCGTCCAGAACGGCACCGGCACGGTCAATTTGCGGGCCACCATCTCCAACCCCGATCATCATTTCTGGCCCGGGCAATTTGTCAACGTCAGGCTGGTGCTGGCAACGCAAAAGGGAGCGGTGCTGATCCCCAACCAAGCCACGCAAATCAGCCAGAAAGGCCCGTTCGTCTACGTGGTGAAACCCGACAACACCGCAGACCTGCGGCTTGTGACCTTGGGCCAGCGGCAAGGCGATAACATCGTGATTACCCAAGGTGTAGCCCCGGGAGAGAACGTCATCGTCGCCGGCCAGATGACCGTAGCTCCGAATGGCAAGGTGCGTGTGGATACCGGCGGCACTACGCCAGCGGCGGGCACACAGCCGGGTGCGCCCGCGAAGACAAAGTAGCGAGAACGAAGATCGATGAATCTCTCTGAACCATTTATTCGCCGACCGGTGATGACCGCGGTGCTCACGATCTCGGCCATCGTTTTTGGCGTACTCGCTTATTTTGCCTTACCGGTCAATGACCTGCCCGCCGTCGACTATCCCGTCATTCAGGTAAACGTCGGCTATCCCGGCGCAACGCCAGAGACCATGGCGAACAACGTGGCCACCCCGCTTGAGCGTCAGTTCATGCAAATTCCCGGCCTTCAGTTGGTGACCTCCAACAGCGGCCAGGGAAGCACCAGCTTCGTTCTTCAATTTGATCTCTCCAAAAACGTGGATGCCGCCGCAACCGACGTTCAAGCAGCCATATCGCGTGCCACGGCCCAGCTGCCCGTGGACCTCCCAAGCCCGCCCATCTTCACCAAAACCAACCCTAACGACCAACCCATCATGTACGTCGGCCTCACCAGCGACAGCGCTACCGAAGGGCAGCTATACGATTACGCCAACACCCAAGTCGGCGAGCACATCAGCATTCTTCCGGGAGTGAGCCAGGTGGCCATTTACGGCGCTCAATCCGCCCTGCGCATCAAAGCTGATCCTTCCGCCCTGGCTGCCCGCAATCTAACGATCGATGACCTAACTGCGGCCCTCAAGAATGGAACCAGCTACACCGGCGCGGGACAGTTTGACGGCGCGCACCACACTTTTCTGCTTAAACCCGAAGGCCAGCTCAGCGAAGCCAGTCAGTACGAGAACCTTATTGTCAAACAGGGAAACGGCGCTCCCACCTATCTCAAAGACGTCGCGGCCGTCGAAAATGGAGTACGAGATGAACGCATCAACATGCGCTTTTGGTACCGCGGCCACACTGTTCCTTCCGCCACGGTTGTCGTCGCGGTCTTCCGGCGCGCGGGGACAAACGCCGTCGAGGTTGCCAAATCCATCCGCGCCCTGCTTCCCACGGTGCAGGCTCAGCTTCCCAGCTCCGTCACAATTATCCCGATTTACGACCGTTCTCAGGGCATCGTAAACAGCGTTAAAGACGTCCAGGCGACCCTGTTCATCGCGTTCGTCTTGGTTGTGTTGGTGATCTTTGTCTTTCTGGGTCGCGCGCGCGACACTTTGATCCCCGTGGCCGCGCTGCCGCTTTCTCTGCTGCTCACCTTTGTGGTGATGAATATTCTTGGATACAGCTTGGACAACCTCTCGCTGATGGCCCTGACGCTCGCCGTCGGATTCCTGGTCGATGACGCCATCGTTTTTCTGGAAAACACCGTTCGCCTGATGGAGGGCGGCATGCGCGCCCTCGATGCCGCGCTTCAATCCGCTAAGGAAATCAGCTTTACGATTCTCGCCATGACAATTTCTCTGGCGGCCGTGTTCCTCCCGCTCGTGTTTATGGGCGGCCTGGTGGGCCGCATTTTCCGCGAGTTTTCCGTCACCATCATCGTTTCGATTTTCGCCAGCGGCATCGTTTCGCTGACACTGACTCCACTGATGTGCTCCGGCCTGCTCCAGGAACGCGGCGAGAACAAGAAAAAGAACTGGGTCGAACGAGTCATTGGCGGCATAGAAAGAAAGGTGCTCGGCTCCTATGGCCGATCGCTATGGTTTTTCCTGCGCTACCGCTGGATTTCGATGGCGATTTGGCTGGTTTGCCTCGGCGGGACGATCTACCTCTTTAACATTGTGCCCAAAGCTTTCCTCCCGATCGGTGACAGTTCCTTCGTTCTAGGGCTCTTCGTCGCCCAGGAAGGGACGTCCTATCTCGAGATGCGCACGCATCAAGTAGAAGTCGAAGACGTGTTGCACGCTAATCCCGCCGTAGACATGACTTTCACCCTGAGCGGGGCCAACGGGTTTTTCTCTTCCAATCAGGGCCTGGTGTTCGCGATCCTGAAAGATCCGGATAAGCGCCCGCCCATTACAGCTGTCGCGGGCCAGTTAATGGGCCAGCTGAACTCCAAAGTTCCCGGTCTAATGACCTTCCTGAAGCCGCAGCCTGTGCTGCAAATCAGCACTGGAGCCACAGCTCAACTTCAGGGCCAGTTTGCCTATTCGATTTCCGGAATCGACCCAAACGAGGTGTATGCGAGCGCGGGAACACTGATGCGCAAGATGTTCGAGTTCCCCGGATTCTTGTTTGTCAATTCCGACTTGTACAATCACACTCCGAATTTGCAGGTGAACCTCCTCCGCGATCAAGCCAAGATGTACGGGGTGTCCGAAACCAGAATCCTCGATCTGCTGCATCAAGCCTATTCGCAGAACTACGTCTATCTCATCAAGAAGCCCACCGACCAATATCAGGTAATCCTGGAAGTTGCGGATGACAAACGTTCCGAGCCTCAGGACCTTCATCTGCTCTACATCAAGAGCGATGACGGCACCCGCATGGTTCCGCTGAACGCTCTCGCAACCTGGAATTCGACCTTGGGCCCGCAATCCGTGAATCACATCAACCAATTCACCAGCGTCACGCTTTTCTTCCAGTTGAAGCCGGGTTATTCCATTGGGCAAGTGACCGATTTCGTAGACAAGTCAGCAAAGCAAATCCTGCCGCCAGGAATTCGCGGCGAGTTCCAGGGCGAGGCGCTTACGTTCCGGGACACGGTATCGAGCCTCACCATCCTGATGCTCCTCGCAGTCTTTGTCATGTACGTGATTTTGGCCATTTTGTACGAGAGCTACCTGCATCCGATTACCGTGCTTTCCTCTTTGCCGGTTGCGCTCGTCGGTGGCCTCCTGACCCTCTGGCTGTTTGGCTCCGAGGCTTCCTTATACGCCTTCATCGGCATGTTCATGCTCATGGGCATCGTGAAGAAAAACGGCATCATGATCGTGGACTTCGCGCAACAGCGTGTCGAGCATGGCGTGGCGGACGACCAGGCGATTCACGACGCCAGCATGGAGCGCTTTCGGCCCATCATGATGACCACCATGGCCGCGCTCATGGGCGCGCTGCCGATCGCGCTTGGCTACGGGGCGGATGGCGCTTCACGCCGGCCGCTGGGACTCGTGGTGGTCGGCGGGCTGATTGTGTCGCAGTTCATCACCCTTTTCATCACCCCGGCCATCTATCTTTATCTCGAAGAGTTTCAGGAGAAGGTCCTGGATCGCTTTGCCTTCTTCCGGGCGCGACATTCGCGGCCGACTGCCGGCGCACCCGTGCCGGGGCACGCAACAGCCGATTAAGGAGCACGCGCCGGTCTTCGTGCCGGGACGCGCAACTCCACCGAGCCTCCCAGCAAGTAACGCCCAGCTCGGTCGTCTAACGCTAGCCCCTCAAAGAAATTTGCGTGAAATCCTGCTCAATCTCCAGTACCATTCAGCCGGATAGGACTTAAAACATGACTGCTCACACCATTTCGCGCCGAACCTTTATCGCTTTATCCGCAACTCTGCCTTGGGCTTTGCGAACCGACGGCGCGTCCTCCATTCCCGTTGGCCTCGAGCTTTATTCTGTCCGCAAAGAACTTCAGCGTGACCCGCAGGCCACCGTGCGCGCCGTCGCCAAGATGGGCTATCAATGCGTGGAATTCTACGGCCCCTATTTCCAATGGTCCGAGGACGAAACCAAGCAGATGCGCAAGCTCCTCGACGACCTCGGCATCCGCTGTTTCTCCACGCATAACGACAGCTCTTACATGAACGCGGAAAACATCGCGCAAGCCCGCGACAAAAATCTTATTCTCGGCTGCAAATACGTCGTAGTGGCTTCCTCCCGCCCGCAGCCAACCGAGTTGGACGGCTGGAAAACTGTCGCTGACGCGCTGAATGCCGCCGCGGAAAAGCTGGAGCCGTCCGGCCTCAAAGTCGGCTACCACAATCACGAACCGGAGTTCACGCCAATTGGCGGCGGGCGGCCCATGGAAGTCATTGCGAAGAATACGAAGCCCGCGATCATGCTGCAGCTCGACGTTGGCACCTGCCTCAAAGCCGGCTCCGATCCCGTGGCTTGGATTCGAGCCAACCCGGGCCGCATTCGCTCGCTGCACCTCAAAGAATGGTCTTCGGATCCCGCAAAGGGCTATTCCGTTTTATTTGGTGAAGGCAACGCCGATTGGAAAGGGATTCTTGCGGCCGCGGAAAGCGTCGGCGGCGTCGAGTACTATCTCATCGAGCAGGAAGGCAGTCGCTTCTCTGAACTTGAGACAGCGGAGCGTTGCCTCCAATCCTTTCGCGCCGCGCATCCTTAGTAATCCCCAACTCTCGCGCCGCCTCTTTTTTGGCCCTCGTCCGGCGCCGGAGCGGGCGAAGAGCGCCAACTTTCTCCTGGAAAGGACACTTGGCCAGCCCATAGCCGTCCTCGCGGACCCTTTTGAATAACGTTTTTTCTCTTCTGTTCAAGCTCTAACCTCGACGCTCCATCCTCTGCTTATTAATGAGTTGACATTCGAATTTCGACTGCATATACTCCCGGCCAAATGAGTAGTTAACCGATTTAGTTGAGGGTGCCGGGCCATTTCGAGAATTTTCTGGGGCCGAGAATTCTTTTTGTGGGGTCGAGAATTCTTTTTGGGGTGAAGGAGCCATTCATGAGCCTTTCCAAATTTTTTGTTCGCACCGCCGTGTTCGCCGCCTGCGCCCTCTTTCTCGGCGCCTCGGCCCACGCGCAGTACCGCGCTTCGATTCAAGGCGTGGTGACCGATCCACAAGGCGGGATCGTTAGCGGGGCCACGGTAACGCTAACCAACCACGAAACGGACCAGACTCTGACGACTACCACAAACGAGAACGGCATTTACAACTTCGCCGGTCTTGGTCCCAGTCAATACACGCTCACTGTCGAAAAAACGGGCTTTAAGAAGAAAATTCTGGACAATGTCGGCATCATCGCGGAACAAGCGAATGCCCTAAACGTGCAGTTAGATATTGGCGACGTCGCGGTGAGTGTCACCGTCAACGGCGATTCTACTCCTCTGATCGACACGGAGACCTCGAATCTTTCGGGCACGGTAAAAACCCAGGAAATTCAGAAACTTCCGTCCTTCGGGCGCGATCCCTTCCAGCTCCTCCAGCTTGCGCCCGGCGCCTTCGGAGATGGCGCCCAGTCAGCCGGTGGCGGCACGAACAATCTGCCTGCCACAACGATTGGAGGAACCGGCGGAACAGACGGCATCTTCAAGACCGAGAATGGCGGTCAAATCGTCGCCAACGGCGCACGAACCGGTGAAAACAATTACACCATCGACGGCGTCGGAATGACTAGCGTGTCCTGGGGCGGCACCGCGGTGATCACGCCCGGTGAGGATTCCATTAAAGAAGTCAAAATTGTTACCAACAACTACGATGCCGAATATGGCCGTTATCTTGGGGCGCAGGTTCAAATCATTTCGCAGAACGGCACCAATCAGTACCACGGCAGCCTTTTCTTCAAAGCACATCGTCCCGGTCTCGACGCCTTTACCAAATACAACGGTTACAACAGCGATTTGCCGGGCTGCACGAAGCCGTGCGGCAACGTGAGAGACGACGGGCGGTTCAACGATTTTGGCGGCACGGTTGGCGGACCCATTCTCCGCAACAAGCTGTTTGCCTTCTTCTCCTACGAGACGCTTCGCAACAGCCAAGCTGGTGTTGGGGCAAGCGGGTGGTACGAGACTTCCGCGTTCCGGGCCCTGGCTCCCGCGGGAAGCAATGCGGCCAAGTACCTTTCCTTCGCGGGTGTTGCTCCTTCGTCGGGCACAGTTGTGGCCGCTGCCGCGCCAGGCGACCATCTGAGTTGCGCCGATGTGGGCCTGACAGAGGGCACCAATTGCCTAACCATAGCCGGACAGGGCTTGAATCTTGGCAGTCCTCTTACAGCCTCCCTTGGGACTCCCGATGCCGGATTCCAGAGCCAAGGTAACCCGGGCACCGGTGGCAACGGATCGGGCGGCGCTGCCAACCTGAATCCCACCGTAGCAGACGTTGCTTTTCTCCAGAACATCGCAAGCCCTAGCACCACAAGTGAAGGTCAATACAACGGCCGCCTGGATTTCAATGTCACGAGCAAAGACCTCGTGGCGTTCAGCGAATACTACGTGCCTGCGACCAGTACTTCCATCAACGGCAACGGCGTTCGCCCCATGAACTTGTTCAATCACTCCGTGATCAACGAAGCGGAGACGGCGCTTTGGGATCACACCTTTGCCCCCACGTTGCTCAACGAAGTCCGCTTGAACGCAGCGGGCTGGCGGTGGAAGGATTTAGCAGAGAATCCGAATGGCGCCTGGGGATTGCCTCCCATCGTACTGAACAACCTCGGCACGAGCGGCGCACTCGGGCCACAGGGATTTGGTCTCGGGGTGCCCGGGACATTTGATCAGTGGACCTACGGCTTTAAAGACGTTCTCAGCAAGGTCCACAGAAGCCATACCATGAAAATGGGCGGAGAAGTCACTCGTCTGCTTTTTGTGGACAACGCCCCATGGAACGCGCGCCCTCAATACAATTTCAATAATTTGTGGGACTTCCTGAACGATGCTCCTGTGTCGGAGAATGCAACCTTCAATCCGGTTACTGGAGTACCTACAGATTTCCGGAAGGACACGCGCTCCAACATTTATGGATTCTTCTTCCAGGACAATTACAAGCTGCGGCCCAACCTGACCGTAACTCTCGGCATGCGCTGGGAGTACTTTGGCCCCATTTCGGAAAAGAACGGTCACCTGGCCTCCGTCGAGCTTGGAAGCGGCGCCGCGGCGTTGAGCGGCGTGCACGTTAGGGTCGGCGGCAATCTTTATAACGCGCAGAAAGGCAACTTCGGCCCACAGCTTGGTTTCGCATGGAGCCCGCGTGAAGTCAGGGGCCACGATTTCAACAATAAGCTGGTCCTTCGCGGGGGTCTTGGGATCGCCTACAACGGGGAGGATGAAGCCACTTCCCTGAACGGAAGGAACAACCCGCCCTTCCTATCTTCGCTCGGTTCTCTCAGTGACCCGCAGAATATAAACTGCCTTAACGGTGGGACGGCCCAATGTCCGATCGTTTACGCAAACAGCTTCCCTTCGAATATTCACTCTTTCACCGGTTATGCGGCCAATCCGCAAACCGTTGAGACCTTTGACCCGGCTACCAACTTGCCCCTATCCGGATTTAACTTTGCTCCCATTACTCTGACCGGCTACCCGGCTACTTGGCCAACAACTTATACGTATCACTATAGCCTGAGTGGAGAGTACGACCTGGGACACCAGTGGGTTGCCTCCCTGGGCTATCAAGGGAGCGTTACGCACCACCTTACGCGCCAGTACAACATCTACGATGTACTTGGCGCACAAGGCCTTGCATTCAACCCAGAGGTTACCGGAATAGCCTACTTTGCCAACGATGGCTCCGCAAGATTCAACGCGCTGCTTCTGGAGCTGAGCCATCGGTTCAGCCAGTCCTTCTCCCTTGATACACAATACCGCCTCAGCAAGACCATGGACACGGGCTCCAATGAATACGCGGGGGGCGTGTACGAATTCAATTTGGCGGCGGGCAATTTTGCCCCGTCGGATTATGACACCAGACACGCCTTCAAACTCTTTGGTATCTGGTCTCCGACTATTTTCCGCGGCAGTCAGAGCTGGCTTGAGAACATCGCCGGCGGCTGGAGCATCAGCGGAATTCTTAACGCCCACAGTGGTTTTCCCTGGACTCCAACGTATAGCTTGAACGGCGATAACCTCGCGGGTGGCGTCGACCCTCTGTACAGCTTCGGACCGCCTTTTAGCGGCGCCGGCTCGACCGGCTCGGCCGGCCTCGGGTTCGTTTTGCCGACCGCTTACCTGGGAGGCTTCAACCCCAACTACCGGAACAGCGCTACAGTCAACGGAAGCACCTTCTTCAAGGAACCTACAGTTGTCCCCGGGCCGAACTTCGCTTGTTTGTTTCCGAATCCGCCTGCGGCGACGTGCCCGACCGGCCAAGTTCCCCTTGGTCCCGTGCCGCCGGTGCCCGGAATCGGCCGTAACTCGTTCACGGGCCCTGGCTATTTCGATATCGATGCCACGCTGAGCAAGTCCTTTGGCTTGCCAAAAATGCGGGTCATCGGCGAGAACGCGAAAGTGGAGTTTCGCATGAACTTCTACAACCTGTTCAACAAGTTGAATTTGACGAACCCCCAGTCGGACATCCTGAACCCCCATCTCGGCGAGGCGCAAGGTGCACTTGGCGCTCGCACCATCGAAATGCAGGCACGTTTCAGCTTCTAAGCTCGCGAAGGCTCCGGGCAGTCGCGAGGACCTGTTTTTCTTCACCCGGGAAGCCGTCAGCCTTCGGTTCAAGGACCGGAGGTTGACGGCCCCTTTATTTTTCACCATAATTTCTGAGGAGTTCTCCATTTTTCCTCCGAGCTATATTGGCCTTTGGAAAGCCGTCTCTTGGCTCGTTCTTCTAGCCCTTACGACGACCGCGAACCCAGGTTCGCCTGGACCCCAACCGCAGACAGCACGGCCCGCCTCGGCGGATTTCAAAACGCTGGCGACGAAAGCAGAGCAAGCAAACGAACAGGATCGCCTGGACGAGGCAGCTGTTCTTTACCGCAAAGCGTTGGGGCTCAAACCTTCATGGCCGGAGGGCTGGTGGGCGCTTGGAACGATCCATTACGACCGAAATGAGTATAAGCAGGCAGCGATGGCATTCCGGCGCGCCAGCACTTTGCAACCCCATAAAGGTAGTCCGCTAATCATGCTTGGGCTTTGTGAATTTGAACTCGGCAATGACAATGCGGCGCTGAGGCATATCGAAGAAGGCAAGGAGCTGGGATCCAATCCCGATCCGCAGTTTCAAGAGGTGATGCTCTATCACGAAGGCGTTTTGCTTTCGCGAAAAGGTAAGTTCAATCGCGCTGGCGAAATCTTCTCTCAGTTGAGCCAGCAAGGCGTCCAGAACGACGAATTGACGCTTTCTCTCGGCATGGCCGCGCTGCGAATGCTCCCGAAGGACCTGCCTTCGGAGGGGACTCCGGGCCTCGAAGTCGTCCGGCGCATCGGCCAGGCCGAAGCTCAGGTCGCCGCCAAGAAATTCGATGAAGCGAAGCAGGCATACGCAGAGCTCATCAGCGAGTATCCAGACTTCCCAAACATTCACTACGCTTACGGACGCGCTCTGCTGGAGTTGTCGGACGTGGATGCAGCGGTCGCGGCTTTCCAGCAGGAAATAAGGAATTCTCCTCGAAATATTCCCGCGCGCCTGCAAATCGCTGCGGCTCGCTACCGACTGGACTCTGCTGATGGCATCCAATACGCGAAAGAAGCCGTCGAACTTGCGCCGCAGGAGCCGTTTGGCCACTACCTGCTTGGTTTGTTGTACGTGGATACTGGAGATTTCTCTAGAGCCATTTCCGAACTCGAAATTGCCAAGCGCTCGTATCGCAAAGTTCCCGACCTCTACTTCGCCCTCGGGACCGCCTATGCCCGCGCTGGCCGCAAGCAAGAGGCTGCGCAAGCTCGCGCCATATTCAAGCGGCTCAGCGACCGAACCACCACGGAGCCTCTCGACAATACGTACGGAGGCCGTTCTTCCACGCTTGACCCGGAGAGGCTGGGCCATGGAACGGGCCCGCACCCTCAGCCATGAGAGCATGCGTTTCTATTGCTCGTACAAGACGTAAGAACGGCTGCAATGGTCTAGCTCGATGATTGGGCATACCCGGCGCCAATTCCTATATGCCTTGAACGCAGCCTGCGCAGGTTTCCACTATGCAAATCCTTTCGTTCGACTGTTGAACTCGCCCCGGCACGCCCCTGGGGATCTACTTTCCTCTGGAACGGACGCGCAGACACTCTTCGAAAAAGTTCTCGATGGAAAGAGCGGTATTTCTTGGCGCCACGTGAACGGCCGCTCTCCCGACTACTATCTTCCAGAGACCACGGGCGCCGGCTGCGCTTTCCTCGATTACGACAACGACGGCTGGATGGACATCTACCTGGTGAACGGCGGTAAGTGTGACTTCTACGATCCAAAGCCTCCTCTGCGCAATGCCCTCTACAAGAATAATCGCGATGGAACTTTCACTGACGTAACGGAAAAAGCGAGTGTGCCGGGTGGTGGGTACGGGATGGGCGTGGCCGTCGGTGATTACAACGGCGATGGCTTTCCCGATCTCTACGTGACGCAATACGGGCGCAGCATTCTCTACCACAATAATGGCGACGGCACTTTTACTGAAGTAACGGAGAAAGCGCGCCTCGCTGCTCCCGGCTGGGCTTCCAGCGCCGTCTGGTTTGATTACGACAATGACGGCAAGCTCGACCTGTTCGTCTGCCGCTTTGTCGATTTTGATAAATCCAAGAACAAGTTTTGCGGTAATGAGAAAACCGGCGAACGTTTCTATTGTATTCCGCGTGTCTACGAGCCAGCGCGGAGCTGGCTTTTCCACAATAATGGTGACGGAACGTTCAAGGACGTTTCCGAGGAATCCGGAATCGGCAAATCTCTGGGCAAAGCCTGGGGAGTCGTCGCCACGGACGTCAACAACGACGGATGGATGGACCTGTTCGTGGCCAACGACACTGTCGCGAACTTCCTTTTCCTCAATAATCATGGAAAGTTTCAGGATATCGGATTGGAAGCTGGCGTGGCCTATAGCCAGGATGGCCGCGCCCGTTCCGGCATGGGCGTCGATTCCGCTGACTTTGACCAGGATGGCTGGCAAGACTTGTTCGTCACCAACGTCGATCAGGAAATGTATTCGATTTATCGCAACCACAGGGATAAGACATTTGACGATTTGGCGGGCCCCATGGGGATTGGTCGCTTGACACGGCTCATGAGCGGCTGGGGCGTTAAGTTTTTTGATTATGACAACGACGGAAACGTGGACCTTCTCATCGCCAATGGGCACCCCGACGACAAGGTGGAAGCACACATCAGTCACGTCGCCTATCGGGAGCCGATGTTGCTCTTCCACAACAATGGAAAGACGTTTGAAAATGTGACCGCTTCCGCTGGGTCCGTATTTTCAGAAAGCTTCGCGGCGCGGGGCATGGCCATAGGGGACTTCAACAATGACGGCGCCGTGGATGTGCTCGTGGCGGTAAATGATGGCGCCCCGGTCTTGTTAAAGAATGTAGCTGCTCAGGGCAACCATTGGCTTGGACTGCGCCTAATCGGCAAGAAGGCGAATCCCGACGCCATTGGCGCTCGCATTACATGGCAGGCTGGCGACTTGAAGCGAACGAGGCTAAAAGTCGGTGGCGGCAGCTATCTCTCCTCCCATGATCCTCGTGAGGTCCTGGGCATCGGCCCAAGAACCAAAATAGACCGGGTGGAGATACATTGGCCAATGCCGAGCGGCCGCGTCGAAACTTTCACCGACCTCCCCATCGACCGGTACATTACCATCGTCGAGGGCTCCGGCATCCGCTAGCGCGCCTCTCTCGAAAAAACCTAAAATGCCCTTGACGGCGCGCCTTCTCCAGGATATACTGATTGGGCAATATATGAAAGAATATGAGATAGCAGCAGGGAGCAACACGGAATTCGGATGCGACTGTAACTCCTTTAGAATGCGCAGTTCCACGATTTCGATTGCTAAGTCCTTTAGAATGCGCACTTACAAAATCGGGCTCCCGTAAGTCCTTTAGAATGCGCAGTTACAAAAAAACCGGGGGGAGGGGGCCGGTTATGGTTAACCAGTGGCCTCAAGATGTACGGAGCTTGTATCGACGGTGAACAGGTATCGGAGGGGGTTATAGGCAGGGCGGGAGCCAACCTATTCGGGATTGCGTCTCGCCATCATTCGCTCGTCACTCGCAACTATCCTCACTGGAAGCCGGCGAGTTGGAGGGCGGTTTGCGCTTCGGGATTCTTCATGAACGCGTTCCAAATGAGCTGCGTGCGCTGGTTTTCCGCCATCAGCATCGAGATGCCCAGGTCGATGCCGAGCACGTCCGTGTCGTACCAGCCGCTGAGGGGATTGAACGCATCCACGTAGCCGTAACGCTGCCAGGCCGCCGGGTAGTGCCCGCGAATCCACCGCAGAACGTGGATCGTGTCCGAAAAATCGAATGGCAATGAGCCCGCCGTTGCGCAAGGCACGATGCTTCCGTCCACCGGACCGATCGCGCCCCCTTGCGCGTTCGGGCCGCCCCACGCCACGTAGCCGCTCTTTGAGTCCGACGAGGTGATGCCCCAGAGGTCGGCGCTGTAATCGGAAAATTGATTCGCAAGCGAAATGCAGAATAGCCGGTGCGCCTGCGTCGCCGTGATCGAGTTCTGAAAATAATTCGCGAACGCGTCCTTCTTGTTGCGAAAGTCGAACCACGCGTGCGAATACTGATGCACGAAGAGCGGATCGGATCCGGAAATATACGAGAGCCCCTGATAGGTAATCGTCGGCCGAGCCCACGCCGCCCAGCTTGACCCAGGGATCGCGAACGCCGGGTTGGGGGCGGCCATCGCGAGCAGATACAGCATCATCAATTCGCTATAGTGGTCCCAGCGGGTGGAGAGAAAGCCGCTCTCTGGAGTCCAACCCATGCACAAGGTTGGTTGAGTCCCTCCGTTGTTGTCGCCGAGCGAGACACAATCGTGGCGTGGGGCTGGTAGCCACGCTGATCGCCGACGCACATCGCCGCAAGCCCGTAGCCGGTGGCGGCGATGCTGGAAACGGTGTGCGCATCATTGATACCAGTCGCGAGCGCGCGGTCCTTCACCTGGCCCGTATTTGGATCCGCTTGCTCCCAGAAAAAAAGGAACGCCGCTTTCTCAATTTCTTCCAGGAGCTGGTCGTCTGTGCCGGCGTAACCGTCGCCAGGGGGAGGCGGTGGCGGCGAATAATTTCCGCCGCAGCCTTGAACTGAAAATGCAAGACCGCCAAGCAAGGAAGCGGCGGCGGCATGCGAAACGATTGAGAGAAATTCTCGCCGTGTGCGCTGCTGCTCCTCCTGCTTCACGCCAGAGACAAACCCATTAGGGAAGCCGCCAGGCGAATCTTCTTGTTTGTGCTGGGAAGCCATTTTCGTTTGGGATTTGGAGGAACCTTGTCCGCAACGCTTCTCTCTATCAAAGCCGTAGCACTAAGTTGCGGACCGTGAAGGGGCTTGCGGATTCTCCGGATGGAAGCCGGCGCGGGCCATTCCGCGTTGCACGTCTTCGTCCTTCATGAATTGTTCCCACACAAAACCGGTGCGATGATTTTCCGCCATCAGCATGGTGATTCCGAGATCGAGGCCGAGTACGTCGGGGTCGTACCAATTTGTGAGCGGATTGAATGCATCGCGGAAGCTGTACCTCGTCCACACCTTCTCGCGATATGGTCCGCGGATATGGCGCAACACGCGGATGCAATCCTCGAAGAGAAATGGAAGCGAGCCACCTGTCGCGCATGGAACGATGCTGCCATCCACGGGACCAAGCGGACCGCCTTCGACCGAGGGGCCGCCCCACGCGGTGTAGCCATTGACGTAATCGGATGCGCTGATGCCCCAGAGATCTTCACTGTAATCGGGAAACCGATCGCGAAGGGAAAGGCAGAAAAGCTTGTGGGCTTTGGTTGCTTTCACGGAATTTTCAAAATAATTTGCGTAAGCGTCGCGTTTGTTGCGGAAGTCAAACCAAGCGTGCGAATACTGGTGGGTGAAAATGGGATCGTTTCCTGAAATGTATTCAATTCCCTGATATTTGATTTTCGGGCGTGTCCAGGCATCCCACGAACTGGCATCCACAGGGTGCGTGGGCGAACCGATGGCCAGCAGATAGATCATCATCAATTCGCAAAAATGCTCCCAGCGCGCATTTAGAAAACCTGATTCGGGATGCCAGCCCATGGAAAGGGTCTTGCCTCCATTGAGCATCCAGGGCCAGTCGACGCGCTGATAAATTTTTGTGGCCAGATCCTTGATTTCCTGATCGGAGAAATATTGCCGAGCGGTGAGAACGCCACACAGGAGAATCGAAGAATCAATGGAGGAGAGTTCGCACTTTTCCCAGCGAGCACCGGTTTCCATATGAATGAAATGAAAAAAGAAGCCGTGCTCGTTGTGCAATCCGTTAGCGAGGAAGCGCAGAGTATTTCGAACGCGCTCGACGATTTCGGCAGACTTCCGGTAGCTGCGGTGGTCGCCGATGCAAAGGCTGGTCAAGCCGAATCCCGTGGCGGCGATGCTCGACATCATGTGCGAGTCATTGCCGTTGGCGAGAGCGCGATCTTTCACCTGGCCGGTTTTGGAGCTGGCTTCGTTCCAAAAAAAATCAAAACTGGCGCGCTGGATCTCTTCGAGCAGTTGCTCGTCTGTGCCTTCGTAAGGTGCGCCATTGGGCTCCACAAAAGACGGCCCAGCGTGCTTTTGGCAACTGGCCAGAGTCGCCAACGGAGAGGCCAAAAGGCCCAGTCCGCAAAGGCGCATCGCTTCCCTTCTATTCAGAAGAGCTTTGATCGTCATGTAACATCCAGCTTACTTCGTGATTTCCAGCGTGGCTTGAACGCCTTGGCTTGAGTCAGGCGCGATCCACACCGTGACTTTTGCAGGTTCGGCGGCGAACTTTTGCTGATCATTCCAGATCGCGAATGCGCTCGGGCCCAGCAGAAACGTCACTTTTTTCGTTTCGCCGGGAGCCAGGGCAATTCGTTGAAACTTGCTCAGGGCGCGAACTGGTTGAGCGACGCTGGTTCCCTGGAAGCGGAGATAGCATTGCACCGTTTCCACGCCGGGGCGCGTCCCGGTGTTCGTGATGTCGGCGCTGGCGCTGAGAGCTGCGCTTTGCCTGGGCTCGTGGGCCTGCAGGTCCTCATTCAAGCTGGCCGCGCTGATTCTTGTCTTGTCGATGTGAAGATTGCCATAGGTGAAAGTGGTGTACGACAGCCCGAAACCAAACGGAAACTGCGGGCTATCCTGTTCATCGATATAACGCGAAACATATTTTTCAACAATGTTGCGGGGCGGCCGCGTCAGGTCAATCTTTCCCACCGGGCGCCCGGTATTCAATGCGTTGTAATAGAGCGGTTCCTGGCCAACGCTGCGAGGCCAGCTCACGGTAAGCCTGCCGCTGGGATTTGCGTCGCCAAAGAGAGTGCGCACGAGGGCGGGCCCCGCCTGAATGCCGGGAAACCACGCAGCCATGACTGCGGGCACATGCTGGAACGCCCAGGGCAAAGTGAGGGGGCGGCCACTAAAGATGAGGAGAACGACGGGCTTTCCAGTGCCGACAATCTTCTCGAGAAGTTCTTCCTGGCGGCCTGGCAAACCGAGAAATGCACGGGAAGCGGCTTCGCCGCTCATTTCCGGGGCATTCTCGCCTAGAGCCAAAATCACAGTGTCGGATTGCTCGGCGGCTTTGACGGCTTCCGCCAATTGATCGTCCGTGCCGGCGAGGAATTCGGCACCTTTAGCATAGTGAACATTTTGAGCGCCAATTCTTTCATTGAGTGCCGTTCGCAGCGTGATTGCGTCTTGTGGTCGTCCCAGTCCTCCCCAGGAACCAAGCATGTTCCCTTTGTCACTGGCGAGAGGGCCAATCAGCGCGATCGTTTTGACGCTGGCCGACAGCGGAAGAAGCGGGGCGGTACTTACCGTTGCATTCTTCAGAAGGACAAACGATTCTTCCGCGGCGGTGCGAGCCAGCATCACACTCTCTTTTTGGAGCATGGCGCCGGCTTCTTTGGATTCGTCTGTATAGGGATGCTCAAACAAACCGAGAGCGAACTTGACGCGCAGGATGCGGCGAACGGCTTCGTCTACCGCAGCCTCGGGCACTTCGCCGGAGCGCACCAACTGAGCCATGTGGTCGTGGTACAGGCTGCTGACCATATCCATGTCCACGCCTGCCAGGAAAGCTTTTCGAGCGGCTGTGGCTCCATCGTTAGCGATCCCGTGAGGAATCAGTTCTCCAAGCGAGGTGTAGTCGCTGTCCACAATTCCCTGAAATCCCCATTCCTTCCGCAGGATTTGCGTCAAGGTGAAGGGATTCGCAGAGGAAGGCACGCCATTCAACGAATTGAAGGCGCTCATGATGGTAGCGGCGCCTTCTTCGACGGCGGCGTGGAATGGAGGCAAGTAGTATTGACGCAAAGCGTGCTCGGAAATCTCAGTGGAATTATAGTCGCGGCCACCTTCTGCAGCGCCATAACCGACGAAGTGTTTCACACAAGCCGCGATGCTGTCGGGTGCATCCAACCGCGTTCCTTGATAGCCGCGCACGTAGGCGCGGGCGATCAGCGAGCCAAGGTACGGATCCTCGCCCGCACCTTCCGTCATGCGGCCCCAGCGCGCGTCCCTTGCAATGTCCACCATCGGAGAGAAGGTCCAGCGGATGCCGCTGGCGGAGGCTTCCTGCGCGGCAACGCGAGCGGTCTGTTGGATTAAGTCGGGATTCCAACTCGCAGACAGACCTAATGGAACCGGGAATTCGGTTCTAAAACCGTGAATCACGTCCAGGCCAAAGAGCAAGGGGATGTGCAGCCGGGACTGCTCGACGGCAACGTGCTGAAAGGCATTCACTTGACGGGCGGTGGTGACATTGAAGAGCGCCCCGACCTCGCCCTTGCGAATCATGTCGTCGTAGTCGGTGCGGCCGGTACCCGGACCGGTAGGCTGGCCGGCAGTATATTGAACAAGTTGACCGACTTTTTCCTCAAGGGTCATTTTGTGGAGAAGCTCATCGATCTTCTTCTCGACGTTGGGCTCCGAGAGAGCCACGGCGGGCGAACTGGAATGGGGGACTCTCTCCGATGAAGGGGCAGGGGAAGGCGAGAGAGGGCAAAGCAGGATAACGAACGCTGCTATTGCCGAGCGGTGCGGCAGAGATATCACGTTTTAAACGCTCCTCGTATTGAGAAGGGACTCGGAACCTCGTCAAGCGCTTAAGCCAGTCAACGCGCGCCTGCGCCAGGGCCGTTATCCTACATTGGAGACATTCAAAAATCGACGATTCACATCCCTTGTTGCGGAGCGGAAGGCCCGAATTGCGCACCAAGGCATCCGGTTCGCGCCAAGGCAATAGCATACTAAACCGATTTAGTAGCTGTTACAAGTGAGGAAGCGCGGACGAGCAATCTGGCACAAGTTTGCGATATAGCTTGTGGATACCCGACCAATGTGGGAGACTACAGCGCACGATATCGTTATGCCCCGCCCCAAATCAGGGACAACATTGGGCGCTCGAAAAGCCTCGGGTCAGGGTGTGAGCCTCAAGTCTCTTGCAGAGCATGTAGGACTTTCCCAAGCGGCAGTATCGTTGGTCATCAACCGTTCCCCCGGCGCGAAATCCATTCCACATCGCACGCAGGAGCTAATCCGCCAGGCAGCGCGGGAGCTGAATTACCGGCCTAATCACATCGCGCGATCGCTTCGGCAACAAAGAAGCTACACCATCGGAGTGGTGGTGCCGGAAATCAGCGAAGGATATGCAGCGCTGGTCATGTCCGGGATTGAAGACCATCTGCTGCAAGAAGGCTATTTTTATTTTGTGGTGAGCCACCGGCATCGTGACGAACTCATCGAAGAGTATCCGCTGATGTTGCAGCAGCGAGCGGTGGAAGGGTTGATTGCCGTGGACACGGCGATCAGGAGTGCAGCGCAAGTGCCGCTGGTCGCGGTGTCAGGCCACCGGGAGCTGCCTGGAGTCACCAACATTGTGCTGGATCACGCGCGCGCGGCGACCTTGGCGATGGAGCATTTGACGAAACTCGGGCACCGCAAGATCGCGTTTATCAAGGGGCAGGCATTCAGCTCGGATACTGCCATACGCTGGGAATCCGTGCGCAATGCGGCGCAGGCGCTGGGAGTGGCGATTAATGAGCGCCTGGTGGGTCAACTCGAAGGGGAATCTTCGTCGCCGGAGCTCGGATTTGTGGTGACAAAGAAGTTGCTTGCTTCAGCTGAGCCTTTCACGGCCCTTTTTGCGTTCAACGACATTTCCGCTATCGGCGCGATTCAAGCATTGCGCGAAGGCGGCCGGAACATTCCGCAGGATGTTTCGGTGGTAGGGTTTGATGACATTCAGAGCGCCGCGTTTCAAAATCCGGCACTGACGACCGTGAGGCAGCCCTTGCGCGAGATGGGAATGCTGGCGGCGGAAACGCTGTTGCGGCGGATCGCTGCCCCGCCCGAGGCGGTGTATCCGAAAGAAATTGTGGTCCAACCCGAGTTGGTTTGCCGCGCGAGCACAGCAGCAGCGCTGAAGCAGTCTTAGCCATTTGTGACGCTGCTTAACAGGTCTTTTCTGAAAACCCCATTCTTCTTGTTTCCCAATGCCACCAGTGGGTACTAGATGGGCAGCCGAAGCCTGGCTTCACATCCACGGGCGTCAGAGCGGTTTCTCAAAGTCAGTTCGCCGCCATGGGCTTCCGCGATTTGCCGGCTCAGAACGAGACCAATGCCGGAACCGCCAGGCTTAGTGGTGAAAAAGGGCACAAAAAGATTCGCGGTATTGGGAAGCCCAGGACCGTCGTCGACAACCCACAGCTCCACTTGCCCGCGCTTGCGCGTCCAGCCAACCTGCACGCCTCCCTTGGTTTCCAGGGCCGCATCCGCCGCGTTGCGAATCAGATTGATTAATAGTTGTTCCAATTGATCCGGATCGGCGGAGATGACCACGTCAGGCCCTTTCCCCATGCTTACCTTCACCCGCGTTTCGAGCTTTACGGCCCTGCCGACACACTCTGAAACTTTCACGGGAAGCAGTTTGGGTTGTGGCAATCGCGCGAGCTGAGCGTAAGCCGTCATGAAGCGTCCGAGCGCTTCTGTGCGAGAACGAATGATGCCCAATCCCTGTTTCAGGTCATCCAGTATTGTGGCCAGCGAATCACCGCGAACCGCAGGAGACTTCGCGGCAGCGACGAGGTTGCTCTCGAGACTCTGCGCCACGGATTGAATGGGAGCGAGCGAATTGTTCAATTCGTGGCCCAGAACGCGGATGATCTTTTGCCACGCTTTGCGTTCTTCATCGCGCAGGGTCCGGCTCAGGTCGCTCAGGACGATCAGGTGATGCGGCAGGCCTCCCTGCCGGAACGAGCCGCGGCGCAATCCCCAGCGCCCCGAGCCACCGGGGAAAGCCAGTTCCATCATGCGGCTGGGCTCACCCTCCAGGCACGCGCCGAGTCCGAGTTCTTCCGCAGTGAATCCGAGGAGACGTTCCACAGGGTGGCCCATGAGGTGCGCGCCTGCACGATTGACGAGCCGCAGCTTTTTGTCCTGATCGAAAGTAAAAATCGCGAGATCGATTTCTTCCAAGACAGTTCGCAGGAGGGCGGAAGCTTCCAGCGCATCCAGGCGCTGTAGCCGCAACGTTTCGCTGAGCGCGTTCACTTCCACCATAACTTCGCCCATGGCATCGTCGGCGCGGGCTCCGCGTCCGCGCATGGAAAAGTCTTCCTCACGCAATGCGGCCAAGAGATTCGAAAGAGTTTGCAGGGAGAAGATCACGCGCTGTTGCAAAGAGAGCGCGAGGCCGAGCCAAAAGATTGCGATGAAGAACGTCAGGGTCCAAGCGCCGCCAGAAGAGAAGTTTCCGGTCCACACCAAAATCAATGCGACGAGCGAACCCGGAAGGCCAACGGCCAGCGCCAGGAGCTGGATGCGGCGCTCATAGGTCATTGGCCTCATTCTAATTGATGTTTTTGCAGGCGGCGGTACATGGCGCTGCGGCTCAATCCAAGCGCTTTGGCCGCTTGGCTGACGTTTCCTTCATGACGGGAAAGTGTGCGTTGGATGAGGTACTTCTCCACTTCGTCGAGGCTCATCTCCTCGAGCTTGGCGGCGCCGCCGCCGGCGGATTGTGCGCGCAAGCCGAGGTCCGCCGCGCGTACGGACGGACCGGGGGAAAGGAGCACGCCTCTTTCCACCGCATGGTCCAGTTCGCGCACATTTCCGGGCCAAAGGTGCTCATGGAGGGCTTTGAGTGCCGCGGAATCAAAACCGGTGATGTTTTTGCGGTAGCGTTGCGCGTAGCCGTGAAGGAAATGATGCGCAAGCAGATCGATATCTTCACGGCGGTCGCGCAGGGGAGGCAAATGAATCTCGATGGTATTCAGGCGGAAGAGAAGGTCCTGGCGAAACCGACCGGCTGCGGCTTCTGCGTTGACGTCTGAGTTGGTTGCCGCGAGAACTCTCACGTTCACGCGGCGCGTAGTTGAAGAACCGACGCGCTCGAGGTCTCCGGTTTCCAGAACACGCAAGAGTTTCGCCTGCAAGTTCAAAGGAACGTTGGCAATCTCGTCCAGGAATAGCGTGCTGCCATCGGCTAGCTCGAAGCGCCCAACACGATCGGAACGCGCATCGGTGAACGCGCCTTTCACGTGTCCAAACAGTTCGCTTTCAAAGACCCCCTCGGAAAGCCCGCCCGCGTTCACGGTCACCATGGGTTTTGTCGCGCGCGAGGACAAAGCATGCAGCGTCCGCGCGACCACTTCTTTGCCCGTGCCATGTTCTCCGGTGATCAAAACGTTGGCGTCGGAGGGACCAATCTGCCCGATGAGTTCAAGCACGGGAGCCATCGCTGGAGAATTAGCCAAAAAAGTTGGCCGCGATTCCGCGCGCAAGATGCGGTTCTCTGCTTCCAGGCGCGACGCCTGTCGCAATGCCTGGCGCAACTCAATTTGCGTTCGAATGATGGCGAGCAGGCGCTGATTTTCCCAGGGCTTGGGGATGAAGTCCCGCGCTCCCCGGCGCATGGCTTCGACCGCCAATTCGATGCTGCTCCAGGCCGTCATGACCACCACCGGCACGGTGCTGTCGATGACCTGGATGCGCGTGAGCAAGTCCAGCCCTTCCTGGCCGGACGTCGTGTCGCGCGCGTAATTGAGGTCCATAAGGACGGCGTCGAATTCGCGGGCTTCGATGGCGTTTATGGCCTCGGCGGGAGAGGCTACGCCTTGTGTCTCGTAGCCCTCGCCCTTGAGGAGCAATCGAAGTGAATCGCGGATGTCAGCCTGGTCGTCTGCCAAAAGTACTCGATAAGATGGCGCGCTGGAAGTCTTCATTCGATTGTATCTATAGAGTTTATCGTAATGCCCCACTTCGGGCACGGGGAGCGCGGCCCGAAAACCGTCAGAATCCTTCGTTACTCGTAGCGCAGAGCAACAAGCGGATCCACGCGCGTCGCCCGCCACGCCGGGACCCCGGACGCCAAAAGCGCAACGAAGGTCAGTGCCAGCGCTGTGCCGGCAAATGTCAGCGGGTCGGTCGCGCTGACTCCGTAGAGCAGGCTCGAAAGAACGCGCGTTAGCGCAAAGGCCGCAATGAGGCCGCCGGCCACGCCCAGGAGCGCGAGCCGCAAACTCTCGCCCAGCACCATTCGCAGGATGTCTCTGCGCGACGCACCGATGGCCATGCGCACTCCAATCTCCTGTGTGCGTTGCGTCACGTTGTAGCGGATCAAGCCAAATAAACCTACAGCCGCGAGCAGCAGCGCCATCGCGGCGAACACGCTGAGCAGCGTTACCGCGGAGCGGCGCGGCCCCATGGAAAGAGTGATGCGCTGATCCATCGTCCGCAGGTCGGAAACAGGCTGGCTAGGATCCACATCGTGCACCGCGGCGCGAATCGCACCCGCTAGAGCCGCCGGATCACCGTTGGTGCGCGCAATCAAAAAGACTGCGGGAGAATTTTCCTGATATAGAGGGAAGTAATAAACGCCCTTCCCGGAACCTTCGGTGCCGATATTCGATGTTTCCTCGCCAACCACCTGATAGTGGCGCACATGCGCGACAATGCCGACAATGCTCTTCCAGGGTTGACTGTTTCCATTGCGAATGCGCTGCCCCAGAGCATCCTGGTTGGGCCAATACTCTTGGGCAAGATTTTCGTCGATGATGGCCGCCGGCTGGCCACCCAAGCGGTCTTGATCCGTGAAGAAGCGGCCGCGAATCAGGCGAATGCCCATCGTTTCGAAATAGCGCGGGCTTACGCCGCGAACATCACCGTGGGGCCCTGGATCGCCCGGCGGCGCGACGCGACCCTCAATGTTGAATGACGCGGAGCCTCCAAAACCGCTGAACGGAAGCGGCACGCCCGCAGCTGCGGAGACAACGCCGGCGGAATTGGAAAGCCGCTCCACAGTGCTGCTAAGAAACGCAATCTGCTTCTCCGGCGTATTATACTGGCGGTCCGGCAAAGCCAGGGCCGCGCTCATCAGGCCTTGCGGACGAAAGCCAACGTCAACTTCTTTGAGCTTGGCCAGACTCTTCAGAAAAACACCGGCCCCTGCCAGCAACACCAGCGCCAGGGAAAGTTCCGCCACCACCAGCGCGCTGCGGAAGCGATGCCGTCCGGAGCTTCCTTCTCCCGTGCCGCGGCCCTGTTTCAGGTTTTGGTGGGGATCGATAAATGCAATCTGCAACGCGGGCGCTGCGCCGAAAATGATCGCGGAGGCGCCGGCAATCAGAGCGGTGAAGAGCAGCACGTACAAATCCAGGTGAATGTCCAGTCCGGTGGAAAGATTTTCAGGAGCGAGCCACAGCAACGCGCGAACCCCCTGCGAAGCGAGCACCAGGCCCAATGCCATTCCCACGAAGGCCAGCGCCAGGCTTTCCGTGAGCATCTGTCGGGCCAGCCGCCATGGCGAGCCGCCGAGCGCGGTGCGCACAGCGAACTCCTTTGCTCGGCCGGAGGCGCGGGCCAGCAAAAGCCCCGCGACATTCGAGCACGCAATCAGAAGAACCAAGCTTACCGCGCCCAAAAGGATTAGCAGCGGCGTACGCACGTCCCCATAAACAAACTCCGTGAAGGGAACGGCGAACAAGCCCCAACCCGAGGCTTTCGGATACCCTTGTGTGCGCGGATCATCGCTGATGCGTTGTGAAGTCAAAGAGAGAAAGGCGGAGGCGTTCGAGAGCCTTGCATCGGGTTGCAGCCTGGCGATAGCGAGGTAATTTTCATTAAAAATGTTGTCGATAACGAAGGCGTCCTGTGCAAGACCCAGCGGCGCCCAAAGATCGGTTTGGCTTGGCCACTGAAATTCCGGCCCCATTACGCCAATGATTTCGTATGGCTGCTGGTTGAGTTGGACAGAGCGGCCAACGATGTCCGAGTCGCCGCCAAAAATCGATTTCCACGTGTTGTACGCCAGAATGACTTCCCTGTTGGCGTTGGGTTGATCCTCCTCCGGCACAAAGAGTCGCCCGAGGAGAGGCTTGGCCTCGAACACGTCGAACCACTGAGAAGATACCATCGCCCCGCGCAAGCGCAGGGGCCATGCTCCCGTAGCGTAATTAAAATCGTTCTGAGTTTCGATGGCCGCGGCTGCGAACGTTTTCGCGTTGTCGCGCACGAAGGTGTAGTCGGGCGCGGAAATTACAATGTTCTTGAGGTTTAGCTTTTCGTAGCGCGCACGAATGGCCAGCAATCTCTCGGGGTGAGCTATACCGTAAGGGTGCAGCAGCAGCCCGTTCACGACACTGAAAATGGCGGTATTTGCGCCGATGCCGAGCGCCAGCGTCAGTATCGCGACCGCGGTAAAGCCAGGAGCTTTCACCAGCATGCGAACGGCATAGCGAAAATCTTGCAGGAGTGTTCTCATTTTTGCCTCATTCGTACCGCAGGGCGATCATGGGATCGACTCGCGAAGCGCGGAATCGAGGACGCTGAAAATCGCGGTGTTCGCGCCAATGCCCAGCGCCAGCGTCAGCACCGCCACGGCCGCAAAGCCAGGAGCTTTCACCAGCATGCGCAACGCATAGCGAATGTCCTGCAGCAGTGTGGTCATTGTGATGGCCTCCGGCCACAAATTACGATCGGCCTAGCCCGGCTGCGCTGCGCTGGCCCCCACGCCAGATGTTGCTGTCTCACCCACGACCCAGCCGTCTTTCAGTTGAATAATTCGGTGTCCATAAGACGCATTTCTCTCCGAGTGCGTAACCTGAATGATTGTTGTGCCCGCGTCGTTCAATCGCTTGAACAGCTGCATGATTTCATCGCCTTGTGCGGAATGAAGATTTCCAGTGGGTTCATCCGCCAGAATCAATTTCGGGTTCATGATTACCGCGCGCGCGACGCCTACGAGCTGTTGCTGTCCGCCGGAAAGCTGATTGGGAAACAAATCCTTTTTCCCGACGATATTGAAGCGATCCAGGGCGTCGCAAACGCGGCTGACGCGTTCTTTGTGCGGCACATTTTTGTAGGACAGAGGGACCTCGAGATTTTCGAAAACAGTGAGATTGTCGATCAGGTGATAACTCTGAAAAACAAATCCAATGTTGGCCTTGTGCAATTCGTTGCGCTTTTTGACGTTGAGTTTGTGAACGGGCTCGCCGTTAAAGTAATACTCGCCAACCCAAGCCCCATCTAGCATTCCGACAATGCTGAGCAGAGTGGATTTTCCTGCGCCAGAAGGCCCCATGATGGTGACAAACTCGGCCGGCTGAATATCCAGATTGATGCGGCGAAGCAGAAAAAAACGGTTAGGGCCCGCTTCAATGGATTTTTCGAGATTGCGTAATTGGATTAATGGCTCCAAGAGTTCTCCTCAGAACAGCTTCTCATTCATAGCGCAACGCGACGAGCGGGTCCACACGCGCGGCGCGACGCGCGGGAAGATAGCATGCCAAGGCCGCTACAGCCATAAGCAATAACGGCAGGCCGACAAACGAAAAGGGATCAGCGGCCTCTACACCGAAAAGCACCGAAGAAAGCGCACGCGCCAATAGGAAGGCGATGGGCAAGCCGATAGCCAATCCTGTGATTGTAAGAAGCATCCCGCTGCGCAGCACCATTTGCACGATGTCCCTGGTTTGCGCGCCAAACGACATGCGGACGCCGATCTCATGAACACGCTCGGTCACCGAATAGGACATCACGCCGAATACACCGACCGATGCGAGAACTAAAGCTATTCCTCCAAGCACCGCCATCATCGCGGCGACATACGCAATACCGATGATGGATTCGGTAATGACTCGGTCCATCGGCTTTATGTTGTAGAGCGCCAGCTCAGGATCGACCGCTGCAATTTCCGTGTGGACAGCCGAAATCAGCTGCGTGGGTTCGTTTGTAGTGCGCAGCACGATCGTCGTGTAGAACGGAGGCCACTGCCGGAACGACCCGTAAATCGTCGGGATTTCTTCTTTGTTGATCCAACTATAGTGGACGTCGCTCACGACGCCCACGATGGTCCACCAGGGATGCTCAGCGACGCTGGCGTTTGAAGTGTCGGCGGGGTTGCGGCCAATGCTGATGTGTTTACCCAGCGGATTTTCACCCGGGAAATAGCGCCGCGCCAAGCTCTCGCTGATGACCGTGACCTTCGCGGTGTTGGCGCCGTCTGAATCGTTTAGAAAGCGGCCGTCGCGAAGAGCAATATTCATCATGCGAAAATAGGTCGGCGCAATATTCTGTACAATGGCAGCCTGCAACGCACCCCGCTTATCCGCAGGGCGCTCTTGAATCGCAAAACTGTCTTCGTCCGCTCCGCCGCCATTCGCGTACGGCACGTGGGTCACAATCGCGGCCGATTGCACTCCGGCAAGACCGTTCAATCGCTGGAGCACTTGCTCGAAAAACGCCAGCTGCAGCGGCTGCGTCGTATATTGCGTTCGCGGAAGCGTCAAGTTCAGGGTCAACAGGCTTTGGGGCGAATAACTCTCATTCACCTTCAGCAGGCCTTGAAAGTTCTTCACCAAAAGGCCTGCGCCAACGAGCAAAACCAAGGCCAGCGAAATCTCTGCAACTACCAGCGCCCCGCGCAGGCGGCCGCGCGCGCGACTCGCGGTGGAGCCGCGCCCACTATCCTTCAGCGATTCCACGAGGTTGGCGCGCGACGCCATCAGGGAAGGAGCGATCCCCGAAAAAACACCGCAGGCAACGACGATTCCCAGAGTAAACAAGAATGCCGTGGAATCCAGGCGAATCGTCTTCCATCCCGCGATGAACCTGGCCACGTCCGCGGGCATATGCGAAAGAATCATCTGGATTTCCCATTGCGCGATCAACAGGCCCAGCACGGCTCCGCCTGCAGCCAGCATCATGCTTTCCATAAGCAATTGCCGAATCACCCGCCAGCGGCTCCCGCCCAGCGCGGTGCGCACGGCAAACTCGTTCGCGCGCCCGGCAACGCGTGCAAACTGGACGTTGGCCACGTCCGCGCAGGCAATCAGCAGCACGAATCCCACGGCTCCTAAGAGCAACAACGTGTACTGCCGGGTGATATCGCCGGTCATGAATTGCGCGAGGGTCATCGGGTGAAGTTCCCAGCCCCTGTTGGTGTCGGGGTAAGCATCGGCCTCACGCTGCGCGATGGCTTTCATTTCTGCCGACGCTTCCGAAAAGGAAACTCCGGGTTTCAAATGGCCGAGCACCCAAAGCCACCGGCTGTCGCGCCGCTGGCGATCTTTGGCTTCGATGGCGAGAGGGATCCAGGCCTCTGCTGGCAATGGAAAATCGAAGCCTTTGGACATGACTCCGACTACGGTGCAGTCCTTGCCGTCCACTTTGATATTTCTGCCAAGGATTTGCGGATCGGAGGCGTAGCGCTGCTGCCAAAGGGCGTGGCCGAGAATGATTTCCTGATCTTTTCCGGGGTGTTCTTCTTCGCTGACAAACGTGCGGCCTAATTGCGGCTGCACACCAAGCATCTCGAATAGGTTGGCAGAAATCCGAAAGGCCTGGATCTTTTGCGGATGGCCATCACCCGTGAAGTTCACTTCCTGCCATGCGTAGGCCCCAAGGCGATCGAACGAGCGAACTTCCTTCTGCCAGTCAAAGTAAGTGGCGGGAGCAACGCCGTTGATGTCGATGTTTTGCTGCGGACGGGAATCCACCATGGCGACGATCCGGCCTGCGTTTTCAAATGGCGCCGGATGCAGAAGAAAGCCCTCGGCGACGCTGAACATGGCGGTGTTCGCGCCAATACCAACGGCAAACGCCAGGATAGAGACCAACGTTGCCAGCCGGTGCTTGTCAAGCATGCGCAAGCCGAACCGGATGTCCTGCAGGATCGTGCCCATGGCGCCCTCCCTAATCAGGCGCCGACTTCGGCTTCCCGGGTCTCCTCGACGATGCGGCCGTCAAAAAGGTGGATGGTGCGCTCGGCGAAGTTGGCGTAGCGCTGGTCGTGCGTGACCATGCAGATGGTCGCGCCGTTGCGGTGCAAGTCGCGCAAGAGTTCCATCACAGCTTCGCCGTTTTTCGAGTCGAGGTTTCCAGTTGGCTCGTCGGCCATCAGAATCAGCGGATCGCCAACCAAGGCGCGCGCCACGGCGACACGCTGCTGTTGACCGCCCGACAGCTGTGACGGGTAGTGACGCAGGCGATGGGCCATGCCCACGCGCTCCAGCGCTTGCTGAACTTTCTGCTTACGCTCCGCGGCGCTCGTGCCGCGATAGGTCAACGGCAATTCGACGTTTTCATAGACCGTGAGGTCACCGATCAGGTTAAACGCCTGAAAGATGAATCCGATTTCGCGGTTGCGGATCCGCGTGCGCTCACTGATGGTCAGCTTCGCCACCGGCTGCCCATTCAGCCAGTAATTGCCGTCGCTAGGCGAATCCAGCAATCCTAAAATCGAGAGCAACGTGGACTTGCCGCAACCCGACGGCCCGGCAATGGAGATGTACGTCCCCTTCTTGATCTCGAGATGGATTTCCTCGAGGGCATGAGTCTCCACTTCGTCGGTGAGGAAGACTTTCTTGACGCCTTCCATTTTGATGAGCGTGTCGCTGGTTTCTACCATGTGTTCTCCTTATCGAATTCGATTCCAGAAATCCGTTTCACTGCAAGTCCTTACCCAAGACTGAATCTCGCTCTTCTATTCGTAGCGCAGGGCCACGATCGGATCGATTCGAGTAGCCCGCCGCGATGGCACATAGCAGGCGATACTTGCAATCATCACGATGACGCTCAGCGCTATGAGGTACACCGTGATATCACCGGCATGGACGCCGAAAAATAGAGACTCGCTGACTCGCGCCAGACCATAAGCGGATGGCAAACCCACAACAACTCCGGCAAACACCATCCAGCCTACTTCCTTGAATACTAGCGCGCGAACATCCGCGCCGGCTGCGCCGAGCGCCAGGCGGATGCCAATCTCCCGCGTCCGCTGCACGACGACGTACGCCAACACGCCATAAATCCCTAGCGCTGCAAGGATCGCCGCAAGCGCGCCAAAACTCGACGACAGCCCGGCAATCACGCGCTCGGCAAACAAATCCTCATCCACCACGCGGCTCACCGTCTTTAGCTCATAGACGGGCAAATTCGCATCCTGCTGCCTCACGGTCTGCCGCAGGTCGTTGGCGATGAGCAACGGGTCCTGGTTGGTTCGCACGTAGAAAGTCATGCCGAAGAGCTTTCCGAACTGCGCATAGGGCCGGTAGAAATAGGGCCTCGCGTTGTCGCGCACATGAGATTCCTTGGCGTCTTTTACAACGCCGACAATCTCGATGTCCGGCTTAACATCGTTCCCTGAACCCATCGCAAGATGCACGCCGATCGGGTTCCTGTTCGGGAAGAATGCTTTCATCATCGCTTCGTTGATGATGGCAACTTTCGGGCTCGCAGCCGTATCGGCGTCGTTAAATTCGCGCCCCGAAAGCAGGGGGACCTTCATGGTCGAAAAGTAATTCGGGCTCACAGCGTCGTAGTTGACGTGACTCTCGTCGGTGTCCAAGTTTTGACGGCCCTCGACGGTGATGTTCGTTCCCATGTCCGTATCGGTCAGCACGGGGATTTGCGATGATCCCGCTCCCAATACGCCAGGAAGCCCTGTCAAACGCTGCCTCAGTTGGTCTACCAACGCGATGGTTCTCGGCCCGTCATATCCGCTCAACTGCGGCGAAATCGAAAAAGTAATCAAGTTCTCTGTGCTGAATCCCAGATTTTGCTTCCGTAGGTTCCACAATGTCTGCGCAAACAATGTGGCCCCGGCGAGAAGCAGGACGGTAAACGCCACCTGCCCTGCCACCAGCACCTTGCGGAAACGCACGTGCCCCGGCCCCGCGGACCCCGTGGAACCCTGATCCTTGAGGACCTGAGACACGCTTCCCCGCGCGACCCGCCACGCGGGAAGCAAGCCGAACACAAAGGCGGAGACCGCCGTTGCCGCAGCCGCAAATCCCAGGACACTCGCGTCCACCTTGGAAGTTATCCCTTGCACTCCTCCTTCAGAAACGACGGCTTGGGTCAAAATGTTCATCAACCAGGAGCCAAGGAGCAGGCCCACCCCGCCTCCAGCAACCGCGCAAAGGAAGCTTTCCACCATCAATTGACGAATCATCCGACCTTTGGTCGCGCCCAGAGCCGAACGAATCGCGAATTCCCTCTGCCGGGCCGCGCCCTTGGCCAACAGTAAGTTGGCGACGTTCGTGCAAGCAATAAGCAACACCAAGCCAACCATCGCAAACAACGCCTCGAGCGCCGGGCCCGAGTCGCGTTGGGCAGTCGTGCGGCCTTGGGCGCCGGGGTAGAGCACAATCTTCTTGTTCAGGAACTCCTCGCGGTCTTTTCCGTGGAGATGGTCGCCGCCCCCTCCCAGATGCTTCATTTGTTGTTCGAGGAGAGGGTGGTAATCCACGTTGATAGCGGCTTGTGCCTGTTCCTTGGACACTCCGGGCTTCAACCGAGCCAACAGGGCCAGAAAGGAATCATTCCAATCGTCCAGTCCGTTGCGGATGGGGGTCATCTGGCCCTTCATTGCCATGGGCACGAAAACATCCGGCGTTTGCCCTACCTGGATCCCTGCGAACCCCGCCTGCGCCACGCCAACGATAGTCATAGGCGTGTCGTTCACAAGGATCGTTTGGTTCAGTACACCAGAGTCGCCGCCAAAGTGCTGCGTCCAGTAGCCGTGACTCAGCACTAGAACGGGATGCGCTCCCTGAACATCATCGTCTGCCGGGGTCAACAACCTTCCGAGGGCGGAGCGCACGCCCAGCGTCTGGAAATAGTTTCCGGTGACGAGCTCGCCTGACCCTCGCTCCGTCTGGCCGTGCGTGGCGAGGCTCGCAGCGAATTGATACCGCGCGATCACGCCGTCGAAGACGGCCGCGTTCTTGGCCAGGCCTTTATACAAAGGAAAAGAAAAGATTTCGGAATCGTCGCCATCGCTCCAGACATGGCCTCGCTTCGGGCCCGGCGATTTCAGGATCACCAGCTGTTCCGGATTGCGGACTGGAAGTCGGCGCAGCAACACTTGATTCAAGAGAGAGAAAATAGCTGTGTTGGCCCCTATTCCGAGAGCCAGCGTCAGAACCGCAATTGCCGTGAACCCCGGATTCTTCAGGAGCATCCGGAGGCCGTATTTCACGTCTTGCCACAGCTCACGCATTGCTTCCCTTCAATCTCTACTGCGAGCGTCGAATCCGGTCATTCATACCTGAGCGCAACTAATGGGTCCACGCGCGTTCCCCGCCGCGCGGGCAGATAACACGCCGCGAAGGCAACCAAAGCAAACAAAACTGGCACGCCTATAAATGTCGGCGGATCGTATGGCGTCACTTGATAGAGCTGAGTGGCAAGAGCCCGGGTGGCGGCCAGCGCCATGAGCACTCCCAACGAAATGCCAATCAGCGCCAGCCTCAGTCCGTGGCTGATGACCATGCGCAAAACCTGCGATGGAGTTGCACCCAGCGCTATGCGGATGCCGATTTCGTGGATCCGTTGCGAAACTAGATGCGCCATCACACCATAGATTCCGATCGCTCCCAAAAACATGGCCAGCGCGCTGAAGAAAACCATGAGTTTGGTCACAACGCCGTTTCCCGCATTCGCTATAGTTATGAGCGTTTCGAGCGGCTCGACCGAAGAGACGGGCTGATCGCGATCCACCGACCAAATCGCATCACGGATGGCTGTAGCCATTGCCGGGGAATCCGCGGAAGTGCGCACGACGAATCCAAACGTTGCGGACGGGAATTGCGCCAAGGGAACGTACATCTGCCGTTCGGCCTGCGCCCGCACGTAAAACATTTTTATGTCTTGCACCACACCCACAACGGTGGCCACTACGTGTTGGTCGCCAAATCGGAGTTTCTGGCCTATAGGATCTTCATTCGGCCAAAACTGGCGCTCGAGCGTCTGGTTGATAATCGCTGAGGGACTGCCCTGCTCGTCAGAGGAATTAAACAGGCGTCCCTTGACGAGGCTGATCTGCATGGTTGAAAGATAATCGCGGGACACAGCCGTGTATCGCGCACCGATTCTTTCTCCGGGCCGCGGAGCAGGCTTACCGACTGCCTGAATTTCAACCCCCTGACCGAAACCGCCGTACGGCACGGAACTCGCTGCGCCGACGGAAACCGCCTGGGGCAGCGCGCGAACGCGCGCGAGCACCTCCTCGCCGAAGTTCCGTTGGCGCCAGTCCTGGGCATACTTTGTCTTAGGCAGAGCGACTTGCGCGACCATCAGGTTTTCCGGATTGTATCCGGGGCTGGAGCGCACGGAGATGATGAAGCTTTTCACCAGCAGCGTTGCGGAAATGAGCACTACGACCGCGAGCGCAATCTCCGCCGCCACAAAAATCTGACGCAGACGGGCGCCGCGCTTGCTACCCGATGCCTGGCCGGAAGCCTCCTTAAGTGTGCGATTGACGTCGAGCCTGGCATTCTCGAACGCCGGCGCCGAGCCGAAGGCCAACCCACACAGCAGCGCAATTCCCAGGGTAAACACCAGCGTAGTAACGTCCAAGTCAACGTGACCGTAATTCACCAGGAACCCGCGAACGTGACCCGGGATCCAGGACTCGATCAACTTCATTCCCCAGAAGCCGAAGAAAACGCCGGCAACTCCCCCGACGAAAAACAGGAGCATGGATTCCGTCAGCAGTTGCCGAGCGAGGCGGGGCCTGCTAGCGCCCAAGGCTCCGCGAACGGCAAATTCCTTTGTGCGTCTTGTCGCGCGTGCCAGCATCAGGTTCGCAACGTTGGCGCAGGCGATCAGCAGAACCAGACCGACAATCACCAAGCAGATGACTACCTGGGTTACCCCTTCATGCTGGCCGATGGTGTCAGCCATGGAACTGACCAGCATTGTCAGGTTTGTGTTTGTCTGAGGAAACTGGCTCTCCAGGCGGCCGAAGAGCGCAGCGCATTCCGCAGCGGCTTGCTCAGGGGTAACGCCGGGTTTCAAGCGGCCGAATGCGGAGAACCATGAACCACCACGGTCGGCGCGCTCTTTGTCTGTCAGCGCGAGCGGGGTCCATAGATTGGCGATGCCCATTAACGGAAACTGGAAAGTTCCGGGCATGACTCCGACAACGGAGTACGCCTCGCCATCAATCTTTATGTCGTGCCCGATAATTTTTGGATCGCCTGAGTACCGGCTCTGCCAAAGCCCCTGACTGAGAATGGCTACATGCGGGGCGCCGGGGCCATCTTCATCCCGAGTAAAGTTCCGGCCGAGAAGGGGTTTAGCGCCCAGCACGTCAAAATAATTCCAACTGACGCGCCCGCCCTCGACCAATTCTGGAGTGCCATCCCCCGTCAGATTGAAATTCCACCCCGCCCATCCAACGGTCTGCTCGAAAGAGTTGCTTTGCTTTTGGAAGTCGAGGAAAGACGCCGTGGAAGTGAGAGATTCCGAGGTCCATCCTCTCTTCTTGTCATGCGAGACGAAAATCAAAAGCCGATCAGACTGCGGATAGGGTAACGGCTTGATGACCCAAGCATTGAGATAGCTGAAAATGGCAGTGTTGGCTCCGATGCCCAGCGCCAAGGTAAGGATTGCGACCGCGGCGAATCCTGGGTTTTTGGCCAGCATTCGCGCGCCATAGCGCAGGTCCTGCCAAAACATCTGCATCACCCTCTCCCTGCCTCGGGATCCTTCTTCACTTTGCTAGTTTCCCCCCCGACCGCTTGCGAGGAGCCCACACCTTACTTGAGCCGGATCCGATCGAAGTTATCCCACTGCGACATGTCGGATAGAATCACCTTGTCGCCGACCTTCAATCCGTCGCGTATTTCAATCGTGTTCACGGAACTCCGCCCCAATACGACATTCACGCGCACGGCTTCTGATCCATCATCAACCAACTTGAAGATTCCGATCTTGCTGTCGGGTTGACCATTCACCGGACGGCCCACGTAGAGCACGTCCTTCAAGTTCTCAAGCTCGATGGTTCCGTCCACGCTCAGGTCGGGCCGCGCTCCAAGCGGGAGGGGGTCTGTGATTCGCACGTCTACAGTCACCGTTCCATTCTGAACCGACGGCTCAACTCGCAAAACCCGGCCATTCACTACGCCATTTCGCGTGTCAATCGTTGCTTTTTGGCCGACGACTACGTCCTTTGCTTGTGTTTCCGGGATCTTGATTTCTGCCTTTAGCCTTTTGGGGTCAGCCACTCGCGCGAGTTGTGCTCCGGCCGCCACTTGCTGTCCTTCTTCCACAGGCACAAGCTGGAGCACTCCGTTCATTCCTGCACGAACGTGCAACGCGTCGTACTGGCTCTTTTTCAAGTTATAGAGGGCGTGCTGCTGCTCGACTTTCGCTTCCTGCGCCGCAAGCTGCGCGACTGCGGAATCGGCGGCCACTCGAGTCCGTTCCTCCTCGAGTTGCAGCCGAATCTTTAGCTGGTCTTCTTTCACTCTAGAGAGCTCTTCAATGTGGCTGGATTGTATGCCTTCCTTCAATAGTTTTACGTCAACGTCATGCTGCAAGCGGGCCTGTTCGTAGTCGCTGCGAACCGTGGCTTCCGCCGACTTCTGGTTCATCAGTTGGCTGTTGACTTGAACTTTCAGGTTGGCGAAGTCCGCCTCCGCGCCTTTGAGCTGGTATTGTGCGTCCAACACGTCCCGCTGGACCTGGGGATCGCTCAATTCGAGAATCACCGAGTCCGGTTTAACTACCGCATCGACGCCAGGCCGCAACACGATTTTCTCCACCCTGGCATTCGTTTGCGCCGGGATCCAGCGAATGTCTTCCGGAACCAGGGTTCCGAGTCCGTGGACTTCGCGCAACATCGGTCCACGCTTCACTTCGTCGGTCCAGATGGTCGCCCGGTCCACTGTGGGAGCCGCGGGCCGGAGCCGGGAGAGCCCATAGCTCACACCGCCAATCAGGAGGAATGCCACCGCGCCGTAGATAATCCGGCGGATTTTCTTTGCACGTGCGTTGGAAGGTCGTTGAATGTCCATAATTGATGCCCGTCCTTTGGAACGCAAATCCCTTGCCCAAGGTTCCCATCGCTAAGTCCCATGGCCTCAGGGTATTGGCGAGTATCCGGGCCTGGAGGCCACTCTAGATTACCCGAAAATGGGATTGCTCGTCCCATCTTCGGACGGGGCAACCCTCGGGGCGGCGGAGCCACCGAGGGCTTGGCCCACCGGCAAAATGTATTCCGCAAGCTAGCTTGCGGTACAAGCTAATTTTTCAAACAAACCACTTCGTACCGCAAAGCCGCAGAGGAGCAACAAAAACAGCGATTTTCCTCGCGATTCTTGCGGACGGCCCGCGTTTCTTCCTTTCGCAAACGGCGCCGGAAACTAAAATGACACTTTCCCAAGAAGGGTGCTCCGCCTTTTTTTTTTGGTATGTAGAATGCTTACTTACAGCTAAGAAGTTCGTCTACATACCCAGGATAGACTAAATGCCTAAACATAAAGAGCGCTACCAGAACCGGACAGAAATCCTGCAAGGCACTTTGGACATGCTGATCCTGCAGACTTTGCAGTGGGCGCCGCGGCACGGGTATGCCCTGAGCAAAGCGATCCGCACAAACTCCGGCGAGATCCTGAAGGTGGACACGGGCTCGCTTTATCCGGCGCTCCACCGGTTGGAACGCAAAGGATGGATCGCATCGGAATGGAAGAGTTCAGACGTTGGGCCACGGCTGCGTGTCTATCGCCTCACGCAAGGGGGGAGGCGGCAATTGATGACGGAGCGTTCGCGCTGGGAGCGCCTCACAGCCGCTATTGCTGGAATCCTGGATCCTGCCGAAAAGGAGAACGTGCGATGAAATGGGCGTTTTGGCGGCGAGAACAGCGCAATGAAGAACTCCAGGAAGAAATTCAGGCTCACTTGCTTCTTGCGGAGCGCGGGGCCAAGGAATCTGGCTTGACGGAGAAGCAGGCCCGACACGCCGCTCGACGCGAATTTGGAAACGTCGGCGTCACGGAAGAGGTTACCCGAGATACGTGGGGCTGGCGCTGGCTCTTCGATTTTTTGCAAGACCTGTGCTATGCCCTGCGCAGCTTTGGCCAGCGGCCGGGATTTGTTGCGGTCGCGCTGCTGACACTGGCGCTCGGCATCGGAGCGACCACCGTGATGTTCAGCCTGGTTAATGGCGTCCTGCTCAAGCCGCTCCCCTATCCGGATCCGAACCGGCTGGTGGCGGTGAATGGCCACACCGACGGGTGGAACACGAAAGTTAATGGAGAACAGAAGCTGGCGTATTTGGACTTTCTCGATTGCCAGCGCGAGAGCCACTCTTTAGATATGGCGGCCCTGGTCTACAATTCCGGCACTCTCAGCGCACCGGAACTCCCGCAATATGTGGACTACTATGAAATTTCGTCCGAATTGTTTTCCGTGGCGCACGTGCCTCTGGCCCTGGGCCGTGCTTTCTCGGCCGAGGAAGACCGCATTGGCGCCGCACCTGTAGCGATCCTCGGGTACAGCTTCTGGCAGCATCGCTTTGACGGAAGAAGTGATGTCCTTGGCAGCTCTATCGTTCTCGAACAGAAGCAGTACACGGTGGTAGGTGTGGCTCCGGAGGGTTTCCGATTGTCCGGAGACGAACCGGAAGTCTATACGCTGGTGGGCCAAGATCCGGCAGGATACTTGCACAATCGCGCGGCGCAGCCCGTCCACGTCGTAGGCCGTTTGCGGCCCGGCACCACGGTGGTGCAAGCGCAGGCAGAAGTTGCGCTGGCAGGAAGCCGTTTAGCGCAAGCTTACGCGGACACAAACAAGGGCCGCTCCCTGCAAGTTAGGCCGTTAAGGCCAGACGTAGGCGACACTGGATCAACGCTCTGGCTATTGCTGGGGGCTGTCACCTTGGTGCTGCTCATCGGGTGCGTGAACGTGGCCAGCTTGCTGCTGGCACGCGCGGTTTCCCGCGAGCGCGAACTGGCGATGCGTGTAGCTCTCGGGGCAAGCCAGGGGCGTTTAGTGCGGCAGTGTCTCACCGAAAGCGGACTACTTGGGCTTGCGGGCGGGCTGCTGGGCGTCATGCTTGCGAGCGTGGGGCTCGAACCGTTTCTGAAGTTCTGGCCCGGAGAGTTGCCGCGCGCGGCGGAAGTCCAGGTGGATTGGCGCGTCCTTCTGTTTGCGGTTGGAGTGTCCGTTTTGAGTGGTTTGCTGTTTGGGTTGGCTCCGGCGTGGCGTGCGCCCGTGCGCGAGGTGGAACAGATCCTCCGTGCTGGAGCACGAACCATGGCGGGGAGCTCTCGCCGATTGCACTCAGCATTTGTCATCTCGGAGATTGCCCTGGCGATAGTCTTGCTGATTGCAGCCGGAATGCTGGGACGCACGCTGCTCCATGCTTCTACTCTCGATCCAGGCCTCGACATCCGAAATCTGCTGGTCCTGCGAGTGGGCCTGTCGCCCACTACGCTGGCAGATCCCGCGCGGATTCCTGCGGGCTGGCAGGATGTGATTGATCGCGCGCGCCGCGTTCCGGGCGTGGAATCCGTCACGGCAGTTGACATAGTTCCCATGCGAGAAGGCAACAACCAGATCGGATATTCGACCTCCGCCGACATCCCACAAAAAGAAAAGCTGCCCATGGTGTTGGCCAGCAGCGCGACGCCGGACTATCTCAAAGTGATGAGCATCCCGCTCCTGGAGGGCCGGTTTTTCGACGACCACGACAGGCTAGGAAGCGAGCTTGTGATTATCGTGGATGATGTTCTGGCGAAAAGCGCATTCGGTGGAAATGAAGCCCTCGGCAAGAGCCTGTGGATTCCCGACATGCCCTGCGTTCAACTAACCGACGCGTTTGTGGATTGCTCTGCGCCCTACAAAATCATTGGCGTCGTGGGCCATGTTCGCTACTGGGGCCTTGCCAGCGACGATCAGGCTCAGGTGCGAGCGCAGCTGTACTATCCGTTTGCGCAGGTGGCTCCGCCCTTTTTGCGGCGCTGGTCGCAGCTCATGTCCATCGCCGTGCGTACCAGCGTTCCCCCATTGTCGGTGGTCGCACCCCTTCGCCAGGAATTGCGGGGGGCTGCCAGCGACCAGGTCCTCTATCAGGTCCGCACGATGGAACAGCTCGCCCATAATTCACTCGAGCTTCAGCGCTTTCTGTTGCTCTTGTTTGGGATTTTCGCGGCCCTGGCGCTGGTCCTTGCGTGTATTGGAATTTACGGCGTGCTGGCGTATCTGACAGGCCAGCGCATTCCGGAAGTTGGACTGCGCATGGCGCTCGGCGCAAGCCCCGCCGAGGTTATGTGGCTAGTCCTCCGGCAGAGCCTTGGGCTCATTCTTTTAGGTGTTGGTATTGGGACAGCCGTCGCTTTGGCGACCGGACGCGTCTTGGAACGACTGGTCGAGGGGATGCTGCCCATTTCCCTGTCGACGTTTGCTATCACGATTCCATTCTTGGTCCTGGCTGCAATGCTTGCCAGCCTGCTGCCTGCGCGTCGAGCGAGCCAAGTAGACCCCATGCATGCCCTACGCCAGGAATAGATTGAGGGGCAGCTATTCGCACGGATTACGGTAAGGCAAAGGCAACATAGACGCCGCCAGATCGTGATTTGGGATCTTTGCCCCCTCCTGCGGCGATGACCACAAACTGGCGTCCCTGCACCCCGTACGTGGCAGGCGTTGCGTTTCCAGCGAATGGGAGCGTCGTTTCCCAAAGCAGCTCGCCGGTGGATTTGTCGTAGGCGCGAAACTTCTTATCAAAATTGGTTGCGCCGATGAAAAGTAATCCCCCGGCCGTTACAATGGGACCGCCGTAGTTTTCGGTGCCGGTGTTTGTCATTCCTTTTACGGCTAGTTCGGGATACTGACCCAGCGGAATTTTCCAAACATACTCCCCGGTGTTGAGGTCGATGGCGTTCAACGTGCCCCACGGGGGAGCGACCGCCGGATAGCCTTCGGGATCGAGAAACTTCTTGTATCCGGTAAACCGATATTTCATAGCAGCTAGAGGGGCCCCAGCCTTCTCAACTTGTTTGCTTTCACCGCTCATCAGGTACTCAACCAGCGCGAAAGCTTGGTCTTCCGTCAAATTCGGGAAACCCGGCATTCTTCCCTTCCCGTTCTTGATCGTCGTCGCAATCTGCATCGGCGGCACGCGGTCAGCTACTCCAATCAAAGAGGGTATCGCGGGGGGCGATCCTGTCATCTTTTCGCCGTGGCACACGCCACACTGACTCAGGTAGATGCCCTTGGGGCTGTTTTCGCCGGTGTTTTCCGCTAGCGTTCCCGTCCACGCCATTTCGTTTGCGTTGACATAGATGATCCCTGTTTCCGAATCCGCCGCTGGCCCACCCCATTCTGCGCCACCGTCAAACCCTGGAAAAATGATCGTGTCCTTCCCGATGGTGAAGGGAACAAACTGCCCTTCGCTGCGAAACGTTCGAAGTTTTTCCAGAGCCCACTGATGGGCTTCGGGCGTTCGGTCAGTCAGAAGATCTTCGGTTAGATTTTGGCGCGCAAAATGCGCTGGACGTATCGGAAGCGGCTGTTCCGCGGCAGCGACTTCACCGGGCACATCGCTGGGAGGATACTTCTTGTATTCAACCGGGAAGAGTGGCTTGCCACTCACACGGTCAAACAAGTAGACGAACCCCTGCTTCGTGGTTTGTGCCACAGCATCAACTTCTTTCGCGTCATGTTTCACGGAGAGCAAGGCAGGTGGCGAAGGAAAATCGCGATCCCAAAGATCGTGCCGAACCCCTTGAAAGTGCCAGAGCCTTTTTCCATTCTCGGCGTTCAACGCAATCAAGGAGTTTGCGAATAAATCGTCTCCCAAACGATCTCCACCGTAAAAATCAAACGCAGCAGAGCCCGTGGGAGCGTATAGAATCCCGCGCTTGGAATCGAGCGCCATGCCCGCCCAGTTGTTTGCAGCACCGCTTGTCTTCCACGCTTGCTTCGGCCAGGTGTCATAGCCAAACTCGCCTGGGTGCGGAATGGTGTGAAACGACCAGCGAAGCTTGCCGGTTCGCACGTCGTAGGCGCGAATGTTTCCAGGCGGAGCTGGCAGCGTCTCTGGATTGCGCCCACCAACAATAACAAGATCCTTGTAAACGATTCCTGGACTCGTCAGGTAAATCGATTGCGACTTCGAGGGTTGCCGTCCCAGGTTTTCACGCAAATCAAGGTGACCCTGCTTGCCAAAAGTTGGGATCGGCTTTCCGGTGGCGGCGTCCAGGGCATAGAGAAAGTTGGTGACCCCGACTAAAATCCTGCTGCTTCTACCGTCAGTCCAATAGGAAAGCCCGCGATCCGGTTGTGTTCCGTTGATTCCCGAATCGAATTTCCACTTGAGCTTGCCCGTTGCGGCGTCCAAAGCAAATACCTTTTGCCTGGGAGTGATTCCGTACAAGACGCCGTTGACGATGATGGGGCTGGTCTGCAGTCCGCCTTCTTCGTCAGTATCGAAACTCCACACAACCGCCAATTGCTTTACATTGGTGCGATTGATTTGAGCCAGACTGGAATAATGGTTGCTCTCGGGCCCGCCCCCGTATGCAGGCCAGTCCACGCTTTTTTCAGCAACTTTGGGCTTGGCTTCGCTCTGCTCGGAGTTTGCCGGCACATTTATTGCCACGACCGCGCTTGCGAGCGCAGCGAGCGCCACCGCGATTCTGAGGATCATCTTTTTCGCATGAGCTCAACCGCGGCCATTGACCAAGCGATCAAAGCGCTTCACCACGTCGCGGAGGTAAGCTTCGTCGCCTCCCTCTAGTTCGGTGACGGCGCTGCCCGAGTAACCAATGTCAGCAAAGGCTTGCCGCACTGCGGCCCAGTCCACGTCTCCGTCGCCCAGGTTGACCCAGGCGTAGCCATCTTCCTTGCGTTTGAAGTCTTTGACGTGAACCTTGACGATGCTGTTTCCCAGAGTGTGGATCCAATCTTGCGGATAGCCGTAAAGCAGCACGTTGCCCACATCGAACCAGGCTTTGATCCACGGACTTTGAAATTCGCTGATGTACTTTGCCATTTCAAGCGGGCTCAGAAGGAATTTGTTCCAGACTTCCTCAATGGCGATCACCACCTTCAACTCTTCCGCAAGCGGGATCAGCGTGTGAATCTCTTTCTGCGAACGCGTCCAGGCGTCACGATACGAGGTCTGCGGATTCACCACAGCCGGGACCAGCAACACGGCATCGCAGCCCCACAACTTGGCGTTATGTAAGGAAGTGCGCATACCCGCCAGGCTCTTTTCCACGACCGCAGGATCGCTCGATGATAATGGATATTTCCAGTGATCCATGTTCATCACGGAGTCGATGCGGATGTTCGCGGCTTCGGCGGCCTTCTTGATCTCCTCGGCCTTGCGCTCGTCGGGCTCTGTCGGTACCTGGGCAACCTCGAAACCTACGTCCTTCGCCATTTTGAAGCGTTCCGCGGCGCTCAGCTTCGCAGGCAGCATTTCGTACCAAACGCCCTTTTTGATAGAGAGCGTTGGGGGAGAGGCCGGAGCCCTGGAAGTTGCGCCAGCCACGAGCGAGTCCGCCAAAGTCCTGCTACCAAGACTAGCTGCACATGCGGCGGTAACCGAAGATTTCAAGAATTCACGGCGTGTCGGAGGACGCATCATTCAACCTCAGCGCAGTTTATTTAAGTCGATTTTCGAATCCCATACTTCTTTGGATTTCATCATTTCGTCCCAAGTCACCTCGCGTCCCGTGTAAGCCGCGGTGCGCGCCATCATGCAGGAAAGCGCGGACTCACTGCCTTTCGCGGCCTGGTTATGGAAATTCCCGCTGGTGATGCTATCCACGAACGCTTTTTTCTTTTCGCGGTCGGCAAATTCCAGGTTGGAAGTGAAATTTCCTGTGACAGAGAAGGCTTGCTGTTCGGCACCTGGCTTCTGGGTCAAAGGCGCTTGCCAAGGTTCATCGCCCCAAATACCTAGCGGCCCGGTGTACGGCGACTGCGAAGTTCCTTTTGTGCCGAAGAAGCGCTCGGTCACGTCCCACCAGCCCTTGGCGAACTGCGTCGAGCTGAAAGTGACGTCCACATTGTCTGGATAGTGGAAGACGACGTTGTAATTTCCGTAGACGTCGCCATCGTCGGCTGGGCGGCCCAGGCGACTGCCGGCCGCAGAAGCTCTCAACGGATGGTTCTTCAGAACCCAGTTGCAGATGTCAATGACATGAATGTTTTGCTCGACGATGATGTCGCCGGAAAGAACGCGGTCGTAAACCCAGTTACGCAATCGTTTTTCAACGGGGGATGCATTCGGCCAGGCTGGACGATCGATGTAGCCAGCTAGATAATGCGCTTCGCCGCAGACAATATTCCCAAGCGCTCCGCCATGGATGCGCTTGACCAGTTCAACGAACGGGGGGCAATCGCGAATCTGGAAACCCACATCCAAACTGAGTTTGCCCTCGGCGCGTTTGCCGATCTCGATCACCTTCAAGGCGCCGGGCACGTCCACGGCAACGGGCTTTTCGAGGTAGACGTGCTTTCCGCCCGCAACGATGGCTTCGAAATGCTGCGGGTGGTAATACGGAGGCGAAGCGATCACCACTGCGTCTACTTCTTTGGATGCCGCCATCTGCTGGAAGGCTTTGGGACCAACGAAAATCTCCGAAGCGTCAATTGCCGCGTAGCCCTTGCCCTGCTGCATATCATCGAAATGTTTTTTGGCGTTGTCCAATTGATCCTGGAACATGTCGGCCAGCGCCACCACTCGGGCGTTGCCCGTGTCCACGAGGTTCGACGCATCTTCCGTTCCTCGCCCGCCGCAGCCGAGCAAACCCACGCGCACGGCGGAATTTGCAGCCGTGCCGCGCACCAACTCCGGCTTGATCAGCATCGCCCCGGCCGTAGCCGCGGCCACGCCGATGAATTTCCGGCGGTCCAGTTCATTTGAGAAGTTTGACCGCTTTGCATCGCCTGCCATACGTCCTCCCCTAAACTGCGAACTATCCAATCAGTTTTTCCAGGTAAGCCTTCGCCTCGCGAACATCCGCTACTTGTTGCGGGCCGGAAATCTCGCGCTCGATGGTGACTGCGCCCTGATAGTTGAGCTGTTTCAGGCGCTCAATAATGCGCGGGAAATCCACTTTGCCTTTGCCAATGGGAACTTCCTTCCCCAGGTCTTTAGGATTCGTGGGAAACAATCCATCTTTGGCGTGGATTCCTTGAACATAAGGACCGAGGAGTTC
>Ga0307471_100000014_pt1 | contig 90082 bp, 83 predicted proteins | sample atmos_gasesAM3C__2_FD_204566 | JGI IMG/M metagenome (GOLD analysis project Ga0307471, IMG submission 204566) | Hardwood forest soil microbial communities from Morgan-Monroe State Forest, Indiana, United States - atmos_gasesAM3C_515 | ecosystem: Environmental > Terrestrial > Soil > Temperate... | reverse complement strand
AGGCGAATGTGTCTTTCGAATTCCATCAACGAAACGCTTTGAAACAAGATAGGCGCTTTCCCTTCCTTCTTTTATGTCGGCAATGATTTGCGATAGTTCGCGTTCGTTGTATTTTTCGATAAGTCGAACAACCGACTTCCGATTAGTTAGCGATCCCGGTTGTAAACTTGAATCGGTTAGCCAATCATTCAGCGTAATAGTTTCGTCGCTTGGGTAAAGATTAGAAAGTGGGTATTCGCCCATTCCGCGCGTGCCCATGGGATTATATCATGGCATAGACGCCTAGGATTATAGTGAGATTGATGATGACTGGTTCGATGGATGCACCGGTAAAGGTTGACGACAGCAGCTTCGACTCTTTCCTTTCGAAATACCCGTTGATCCTCGTAGACTGTTGGGCGCCCTGGTGTGGGCCCTGCCGAATCGTCGGGCCGGTTATTGACGGCTTGGCGAAAGAGTACAGTGGAAAGGTAGCGTTTGGGAAGCTGAACACGGACGAGAACCCGGCTACATCAGGCAGATTCGACATTATGGCTATTCCGACATTGTTGATTTTCAAGAATGGGAAGCAGGTCGACCAGATCGTTGGCGCTGTTCCGAAGGCTCGGATAGAAGACACGCTCAAGAAGTACATGTAGAAACCGCCCAGACTCCTGGCCGCGCGTGCGTCGGCTGAATAAATTTTTTCGAAAAAAGAATGCTTTTTTTCACGAATCCAGAACGGACCAGGCTGAAAATAATTATTGAATGCCCGTGACCTGACGGAGAGCTGATCTAGGTTAGAGATACCCTATTTCCTCGAAAAGCGTCTCCTCCTCTTTGGAATACTCTGGGTATCATAGGCGTCCGTTAGTCAGGTAGAGCCCGGGTCTCTGATGGTTCTGGGGAGGATCCAAGCGACTAACGGAGTTGACGCCCTTGTCCAGAGGGTCCGTGGTAGATACAAAGGTGACCGGTAAAGAGGACGATTCGAAACGGGAAGAGGCGCTGGCCGATCTCCGCCGGCTCACTCACGTCATTCTCGATAATCTGGAAGAAGGGTCCAGGAACCGATTGCTCGATGCGAAGGAAATACGGCTACTCGCTGCCACCGTCAACAGGTCAATCCGTCTCTATCTTAGAACCCTGGAGAAAGACCGGGCCAAGCCTCGACGGAAAAGGAAGAGCCCGTCCCGCGAAGAGGTTGCTGTAGAAGGATAGGAAGAAAGTGGGCAGGTCTAAGGAGATCGACGAGGCGAAGGTTCGGGACAAGGCGATCCGCCGCCTAGAACGAGCGGCAGACTTGGCTTACACGATGCTACTGGATGAGAAGATTGATGCCAAGACTCGCCAAGGATGGTCGAAGAGATTCACGGATGCAGTCCGGACCCTAAACCACGTCGTGAACGACCGAGAAATCAGAGAGTTAGGGAAACGCATCGATCTGATTCTAAAATACAGAAAGAAACTCGCAGGAGAATCAGACTCCCAGCAGTCAAGTGCCGACCAAGATGGTCAAATGGGATCTCAGAGGCCGGGCTAGATGCATCGTTCGGTTCGGCGTGAGGCAACTCGTGAATGGGAAGATATGCAGAAAGAACTGGGAGAGGAGGCCAGCAGAGGGAAAGGACTCGTCGACGAAGGAATCATCGAATTCTGCAAAAACTGGCTCAAGCTGACACCTGCAGCCTACCAGGAACGTCTCCTCTTAGACCAGGCCCGGTTCATCGTAGCAAGATGGGCTCGCCAGACAGGAAAAACAACCTCAATCTCAGCAATCAGCCTGCACACCGCCCTATCTTCCGGCTCAAAACGGATTGTGATTCTGGCGCCTAGCTGGCGTCAGAGCAAGAGGATGCTCTCCAGAATAGAAAGATCCATCCCAAAGAATCGCCGAAGCATTCTGACAGGACGATTACACAAGACCAAGCTAGAGTTCGCGAACGGGTCAAGCATAGAGGCTCTCCCCAACAACCCCGAGACAATCAGAGGAGAAACATGCGACCTCATCATCCTCGACGAAGCCGCCTTCGTCCGGTACGACAAGGAACTCTACGACTCGACAGTCTACGCACTGACAACCACGAACGGACGCTTCATCGCCGTAAGCACGCCGGGATCACGGGACAGTCTCTTCTATGAAATGTGCAAGAACAACGAGCTCTACGCCGAGTTTTCCCGCCACCATGTCAGCTATCGGGACGCGCTTGAGCCGAACGGACCCCTCAAAGAGAAAATGGTCGAGAGCCTCAAGATCCAGATGCAAGCGGACCCGTGGCGGTGGAAGAGAGAAATGGAGGCGGAGTTCTCAGAAGACGAAGAAGCCTTCTTCCCACTGAGCCTAATCACAAAATGCATCTCGTACGAGTTGAAGACGTATGATGAGTCGATCGCGCTAACAGGCGAAATCCCGCCCCCTGGAAACTACTACATTGGAAACGACTTGGGAAAGAAACAGAACCATTCCGCCGTAGGAATCGTGGACAAGAAAGAGGGACACGTCAGTCTGATCCATATCAAACAGTTCAAGCTTGGAACAGACTACAGCCACATACTGGGCTACCTCGTCAGGCTCGGCCAGAGACTCAACACGGTAAAGAGAACAAGCATCGACCAGACAGGTGTCGGAGAGTATTTCATAGAAGAAGCCATCAAAGCCGGAGTGAAAAATCCCGAGGGTAAGATTCTGACAGTCCAGGAGAAACAGAACATAATGACCTACCTGAGACAGCTAATGGAGCAAGGGCGACTACGCATCCCATACGATCCAGAACTGATAAACGAAATGAATGCAGAACAATTCGAATACACGAAAACCGGCCAGACCCTGTTCTCAAACCCAAGCGGGACCCACGACGACCGACTCTGGGCCCTGGCCCTAGCAGTCTACGCAGCCCGCTTCGAAATACCCACCTACCATCCTGCGGCAGCCGTCAGCGGGAAACCCAGCCCCGGAAGCTACATGCCGAACCTTCCGCGAAAGCTCTGGAAGATGTAAACCGCTGAAGGAGACCAAGAGGTCAAGACACGAATAAATCCTCGTCCAAAAGATCCGATTTTGCCGGATGATTTTTTGGAACAGCCACGCTAGCGAAAGGTCGCTGCGGGCGAAATCCTAGGTTTTCAAGTATCGAATTTTCACTCGTCGTCAAGTCGTGGGGGTGGGCTCGCGCTAACATCACGCCCGGTTCCCTTGATGATTCGAGCGTACCACTCCCCTTGTTTCTTTTCCACAATTGCCTCAGACTGATACGAATCATCATACACGATGATACGCAGTCCTTCCCGGAGAACTACATTTTGCCGTCGAATGTCCCGGATCGACCCCTTGTAATCAAGCGGGACGAGGCCACCGCCCAGATCAGTGAAATCAGCCCAGATCCGTATCATGAACCTTCCCACACGGGATTGCGCATAATTTCGAACACTGCACTTAGCTCTTGAGTTCCTCCGGGGCCAGTGATAACTGTAGCGTGATATGGAATATCGTCGGTTGGCGTGGGAATTACGTCACCCCCAATCGCTCTGATGCGTCCGACCGTAGTGACTCCGATTCTCTGATTTGGTAATCCTCCAGACAGTTGCTCGACAGTCGCCCTAGGGTAAGATCCACTGACATGTCCGCCATAATCCCAAAGGGCGTACCGGTGGTTGTCATAGGCTCGACTCGTTTGGACAACAATATCCACTGAGTGGGAGAGCACGTTAGAATAAACTACCTCGTCAGCATCACTAAGATTCTCGTGCATACCTGTCTCGAACTGTTCTTAGGCCAAGCCATGCTACTAGCGTTCACAGAACAAGAATCTAGATTAGACCGTGCTCATAATACCGAGTTCCACAAGAAATCTATGGGTTCTGTTTCCTTATCACGGCCAAATCTTCTTGCCACTTCCGTCCAGCATCCGCAGGCGGCCTCCATGATCCCAGAATCTCTTTCTGGATTCTCATCATATCCTCTCCCGTCTCCATGAGGATTGGCGCAAAGAATCGTCGCAGCCGTTGATACTTTCCCGCGGATTGTGTGGTCTCATTTGTTACCGGGGACGCAGCTACTTGAAACAGAAAACCGTCCTTACCTAGACGATCGATAATTTCGCATGGTCTTTCTTGCTGGATTTTAACCGTCCCTCCTAGACGTTCGATATGGAGTGGACTCAGAAAGTTTGCCCAGAACGCACCCCCGACCCATTCGCGGTATATTCCCACTGGTAAGTGTAGATTCGCATTAAAGGAGGTGATCGGCACGCTATTTCGCGTAGCACGAAACATGTCGTCTTGGCCTACACTGTAAGGATGAAGCGGATGAAAGCCTTGATTTACAAACGCCCAGTGAAGATCGTCTTCGGACCACAGTTTTCTCATTACATCAAGAAGTCTCTCCTGAAACGGCGATTCTGACTCGGCCAAAAACCTCGACCGTGGATAGAAGACACTTACACTGCCAGCGTCACCGAATCTCTTCTTTACGGGAGAAGAGGTTGCGTTAGTCGGCGTACTTACTGCCGACTTCCAGTCGATGTGAACTGATGTCTCATAGGCATGCACCCAGTCTTCACCTTTTTCATAGGGAAACAGCTGCAGGTAATCTGAGTCTCCATTCGCGAGAGAGTCCACAGCGACCTTGAGTCTTCCTTCATTGAAGGAAACCGTGCTCAGCTTCCCAAGAATGGGCCCATATCTTATCCTCTTGAAGAGTAACTTGTCCTCTAAGGCTAGAATGGATCTTAGTATTTCGACTCTGCGGTTTGCGGCTTCGACGGGAAATGAAGCATAGGCCCCGACAAAGTGTGCGCCTTCGCTAGGGTTCATTGCAAGGCTTACACGTATCTGTAAAGGATAAGGTTCACGCTTGGAGCATATTCGAACCGAATATAGAAAGCCTGAGAGTACCGATCGAGTTGAGACTTAAACTCTGTGAGCGGATCGATGCCCTCATGGTAGGGCTTGATCTCTGTGAAACCTTTTGTGTCCCATTGGTCGGGGAAGTTACCTGGGCTGATGGCCCTCGAGGGGCCTGATCCTAATACTTGATGGGCGTAGTTTCCTTTCGCCAGAGGTTCGGGCTGGTTTCCGAGCAGTCCCTCCGACCGGGCCTCTTCATACCCTCCTGTAGAAACGTCGACAACTTGGACTGTTACCTTTCCAGTCGGAGAAGTTATGTCGGCAGGGTTTCCAGCGTCCAGTTGGCCCGAGCTGTCGGAGCTGGTTGTTTCGCCGCTGGTGGTTTCGCTGTCCGAGTGGGACCAGACTGTTTCTCCTTCCCCCGAGTTTTCGCTAAAGTATGAGCTTTCGGATCTCGCGCCGCACTCGTAGACGCACCTGCCTGTGTCAAAGTCCATTCCGAATCCACCGGGAGCGCCTCCAAAATGGTGAGTGTCAACCTCAGAAAGCGCAATAATCACTGACACAAGCCAGTCACCCGACAAACCCTGAGACCCAGTACAATCCGTTGATGTCAGAGGGGAGAGCCATGGAGCTTCTACTATCCTATTGCTGATCGCTGAGTTCGATTTCTCAGCTGAGAGAAAATCAATGAGATTCAGTTACTTCATTCGAAATGGACAGAATGTTCGAAAGCATAAGGAAACACGATGACGAATCAAGAAGGTTTGACGAATAAGCTTATGAAAAGGCCATGAAGTCTCTTGGCCTGACCTCGGGCTGTTCAACCAGAATGGCTCGATAAAACATAATAAAGGGTCCGGATGCGCAAATAAATTTCTGAGCGCTTGTCCGACAATATGCGAGTCGGTTTGCCCGTTCCGGGCAGACGAACCAAGTCTATCATGAGGATATGGACGAGTCTCTCTTTCATACTCCTCTCTATCCTAGGATTTAGCGTAGCTCTACCAGCCAACTTGGCTCCCTCTGTATCTGATTCGCAGACAGTGAGCACAAAACAGTCCAATTTTTCTGGAGCAACTGTTTCGCCTCAGGGCGTCGGCGCTTACCCTTTACCCGACCTCTCTCTGCCGAGACAGGTAGTGTCGAGCTTCGACAGTCTCCTTTCGTCGGGAGGAGTCATCAACGGGTCTTCTGACAGTCTCACGTTGTATAATCTGGCTGTAAGAATCAGGCTCTTGGGAGGAGCCGATCCTCACGATGAACTTCTCGGTAGAGACGGTGGAGAAATCAGTTCGCGTCTTTTCTGGAATGTCGAGGGAGCAGTCGGGAGCGCATGGATACCACTGCATCCGGAAGGAAGCAACTTCACGCTTCTCGGCACCAATACGACAGGCACCTTCCTAGTCAGAACCATGAGTATCGGAACCGGGGAACTGACAGGCTCGCTGAGAGTAGTATATTCCGCGACCTCCGACGGTCCACTCAAGTGGGATCTGGAATTCACACCTTCGGTTTCCAATCACTATCGCTTGGTGTTCTTCTGGCATAATGTGACAGGCATTGGACCTGGATCATACTCTGGAATGAAGGAATTCAGCACGGCTTATGGCGGAGCCCACTATACGATGTCTTGGAAAGATGTGGGGAACGCTTACAACGCAACCGCATCAGTGGATCGAGATGGATTTAGACTCTGGATTGATCTGGGAAACGACCGACCTGGACTACCAGTCCTTGTAGACCCGAGTGTCGTTGCTCAGAATGTTACCCCAGACTCTACCGCATTTACTTTCCAGCGGAAGCTGTTCTATGAGCCCACGGGAGGAAGATACTGGGTCTTCTACAATCCTTGCGGCCAGTGCGGGATCCTAGTAACTAACTCGACTGACGGAATTCACTGGTCCCAGCCGTCCCAACTTCCTATCCTGTTCACTGTTGACTCTCGTGAGGATGTTAACCTCCTCAACATTTTCAATATTGGTCAGACGGTGTTCGTTACTCAAGGCCAATCTGCTCAGGGCACAAACGGCAATCCACTCAGCGTGTCGCTAGCTTACTCGGCTTACAAGATATCGGGACGAGGGCTCTTCCCGATTCCAAACCTTCCCGCGATACCCCAGGGTCTATCGTACAATGCAACGTGTCCGCAGAACTATACTTGCAGCATTGGCATACGGTACGCAAACATTGTTCTCGTCCCAGCTCCGAGCGGAGGAAGCAATATCGCCTTCTCGTACAATCGGTTCTTCTCGGACGGGCCGAGCATCATTCAACATAGTGGAGGAATCTTCTCCTGCGGGATCTATGCCACGAGTGCGCTGGATGTTGTTCCACAGCTAATCAACCGCCAAAACTGGACTGTTGCCTATAGCAAGATCTCCAGTCCAGGCTGCCTGCCCTCATTTCCAGGCTCACCGATCTACGACCCGACACCAGCTTTCAGATCAGTCTTACTTCAGAACGATGCCGGTGGAAGGGTTCGAACGGTGTTCCAGTATCCCGTCTATCAAACTGATGCCGGAGGAAACGACTTGGGACTCGATCATGTTGAGCTACGCTCGGTCGAAGTAGGGTTTCCAACAGATGGAGGTGCAATCATAGGGCCCACGGAGACAATTACCACTGATCTCACGTCTAACCCAGAGTTTTCGGTCACAGCTGATACCAGCTACTCGATGCACGCGATCTACGTCAGCAGCCGATACGGAACAGTGACCTACTCCTACAGAACCGCATCAGGGTCTTCTTGGTTTTCAATGTACGACATATTTGCAGGAACAGCAAGATACCCGACAATCACTGTAGACCTGTCGACTAACACTCTGTATGCATTGGCAGTTCAGACGTCTTCCATTGTTATGAAGGCTAGGACGCTCAGCCAATTGTGGTCGGATCAGACACCGGTCTATCCGATAACCAATCGGGTCAGCCCCGCAAATCTCACATCTAATTTCGCCGCTGCGAGTTCGACTTCCTCCAATCAGATTCTCATCGTCTGGACTGAAGGTGGGAGAACATACAATGCAATGTTTGCTTCCATTCCCATTGCAACTGTTTGGTCTCCCTATGCGGGTGTTGGCGACCCATGGGATCGCAACGGAATCGCCCCCTACGGTCAATACTTTGCGGCGAAGGGGGAAGATGTATCACTTGGGACGGGAATGCTGACGGTTGAGCAGACAGATATCAGCCTGTCTGGTCGTGGTCTAGATCTTGGCATTGCCAGAGTGTATACTGAGCCCAACAGCTTTTTCGGTGGACAGCCCTACAATTACGAAGCATATCCGTGGGCTCCACTCGGTGCGGGTTGGCAGTTCAACTTCCCTTGGATGGCTTCATCCTCTGGCCCCTCGTATATTCATCTCCGGGATGGCGAAGGATACAGGATTCCCGCGACTTTCTGGAATGGGATAAGCTCGACCTATGAGAACCATCAGGGAGAGAACTTCCGGCTAGTTCGTTACGCCAACGCTACAATCATACTCAGTACAAAGTCTGGAACGTCGTACGTCTTTGGCACCAGTCCTAATCATGCTCTAGTTCTCATCAGGGATGCAACAGGCAACAACACAATTAGTTTCAGTTACTCCAATAATTTGATCTCCACCATAACCGATACTCTGAACAGGTCCTTCGCTTTCTGCTACACCGGCGGACTCTTGACAAGCATAATCCAGGGTGCACAGTGTGGGGGCAGTAACTATGTCAGGAGACTGCTATACTCAAACAATGGCATTAGCCTAACCAATGTCACCGACCCAGACGGAAAATAACCAGCTACACGTACAACCCAAATCCTTGGATCCTGACTCGGGTCAAGTATGCGACCGGATGGTACAGCACCTACAGCTATCTTCCAGCCACCCTTGGGACGGAAGCCACATCATACCGGGTCGTTCAGCAACTAGTAAGCAGTTCATCAGGCAATCCCATACGAGCTTTCAGCTTCTCATACTTTCAGGACTCTGGAGGAGATCAGGTGACGAGATCATGGAACGAAGCTTTCAACTCATCCTACATCTCGAGATCATGGCAACTGCAATTAGCAAGCTACACCAACTATACCTTCTCTTTCGCGGGAGTAGTATGGAATGTCTCGGATGCGAGACACAATTTCGTCCATGGATACCAACAACGTTTCGGCGTGGATGGCGCCGTCCTCAATGAAACATCAATCGTAAACCCTACAATGGGATACACAAACTACTACGCATACGATCTTTGGGGGAATCTGATTTATTCAAGAAACGTAATCAACCCTTCAGTTAACAGATATCACGAGACGTTCAACGCCTACTATAATGACGGGATGCCCCCAGGATTCGGTGACTTCCGTGAGACATTCAGTCAAAGGAACGGAACATCCTACGACAATCCTTGGTTCACGTATAACGGAACATGGAGCGTAGCAAATCACGCCTACAACGGGACCCAGCCCATCTTCGCCCCTTTCAACCAAGCGAGCGTCTTTGCTTGGACAAATTCGACTAGTCCGAATCTCTCGATAATCGCGTCTGTATATGTCGCAAAGCCCACAAGCTCGACTGATCAGAGGGTGGGATTGATTGCTCACTATCCAGGAACGGGGTTGCGAAAATGGGCACTCGTTCTGCACAATTCTGCTGGCGGAATGAAACTATCACTGCTGGACGAGTCCATCTCTTGGATCGAGACTCCCTGCACTTTGAGCTACAACGTTTGGTACCTATTCAATTTCACCATCAGCGGAAGGAACGCCTGGGGAACAGCAACCGCTCCAGGCATCTCACCGTGCAGTGTGTCAGGATCTTTCACATCTAGTGACATAACATCCGCTACGAGCTTTGGGATATACGCCGGCGGATACACAGCTCTATTCGCTAACGTGACTGCAACAACAATTGTACCGAGTATAACGGGAACGGTCTTCTCGAATTCATTCTTCCAGACCGGCATCCCGAGCGCGTCTATTCACAGTTCTCTGGCGGGAATGGCCGAACTTCAGAACGGAACCGGCTCCGCACCTATCGAGAGCTACTACAACTACTATTCCTGGGGAGGTCTTAACAAGACGAGACAACTGTACAATCCCACGGCCGGCATTAGCTGGCTTACAACCTCAAGAAAATACGATCCCTACGGGAACCTGAAGACCCTGATTGACGCGAGAGGGAACAGTACCTCCTACGGTCACTCTGCAAATTATCAATTCGCCTATCTTACAAGCGTTAACCAGACACTCGTTCGAAACGGACCAGTCATTTCCCAACGATACAGCTACAACATTACGATGGGAACAATGCTGTCGAGCGTAGACCCCAACGGGTACAACACGACCTACCAGTACGATATTCTCGGCCGCATTACCAGGGTTAGCTATCCGAATTCTCTCGGATTCGAAGCCTATAGTTACAACGACGCTGCAAACTTTGTGAACATAACTAATGAAAACGGCTGGAAGACTCTACAGATCTATGACGGGCTAGCCCGACTCTCTACAGTAGACAGGTTCCTTAACGGCGCATCCTACTCGAACCAGACCTACAGCTACAACTGGCAGGACAGAACGACCATGATCCGCGATCCTCTCGGGAACACTTACAACTATACCTATGACCCTCTGGGAAGAGCAACCAAGACCGTCGAACCAAACGGGAACATTACCCAATTCGTCTATAATGACGCGAACTCAACAATCGTCTCGGTCAACGAGCAGGGCATCTACAGATGCAACACTTACGATAGGATGGGGCATCTTATCTCAGTCATTGAGTATTCTGACCCTTATTGTCACGTCCAGCTTCTTAACGGAAAGAGCTACCTCACAAACTACTTTTATGACGAGGTGGGGAGCCTCCGAAAGGTTACAACATCAAACCTGCAATCCACAACCTACAACTACAATAGTCTCAACCAGCTGACCCAGATCAATTATCCGGACAATACCTTAGCGAATTATACCTATGATAATAACGGGAATCTCATCAACAGTCTTGACCAGAACGGGATCAAGACTAGTCGCTCCTACGACTCACTGAATAGGCTGATCAACATCACCTACTACGGACGGACCACCTCATATGACAACTACGCATACGACAATGACAGCAACATTGTCCAGCTCAAGAGCCTGAATGCCACTATAGGCTACAATTACGATTCTCGCAACCGGGTGACGTGTGAGACCTACTCCGTCAACGGCGGAGTGCCGGGCGGTCCGTGTGGTGGAGGCGGTGGAGGCAGCGTTGCAGCAGGGACCTTGATAACCCTCGCTAACAATACACAGGTTCCGGTCCAGAATCTTCAGCCTGGAATGCAACTTCTCTCTTACAACGTCACCACGGCCCAGTTCACTGTCTCGACGATAACCCGGATGTCGACTGTACAGACAGGTGACATGATGGTCATGCTGACACGGGATGGTCAGCCGTTGAGGACGGACAATGCGACGGTCCAGAAGCTCTGGGTCAAACGGGCTGACGGGAGCATCGGATGGCTATCGGTCACACAGCTGAAGCTTGGTGATAGCCTCTTCATCGCCCAGCTTGGCTTGTGGACGCCAGTGACTAGCATCAGAGATATTCTTGGACAGTTTACAATGTACGACATCTATGACACGCTACCGGGCGATTATCTTGCGAACGGCTACCTGGACCCGATAAAGGCGCCGACCCACGGGCCTTCTGTTCCGGGGGGGATATACGTGTCTGGCTATTCTTTCAGCTACTACTACACCGGCGAGACACTGGCCTACATCACATACAACGACTACATGACCGCCAGCTACTACTATGACGGTCTGGGCAGAGTCACTAAGCTCCAGATGAGCAGCACATCTTCGCCTACAACCTTCAGCTATTACCCCACGGACCGGATCAAAGGTGTCCAGTACTCTAATGGGCTGGTTGGCAACTATTCCTACACCAAGCTTGGACAAGTTAGCCGAGAATCACTCAATAACACTAGCACCAGTCCCGCAACCCGACTCCTAATCCTCAACTACCAGTACAACCGGACCGGGACCGTAGCCAGCGTCGTTGGCAACTCTACCAACACGTCCGGAACACTGTACACCGTGAACGAGCAATACGGCTATGACATACTCGGCCGTTTGGTCAATTCGTTCGTGAAGACCGGAAGCGTTGCGACAACCCTATCCTACACATATGACAATGTTGGGAACCGGCTATCCCAGAAAGCCAACGGTGTCACGACGAACTACTCGTATAATACGCTCAATGAGCTGACAAACTCAAGCGGTGGAACTACCAACAGCTACGCCTACGACCATAGTGGAAACTTGGTCGGAGAGAACGTTACAGGCATAACCACCTCTCGCTGGACTTACACATGGAATGTCCAAGGCGAACTTTTGACGGCGACCAACTACACATCTGCCCAGGGCTTTTATGCGTATGACGGTCTGGGCCGGAGAATTGAATCGAAAGAGAGCAGCAACTATCTCTTCTATGGTTATCTTGGAACGGAGACCCTAGCAGACCTCGGGAGTGCCAGCCCAGAGAACAACTATGTCTATGCGGACGGCCTACGGATTGCTCGTGTAAACAATGCACAAGGAGCAAATCCAACAACCTTCTACTACTATACTGATGCCCTTGGTAGCAGTCGACTCGTAACATCTTCCACCAAATCAGTGCTATTCTCGGACGGATACCTACCTTACGGCCAAGACAACTCTGCAACAGGCACCGAGACCTACAAGTTCACAGGCAAACCAGTCAGCCAGACCACGGGTCTCTACTACGAGTACCAGCGGTGGTATGATCCATCAGTCGGCCGGTTTATCAGCAAGGACCCGATACCAGGATCCCAGTCCAATCCTCAGAGTCTCAACCCCTACGTCTACGTCTACAACGATCCTTCATCGTTGACGGACCCGTCTGGGCTCTACACCGAATTCAACCATTCATGCCCTGACTCGTGTACTGGGTCTCAGGGTTTGTCGGGTGACTGGCTTGTGTCAGTGATTATTGCGCTTTCTGAGGTTGACACTCACCATTTTGGAGGCGCTCCCGGTGGATTCGGAATGGACTTTGACACAGGCAGGTGCGTCTACGAGTGCGGCGCGAGATCCGAAAGCTCATACTTTAGCGAAAACTCGGGGGAAGGAGAAACAGTCTGGTCCCACTCGGACAGCGAAACCACTAGCGCCGAGACAACCAGCCCGGATGGCGTAACATCCGACACAAAGCCGACAACGAGTGACGCGGTATCAACCGCTGATTTCTTCAACGATGTCGAGGGAACTCGAGGAGGGTCTGCCCCCGGGACTTCGGGTGAGATCGGATTCGCGCCGCCGGGCGCAAGTCACCCTGATTACCCTGGAGGACTAGCGGAAACTGAGGCACATACGCCGGCAGATATGTCGCGTTCCGATTGGGTTAATTCTGTCAAAGATATCGCGAATAACCCTGTACGAACTGCACCCAATACGCTTGAAAGGCCGGGATACCTTGCTTATGGCTATGACACAACTGGCTATCCTGTGAGGGTGGTCATCATAGAAAAATGGGGTGGAATATATACGGCATTTAGGGATTCGAAATGGGTTTAATGTCGATGGCCGGTCCGGCTGACAACAGAGGCATAACGGGCGTTCCCTCGCACTTCAGGATCAGGACAAGATTCCTCCCAAAGGATATGGGTTATGTGTTGCAGAGCACCGAAGATGATTTCGTCTATGACGTGGTTGACGCCGATGTCCGAATCGAAATTAACGGAAGAACTCCCTTCTTGCCGGGGTCATATAGATTGTCTGATGATGGGTACTTGCGCTCCATCCCTGTCATAGACTTTGCCTGGAACTTGGTTGTTGCCTGCAAACATTTGAGCAACTCTAATCCCTCGACCGAGCGTGTGACGGTGACTTCCACGCATTATGAACTGGAGTTCGAAAGGCAGAATGACTCTGTCCAATTACGGGTCCTCGAGGGGGGACGAGCTGGGAAGGTCATAGCTGCGACCAGCCTCACCCTAATCGAGCTACAGCGAGAATGCAAATCGGTTGGCGAATTGGAACTCGCAGGAATTTTTCGCGATAATCCTGCGCTTAGGGGTAATCCACACCTGAAACGATTTGCCTCGGAGATTGCGATGTTGGAGCGAGCGATCAAACAGTAACGTAAGCCTTCTCAGGTCGAGGGAGTTCGATGACTCCTGAGCAAATTGCGAACAGACTTGAAAATTTCCCTTGTGACTAAGGAGTAACAAACTACGAGTTTCAATATCCCTCTGATGGGCTTGTGGACTTGGGTATGACTGCTGGTTCCGCCCAGCGGAACGACAAGTCTGTGCTGCGACGAACCACGTATTACGCTAGCATTTGAACCGGGTTTTTGTTCGGAGTCCAGAAAGGGCTTCATACCCCCGAACGGTATAGAAACACCATACTAGGAGGCTCAGGTATATATGCGACTTTCTTCTTTCGATTGGTATAGAAGATATACACTATGTCTGTCATGATGGAAGCTCGGAAGGTCCAGAAAGTAGGTTACTCCACCCTCATCGTCTCCCTCCCTAAGGACTGGGTCGAAGAGGTCAGCCTCAAACAAGGCGACATTGTCAGCTTCAGACGCGAATCCGATGGCGGAATAACCGTCTACCCCGGTCTGACCAAGGAACGGGAGAACAAGCGGTACATCATCGACGCGGACCTATGCGACAGCCCTAACCTGTTGACAAGGATTGTTACCGCCAATTACCTGACCGGGCATGATACTATCCAGATCATATCGAAGAAAGAGCTCTCCTCACGCCACCTAGAAGAAGTCCGGGCGGTCAGCAGACGCCTCACAGGGCTCGGAATCGTCGAACAGTCTCTCAAGTCCGTCACTTTGCAGAGCTTCGTCGACCCGACAAAATTCCCGATCTACGGGCTAATGCGCCGATTACAGATCATCCTAAGCTCGATGCTCGAGCAGGCAGTAAAGTCAGTCGTCGAAGGACGGACCGCAATGGCTGACGAAGTGCTTCACATGGAGGAGGAAGCAGACCGGATCTACTGGATGATCATCAGACAACTACTCCTCGCAGTACTCGACAGAAGGGTCGCTAAGGAGGTCGGTATCGAGGGTCCGATGCACGTGGTCGGAAACCGGGTAATCGCAAAAAGCCTCGAACAGATGGCCGACTCGGCCAGCCATGTCGCATTGGAGGCGCAGAAGCTGAAGGGCGACGGCAAGAACGTTGACCCGAAAATAACCAAGGGACTGATAGAGTTGAGCGAGAAGGTTCGCTCGCTGATCGAGGACTCATTCAACGCCTTGATGAAGGGAGATCTGAAAAAGTCCAACGAATGCATCGAAAGAGTGGAAGCCTGCGAGATTCTAGAGCGATCATTAACCGCGGATGTCATGAAGAGTGTCAAAGACGTGAACCTCGCCGTCGGCCTTCGGTCGATCATATGGGACGTAGGATCAATGGCCCGGGACTCCGTATCAATCGCAGAAGTCGGCATAAACCGGAAACTAGAGACACCCAGCGACTTCTGCATGTGGGAAAAAGCCTAACCGCGACGATTCCCCCGCCGGTAAAGAATCGAAAGTCCACGGCTCATTCTCGACAGGATAGAGTCTGTTCTCCCGCAAGGTTGCCGCGGTTGATCTCGTCAATATGATTAGGGCAAACCCGAGCTTTGGGATCTTCTGCGCTTAGTTGTTCCATGCGTTTGACCGCGCCAGAAGTGATGGGACTAGCAAGGTAGCTAGACGGAACTAAACCAAGTACTTATCAGCGATTAAGAGTGCAAGGTCAGGGATACTCCTTGAAGATTACCGGGTCATTTTGGACCGTTACACTCTTGATTCTTGCAGCGTTGTGTGGCACACCTTTCGCGACTTCCCCTGCCCACGGAATCTTGACTGGACTCCTGTGCATAGCATCATCAGACTCCAATAGCTGTCCTCAGAGCTCTCCGGGTTTGAGTGCACCCATGGGAACGGTGTTCTCGGTGGCTGTCAACATTCAGAGTTCTGACTCCCTCAACGCTTTCGATATTACCGTGACGACGAATTCTAGCGTTCTCATGCCTCTCAGCATCGACCTCAACGATTCAATCATACCAGCAAGCGTTCTTTGGGTCCTTCAGGATTCCACCAGCTCCTTTGGGAGTATCGGCGCGGCCCAACTGGTCGTTACCGGACTTGGTTTCCAATCGTCAGCTCCAACAACGGGGACACTGTTCAGAATCAATTACCAAGTTGTCGGGGTGGCTTCTAGCGTTACACTTTTCTCGTTTGAATCGGCTCAGGTACTTGGGGATCAGGGAGGGAGGGCAGTCCTCTTGCCCGAGAATCTCCAAGCGGCCTCGTTTACAGTTCACCCGCCCGAGCCAGATTTCACAATAGAGGCCTTTCCTTTGACATTGCACTTTCCAGTGGGATCCGTGGAGACTTCGAACATAGACGTGTCGAGTGCTAACGGCTTTTCCGGTCCAATAGCTCTTTCAACGGCCACATCAGACACCCGCATGACTGCTGCCTTGTCGAACAGCTCTGTCTTTCTCTCGGACCGGTCGTCATTCGGCATCTCCTTGGTAGTTTCCTCAACTCTCTCTCTGCCTCCAGGCGACTATCTTGTAACCGTGGAAGCATCGAACAGCTCGGTATCCCGATCCGTGAGCATAGTAGTTTTCGTAAGTGACTTTGCTCTGCCCTATCCCGTGGATCTCAATATGCTCATTGGAGGTTCCGGGGACTGCACTGCATGCCGCACTGTTCCCAATTTCTCGACATCTTTACAAATATTCGCCGATAGCATTGTCGGATTCAGCGGCGACATAACGCTTAGCACAAATATCAGTCCAAGTCTCAAACATGGCCCGTCGCTGTCTCTCTCAAACTCCCAATTCTTTCTGAATCAAACCAGCCCTTCAGGATCAGTCCACCAGTACGCAACCACGCTGACCATCACCGCGACGAATAATACTCCCATTGGTACATATCTAGTCAACGTGGTAGCAGTGAGCGGTCTGTTGTCTCACTCACTAGTAATTACGGTCGTCATTTCTCGCTAATGTATGTCAGACTGTATGTGACCGTATCGAGAGTGGCCAGGGAAATTCGCATTATACGCAGCGATTCTGGGTTCAAGGATCTTGCATGCGTGAAGGGTCTTTCAGAACTGCGGTGCTCTTCTAACGGACGAGGCAAGTTGACTCACGACGTTGGCGGCGGTGATTGTGGCGAGTGCGATGATCCGCGGTACGGCCGCGCTTCCTGCATTTGACTAGAAGGTTTCGTTTGACCGAACGCATTCTCCGCTCTCAATCCATTCATCTTCAACGAGTTGCGCCTTGAAAGCCCCGCTGCATCAGTCGGCGTCTCGCAGATCGTTGGACTCCTTTCGGGAGTTTGAACCATTGCCTTCTTCTGTTTATGGGAAAAAGCCTAGAAAAATTCCTTCAATTTCTCGAATCGATTGCTTGGCTCGGCTTCGATCGTCGAGAGGTCTAGTACGGGTTGAAGCCTACGAATGTGTCTGTGGTCGCGTCCCAGTAGCCTGCGAAGCTCCATGTTGGAGTGCCTCCATTGAGTGTGACGACCTTCCAGATCTGGTATGTCGCTGCGAGTCTATCCCCGCTTGGGGCAAGCTCGGTCCAGCCGGTTACTCCGTAGTAGTTGTCGGCGACGGTTAGCATTGCAGCCTGTATCCTTGTTCCGTTATAGGAGCCGACTTGTAGAGTGGCGAGAGCCGCCAGCCAGACATCGTCGTAGGCGCCCGCGCAGTAGAAGTCGCAGGCGATTCCCGGATAGGAGTTCGCGAGTGCTGTGTAAAGTCGTATGGTCTTAGTGTTGTTCAGGAAGCTGGTGAGGGTCGATGGTAACCGGTTGTTCTGGAAGTAAGTGGACAAACCAGGGTTGCCAGAAATGATTGTGTCCTGTGCTTCACCATCGGTCCCAATCCAGATAGATGTGGGCCCGGAACCGACGCAGCCTGGTACGGGACCGCAGCCAGGCAGGTTCCCTTTGAGAAGGGTGGGATGTTGCAGAGTTATCTGAAAAATCATCTGCGAGAATTCTTCGAAGGACACGGCATCGATCGCCACCTTGTTTGTGCTGGCAGTAACATTTAGCGCGGTGAAGGCGTTGTACAAGGTCGCAATCGTCGCTGTAAAGTCGGTCTGACTCGTATCATATTGGATGATGCACACTGTATCAGTAGAGACGCATCCGCTCTTGTCGACTGTGCCAGTATTACTCGTTAGCAGATAGTTGAACCTGTTAGCTGTTGAGTTGGCAACTCCGTCGCCATACAAATCATGCCTCTGTACGATGATGAGCTTTGTAGCTCCTTCGGCCTGAGCCATTCTCGCATCGGGAAGTCCCTGCGCCGCATCATTTGGCGTGGTTCGGAACAGATAGTCGTTGGATATTGCCAGAGTAGGAGAAGTCGACGAGGGGCTTATGAGAACAATGTGGTTGGAGTCTGCATACGGCAATAGGTACTGAGCTGCTCCGCTGTTCAATGGCCCTACAACAACTTGGGCACCAGCGGCGGCGAAGGCCTGCAGCTCCGTGAGGGCGCGCGCGTTGTCGAGTCCATAGTCGCTGACTGATGTCGCAAATCGTACGCTGCATCCGGATGAGAACAGGAAAGCGTTGATGTCACTTATTGCCAGAGTAGAGGCGTCTCTGGCCTTAGCTCCGGTATCTGAGAGTGAGCTGCTGAGGTCAAGAAGCTCGCCGATGGTGACTGTCTTTCCGGAGAGGCAGAGGCCACCAGAGTGTTGCAGTTGCATCTGGAGTTGGGAAATCTTGGCTTGAAGCTGGAGGATTTCTGCCTCATCTTGGGCCAGTTGAGTGTTGAGCGTCGTGAGCTGTGTGTTGAACAAAGCTTCCAGTGCCTGGACTCTAGTGATTTCATCGGATAGTTGCGTTTCCAGCGACTGGAGCTGAGTGTTCGCGGTAGCCAGCTGGGCCTCCAGGGATTGAATCTGGAGAAGAGTCTGGTTGAGTTGGGAGTTGGTTGCTTGGAGCCTTGAGATCTGACCGGTCAGATTCGCGATCTCAGTCTTGAGCGTCGCGATCTGGTCGTTTAGCGAGTTCGCGTTGTCGTTGAGGGTCGAGACTTGGGTGTGTAGGTTCGCCGTTCGTGCTTGATAGTAGTAGGCCGCCCCTCCAAGGGAGCCGCTGGCGGTTGCTAGTACAAGAACGATGATGACTTTTAGAGATAAGGAGTAGGACATTGTGTTGTAATGTGGTTTAGAATCCTATAATTGAAGATTACTCATAAAATATTTCGTTATGTCAAGAGACGGATGAAAAAGAGGGGGTGGAGGTTATGGAATTGTTAGACCAGTGTAGTCGCCTATTACGTACGCACTGTAAGGCGCATTCAATCGGACGGCGCTGCTGGGACTAAAACCCGGCGAGGCGATCGCACCATAGCTAGCGACAATCGTGGGAGATGCGGTTGTAGTGACCTCGATCACTTGATCGTTGAACTGGTCGCTGATCAGCGTATCGCCGCCTGCGAGCCTTACTGCCCGCGTAGGAAGTGGCGTGGGATTACTGCCAGCACGCGCATTGGTGAAGAACTGCCAGAACACAGTACCGCTTTCGTCAGTTTCGACGACTCGGGCGTTGTTGGAATCCGTGACTAGAGTGTGGCCGTTGGAGAGTCGGCTGGCAAACGCTACTCCGCTGAAGTCCAATCCTCCTGCTGTAGTGTATGTGTGGACAATGGTGCTTGGCGTGGTGTGAGTGACTTCGATCGCTCGGTTGTTATTCTCGTCCGAGATGAGAATGTTGCCGTTATCGAGCAGTTCGGCAGCGTTGGGATTGCTCAGCTGGTTTGGACCGTTGCCGCTGACAGCGTTCTGTCCGTATTGCCAGATGATCGCGTGATCGCTGATTTGAACCTCAATGATGCGTTCGTTAGACTGGTCGGTGATCAGAACACTGGGAGTGCCCTTGAGACCAAGAGGAAGGTACGTGTTCTGGACCGGTACGTTCAACTGGTTAGGTGCGAACCCGGAGACTCCGAATTGTCCGTACTGCCAGACGATATTGTCGCCCCGGTCAACGATTAGTACACGGTTGTCTAGGCAACCGGATTTCTTGCAGCTGGTTGTTGTCGCGGGTGGAACCCCCGTGCCTGACATTAGTGTTAGACCGCCCGGGATTCTTTCAGCATCGTTGGTTCCGGCGATCGCGTTGGCAGAGGCATCGTGCGGACCGTTTCCGAACTGCCAGACGATGTTCCCAGCATGATCAATTTCGATTACTCGATTGTTGAACTGGTCCGTGATCAGAATATTTCCCGATTGGTTGAAGCCTCCATTGGTGTTGTTCTTAATGGGACTGCTGGCAAATACCGAGGGGAACGCTGCGAGTGCTAGAAACACTATCGCACTTGCGAGGAAGTAGTTTTTCAAATATAATGGCATGTTTTTCTTGTCCTCCGTAATCTTCGAAGGTTTTATCGCAATGGTACTACCATAATAGTCTTGTCATCCAATAGGACGCCGAATCTATCTCAGGTAGGCTCGGGAAGAGTGCTCCATTTCCCGCTCCAATGGCGGGTCCAGCTTCGATAGGGGAGGGGATCTTAGTAGCACAGGAAAAAGGTCGGATCGGTTCTACGCCGAATCCTTCCGCAGCTGAGCCAGTTCCTTCTCAACTGCGACTATCCGCTTGGGACAGTTCGGGCAGTAGCTGGGCAGCATCGCGTAGACATTAGCGTTCATCTGCAGTAGAGGCTGAATCATCTGACTAACCGCCGCAGCACCCGGGTCCTGCGGTAGGACCTTGCCGCGTTGTTCCAGCTGCTTCATCTTATCCCCCATTATGACCATGACTGGGCACTCGCCGAGGCCATAGACGCAGGAATTGTCGCCAGAAGACTCCATGAATAGCAACGGTCTCTTCCGAATAGTTTCATTAATAGATTCGCCCAGCGGGGTCGTGCAGACTTCGACACTTGAAACATCTCAACGGCCAGGTGGTTGTGATAGACGCAAGCCCATCAGGCGTGTCAGGGGACAAGTACCTGGGTGCTCTACTCGACCTTGGAGCTAATCTCAAGATTCTCAGAGAAGTCGCTCGAACCGTCGCCGACAATCTCCCTGGAACGGGTAAGGTGGATGTCAAAGTTCACAAAGTTGAGAGAGGGGAAATTGGAGCTCAGCAAGTCACGATCGAATCTGAGACGGAAAGTGGAAAGCGTAAGGGTATCCAAGTTCTACGCGCTGCGGAGAAATGTGTTGCTAAACTTGGGTTATCTAACTGGGGATCAAACTTCTCACTCTCCACGATCAAGACGCTCCTGGAGGCCGAGTCAAAGGTACACGGGCATCCGAAGAACGAGGTGGAGCTTCATGAGCTCGGGTCCCCGGACACCCTAGTCGATGTCTTAGGAGTCGCATGCCTCGTAGAGTCGTTAAGGATCGCCGGAGCCACATGGTGGTCCTCTCCAGTCGCGGTTGGCGGAGGGACAACTAGATTCTCCGACAAGACATATCCGAACCCTCCGCCCGCAGTAGCCGAGATTCTCCGACGATACAAATTTCCCATGGAACGAGGTCCAGCAAATGTCGAACTCAGCACCCCAACAGGCGTTGCAATAACAGTCAACCTAGTCCCGAAGCGCTCCGAATCATATCCAAGCTTCAGACCGGAAAAGGTTGGATATGGGGCCGGTTCGAAAGAGCTTGATGATGTTGCTAACGTGCTCAGGCTGACCGTGGGACAAGGCTTGGGCTCGTCTCATTCGCACGACGAGATCGTGATTCTCGAAACGAACGTGGACGATGTGTCAGGCGAGGTGATAGGACGCGCCGTGGAAACCCTCTTTGCTTCTGGTGCACGGGATGTGACAGTCGCTCCAGTCTACATGAAGAAGAACCGACCCGGCCATATTATCTCGGTCATATCTGCAAAGGACAAGGCGGAAACCCTCGCGGCGGTGTTAATGGCCGAGACAGGAACGTTCGGTGTCCGAGAATTGCCCGTCACCCGACACATCAGTCCAAGAGAGACTACCGTGATAAACGTGAAGGTTCAAGGCAAAGCCCATCGGATAAGGGTCAAGCTGTCCGAAGATCGCGAAGGTCGAATTGTCGGAAGCAAGCTGGAATACGAAGACTTGAAGAGAATATCGGATCAAACCGGACTCAGTGTAAGACACCTCCAGAAGGTAGCCAAACCAACGCTCGACCAGGTCCGAATGCAGGGGGGATGATATGCTAACCATTCAGAGGACTAGTCTGAGAAAACTCACACTGACGGCATCTCTTGCTGCGGTGTACACAGTTTTTCGATCCATTCCGATCTCGAGCCTCATAGGAATCTCTGGCAGCATTACAGCTGCCGGAATGATCGCGCCCGTCATTGGAATATTGCTCGAACCTGCCTACGGCATTGTGGCGGTGTTCACCGGGACCATGGTCGGATCTCTCTTTCCTTGGAATCCTCTGAAGTTCTATGGGCTTGACTTTCTCCCAGGAGCACTGAATGTAACTCTGGTCAGCTTGGTAGTACGGGGAAGAAGGACTGAGGCGACGTTGATGTTTCTTGTCATGATCGGTCTTTTCTTTATCAATCCCTACACGAGTCTCTTCGTTGGGAGTGCATTTCTCAGCCCCCCGGTTCCATACCTGTGGATGCACTTCGCATCTTTGATCGTACTTGTCTCACCATTGTCCAAGGGACTTGGTTCTAGACTCGCAGCACATCGCTATGCGAGCTTCGTTCGACCCGTTGCCGTTCTTGCATTCACCGGCACAATGATAGAGCATCTCACTGGAGGCTTGCTTTTCGCAACCGTTGTGGGCAAGGGTGCTCTAAAGTTCTGGCCTGTGATCTTCATTGCCTATCCAATTGAGCGGACAATACTGGTTGTCGGAGCTACTCTGATCTGTGCCACCCTCTTGAGACTACTCCGGCCGTCTGTCATCGAAGAATCGCTCGAAACGGTGAGGTTAGCTGCGCGAGATAGTCTTCGGAGCTTAGCCTTGCGAATAGGCTGTTACGATCTAGTCAGTTTCCTGCGTGGATTATTTCGGGCTCGACGAGGAACTGAATGAGACTCAGCCAAGGCTTCGGTACGACCGTCTTGGGATCTTAAGGCCTCTTCTTTCACAAGCTCTGAGAATTTGTCCGCTCCAGACGCTAATGAAGCAAGGGCCAGTCCTGCCGTCTTGGCTGCCACAGTGCCGAACACCGCGGCCAGCTTGAGGCCCGATGAGAACGCTGCCATAGCGATTTGTTCTCCCGCCTTGATAGCTTCCTCGGAAGAAACCTGTCTATTCCTCCTTGGCGATTTCTGACTACTACGACCGCTCGCCAGGTTTCTGCGTGATTTTGCGCGAGGCGAATTAGGCATTCAATTATGTCTTCGGCTTTTGGCGTATTTAAGACAGGACACACACTAAAACAATGTATCTCAAACGCTCGAACGTCGGAAGGGCCAGGCTCGTGAACAAGGCCTTGACCCTATAGCGAATTATTTGGCAAAGTAGTGAATGTTAAGTAACGGCTATGCGTAGATTTCCAGGCATATACGAGGTTGAGTGAGTGCCATTACCCAAGGCGGCCTCTGATGTAGAAGCTGAGATTTTCCAGTTCGTCAAGGAATCAGACCCCGCTACTGCCTATCTGCAGGGAGCCGGCGAATACGCTGGCAAGATGTTTATTCCATCTAGGAAGAATCTTGAGAGACTCGCAAAGAGAGCGGACGAGCTACGTCTCAAAGCTGAGAACAATTCGCAACTCAAGGCCATAGATTCAATGGCGGCCGCCTTTACTCTTCAAGAACCCCAGGCACCACCCGACGGAGTTCTATCAGCATACTTCGGCTACATGATCAAGGAAGGAATCGTACCAAGCCATCTGAAGCCGCTAACGAGGAATGCTGTCAGAGCGCTTCAAGCGGCAACTCAAGAAGCGTCTGAGAAGAAATGGCCCACAGGCCTACGGTTGTTGACCCTGATCCGTTGCGACGGACTTCTTGAAATTATCAAGACGATCAAGAAAGAGACAACTGACAAACAACTGAAGGAGTCGCTCGACGATCTTGTCATGGCTACGAAGAAGTACGCTTCAATTTTCAGAGTGAAGGGATTCAAGAACCAAGGCTTTGACGAAGTCTACAAGATAATCAAGAAGGAAGGCGCAGACCTCAGCAGAGAGAAGATCTATGCTCAAGCCCTCCGACGCTTGTGGGATTATCCGGAGACACCCGACGAGGTAGAGGCAAAGGGCCTCAAATTCCTTGAGCGAGAGTTTCCCAGATTCAAACGAGTGACCGAGAGGCTGGCCAAGAAATACGGAGTTCCAGCCAAGGCCGAGGAATTGTCCAAAGCGATAACCGCGAAGCGATCGGTAAAGCAGAATGAGATTCTCCCGTTCCTGGGAGAGCTCCGCAAGCGCACCCAACGGGTTGTGAACAAGGACATTGTCAGAATCAATCCAAAGTATGAGACGAATGTCATCGAGACCCCTCTCTACCTGTCAGGCATCTTTCCCAGCGCAGGCGCTTTCTTCTACGATAGCTTCACCAACAACCCGAAAGAGATCTTCATGATCACAACAGACCCGAGGCGGGACCCGAGCACGGTGCCGGGAGAACTATTGAACGGACTAATCCATGAAGAATACGGTCATTGCGTCCACGCCTCGAACACGGCCGTGGCATATGGTGCTAAGCCAACGCTGACAGACACCCTGTTCACGCCATTGTCTGCGTTATCCGAGGGCATTTCGTTTCAGCGAGAAATCGAATTCCAAGAAGTCATGGACAAGCTGAAAACCGGAAAAGGCTTGACCAGTGACGAGAAGGCTCTGGTCCAGTTCTTCGAGAAACGAGGCGGACTAGAAGTCTGGGCAGACGAGTACGAATTCTACACTTGGATGTGGAGAATCGTCCGCTTCCTAAGAGTAATCGGCGACGCCCGAATAAACTCCGGAAAACAGTCACTCGCAGACTTCATCGAATGGGCCCACAAGAAGACCGGTCTATCAAAAAGCACCGTGTACCACCAGCTCTTCCCAGCCCACCAGGGCAACGGACCCGGATACGCATCGACCTACGCAATAATAGGCGAGAGCATCCGGGAGATACAGAACAAGGCCAAGCGGAACGGCAAGAACCTCCTCGACTTCAACACCTACGCCTGCTCGATGGGCTTCCCGGCACGGACAATATTCGAACAGCGACTCCGCGACTTCGCAGCGAAATAACCGTCAAAAGCATCGTCCAAACGATCGAGTCGATATTCTGATCTTTTTTCGGGACTAAATCGTCGAGCCTTAAAAGGAAGAGGCGTCGCTGAACAGCTCTGGCCTAATAAGGTCGAACTCCACAATCACTCAGACCCGGACACCCTCATCACTTTCCTGCCAAACAGACTCAAAAGTCTATCAGCATTGTCATCGGTCCTGCAAATGAACGTGAAAGGGAATACGAGGTCTAACAGACGATCTACCAATGATCGTCAGCATCGCCAACAACAAAGGCGGAACAGGAAAGACAACCACAGCTGTAAATCTAGGAACCGCTCTAGCACAGTCAGGTAGGCGTGTCCTGCTTGTGGACCTGGATCCTCAAGGAAGCGCCACAGTCAGTTTCGGTTTTGACAAGAGCAAACTCCTCTATACTGTCTACGACGTTTTCGCCCAGTCCAGAAATATCGAAAGCGTAGCGCTCGATACAAAGGTCGAAAACCTTGCTGTTGTCCCGAGCAATCTAGACTTGGCCGGTGCTGAGGTTGAACTCTCCTCTGTCCGGGGCCGAGAATACGTTCTGAAAGAAGCACTATCCGGTCCAGCTCGAAAGTATGACGTTATTCTACTCGACTGTCCACCCAACATTGGAATTCTCACGGTTAATGCGATAGTTGCCTGCGATCTGTTGATGGTCCCACTACAGGCTGAGTACTACTCGATGGACGGCTTCCCCACACTCCTCAAGTTCATACGCATGGTCAAATCCCGTGCCAAAACAGACTTCGACTTCATCGTACTCCTAACAATGTACGACGGAAGAATGGGCCTCTCGAAGCGGATCCAACGGGAACTAAGAGAGAAGTTCGGCGACCATGTGCTCAAGAACGTGATCCCCCGATCGATACGAATGGCCGAGGCTCCCAGCAACGGAATTCCTGGAATCATCTACAGTCCAAAGAACAAGGCATCTCAAGAATATGCGAAGCTTGGAAAGGACCTGATGGAGAGTTTCCTCGCAGAAACCGTGCTGACCAAACTCTCGTCATAACCCTTAGACCTAGGGAGGCCAGTCGATCCTCCCAGATCGACATCGGCCAAGTGAAATCCAAAAAAAGAACGGGGGGTTACGTCTCTAGGTTACGCTCATACGAACTATGCTGCTTCCGCCGTTAGTGGAAGCCTCAGGAGTTCCTTGGTGAGTGCTTTGTATTGTTCCGAGGCTGGGTTCTTTGGTCTGTAGATTATGCCTGGGAGGCCTTTGCCGGGTGCCTCTGCCATTCTAACAGATCTTGGTATTACTGTCTTGAGGGCTCTTTGGCCGAAATTGTCCCAGACTTGGGATTGCACTTTTCGTGAGAGCGCCGTTCTGGCGTCGTACATGGTGAGAACGATGCGGAAGTCGAACTGGGCCTTCAGTCTCGACTTGACTAGGTCCATGACTTTGATGAGTGTCGGGAGTCCTTCCATTGGAAAGAATTCGCATTGGACCGGGATCAGGACTAAGTCGGATGTTACTAGCGCGTTTAGCGTTAGTAGGCCAATGTTTGGTGGGCAGTCGATGATGATGTTGTCGTAGTCTTGCTTGATAGTTCCCAGAGCTTCTCTGAGGATATACTCCCGTCCAGGAATGGCAGCGAGTTCGACTTCCGCGCTTGCCAGGTCAAGGTTGCTGGGTAATAGGGAGAGACCGTTGAACTTTGTGGCGATTATCGTTTCTTGGATTTTCCGGGTCTGGGAGAGGACGTTGTAGATGGTGCTGCCGAGTGTTGCCTTCTCGAACCCGACGCCGGTCGTTGCGTTTCCTTGCGGGTCAAGGTCGATGAGGAGTGTCCGTTTGCCTTCGAGTGCCGTCGCGGCCGCGAGGTTGACTGATGTTGTTGTCTTGCCTGTTCCACCCTTGTTGTTTAGGACGCTTATGATCAAGGTTGGCCCCTTAGCTATTAGGGATAAACACTAAGACAATATTTCACAGGAAACAGACAATGACTGTTAGTATTTCACACTAATTAGCACTGAAAACGTATGGAAGTATCGTCAGGAAGGGTCCGGGGTCGGAGTCCCGAATATAACGAAGGACAGGATTCCGGTGTTAAGCTCCCATGATTATTCATTGAAGCATCACCAAAACAGAGGCTTGAACGACTCAAAGACTGCTCGGGCCAATCCCTGAATTGACGCGATTGTCTAAAACGAATCTGGGTCTGTTGTACGCTGCAGCCTAGCTGGATGGACCCTTGATTCGGACCTTTACCTTCTTTTTCCTAAGTCGGGACATTACGTAGCCGAAGTGGCTCTTGTTTTCCGTTATCTTCTCCGGTGTAACGACGCCTCGTCGCCCGAGTTTCTTCATTCCGACGAGCAAAGCGACTGATGTGCATGGGTATGCGGTCGTCCTAGCCATAGCAGAAACCTGTTTCTTGCCATCATAGTAGTCCAGAACATGGTAAGATACTAGATCCTTCTTCCCGCCTCTCCCTTCTACCTCGATCTTCATCGCCAACAAGTCCTCAGGACTGCCAAGTGACATTACGTCTTTCAGCAGTGTCAAGGAGAGTCTGCGCGGTTCCATCTTGCGACCGTCAACATCTAGCATTCGCCTATCGAAGAAGCCTAACACCCGAAGAGCGTTCATCATATCGGCGTGTCCCGGATAACGAAGAGTAAGCTCAGCCATGTCGCGGACCTTCGGAAAGCTTCGAGGCAGCGAACCAAGACCGTCAGTCAGAAAGTATTCTAGTTTCCCAACGCCTGGAAAATTGAGAAAGCCCTTACCGGATAGTGGTTCAACCTGTTTCTTTTCTCCGTTCTCGATGACGTTGACGGGTCTGGAGTATTCGTTGATCACATCTTCTAGAGAGAACACGATTCTATAGTTCAGAGGCCCCACCGGCTTCTGGGGCAAGCCCCCAACAAAAATGCGGACCCTTGAAATGCTTCCCAGCCTCCGGTCCGCGTCACCAACGCACATGTTACTGAGTCCCGGCGCGACGCCGCACTGGGGGACTAGAACTGTCTCCTTGTCGAGCGCTTTGCTGTGGAGTTTGAACGGATTCTCAGGGGTATACGAGATGTCGACAATATCGCGTCCCGCCTCGACGGCTTTCGCCATTACTTGGAATCCGATTCTGCCCGGTAATGCTCCGCATACCAGGTCCGCGTTTCGCATCAACTGCTGGGCAGCCTTCTTCTGGGAAATGTCGAGACGTCGAGTGGCAATGTTCTCGATGCCTCTGAGCCTCTTTAGATTCTCTGGGCTAGCATCCGCCGCAACAACCGAATCAACCTCGGGCTCTCTCGATAGGTCTCGCGCGATCTCAGAGCCAACCTTGCCACAACCCACGACGAGAATTTTCAAGGTGATTCCGGGATGGCTGAAGGTCAGTTCTTAAGCTGAGGAGAGAGTTCCCGACGTCTCAGGACTTACTGATCCTCAGGGACTCGCGGCAGGGGACTTAGCAGGGGTCTGGCTGAAATCGAAACAGTCTGACATGTCATCCGAGTTAGTGTCCCGCTGGTTCAGCATTGGTAGGCTGAATAGCGATTCGCAGAACTTGAGGAGGCTAACGTGCGAGTGCTGAACCTTCGAAATGTAGCCTCTCTTGGCGTAGGGTCCGAGAACTAGGCAGCCGACCCGTGGTCCATATCGGAACTGGGTACCTTTGTAGCTCGGCTGAGGAGTAGTCAGGTTCCAAGTCTCGACGTTAGGTGGGTCCACGTGGTCCCACCATCCTCCCCAATCGTCCCACGTTACAAAAATCGCTGAGTTCGGCCAGAGTCCACCCTTCACTATCGCGTTGATCTGGTCTACTGTCCACTGCATTCCAGTTGTTACATTTCCCATTGGACCCCTGCCGGGGTCGGGAGGATGTTCATCAAACTGGCTCGGCGCGAAGACCCAGGAGACGCTGCGGAGCTTTCCAGAGGAGGCGTCGATCTTGAACTGGTCTGAAGTGAACTTATTCCCCGAACTGATTCCGGTGAGATACTGGAAGACGTAGCCGCCATAGTTGCCCCACGAGATCCCTTGCCGGTCCAGACTCGCTGGGAGTGAGGAGGACAGTCTGACTTGGTCGCCAGGTCGTGGGTTGTCAATAATTGGAGAGTCAGCAGCCACGAGCATCAAATGGTTAGGCGTGGACGGTCCCGCCACGTCGGTAAAGTAGTTGTCACACAACGTGAACTGTCTCGCATACGCGAAATAGGCTGGAATGTCAGCTTCGACAAACTGTTGCCGGACAGCAGTCGTCGTTCTTGTAAGCCATGCACTGTGACGATGATCAGGATCCTTCAGCGGCGGATTGGGCGCGCGAGGCATCGAAGCGCCGCTGGCGCCTGGGAATGTGCCGAAGTAGTTGTCGAACGTATGGTTCTCCTTGAAGAATATTACAACATGCTGGATTTTCTGGCCGGCACTGGTTCTGATTGTTTGTCCAGTCTTAGGCATTGAACACTCACTTGTTCGACTCTGCGGCCGCCAGATATTGGTAATCTATGAGAAAACTGCCCTGATACTGTCAACCGCGACGCGGGGTAATAGCGCCACGAATTTCTTCTTGCGCAACATCCTCGAGATTATTTCTCCCTGAAAATCCATGTCCGCATACTCTTGGATCTCGGGAAGATATTCTTTGACTCCTTCGAAGAGCTTGTTCAGTGTTTCGTCAGATAGGCCTGCGAAGAGTTTGTGAGCGATTCCCATTCGTCTCAGGTCTGAGGAAAACTTGTCCCGCCAGTCTCGATCATACTGCATCAGAATCTTCCATCGCCCTTCTTGCGGTGTCTTCGCTGCGTTTGCTGCTGCTCTTCCTGCGAGTATTCCCGAATAGCCGCCGATTATTATGCCGCCTCCGGTAGTCTGCTTGACTTGGCTCGCAGCGTCCCCGACTACCAGGAAGTTCTCGGACCAGCACTTGTCTATCGGACCCGATACGAGTACTGATCCTGATTTCGTCGCTTCAACTGTAGACTTTGGCCAGTATTCTTTGACCAGATCATCGAGCAGCCTCTTCACGTTACTCTTTCTTGATGCAAGTCCTACTCTGGCGCTGTGGTCGCCGGTGGGTATGCTCCATGCAAAGAAGCCCGGGGCGCGATGGGAGCCGAAGAAGAGTTCCACCAGATCGCCCTGTTTCGGGGTCTCACCCAATTCGTACTGTAATCCCGGCAGGAGCTGGGTCCAGTCCGGAGATTGAAGGCCGGCCTGTTCGGGCAGCCGGCTGCCCGCCCCGCTGGCATCGATGACGATGCTTCCTTTGAAGGTTGGACCGTTTTGTACCGCGACCCCAACCTTACCGTCTGAATATCGTTCGAACTTTGAGACTCGAGATCTTGGATGGAGTTCAGCGCCTGCGGCCACCGCGTTCTTGGCGACGTACTGGTCGAATTTTGCCCGGTTGATTATCACCGCCACCGGTTGCTTGGTTCGAAGCTCCAGCGGCTCTCCCTTGGGTGGGTGGAAGACGGCGCCTTGGATTGTGCGTTGTGAGAAAGCTGGTTCAGGCTCTATGCCGAGGAGCGAGAGTCCTTTGAGGCTCACTACGCCGGAGCAGTGGCTGGGAACCCCGACCTGAGGATGCTCCTCAAGGAGGAGGACTCTGGAACCATTTCTTGAGGCCTCGAGAGCGGCGTGGCTCCCTGCCACACCGGCTCCGACTACAATGATCTGGTCTTCATCAGAGCGGGTTTCCAAAGACGCGTCAGTAGTCTTCGAACTCTACTCTTAGAGTTAGACCCTTCAGCTCCCGGGCCAGCTTCTTTACTACTTCGAAGTCGCCCAGCGGGTTTCTACGGGGTCTCCTACCGTTCAGTATTACCTTGGTCTCACGACTCCCATCGGGAAGCCATATTGTGTTAATCGTTAATATTGAGAAGGGAGTGAACAGGTCCTCCAGGAACCCGCGTTCGTCTCCGCCGTAGTTGAGTACGCGGACTCTCTTGCCGACCTTGTCTCCCAGAGACTTGGCTAGTTTCGCTCCAGAGGAGAGGAATGTGTCCATGCCCTTTCTATCAACCATGAGAGCCATGATGTCGCCGGCTTCCACCGCCTTATGGAACGTAACCTCTTGGAGAGTCGGGTTCTCTTTCTCGAGTTCGGTAATGGTCCGGATGACCCGGACGTCGAGGTCGCTAATCTGACCCTTCTTGAGTTTCTCTTCGCAGCGTGAACAGAAAATGCCGCTTCTTACGCAGAAATTGTCAAGGATTGTCTTTACCAAGCGTCCTTCAGCCCCATGGTTACGAGCCCTTGCCGGTTCGCCGGCTGCTCTCTCCTGCTTTGTTGTGAAATGCTACGGTTATCCAAACGATTCTGATCCTGTCGGAAGAACCGACAGTTTAGCCTGAAGTCTCTCGCGTCTAATAAATGGGTTACGGTGTCGAGGGGGTAATAGCCAAATAGTCTCGCCGTCTCGGCTCAGAAATCTCGCGTGAAAATCCTTTGAAATTATTCGAGTACGAATCCAAATCGATCGCACAAAACCTTGGAATCAATACCCCAAAGGGAGGGCTGGCATCGACCGCTGACGAGGCGAGAGATATTCACAAGCGGATCGGCGGGGAGGTAGTGATCAAAGCCCAGGTCCTAGTAGCTGGACGTGGTAAGGCGGGCGGTATCAAGTTCGGAAGCAAGCCCGACGAGACACGCGATCGTGCTAGCGAGATTCTCGCCATGACCATCAAGGGCGAGAAGGTGAAGAAGGTTCTGATCGAGCAAAAGCTTGCGATCAAGAAAGAGATGTTCGGCAGTATTGTCTTGGACAGAGTCAACCGGTGCCAGACAGTACTAGCATCGGACCAGGGCGGGATCGACATCGAAGAAGTCGCGAGCAAGAATCCGGAAAAAATATTCCGGCAAAGGCTCGACCCGGTCTTCGGTATGAGAGGATACGACGCGAGACAAGTCGCGTCGAAGCTAGGATACCAGGGACCCAAGCTTAACGCTTTGACTGATCTTCTCTCAAACCTTTACCGTCTCTCAGTGATTTATGATGCGGAACTCGTCGAGAGCAATCCTCTTGTCGAGACTGCTGACGGCAAGTTTGTCACCGCGGACCTCCGAGTGATCGTTGATGACAACAGCCTTTTCCGTCATCCGGAGTTTCAGGAACGGTCGAAAGAGGCTAGCGCGGAAGTCACACCTTTAGAGGCGAAGGCCCGGGAGAATGGATTGGCCTTTGTCGAGCTTGATGGGGATGTTGGGATAATGGGCAACGGCGCAGGCCTTGTCATGGCAACCTTGGACATGGTCAACCACTATGGCGGGAAACCGGCAAACTTCTGCGATGTCGGAGGTGGTGCAGACGCGGACAAGGTGGCTACAGCTCTACAGATAATTCAGGGTAGCGATAAAGTTCGCAGGATCTTCATCAACATACTCGCGGGAATCACCAGATGCGATGAAGTAGCTAAGGGAATCGTTGAGGTGAAGAAGGTGGTGGGGTTGAAGAAGCCGCTTGTCGTTAGAATGCAGGGAACGAACTATGAAGAGGGAAAGAGGATTCTCAACTCCATCGGAATTACGGCTCTTGAACGGATGGACGAGGCGGCGCAGCTTCTTACTTCAGGGAAGGTCGCCTAGAAGATGACACTTCTTGTCGGCAAACAGACCCGAGCGATCGTCCAAGGCATCACTGGTAACCAGGGCTCATTCCACACCAAACTGATGCGCGACTATGGCACACACATCGTCGCTGGAGTCACGCCGGGCAAGGGAGGCACTAGCGTCCAAGGCGTACCAGTCTACGACACAGTCGCGGCAGCTATGGAGAAGACCGATGCGAATGCTTCCATAATCTTCGTCCCAGCCCCGTTCGCTAAGGAAGCCGGGATGGAAGCCGTAGACTCGGGACTGAACCCAGTCGTGATAATCACAGAAATGATCCCGGCACGGGACAGCATGGTCCTAATGGCCTATGCCAAGGAGCACCATGCGACCATAGTCGGACCCAACACGCCCGGAGTCATCACCCCCGGCGAAGCAAAACTCGGCATTATGCCTGGAGATGTCTTCAGCCCGGGAGGAGTTGGAGTTGCTTCCCGAAGCGGGACCCTGACCTACGAGATCGCAATGTACCTCACTCATGCCGGCATTGGCCAGTCGACATGTCTAGGGATAGGAGGGGACCCCGTAACAGGCTTGAACTTTGTCGACGTACTGAAAATGTTCCGAGACGACAAGTCAACAAATGCCGTCGTCTTGATTGGCGAAATAGGAGGGTCAGCTGAGGAGGATGCTGCGGACTTTATCGAAGACACAAAGTATCCGAAACCAGTAGCCGCCTACGTCGCGGGCAGAGCCGCACCTCCCGGAAAGAGAATGGGCCATGCAGGCGCCATCATTACAGGAACAGAAGGAACTGCAGACGCGAAAATGAAGAGGTTCACCGAGGTCGGTGTCAGGGTCGCCGAGGTACCGTCAGATCTGCCGAGACTGTTACAGCAGCAGAAGGCAGCCCTGGTCCAGCATTAGGCTAGCTGGATTGTTCTGAGCAATCATTGTGTGGAACGGGCTTTCATGCGCCTTTCCATTTCTTCCGGTGAGACCTCTTCCACTCGTTGGGCGATCCACCAAAAGTTGCCGGTCGGGTCCCTGACCCCGGCTGTCCGGTCTCCATAAAACTGGTCAGCGGGCTCTTGAACTGAAGTCGCTCCCGCGTCCAGCGCACGCCTGAATGCCCTGTCCACATTTTCCAGGTAGACGTATAGCTGGCTCGCTACCGGAGCGTATTTCGGGGTCGCGTCAGCCAACATTACCACGGAATCGCCGATCCTCAATTCTGAGTGTGCGATGCGACCATCCGGTCCCTTCATCGATTCTCCACCTTCAGCGTTGAACGCTTGTTTCATGAACTCGATCAGTTTGGGAGCCCCTTCGACTATCAGGTAGGGTGTAACCGAGTGATAGCCTCGCGGGACAACTTTCACTTCGGAAATAGATTGCATAGCTAAGGCTCCCGCTATCTGCGACATAAGAGTTGTTGACGGTGGAGAAACTATTGGGGTCGGACTACTTAGCGCCGAGTTCTCGTTTCTTCCATCGGAGGTTGTCTCCTCTACAACGTCTACACCTGTAGGCGTTTGGAGAGTTGCGGGACCCGCAGGTCCGGCAGATCTTGAAAAATAGCCTATGTCGCTGAGCCAGTTGCTTCTTCATGACGTCTGTAATGGGCATAGGTGTTTCCAGTCAGCGTGATCGTTCTTGGTATCATATATGATTGCTGTTGGTCTAATTGTTCAGTTCGTCGGAAAGAATCGCGTCAGTGATTACTCTCAACAGTCGGAGGCTGAGGCTCTCCAACTGGGCGATAGAGAGTTGGTAGACTCTTGCGTCCGGGATCGTCATCCTACCTACCACTTCTATTCCACGTGCTCGACCGTATTTCAACGCCAAGAAGTGAACCAGAGCTCCTTTCAGCACTCGTCTTCGCTGGGTGAATATTCCTCTAACCATTTCCTCGAACAACATCTCATCGATATCCGACAGTCCCTTCTTCGGTGTAAACCTGAGGAGGGTCGAGTCCACTTTAGGCTGCGGGCTGAACGCTGTCCTTGAAATATCTCGAACCTTTTCCACGTTGAGTTTCCTCCGTGCCATAATAGTCAGTCGGCCGTATTCTGCGGTCCCGGGCTCAGCGAGGAGCCTTTCACCGAACTCTTTTTGAAACACTATCGCGGCGACATCAAAGGTCTTTTTTGTAAGAAGAAGTGTCAGCTTGGACGAGATGTAGTAGGGAGGAGTACTCACCAACTTGTTGAATTGAGGAAGCTCTTCCCCCATTTTCAGAACGTCCCCTTCGAGGATCGTGAGATTGTCTCGGCTTCGGAAGGTGTCACGGAGTTCCGCGACTAGGACTGGGTCTTTTTCGACAGCGATAACTTTGCCGGCTTTGTTGACCAAGAAGCGGGTGAGTGTGCCATGACCGGGTCCCGGCTCCAGGACAATGTCAGATGGGCCTGGCTCTATACTGGATACTATTTGTTCGGCAATCTCAGGTCGGATGAGAAAGTTTTGGCCTAGTCGTTTCGAAGCCCGATGCAGTCCGGTCTTAGGGGCCACAATCCTATACTGTCCTGGTGAAGACCCGATACTTCGTTTCAGTGCTCAGCTCTTCGAAGACGCGCTTACCCAACATCTTCTGAACATCCGTTATACCCGTTCTTGTCTCGATGTCCTTGTAGTTCGCGAACGGTTTCTTCTCCCGAGCATTGATTATTGTCCACATTGACTTTTTGCCGATACCAGGCAGTAGTTCGAGCGAATGCATCCGGGGGGTTACTGGCTGGGAATTGTTGAAGAAGTCAACGAAGCGTTTCTCCTGTTTCTTCACCAGCTCGTCAATCAGGGGAGTAACCTCGGCCTTCGCGTTCGCTGTCAGCTGGTCGTAGCTGATCCGGCTGATGATCCGGTCAACCTTTTCCCGTCTCTCTCTTCCAATGTATATCCGCTCAGGCACAACGACGGTAGCGCCAACTTTCAGCTCAGCCTCGAGGAGCGTAAAGTGTTGTTCGCCCATAATCTGGACCGAGGGCACCACAAGGTGTCGGGACTTGTCCGAGGAGCGACCATAGGGTAGGTAGTCTAGAACGTGCGCGTATTCTTCGTAGACGTTTCGTCTCTGTATGTAATCGTCCTGATGTATTGCCAAGAACGGCTCTTCTCCCGGGGTCCTCTGGCTAGAATATTCTACGAAACGGTCTCTCTATACCGTGCAAATTGCATCGGGGGGAACGGAGAGTCAATTCTAGTCAGTCAAAACTGTACCGTCTGTGCTTAATTTGATTTCGGTCGTCGAGTCAGGCGTGCCGTTTCATTATGGCCAGAATCCCGTTGAGCTGGTCCGTGCTTACAAATCTCCCTTTGACCGTGAGCACAGCTCTCAGTTCTTCGATACTCTGAGGAAGAGTATTCACTATCTGGATGGCATCGTTCCGCTCAAGCTGGAGCGTGGAGGACAGCTCCTCGACGAGCTTCGAAGCCTTGTCAGCCGGCAGCTTTGCAAAGTGGCGGGTATAGTCGAGTGTTCGGCGCTGAAATTCGCCTAGCTCTTCCTCCTTCACCTTCTCGAGTACAGCCTTGGCCTCGGCGTTAGTAATGGCCTTTTCGATGAGAATCTTTCTCGCCATTAAGAGACCTCTTTCATCGGCATGATATGCTCGGGCCGGGCGATAATCTGTCTCGGAACCTTACCTGTTACTATCTGGACGACATAGGCTCGACCGCGCTTTTCGGAAATCACACCAACGCGGCCATGGTATCTACGGTGGGGCATCCCTTTCTGGACAGAAGGGTTGATCGAGATGGTGACCATCTGTCCCTCAGCATAGGGGATCAAGATTCTTCCAAGGGGATTCTTTCCCCGATCACGGGGTTTTCTACGGAGAAGAGTCCGATTCCTGTTCCGGATTCCCTTAGACCGCTTCAATCCTCTTCCCGGCTAGAAATTGATCCGGCTCAGCGGGTTGTGTATATACTTGTTCGCTCGTCCGCGTCGACATGCACTCCCCGACAAGTGTCTTTCTCGTCTTGTCGGGTGAACATCCAACACTTCCATTGGCGGAGATGAAAGATATTCTTGAAGCGAACAAGATCCCATTCAGGATAACAGATTCATTCTTCAAGCTCATCGAGATCCAAGCCGACATCGGGGCTGTCAGAAAAGTTGCTGATCGCGGCGCCTTCATCGACGAGGTCGGCACAGAAATACTCCATTCTGAGCCAACCATTCCAGGAATTGACGACGCAGTCAAGTCCACCGATCTTTCAAGATATCTCCATCCTGACGACAGCTTCAGCATACGGGTCCTCCGTTTCGGTGGCGTTTCCAAGGAAATGTCCCGAGTCAGACTCGAGGGTCATCTAGGATGGCTAATTGGCAATATCACAAAGGCACGGGTAAACCTAGAGAATCCAACACACTCCTTCCGCGGACTCCTAGCAGGTCCGTATTTCCACCTCGGACTAATCGTGCACCAACGGCCCGCGGGATATGTCGCGAGTCGAAGGCCCAGAAAACGACCCGCGTTTCACCCTAGCACGATGACGCCAAAGCTTGCGCGCAGTATGGTCAACCTATCCCGCGCGATCGCCGGATCAACCTTCCTAGACCCGTTCTGTGGAGTAGGCGGGATACTGCTCGAAGCAAGTCTACTCGGATGCGAGGTTGTAGGAATAGACGCGGTAAAGCGAATGGTTAGAGGCTCGAGGAGAAATCTCAGACACTTCCAAATGACACCACTGGCGTTGCTCAGAGGAGACGCGCGCAATCTTCCCGTCAGGAACATAGAGGCGATAGCAACAGACCCGCCATACGGGACCGGCGCCTCGACCCTAAAATCGAACACACGAAACATACTCAAAGAATTTCTACCTCAGGCTCATTCCGCCCTCACAAGATCCTGTCGTCTTGTCGTCGCATCACCCATGGGAACCGGGACGCCTGACATCGCGGAATCGGCAGGATTCAAGCCGGTGGATCGTCACGAAGTCTATGTGCACCGACGCCTGACCCGGGAGATTCTTGTGTTAGAGGCTAGCTGATGTCTGCAGGGATAGATGTTACATTTCTCGGAACGGGAGGAAGCCTGCCGACCAGAGAACGTGGGCTTCCCAGCGTCGCCTTGCGCCGCGACGGGGAACTGATCATCCTAGACTGTGGCGAGGGCACTCAGCGGCAGATGATGCACGCTGGACTCGGATTCAACCGACCCACCACGATTATCATCAGCCACATGCACGGAGATCACATTCTCGGACTCCCGGGTCTGCTACAGACCATGTCGTCCCTCGCCCGGGACAAGCCCTTGGACCTCTACGGACCAAAAGGCTTGGCCAGTTTTCTTGACCTAATCTACAAGCCTCTAGGCTACCCCGCGAACTATCAGATCAGAACAAAGCAACTGGCTCCAGGCGACGAGGTCGACCGGGGAGATTACGTGATCAAGACGGCGCTTGCGAAACACGATATCCCATGCCTAGCATATGCTATTGAAGAGAAAGACCGTCCGGGCAGATTCCATCCGGAAAAGGCCAAACGACTCGGCATACCCGAAGGTCCGCTCTGGGGCGAACTGCAACATGGAAACCCGGTGAAACTCGAGAGGAAGCTGATTCAGCCAAGAGATGTGGTTGAGCCCGCTCGGCCGGGATTGAAGATTGTCTACGCGATAGACACTAGGCCTGTAGAGACTGTGAAGAGCCTGGCAAAGGGCGCGGATCTGCTCATCCATGATGGCGGGTTCGCCGAGGACAGACGCCCGAAAGCGCAGGAATATTACCATTCGACCGCCCGCGAGGCAGCGCAAGTGGCCAAGACTGCCGGAGCTAAACGCTTAGCCCTGGTTCACATTAGTGCAGTCACGAGAGACGACTCAGTCCTCTTGAAGGAGGCTCGAAAGATCTTTCGACAGACAATAGTTGCGAAAGATTTTCAGATTGTTTCATTGAAGCATTCGAGGTAAGCCTCAGGAGACCGGTCATCGAAAATCTCGCTTGGACGGTTTTTCTCGCAATCCAGTAATCCATTCGATGAGCCCCGGTGTATCGTCAGTTTCGATCATCAGCCGGATTGGTCCGAGCGGCGATTCTCCCTCAGGCGCTGAGAAGGATATGTGTCCGGCGTAGGCTACCTGCTTGTTAAGAAACACAACGATGCTGTTCCCATCGCTGCCACGGATGAGCTGAGCTCTACCGGCTGCTCGTATTCTGTCTCGTTGGAGAATCATTCTGAATCTGTCCAACGCTCCTCGTCCTTCCCCGATCAGCTTGGCAGAGCCGTAGTCGTCCGGTTCTCCTAGGAACTCGACTTGGCCTGTGAAAAGGTTCGTGAGCGCCTCCTTTACTCGGTCCCGATTCTCCGTGGGATTGACTGGGGTTTCAGCGACTACGAGGATTTTTGATTCTGGAGGAGGAGGGTTCTGAGTAATCGTTTCATTCGCCTCTTCAGGTCCTCTTTCGTATCCTCGTTCTCTACAGTCCTGTCAGCTAGCGCAATAAGCTTCCCAATCCCAACACTCAGCTCCCGATTATCCCGCTCCACAAAGTCCGCCCATCCTCGAGGCCGATCAGACCTCCGTCTACGCTGGAGCCTCCGAAACCTGGCGGTACCAGAAGCATGGATCGCGAGCGTAACGACATGATACTTTCGCAGGAGCTCTCCAACCTCTTCCATACTCCGCGCCCCTTCGTACACGACCACCTGTCCCTCCGCCTCCTCGACGAGAGGGATTAGCCTCTTCGCGACTGCCCCCATCCCCTCTTCTTTGCGAATCTTCAACATGAGCTGTCCGAGGTTCTTTCGCGTGAACTTTAGCTTCCTCTTGCGCGCTTCAGCTCGAATAATATCTCCTGATACGAAGACGGGAATCCCCTGGTCTTTCATCGCGCTGGAAGCTAGACTCTTTCCAGCACCCGGCATCCCGACGATGACCAGAACTGTCTTCTTCCCGCTGTCGCTTCGCAAGGGTAATTCTTGGGGCTCTCGCAATCCACGTTATAGCTCTTAGAACCTATTTCGATCGCTCGTTCAGGCCAATAGTTATTGCCGCCTATCTCCCTACAAAGCCTGGGTCCGCTGTGCCGAGCGATCAGATTCGTAGCTTTGTATCGATCGACATCGACGACGAGCGGATTCTCTCCCGCGTCGACTCGATCATGTCATCACTCTCTTCTCTGGGGGCTGATTTGAAACCAGTGGAGCGGGAGAATATTCATCTGACTCTCAAATTCCTTGGAAACGTTAGTTCTTCAAAGCTGGCAGAAGTGAAATCCGCGCTCGGCAAGGTAAGATTCGAACCGTTCTCGCTGGAGATCAAGGGCGCAGGAGCATTTCCGAACCTGAAACGTATGAACGTTATCTGGATCGGAGTGGGCGAAGGCTGGAGCAAGGCTCAGCTGATATTCGAAGAGACGGAGAAATATCTCCACGAGGTCGGGTTCAGCCGGGAGACGAGGCCCTTCAGCCCTCACATCACAATAGCCCGCGTCAAGTCTGGAAGGAAGAGAGATGAGGTCGCAGGATTTCTTGAGAATCTTGCTGACGAGAGGTTCGGAACCTTCAACGCTGACCGGGTACGGCTCAAACAGAGCGTCCTCTCGCCGTCAGGGCCAAAATATTCGACCCTCTTCGAGGTCATGGGAAAGTAGCCGATATCCGACTCGCGCATTTCAAATAGCGTACCAATCCTAGAAAGCTCATCTTGTCCTCGCCAGAAACGGTCCTGCAGCAGGTCCGGCCCAGAATCGTCCCGTCGGAGCGGGAACGAAAAAAGATGGCGGATGCTGCGGACTATCTCCGACGGGAGGTCGAACGGATTCTCACAGAATCAGGGATTCAGGGCACAGTGACTCTTCAAGGGTCCTATGCGCGTGACACGTGGATCAGCCACGAAACAGACCTGGACATTTTCACACGATTCCCTCCGTCGATGGAGCGGCGAGAATGGGTTGAGAAGGTCCTACCGACTATCCGCCAAAGACTCGCCAAGTTCAAAGTGGTCGAGCGTTACGCCGAGCATCCGTTCCTCGAATTTCACTACGACCATATTCGGGTGAACATTGTCCCATGCTATGATGTGGAAAAAGGTGATTGGAAAAGCGCGACAGATAGGACCCCATTTCACACTGAATTCATGAACTCGAACCTAACGCCTGAACTACGGTTGGAAGCCCGCTTTCTGAAAAAGTTCGCCAAAGGAATCGGAGTCTATGGCGCCGAGATCAAGACCGGAGGATTCAGCGGCATGCTCGTTGACACACTCATACTCTACTATCAGTCGTTCCTCGAAACCGTCAGACAGGCCTCATCATGGATACACCTCACTCTGCTAGAAATCGGGAAACCACCGTCCGTTCTGGATCCGAGAAAGAGGGAAGAGGGTGTTGACTTGGTGGTGATCGATCCAGTAGACCCGGCACGAAACCTTGCCGCCGCAGTCAGATCGGACAAGCTCTGGAGCTTCGTGTCCGCCGGACGACAATTCCTACAGGATCCCTGGACCCAGTACTTCTTCCCGCCAAAGTTTGTGAAAAAAACTCGGGGCCAGTATGCGAAACGAATAGACGGCAACGACCGCGAGCTGTTCGCGATAACTTTCAAGCATCCGATGCTCGTGCCCGATGTGCTCTGGGGCCAGCTAATGAAGCTGGAGAAAAACCTCGTGGAAATGACTACGCGGGAAGAATTTCTGATACATCGCTCAATGACTTGGAGCGATGAGAAAAAAGAGAGCGCAGTTCTCCTAGAAACCGACCGGGCCGTTCTTCCGAAAGTAAAGCTACAGCGTGGGCCTCCCGTATCAAAGAAAGAGGACAGCCAGTCATTCCTCAAAAGACACCTCGGGGCTGGCGACACTATCCGCGGACCGTGGATAGATATGGACAGGTGGATGGTTGAAAAGAAACGGTCAGTAACAACGATCCGAGAACTAGTCAAGGCGTCCCTTAGTGACGACTCATACGGGCTAACGGTGCCGAGACAGATTGGAGAATCCTTCTCCGAGACATCAAGAGTCCTGCAGGGTCGAGAACTACTTTCCCTACTTGGAAGAGCAGGCTTTGACGAGTTCCTCTGGCGATTCTTAGAGGCGAAACCTTCTTGGCTGAGACAATCCCACGCATAGTTCCCGTCGGGGACATCGCCAAAGAACCGTACAGGGCTCTAATCGCCTATCCCAAGCCAACAGTCGACGCCGTTGAGGAGCGAATCAAGCAGCTCTCTGAGCTCGGAGTTGATCAAATAGATTTCAACGGACCGATAGAAATGGGCAGACTCTCAGTCCTAGGAAAGGGAGTGGTCGGACTCGTCTTCTCCGGTCTAGCCGGTGGGGAACGAGTTGCGGTAAAGATTCGCCGGGTTGACTCTAGAAGGGCTAGTATGAGTCGCGAGGCGGAGATGATGGAGGCCGCGAACACTGCAGGGATCGGTCCGAAACTTCTCGGCTCAACACACGACGTCCTCAAAATGGAATTTGTGAATGGTCAAACACTCCCGCCATGGATTTCCGACCTCAAGGGCAGAGGTACGAGAGCTCGTGTACGGGCTACGTTCAAGATGCTTCTAGAACAGTGCGCTAGACTGGACGCTTACGGTCTCGACCACGGAGAGTTGAGCAGAGCTCACAAGAACGTACTAGTCTCAGCGGAGGGTCGGCCAACGATTCTCGACTATGAGAGTGCCAGCCTCATGCGGCGAGTGAACAATTTCACCTCTATCGCCCAGTATCTCTTCCTATCTGGAAGATTCTCGCGACGAGCAATCCGGCTCCTCGGACCAGTGCCGCGCGACGAGCTTCTGACCTATTTGAGACTCTACAAGAGCGGGAAGACGAACGACGCTTTCGAAGCTGTAGTCAAAGTGCTCGGGTTCTAGTCAATATTCTGACTTTCTATCGAAGAGCCCAAGCCGCCTCGCTCTCTGCTCTGCTCCTCTAAACACGAAGATTCCAAGAGCTAAGGCCGCAAGCGTAGTGACTGCGAGTAGGCCGAGGTCAGACATGTAGTTGCTCGCAGGCAACAAACCAAAACTCTCCCTGACACTATTAAGGAAGTAAGTGACTGGAAGCGCGTTCGAGATCAGCTGAACCGGTGCTGGCAACAAGCTAACAGGGAATATGACTCCTCCAAGAAGGAAAAAGATTCCCGCGACGGAATCTCCCAGAATGAACTCCATCCGGTTCGCAACAATGCTGAGGGCACAGAGCAAATAGCCGATAGCGAGGAGTGCGATGATTCCAAGGACTATCGCAGGTATCAGCATGAGCAAGTTCACTCCGAGTAGGTTCAGTGGAATGTTCATGTGCAACAGTCCATTGAAGATTGCTTCACTGAACAGAAGGGTCAGGACAACCGATATCGTCCCATTCAACACGGAGACAAGGCCGCGTCCGATGATGTAGGGGTGAAGTGTTCCAGGGGAGATGTAGATGTTCTTCAAAACCTCGTACCGGTTCCTGTCGACAAAGATTAGGAATGACATTCCCAGCATCGCCTGAAGAACGTACGAATAGAACGCGGTACCGATGATAAGCCAGGCCAAGTATGTGTTGTAAAAGGCTGAGCCAGCGACTCCAACGGTCGCGCCAATGATGACAATAAACGCGACGATGAGTAGAGAAGCTAGTGGTCTGACGATCTGGTAAGTGGCGAAGAGAACCGGGTCCGTCCAGTTACTCTCAATCTTCCAGCCTACCCGAAAAGATTCGCGTGTCGACTTTACAAAGTCAGCTATTGCCATCGGAGCGTCAGCCTTCCCTCTTTCTTCCCAAGGGATTCCATGTAGTTCAGAGTCCGTCGAGCTATCGGAAAAAGAATCAGAATGCTGGCAATGAGCGCTATGATGTGCAACCACACACTGTAGATGTCTCCGCCGCCTATCGCCAGTCTCCGGATTGCGTCTAGTCCGATCGTCATCGGTATGAGTGACCCTGCAAACTGAATTGCCTGAGGCACCAGCGAACCGTAGAATCCGGGGAAGTAAGCGCCGGAGAGGAAATACACCGGTTCTTGCAGCAGGTTGGCCGTGTTCCAGGCTTCTCGTCCATAGAGCATGAAAAGAGATGCGAACAGCATGCCAAGAGTGTAGAGAGCGACCAGGGTCAAAACAAACACTATGCCTACTAGGAATGGCTCTCGGAGCTGGAATGGCACTTGGAAAACGAAGATTCCTAACAAGATAATTCCCAAGGCTCGGATTCCGGTGTTCAAGCTGCCCCCCATAGCCATCCCAAGCAATATCGCCATTCTCGAAACCGGGGCGACCATGTACATCTCCAGGTTTCCTTGCTCTCTTTCCCAAAACCATTGAGAGGACATGTTCCATAGGACGTTTGTCCAGAACGCGATCATAGCACCTCCGACTATGACCGCGGCCCCCGCCGTCGCAGGCAGTCCTATCGCATGATAGAGGATAACGTAAGCGCCGATGGTCAGTATGGGCAGGCCGATCTCAGCCCCCAACGCGATAGGGTCGCGATTGCTTCCTCTTAGACGGACCCACATTCGAGCGTACGCAGCCCGGAGATTGTTGGACAAGTCTCTCCGAACTGTCAGGCTAGGCTTCATTCTTCTAGACCTGTTCCCACTAGGCTGATGTACACGTCTTCCAGTGTCGGCTCGGACTTGCCCATGTTGAGGACTTTGCAGCCGTTGTCGCGGATCTTGCTCAGCAAGTCCGACATGACTGACTCGTCTTCCAGCACAAGCTTGAGGGTCGTTATGCCTGTTTCGATATTGTCGTTCTGTGATAATCCTAGGACCCCTTGAACAGATTTGACTGATTCTGGCTGGGAAAGGTTAGGCGTGATCTCTATTTTCCAGGTTGCTCCACCGGCGACTTTTGTCTTGAGCCGTTGTGGGGTGTCGCATGCGAGAATCTTGCCGTGGTTGATGATGCCCACTCGGTCGCACATCTGGTCGGCCTCCGCCATGTAGTGGGTCGTCAATAGAACCGTCTTTCCACCCGTCTTGATCCAGTCCTTGACCAGGGTTCGTAGATGGCGTGCACTGAGAACGTCCAGTCCGAGTGTCGGCTCGTCGAGAAAGAGGAGTGCCGGATCGTTGACGAATCCACGGGCGAGGTTGAGCCGCTGCTTGTAGCCGGTGGATAATTTGCTCATTCGAGTGTTAAGATAGTCCTGTAGCTCTAGCTGGTCTACGAGCTTCGTGATCCTATCCTTTGCAAAATCTCTGGGCAAGCCGTAGAGCTGGGAGAAGAACCAGAGATTCTCCTTAACGCTGAGTATCCCATATCCTGGGGTTTCGCCGCCGGAGACTAGGTTGATCATTCGACGGATCTGCGGCGCCTGCTTAACAACGTCCAGTCCCTTGATGCGTGCCTCTCCCTGAGTAGGAAGTAAGAGAGTCGATAGAATCTTGATCAGAGTAGTTTTTCCGGCTCCGTTCGGTCCTAGAAGTCCGAATATTTCATCATCATAGACCTCGAGATCGACCTGATCAAGGGCTACCACGTCTCCCTTCCCAGGTATTCCTTTGAAGAGTCGGCGCAGACCCTTCGTCTCGATGGAGAGGTCTCGCTTCAATCCAGTCCCAGAAACAAGTGCGTCTCAGATAAGAGTTCCACCCGATCCCCGGTGGATCTCTAAGGTGGTATTGAGAATCTCGATTCTGGCTACCAGAAGCGTTCTTTGAGTGCTTCCCGCTCGGCTTCCATTAACGCCTCAAAGAAACCGTTCGTGGGTTTACGATATTTTCGGAGTATGTCTTCGGCCACCTCGGGCATGATCCGTCGCCCCGCGAGCGCATAGACCGCTAGCCGCCCATACTCATCTACCAGTTTTGCCGTGTCCTCAGCCTTGGACACAAGGTTCTTTTCTCGTTCTGAGAGCCTCGCCCCGTTCTTTGCAATGACCTTCCTCATGTCCTCATCAGCAACGCCTAGAGCAGCGACCTGTGTGGAGCCGCACTCGGGACACTTGATGGTGGCTGGAATCTCTTTGACTCTTCGCATCTCAACGTACTTCCAGCAGCTGGTGCAAACGAGTGTCTTCACCTCGTTCAGAATACGCGCCTTGGCAGAGCCTACGAGAATCTGGCTCATCTTCTCGGTCGGTATGATGTCCGTCTTCCTGCTGATCCGTTCTAGTCCGATCCTGGCAATCGGCGTCGCCTCGCCACTAGCCTTTACAGTCTTGACCGCGATGGTCTTCGCTGCTATCAATTTCAACACCTCCTGTGTATGGGGAACGTCCATGTCCTTCTCCTGGGTCTCCCTGACTGCCTCGTCCATGATGACTGTCCCCTCGAAGCTCTTGGCCAACTGTCGCAGAGTGATGCTGCTGAAGTCTGTCCATTTTGAAATAGCGCCAAATCGGCGGGCGACGTGAACTAGTCGTCTCTTGAACAGCCCCGTCCGTTTCGATGCGGCTACCGCAAGCTCCGTGATGTCAGTGTCTGCGAGCCGTTTCAATACTTTCAACACATCGTCAGCGTCAATCGAGCCCATCGTTTGCAGAACAATCCTGTAGGGGTCCTGTTGTATCCCGATACTGACACCTGCCTCGTCGGAGAGCAGATGCCCGACCAGCCTGGCCAGGGTTCTATTGACGAGCGTCCCCAAGTGTGAGTTGATTATGATAAAATCATCCCATTCCTCGATCGTCAGAAGCCGGTCGCTTGGAACAGGCAGCCCTTCTTCGCACTGGTCATAAGTCTCAGTTAGTGCCTTACGAATCGTCTCCTCTCCCGCGGAGTACTTATCGGCAAGAATCGTACTGATGCTCTTCAGGTCTTTTCCTTTCCGGAATTCCTCCTCTGTGATGCGGCGTATCTCGCCGACTTCAGAAGCGATCATGTATGGTACGGGTATTTCTTCGCCGATCCAGCTTGGAATGGCGCCTGTAGGGTCGGATATTCCTCGGACGAATATCTTGTCTCCTCTGATACTTTGCATTATCCATGGTGTCCCGCGGACGATGAACTTGGTCCCAGGCTGGCCATATTCTGCAACGAACGCCTCGTCAAGAACTCCGACGGCTGTGTCGGACTCTTGTTCGACAACGAGGTATTGTTTCTCGTCGGGTATCATGGAGAGTTTGTTGAAGTAGTATCTGTAGAGGTCCTTGACCCTTGAGGGTCGCATCACCATCTTGTCCTGTGCAGAGACCCATCCCAGGCGCGGGAATCGAGAGTGCATATAGTTCGTAACCGCAGCGACATCTTCTTCCGTAAGATTGCGGTAAGGGTATGCTTTCCGAAGAATGTCTAATAGCTCACTGTAGTACCATTTCCGGTTCTGGATTAAGAGCCCAGCTATCTGATGACAGAGAGCATCAAACGGCTTCTCAGGAACAGTAACGGTTTCCAGATCTTCACTCATCGCTCTACGGGCAATGACTAGCGCCTCTAGAGTATCGTCAGAGTCGGTTGTGATGATTACCCCATCGGCCATCTTGCCAACGCTGTGACCCGATCTGCCGACCCTCTGAATTAGACGCGTGACTTGGTGAGGGCTCATGTACTGAATCACATAATCGATACGGCCGACATCAATCCCAAGCTCAAGACTTGAGGTTGCAACGAGTCCCTTGATCTCTCCCTCCTTCAACGCCCGTTCCGCAGTAATCCTCGCCGGCTTTGCGAGACTACCGTGGTGGATGGAGACTGGAAAGTCAATGTCCCAGACCTTGAACCGGCTCGCGAGAACCTCTGCAACCGAACGCGTGTTGGTGAAGAGCAGAACTGACTTGTGATTGTTGATCATGTCTTTCATGATCCGTAGCCGAGCCGCGACCTCAGGATGAGTGAAGAGCTTCCCGGCCAGCTGATTATCCTCCCCGGTCACCTCTGGGGATTGGATCTCCAGCCGCATCTTACGCGCGACGGGCACGTGGACCACTTCGACGGGTCTGCCCTCGCCGACGAGAAACTTGGCAACAATTTCGGGAGAACCGATCGTCGCGGAGAGCCCTACCATCTGGAATTCTCTCTGGGCAACCCATCGCAGTCGTTCCAGCGCGATGGCTAGCTGGCTTCCCCGCTTGTCCTCAGCGAGCTCGTGCACCTCGTCGATGATCAAGAATCTGATGTCGCGGAGATGCCTCCGCATTATCCGTCCCGGCAGTATTGCCTGGAGTGTCTCGGGCGTTGTTATCAGTAGGTCGGGTGGGCTTCTCGACTGGCTCGTCCTCTCTCTGACCTCAGTATCCCCGTGCCGCACCGCGACTCGCAGGTCCAGCTTCTGCCCCCACCAGCGCAGCCGGTCTAGAAGGTCCCGGTTCAGAGCCCGGAGAGGAGTGATGTAGATGATCTTGATTCCGGGTCCACGATCAGGCTCGTTCAGGAACCGGGTGAAGACTGGCAGAATCGCAGATTCTGTCTTTCCGCTTGCGGTCGGCGAAATTAGTAGCACATTCTTGCCTTCTAGAATGGGCGGAATCGCCTTCTCTTGGGCTTCGGTCGGTCGCTGGAACCCTCTTTCCTTGACAGCTTCCGCTAGGGGTTTCGGGAGAAGGTCGAAGACGCTAGACGACAATAAGCATCCTTACACCGGTTCCGTTCGATAAAAACGTAGAAACGATCATGGAGGACGATTTTCCAAGGTTAGAAAGCCTTTAGTGACCACAAAGTGCCCAATATCCTTCGACAGGCTCTGGGTGTTCGCTTGAACAAGGACTTGGACAAGGCATGGCGCGAACGGTTAGTCAAGAACCATCTCGACCTAATCATCCTACGCCTTCTCAAGGCGAAACCTCGCTGGGGTTACGAGATCAACTTGGAAATCAGAGACCGATTCAAGGTTTACCTAAGCGCGGGCACCCTCTACCCACTCCTACATTCCATGGAGGAGAAAGGCTACCTTCAAGCAGTTTGGGAGGCGGAAGGTGGAAGGGGCCGTAAGGTCTACCAGATCACTTCTCGCGGAGATGAATTCCTTACAGCAGGTGCCAGAGCCGCGGAAGAGTTTTTGAAGCGGATCCAGTACGAGGCCGAAATAGGCCCATTCCAGACCAAACATATCTAGTACAGAGACTCTAGGTTGAGCGTCTACTTCAGGAAATTCCGGGCTTTCCTCCGAAAGAATGAAACCGCCCGAGGACTATTTCTAGTCGGCATCATAATACTTGCCGCAATCGGCGTATGGGGAGGAATCCGCCTGGCCCTAAGCACAGAATATCCCATCTTGGTTGTTTCATCCGGTAGTATGTGCCCCCCTACCAATTGTGTGTTGCCCATCGGTTCTCTTATCGTCATAAGAGGACAAGACCCGAGCACTATCCATCTTAGAGACATCATTGTTTTCAGAGCGGTGGATAGGCCTGACTTTTTCATTGTTCACAGGGTCATAAGTGTGTACACCCCCATGAACGCTTCAGTTGAATATCCGAATCAGTATTCATTCCTGACTCACGGTGACGCGAATCCTTTGGGATCGAATGAAGGACCGAACCCAGCATCTAACCTACTAGGAGTGTATCAGTACTCAATTCCGATTCCTTATCTCGGACAGGCAATTCTGGACGTTCGAAATTTCATGTACGATCCAAATGGAAACGTGAACCCTCAAGGTATTCTTGTCATCCTAGCTCTCATCATAGCTCTATTCGCATTCGAGGTTCTTCAGCCCAAAAAGAAAACCCCGCCGAACAAGAGCAGAGAAGAAAACGGTCCGACTGTTTCAAAGACTGACGATCCGCAGCCCGGCAATTCAGGCTAGTGCCGGTTGCGCGGGTGGATTCTGCGTCAGTAGGCGGGCTAGCTTAAATAGTCTATATAAAGACCTGAGTTTGAGTCCGCCGTGAAATTGACGAGGGCCCGTTTTTCCGAAACGATCCGACAGGTTTCACGCAATTCCCTGCTAAGCGCAAGAGGATTTTCGACAATTGTCCGATAAGGGTAAGGCATTCATCAACATCGAGAACGTTGTTGCCTCTGCAACTCTCAAACAGCAGATCGACCTGAACGCGATCGTGAGAGTGTTTCCCGGAGTTGAATATCGGCCTGAACAGTTTCCAGGCCTAGTTTATCGTCTGAAGAAGCCAAAGACCGCCACCTTGATTTTTAGCTCTGGCAAGATGGTTTGCACCGGCGCCAAGTCCGAGCGACAAGCGCGGAAAGCAGTCCTCAAAGTCATCGACGAATTGAAAAGAGACGGGATAGTAATCCTTGGGAAGCCTGAGATTATGATCCAGAACATCGTCGCGTCTGCAGGTCTCGGCGGATACATCGACTTGGAAAAGGCGACATACGGTTTGAAGAAGACGATGTATGAGCCTGAACAATTTCCCGGATTGATCTATCGAATGGATGAGCCGAAGGTTGTAATCCTGCTCTTCGCAAGCGGAAAGCTTGTTTGCACAGGGGCAAAGAGAGAGATCCAGGTCGGCATAGCGGTCAATAAGTTGCAAGGGATTCTGGAGGCCAAGAGCCTCATCTTCTACGAAGGCACGGAGAAGCCGCGTCTGCCACCCCTTCCTCCCAATGAGTTGGAGAAGGAAAGGGTAAGAGTAGAACAAGCAAAGGCAAAGCAAGAGAAGGAAAAACCCAAAGAGAAAGCTGAAGACTAGTGCGGAGAGGGCTTGCAATGCCCACTTACTCTCTGGGAACAAAAAAGCCGAGGATTCACGGTACTGCCGTTCTGGCTCCATCCGCGACAATAATCGGCGACGTCGTCATTGGACCCCGTACTAGTATCTGGCCGGGAGCAGTCATCCGAGGAGACTACGGCTACATTAGAATCGGCTCCGACTGCAGCATCCAAGACAATGCAGTAATTCACTGCTCGGCCGATAATCCTACCATTATCGGCAACAGTGTAACAGTGGCTCACGGCGCCGTGGTGCACGCTTGCCGTGTGGGAGATGAGTGTCTTATCGGCGTCGGAGCGATAATATTCGACGGGGCGAGAGTAGGCACGCATTCTATTGTTGGCGTCGGATCCACTGTACTGGGCGGGGGAAGAATACCGCCCCGGTCGGTAGCTGTAGGCGCGCCAGCGAAAGTCATTCGAAGAGTGACGAGAAGCGATCTTCGGTTAATTACTGAATCGTACAAGGCCTACGTCCAAATGGCGCGAAGGTATGTCAAGTCGCAGTCATTCAAGCAGGCTCTCGAATAAGTCGAGTGTCACAGAGTAGACTTGGAAATTGGTTATATCTCACGAACATTGATACTGCATTAGGCGGCGATGATTGATCAAAGTTACTCGGACTACCAATGATCGAGAAGGCATTTGCCTGAGCCGTCGAATAGATCCATCACTGAACTAGACTGGTCTGAGTGAGGTCTGAAACAATATTCCTCAGAGTCTTCCATGATCGCCGGACTATAGATGGGAAGTCTCCGTGTTCGAGGTAATAGTCCCTGAGGAACCTGACAGTAAGGGGGTCGTGAGCATAACCCGATCCCACCTCTCCGTAATCTTTCTTGATCTCCTCAATTCGGCCATCGCGGTGAACCTTAGCCAAAATGCTTGCAGCAGACACAACGGGAAAGTTGATGTCAGCCTTATGCTCCGAGACGATTCGTGGAGTGTAGCTTAGACAGTCAAGAATATTATTCTTGAACCTGTCAGTTCTAGTATCAGACGAGTCGACATATGCGATGTCAGGCCTCAACTTCTCGATAACTTGAGCCATGGCTCTAGCCTCTAGAAGATTCAGTCTCTGGAACTTTGGTGCGCGATTCACAATGGTATCTAACTCGCTTGCCGCAAGCTCAATGATATGATAATCGTCCACGATTCCAGGAATCTCTTTGGAGAGTCGGGTCCTAGCGGGGGCAAGAAGCATTTTCGAGTCTTTCACTCCAAGCAATCTCAATTCGTCAACTTTCTTCTCGTCGATTAGGATCCCCGCTATCACTAACGGGCCAATGACCGGTCCCCTCCCGGCATCGTCAACTCCGCAGACTCTCAACGTCACCCGACTCTAACGTTTGATCCATTCGTCGATGTACTCCGTTACCTTGCGAAGGGTGTCCTCTCGATTATCCTTAGTGATTTCCAACTGGATACTCTGGGGGCGCACATGCTCGACCTCTGAGTAGCGGGATCCGAGTTTTACGGTCACAACAGTAGGGGTCTCTTCCTTCAGAATGCTTGAGATTGCTTCTCTGAAGGCCGAGCTAGTCATCTCCATGGGACCTATCTCGTCCACGAGGATCAGGTCGGCGGTGCCTTCAATTGCACGTTCGAGTGCTCGCACTCCAATATTCTCTAGATCCTCGGAAACCACATGGTATGATCCAACTCGTGGGCCGACCGTGGAGGATTTTCTTGCAAGCCAACCTTCCTTGCCGGTTGCCAGATCCGTAATCTTGAAGCCTATCCGTTGACCTTTGTCACGCATCTCACGCGTGCTTATTCCATGAATCCGCATTCCCTTTGCCGAATAGTGTGCGCAGAGCTGAGTGACGGTTGTTGTTTTTCCGACTCCGGGTGCCCCTGTGAGCAAGATGACCTTCAATTCTTGTCCGGAGGTTGATACCAATGGGCTTTGAAACGGAGCCCAAGGAAGTAGATCTCTGAACTTTCAGGTCGGCTCGCTTTCGGCTTCAATAATCTACTCTTTTCGAAGAGTAATGCTGCGTCATCCTGAAGTCGTTTCAGTTCCGGACCATGAAAGAGCTTGATGAGTGCGTTCCCATGATAGTCAAGGACTTTCTCGGCGATTTCCACTGCTCTCCTAGCAAGCGCGACCTGCCTTGCATGGTCCACATCCCATGCTCCTATGATGGAAGGGGCCAGGTCGGATAGTACAGCATTAGCCGGTCCTCCCAACAATGCAATTATGCGGTCCGAGACGTCTTCCGAGTAAACGTCCATGTTCAGCACCTTAACATTGTCGGCCACGGGCTGAATGTCTTTGATGTCGATGCCTAGAACTGTGCCGTTTGGTCCTACTGTTTCTCTCGCCACTTGTAACCATCCCCCTGGTTGTGCTCCTAGATCGACAACCCTCTGATCCGGCTTGATCAGGTCGTATGTTCTGATCGTTTGTTGTAACTTGTAAGCGGATCTGCTTCTATAGCCGCGTATCCTGGCTAGGCGGTAGTACTGGTCTTTCCTCCTTTTTTGCAGCCACGAGTTTGTCATGATGTCTGAGCAATTGTCTAGCTTATTCGGGACCCGTCTGGAACATCTCGGTCAATCGTGAGCAATCCCAGCTTGTCTCCCTCGGATGCTGCGAGAAGCATTCCCTCAGACTTCTCTCCAGCGAAGGTTGTCTCTTTCAGGTTTGTGAGAAAGACGATTCGCTTGTGGAGTAGCTCTTCGGCTTTGTAAAAATCGACGAGGCTGGTGACTGTCTGTTTTTTCCCACGAGTTCCCATGTCAACGATTACTTTGTAGAGCTTGTTAGTCCGGGGAACTCTTGACACTTCGACTACGGTTCCCACCCTGAATTCGAGCCGTTTGAACTCGTCTATCGTGACTTTTTCTCCAGAGTCATCCATATTGTTCCGAGTCTCATTTCGCGATTTAAGACTTGGACCCTAGTTCTTAGCGCGTGGGCCTACGATCACAGTCGATAGTCGAGAAGTATCAAGGTATTTGTTTCCCATCGTTTGGAGATCCTCCCTTGTTATTTTCGAGAACAGCTGTCTCCTCTTCTGGAAATAGTCCAGCCCGAGGTGGAAGTGTGCCAAGTTATGGCTGGTCCTCGCGACACCTTCGGTAGATTCCAGTTCCATTAATGCAGAGCCGAGCTGATTCTGCTTCGCGTCTTCCAGTTCCTGCTCCCCGACAGGCTCCTTCTGGACCCGTTCGATTTCCTCCTTCATCAGCTGCCATGCCTTGGTCACATTGCGCGGGTTCACGCCTGCTAGTGCAGTCCAGTTTCCACCCGCAAGTCCCGCGCTGATGAACGAAGAGCAGGAATAGGCTAGGCCCTCCTTGTCTCGGACTCTTTGGCCTAGGCGGCCCATGAATCCGAGTTCGCCGAGAATTGTGTTCAGTAGGTTCAACGCCTCATAGTCTGGGTCTGTTCTTGCGGTCGCGATTCCTCCGATCAAAATGTCTGCCTGTGTCTTGTGTGCCATGACTATCTCCTTCTTTGCTGGTGCGGGCAACTCTTTCTGTCCGTTTCTCTTGATGTCTATTCCCTTCTTTTCTTCTCGTTCGCCGAAGGTTTGTCGAACCCATTTGATCTCGTCATTTGTCTTGAGCTGTCCTGCAAACGCGACTATGACAGGAGCGTTTACAACCACTTCGTCAAAGTAGTTCTTGATGTCAGTCCGGTCGATTCGCCTGATAGTCTCAGCGGTGCCGAACCTGTCTCGTCTGTATGGGTGGCCTGGTGGATAGACAAAGCTCGAGAGTTCTCTCATTCCGCGGCGTGTTGTATCATCGTCTCTGAGTCGAATGTCTGTAAGCAGTCCTTCCTTCTCACGGTTTACGTCTCTCTGACTGAACGCAGGTTTTGTAAGGCATTCGGATAGTATTCCGAGGACTCGTTTGGTCAAGGTGCTTGTCATTCGCGCTTGGAAGACAATACTGTCTTGGGTGTTTCTGAATGATATCGCTGCACCGACGGACTCTAGCATATCGGCGATCTTTGTCGCAGTTAGGTTTCCGTTTCCCCGGATTAGCAGGCGAGTGGTCAGTTCGGCTATTCCGGAACGCCCTGGCGGTTCGGACGAAGTTCCGGCGAGGACGCTACCGTGTACGGCAACTGTGGGGTTGCCGGATGTTTCATAGAGCAGGCATCTGGTTCCGGCAGCTGGTTCTTGTTCCTCGACAAGCTTAGGAAGGTCTGTATCAAGAGTCATGGTTATTCCGTACGCCAGCACATCTACAGACTGTCCGATTCTGCTCCGTTAGGTATGTGGCCGCTATGTGTGATACTTTCTGGGGAGTTATTTTTTCAAGTTTCTGGATAAGTCCGGCCATTGTTTCCAAGGAGGCTATCATCTCGAAGATTCCTATTACGAAGCCTTGACGTGCGGTACCGTCCAATGTATATGCATACTGAGCCTTGATCTGAGCAATTGCTCTTTCGAGCTCGTGCTTGCTCGGTGGGGATCGTTGTATCTTGTCTACCTCTTCCAACAAGAGTTTTTCAGCCTTGTCTATTGAGACCCCGTCCCAGACCGTAAGGTCGAGTGCGAAGACTGATGGATCGATAGTGGGCCAGAACTCGGAGTTCGCCTCACTGGCGATCTTCCTCTCAACTAGCGCTCTGTAGAGTCGAGCGCTTCTTCCGGAAGCCTGGCCTGGGCCGAATGCGAAGAGCCGGGACCCGCTTAGGACTGCGTCCAGCATTATCAGCCCGTAGATATCTTCGCTCCCGAACGGAGGAGTATGGTAAGCTACTTTGACATAATCTGCCTCGGATGGTGCGTGAATCTCGACGCGCCTTTCGCCTGATTGGGCGGGTTCGTCCACGTGGACATCGGGAGGTGGATCGTTCTTGGTTAGTGGTCCAAAGTATTCCTGTATTTTTGGAAGCATCTTCTTGGCGGAAGAGGGTCCTACGACTACTAGCATCGCATTGCTCGGGGTATAGTATCGTCTATAGTGATCGAAAAGGTCGTCTCGAGTGATTCTCAGAAGATCTTGTTTCAGTCCTCCTTCTGACCATCTGTAAGGATGGAATCTGAATGCAGACAGGTAGAGCTCCTCTGTCGCAAGGAATTCCGGATCGTTCTCGTTGCCCTCCCTCTCCGAAACAACTACTGTTCTTTCTGATTCGACTTCTCTTGGGTCGAAGGCCGCGTTCATCATCCGCTCAGATTCGATCAAGAGACCCTTCTCTATCTGATCAGCTGGGAGGATTTCGTAGTATGCAGTGAAGTCCTTGGAGGTGAATCCGTTGTATTCGCCTCCGACGTTGGTCACCAGTCGGCCGATGTCGCCTTTGCCGAGTTTGCCTCCTCCCTTGAAGAGCATATGCTCGACCCAGTGGGAGATGCCTGTGACTCCAGGCCTTTCGTTTCTCGATCCTACTCTGTAGATCGCCCAGGCTCCCGAGACCGGTGCGTTGGGAATCTCGCGAATGAGGACCTTCAGACCATTGTCCAGAACGTGGCGGCTCGCTTGCAACTCTTTGAAGAGAGATACTGACTCCGCCAAATTTCACGTCAACCTTTCCAATTCATTTTTTCAACTGAGTTGTTAGCTCTTCAAATTGGGACTGAGTAATAGCGTCCATGTCAAGGAGCCTTTCTGCCAGCTGGGAGATTCGAGTCACTGAATGCAGTGTTACTCCTTCCTTTTGGAGGTGCTCGCGCCCCCCTTCCTCTCGATCCACGAGGACTAGCGCCTGGTCAACAATTCCGCCTTCGGCCCTGAGAGTCTGCAAGGCTCCGAGAATATTGTGACCCGTAGTTATCACGTCGTCGACAAGGAGGATCTTGTCACCGGGGGCAAGCATGCCTTCTACCATCTTTTCTCGTCCGTGATGCTTGACCTCCTTCCTTACGTATACGAGTGGCTTTGAGACCGAATAGGCTAGGACACTGGCCCACGGCAGTCCTCCAGTTGGTATCCCTCCTATCTTATCGATGGTCGGAAGGGTCTTCGTCGCTTTCACTAGAAGTTCGATCGAAGTCCGGAACGCATCGGGAAAGCTTGGAACTATGCGGAGGTCAAGATAGTATGGGCTAAGTTTGCCACCCGAGAGCGTGAAGACTCCGAACTTTAGAGCACCCGTGTGAATCAGAATCTTCGGGAGTTCCTCATCTAATGATTTTGGCAAGCTGATCAACATTTGGGATTTTTCGAACCGGTTTGGCCGGTTCCGCGGATAGTATAGCGATTTAAAGGCAAGCCCATTTGCCGATTGCGGGAAGCCTATTGGAACTATGGTTGCCTTACGGGAGGACTGAGATTCCGGTTCGGATTCCGGACGATAATTTCTACCGAATTGTCGAGCCGACTAAGCCTATGGGGACCAAGAGTGTCGCTACGCTGGTCGAGAATGCGTTGGACAATCCATTGGGCGGAGCCCAGCTGAGAGACTTGGTCAAGCCGGGAGCTCAAGCTGGAATTATCGTAGACCCGATTATTCCATTGGAGGCATGGCGTGAAGCGGTCGACGCGATAACTTCGAGGCTGTCGGCGTTGGGAGTCGCTAGTACGAAGGTCTTTGTACGAAAGCGAATGTCCTTTACAGATTCTGCACAGAATAATCTCCGACACTTAGACCCTCTTCAGAACTCTTTCACGGAGATTGGAAAAACGACCATGGGGACCCCAGTTGATCTGGACCCTGACTTGTTGACGTGCGAAGTGAAGGTGATGGTCGGCCTCGCGATGCCTCACTTTGCAAGCGGGCTTACGGGGGGGCCGGCGGCTGTCATCCCCTCCAGCTCTTCCATTCGGTCAATCGCGAAGAATCGTTCTCTCCTCACCAAAGGCTTTCCCGCGCCCCTCAGTACGACTGATAATCCAACGTTATCCGATTCGTTTGATGCATGCAAGCTCGCAGGCCCAATCTACAATGTCACTTTCCTCCCGGATGGTTTGGGAGGGATTGCCGAGGTGTTGAGTGGAGAGCTTGAGTCTGTCTTCAGGGAGTCAGCATCAAACTATGACAAAATGCACAGCTCTAGGCTAGAGCGGAAACTGGACATCATAGTCGTCTCAGCGGGGAGCCTCCTGGGAATGGATCTGTACCACGCAATACGCGTGATAGTCAACGTCCTGGGCGCCCTCAGAAAAGAGGGAACTGTTATTCTCGTGGCAGAATGCTCGAGGGGCATCGGCGATTCCACATTTCTCGACTATGCTCGAAGGTTTCCAGAACGAAAGGATCTTGGCACAGAGTTGAGACACCGGTTTAGGCTCGGCGGTCACGTCAATCTTCTCCTCCACGACATTTTCGAGAGATGTCGAGTACAATTAGTCTCGGTTCTTCCTGAACTCTTCATTCGAGACACTTTCAACATGAAGCCATCTCAGACAGCCTCCGAGGCGGTCCAGAGAGCTATACGTGTAGAGGGTAAAGAGTCAAAAATACTGGTCGTCCCAAGGGGAGATTTCACCGTCCCAATAATGGAATCATCATAGCCGACAAACCGGCTCGAAACCCGACCGGTCTCCTGGCGCAGTGGCACAGAGCTAACGAATCTCCATTTGAGGATCCCAGATCGTGCATCTAATCCCGCTCCAAAAATGGAGCACGATTCGTGCAGAAAGACCCCACCAAAGGTCGCGGAGCGTGACCCTCTGCGACGCAAGAGTGGCTCTGCGTCTGGTTTCCAAACACCCGTTCAACTCTCACCGTTGCCGAGTGGAATTTGGCTCATGTAGAGACATTGATTCCGATCGAGTCTTGCATGACCGATTCCTTGCTCGTCACTGAAACTGATAGGGGCGTCACGAATTATCGCGAAGGGTATTCTATCCGATGCCTCGCCCATAACTAGTTGGGCCGATGCCGCTATTCCATCGGCAATAGCGCGGACCGTGATCTCGATACTTCTGCCAAAGAGGTCCTTGCGCCCTCGCAGGTCTTCTACTGGTTCGAATCCGGCGCAGCCTATTGCAAAGCCTGTCGTGCCAAGCCTAAGGGGGCTTACTCTACTGTCAACAATTACTACTCCCACATTTGTTCTAGACCTTCGACGAATAGCGGTACGAATTTTCTTCGCGGACAGGTCTGGATTGCGAGGCCAGAGCACGACCGTTCCATCGGGTGCGTTCTTTCGATCGATCCCAGCATTTGCAACTGCATCTCCGTTTTTCACTGTCAGTAGCGTTCCTTTCACGCCTCCAATCACAGTATCGGCTTCGTCTGTAACAGCTTGAACAAACAAGGGGTAAATGGAATACTTGCGAGAGAGCCTTCTGGCCTCCGATCCGGGTCTTATGTTGCGGAGAAAGCGAATCCGGTTTTCAGCGATTCCAACAATTTTGCTCGAGACGGCTACTACGTCTCTGGTTTTGATACTCATGTGTTTCCTTCTGAGGGCTTCGAAAAATAGTTCCGGAATCGAATCCCTAGGTCTTACGAGGCGCGATTCAATTGGATACACTATCACGTTAGCTCAAGACCCTGTAACCTGGGAAACGATCTCTGCGATTCCGCCCTCCCGAACCATGCTTCGGATCGCCTCAATGTCATCGTGTGACGAGCGATCCTCCACCAATTCGGCCACTCTACTTCTTATCGCTTGGAAGATCCGTTTCGTCCCGATTCCCAATCCCTTGGCTCTTCTCAAGTCCACTCCTTGAGCTGCGACGAGCAGCTCTATGCTGGCGACGTACTGAGAGTTTTCAAGGATAGCTCTTGCCTTATGTGCGGCTCCTGGGCCCATGCTGACAAAATCTTCAAAATTGCCCGATGTAGGAATCGAGTCGCTGCTCGCTGGGTGGGTGAGCAACTTGTTCTCCGCGACAAGGGATGTAGCGGTGTACTGGACGGCCATCAATCCGCTGGAGACCCCAGGCTTCGATCGTCCACCAACAAGAAACGGTGGAAGCCCATTGTTCAGGGACATGTCCAATAATGCAGATATTCTTCTCTCTGAAATATTGGCCAAGTAAGAGATCGCCAATCCCATCAGATCTAGGCCCATTGCAACCGGCTGTCCGTGAAAGTTTCCCCCAGAAATACAATCTCCATCAGCGGGAAAAACCAGAGGATTATCGGTGGCCGAATTCATTTCCACCTCAAGAATCCGTCTGGCAAAATCGAACGCGTCCTTCGACGAACCCATCACTTGTGGTGCACATCTGAACGAATAAGGGTCTTGAGGACGACCTTCCGAAGAATGACTGTGTATTACCGACCTGACCAGTTTGCTTCCGCTCAAGAGTCGCCGAACGTGTTCAGCAACCGTTTGCTGTCCCGGATGAGGACGAAGTCTGTGAATCCTTTGATCGAAAGCGTCTACCCAGCCTGTCAACGCTTCGAGCGAGAGAGCTAGCGCTCCCTCGAAAGTCGCAAGAAGCTGGTACGAGTCATGTAGACATAGGCATCCCATAGCGACCATTTGCTGTGTACCATTGTTCAATGCGAGCCCTTCCTTTGCTTCCAGTTCTTGGGGTATTCGGCCAGATACTTGGAGCGCATTTTTACCCGAAATCCATCGTCCTCGATATTCTGCCTGTCCTTCCCCGATGAGGACGAGGGCTAAGTGAGACAGTGGTGAAAGGTCGCCGCTGGCGCCAACTGAGCCTTTCTCGGGGACGAAGGGGTGAATACGTTTGTTCAGAAGCCGCACGATAGTATTCACGACTTCTGGCCGTATGCCGGAGTTTCCTTTGAGGAGCGTGTTCGCTCGGAGCAGCATCATTGCTCTGACCACTTCTGAAGGCATTGGGTTTCCAACGCTTGCGGCATGGCTTCGGACAAGGTTAGTCTGGAGTTTCTTCAGATCTTCCTTGGGAATGCGAAAGTTTGCCAGGGCGCCGAATCCGGTGTTGACTCCGTAAATCACGTCCTCTTCATCCATCAGTTTTTCCAATGCTTTTCGTCCATTGGACGTGCGCGTAAGCGCGCCTTGGGTGATAATGGTCTGAGCGTTGTCCCGCGCTACCTTCAAGACCTGTTCCAGGGTGAGATGCGAACCGTCTAGTGTGACCGAAGCCAATGTTTCACAGGTTGCTTGCGATGATGCTTTCGAGAAATAAGTATTGGTGGCCTATCTGAGCATCGGCATACGCAGCCCTCGCTCCCGAGCGATCTTCTTCGCCGATGAATAGCCGGCGTCAGCATGACGTACAATTCCGATTCCAGGGTCAACTGTCAACACCCGCTCGAGTCGTTCAGACGATTCTGGGGTCCCATCTGCGACTAGGCACATTCCGGCATGGATGCTGTATCCCATGCCTACTCCTCCGCCTTGATGGACGCTGACCCAAGTTGCCCCCGCGGCTGTGTTGAGTAACGCGTTTAGGATAGGCCAGTCTGCTATGGCGTCGCTGCCGTCGATCATTCCTTCAGTCTCTCTCCGAGGCGACGCTACGCTGCCGCAGTCGAGATGATCCCGGCCGATCCATATCGGACCCGAGAGTTTGCCTGACTTCACCATCTTGTTGATTAGTCCACCGAACTGTGCCCTCTCTCCGTAGCCGAGCCAGCAGACTCTCGCCGGTAGTCCTTGGAACTTGACTTGATCCCGTGCCTTCTCTATCCATCTGGCGAGGCTCGCGTTATGAGGAAAGGTTTCTATGATCAGGTCGTCAATCTTCCGAATATCATCAGCCTCTCCCATAAGGGAGGTCCATCTGAACGGGCCTCGGCCCTCGCAGAACATTGGTCTGATGTATTTCTGGACGAATCCAGGGAACTCGAAGGCCTCCTTAAGGCCAGCGTCAAACGCTTGTTGTCGAAGATTATTGCCGTACTCGAAAACGACGGATCCGCTCCGGCCCATTGAGATCATCGCCTTGACCTGGACCGCAATGCTCTTCCCGGCTCTCTCAAGATACTCTTTCGGATTCGATTTCCTTAGATGGTCGGCTTCGTCCTTTGATAGTCCCATTGGGTAGTATCCGTGTAATGGATCATGTGCCGAAGTCTGATCAGTAACAATGTCGGGATGAATTGATCTTCGGACCAGTTCAGAATGTACCTCAGCCGCGTTTCCGAGCAAGGCGACGCTGGTGGCAGTGTCCTCGCGTTTGGCTTCGTTTACGATGGCGAGGGCTTCGTCGAGGTCGTCGGTCCACCTCTTGAGATAACCGAGTTTGAGACGCTTGTCTATCGCGCGCTTATCGATCTCCACTGTCAAGGCTATTCCATCATTCATCGTCACGGCCAATGGCTGTGCGCCGCCCATCTCGCCAAGTCCGGCAGTAAGGACAAGTCTTCCTTTGAGGCTCCCTCCAAAATGCTCCCGAGAGGCCGCTGCTAAAGTCTCGTAGGTTCCTTGGAGTATTCCTTGCGTTCCTATGAAAGCCCAGGACCCGGCTGTCATTTGACCGAACATTATCAGGCCTTTCTGCTCTAGCTCGTAGAAGTGATCCCAGGTTGCCCACTTGGGCACCAGCATGCTGTTGACAATCAGTACTCTCGGCGCCATCCGGTGAGTCCTAAAGATCGCGACTGGTTTTCCACTCTGTACAAGGAGCGTGTCCTCCTCTCCCAGACCCTTCAGAGAAGTTTCGATTGCTTCCAGCGCTTCCCATGATCTGGCTGCTTTCCCGGTCCCACCGTACACAATTAGATTCTCGGAGTCTTTGGCCACTTCCGGGTTCAGAACGTTGTGGAGCATTCTCAACGCTCCTTCGATCTGCCAGTTCTTGCAGTGAAGAGTTGGACCTGTGATCAATGAAAGACTCTTCGTGTATTTGAGAGCGGAAACAGGGCTATGTTGTTGGCGCTCGGTCAATTGACCCGCTTACCTTCGCTGACCCGTACTTTGCCAGCGATAAGGACCTTATCCACCATTCCTTCACCGTAAGCGTATCCGATCCGCTTGTAACTTGGAGCCTTCAAGAGAACTAGGTCCGCATTCTTGCCGCGGCTGAGGCTTCCTATCTGCCGATCCATATGAAGCGCTCTGGCGGCGTTGATCGTGATGCCTCGTATTATTTCCTCGGATTTCATTCGAAGTTGTCTGGCTGCTAATGCGGCTACGGTCAGCATTCCCATGACCCAGTTGGATGGGCTAAAATCGGAGCCCAGCGCGAGGGAAAGCCCAGCGTCCAACATTTCTCTCGCAGGCGCGTAAGCGTTACCGAGAAGGCTGTGGGATGAAGCAGGCAGCACGACCGGAGTGACTGAGGTCGTTGCCATTCTCTCCAACTCTGGAATATTTGAGTAAACTAGGTGGTCTGCCGAGATTGCTCCAATGTCGTTTGCAATCCTTGCTCCCCCGCCGTCCCTGAACTGGTCTGCGTGAATCTTGGCTTTGAGGCCATGCCGAATGCCAGCTGCGAGGATCTTCTTCGACGAAGTGGCGTCGAATGCTCCATGCTCGCAGAACACATCACAGGACTCAGCAAGACCTTGTTGGGCGACTGCAGGGATCATCTCTTCGATCACGACTCTAGAGTATTCGTCTTGGCTCAAGTAGGGCGGAATTGCGTGGGCTCCGAGGAAGGTTGCGGCAATTCGAACCGGGTTTGTCTTCTTTAGTTCATGGATTGTCCGCAGAATCTTGAGTTCATCGTAGAGTTGAAGCCCGTACCCACTCTTGATCTCCAGAGTGGAGGTTCCAGATTCGATCATCGTGTTTAGCCGACTTCGTGATGCTGCTAGAAGTTCTGCAGTGGTGGTCTCGCGAGTTTTGTTGACAGTTTCCATGATTCCACGACCTTCCTTCAGAATCTCAAGATACGTGGCCCCTTCCTGTCGTTGCCGGAATTCTTCTTCTCTGGAGCCCTGAAATATTAGATGCGTGTGAGGGTCGACAAAGCCGGGAAGAACAATCTCTTCCTTTGCAGATATTTGTCTTGAGGCTGAGTATTTGCGTTCAAGCAGCCGGGAAGAGGCTGCCTCGATGATTTTTCCATGATCAATAGCTACTCCTCCCTGGTCGATTATTCCAAGATCGTGGGATTCCGCGCCGCAGAGGGTGAGGGTTTCGTTCGAGTCCAGTATCAGAAGATCTATCCGTCGTTTCGTCTATCGGTCCCTCAAGGGTGGGTCCGGGTAAGTCAGGACGAGAATAGCGTGTCTAGAGAATGAGTCGGCCGTCGGTCATGAGAGGTGTGGCGTCGATTTCTATGGTCGGTTTGGCAAGCGTACCCGAAAAGTCGAAGCTGCTATCGTTTAGGCCACCGTTGCCCTTGTTTGCTCCGATTCCAATCGTCGCTGTGCCGAGGGCTAGCTCATCGCTTGGATATCCGATGAGTTCGATCTTGGGGTTCAATCCTATTGCAAAGTGGCCAATCCGATCTTTGTCACCCTGAGTCGCCTGGAACACTTCTCGGAATACTTCCTCGTATCGCTTGGCGTGAAATTCTTTTACGTGACCCTTGTCGAAGAGGAGTTCGAGATCGGATATTAGTCGGCCTTTCAACGCTCTGGGGCTGTCGAAGACAACTTTTCCGCGAGCCGTCGTTTCAATCGGGGCTATCTCTACCTTTCCAGAAGGAAGTTGTGTTGAGACGAGTCCACGTGCCATATCATCTTCGTCTATGATTCCGTCCTGGACATGAGCCGGTCTTCGAGTAATTTCGAATTTGAGGTCGGTTCCGTTCTTGGAAGTTATGTGAACCTTCGACCCGTGTTCAAGTCGACCAGCGATTTTTCTTCCCAGTTCAGTTAACTTTGGGTAGTCGACCCGCATCGACTCCTCCGTAGTCTTGAGCCATCGGGCGTAGTCGAATCCGTACGCTCTCGCTCTCTGTGGGGTCACATCGCCAAGTAGAACTTGCAGTGATCTGATCTTTCTCTCAACGGTCTTGTCGATGACGGGTTTGTCTGCCTCGAAGAAAGGCTCCAGGCGGGATGAGGGGACTTCTCTGAACCTTGTTGGGTCTTCGGGGCCGCCGAGTCCAATCCAGACGGTCGTGCTTTCGACTGCGCTCAGCACGTGTCGTGGAGTCTTTCGCAAATACTGTTCTGGCACCTCTTCGAGGGCCTTCCACCAGAGCCTGTCAGTCATCAGGGTAACAAGGGGTTTCGCCCCCGTTTTGAGACATTCGAGAGCAATGTCACTCGCTAGGTCAAGAGTGTGCTGCCATGTCTCGATTAGGACCATGTCGTCTTCATGAATCCGTAGGGATGTCCGCACAATCCGCCTCGCGATAGAGTCATCCGGCAAGCAGAGACCGTACAAAGAAGGATTTGCCGCGTAAATAAGCGTTGAAAACTGTCGAGTGGATTCTCGATTGGAGACAGTTTCAGAATAGTGTGTTTCACAGCATTCACTTCGTCAATAATCCGTTCTGTTATGGGGCCATGACGCGACCTGGCACGGATTGCTCAGGGATTAGCTATGTTCTCGTCTTTCTTGCGGGTTGTCCCACGCCGACTGCAAAGATTGCTGCTTCGTTGATGCCGTCTATTCCTAGCTCTTTCTCGATTCCGACATCGTTGATTATTCCGATGCAAAACGCTCCCAATCCGAGAGCAGTCGAAACCATAAGAAAGGACTGGGAGAGATGACCTGCGTCCAGCAGGAATGCTCTGTATGCCCGTGGGATCCTATATTTCCAGGCTGTCCTTGAAACGGCCGCAGTCATCAAGAAGAGCGCGCTAGCCTTTCTCGTCCATCCTTGTCCCGCGGCGAACTTGACGCACATATCCCTGAAATCTCCTGCTCTGAGAAGCTCAAGCGAGTGATGGTTTACGGAGTAATGGTAGATTCCTGGAGCGACACCCTTGATGTTGTTGATAACAGCGTAAGCTTCTATGGGATGCCTTGCACCAGCTGACGGACTCGTCTTGTGAAGAAGCGTGCCGAACTCCTTCGTTTTGTAGGTTGAAAGCCTTCCCCATGTGTAGTAAGTGATTCTCGACAGATCAGTGAGATCTATCGGTTTGCCTGAAAACTCTCTCGTTGTTCGTCTGCGCCGCATCGTCTCGAAGAGAGGCGCTTCGGGTCCTGCGCCCGATTCCAACTTAACCTTGCGGCTTCCCGGGTATTCCTTGTAGATGGGAGGCTGAGCAGTTCCTTTCAGATGCTTTTCATAATATGTTCTGATTTCTTGCGGGGTCGAGAATGGTTCATCTAGTTTCGTCGCGAAATGATAGTAACGCGATTGGACTGGCCACTGCCAGTTCTTCGAGAACTTCGCCTCCAGCCGTTGTTCGTCCGAGCCTTCCTGGATCAGTAATCCGTGACGAAGAAGATCGTGGGCAGCGTCGGTTACTGAAACACGGGAGAACCCTCGGAGCGCATTGGATGCTTGGTCAAGTCTCTTCCACGTACTGAAGTAGCTCAGCAACAAGACAGTGTCTGACGATCCATGAAATGCCTGTCGAGTCATGTAATTCTCAAAAACAAGTCTGCCATCTCGGAAATACATCATAATGTTCGGGGAGGTCCTGATTCTGATGCGGCCAAGAGCTTCGCTAGCCTTTGATTTGAGCAGAGTTTGGCCAGTTCGCATTTGCCGAACCTCCGATACCGTTATATTTGATGTCCCTTCCTGTACAGCACGGATATCTGTATGAGTAAGAAAGTAAGAGTCAAGAAGCTCAATGCGTCGGTCAAACCGGTAAGAGCTGTTCCCAGAATACCTGCTGGCAAGTGGACTTCTACACTCGAGTCTTAAAACGTCTAGATCCTCTTTGGCGACGTGCAGACCAGATTGGTAGCTGTGGCTGTGGACTGGCTCGTTCCAAGAGTCTTGGGTAGACGTTTAGAGTTACACGTCGAGCCCCGCGGTTCCAAATCCGATAACAGCCAATGAATGAAATCTCCTCAGCAGTTGACTCACCTGAGGTTTGTAGAGGGTGACCGTGCCGCTAGTCTGCCTTCTGAACTCTTCGAACGTTCCGTTGTATCCACTGATGACGAGGAGTACTGAGTATTCTTCATAAGGGTCGCCGAGAACCGTGAAGGCGCCCGTTCCAAGGTCTCTCCTTCTCAAGAGCACTATGGGCAATCGTATTCTCTTTGGGGCCTCAGCAGGTAGTGACCTTGACAGGTCTAAGAGTTCATCTTTTTTCATTCTGATGAGGTGGCCCGAGACTGAGGCGACGGTCGGTGAAGAATCAGCGAGAAGATCTTCCAAAGTTCTTCTGTTCTTGGGGAGGTGCGAGTTGAGTCGTTTCAGCTCTTCTCGGAACACTGCGTCCACAAATCTGTCCCGTTCCGGAAACCCGTGGGCCACTATTTTGATCCTCGGATCATGCAATGGTCCATTTCAAAAGGATCGAGCCTGATCATTTCGGCAATCCGATGATCTTTGGACTCAAGCACTTTTTTTTCTTCGTTAAAGATAGCGGATGGATCTCTTGAAACGTCGACGCTTCGGGCCTTTACCGCCATCAGAAAGTTTCCTGATTCCTTTAGGTAGGTCTGAATGTTTTCGGCTAGGATTCTAGCTTGGTCTGGTTGGGCGACGTCAGAATAGATCGTGTCAACTTCTTGGACGATACTCCGATATCGGGTTGGAAATCTAGCATCTTGGAAAATTGGAGTCATGTTAGGCCGGTTGCGGCAGCCGTTGTTGACCAGATCTCGAAAGGATCTCTGGGCGAATTCGACGCAGTAGACTGTTCCTCTCTCTCCAACAATGTCACTTACGTGACTGGCGGTCGTGCCACTGGCCGCGCCTAGGTAGAGGATCTTGTCACCGTCGGTGATAGGGACTTCGGATAGTCCCTTCAGAATTGCTGCTGCAAGTTTGCTCCTGAAAGGGTCCCATACTCGATATTGCTTATCGTCGATCTCTACGATGTCCTCGCCGTAGACACTGGTCCCGGGAGCTTGACTGAGGGTAGCTAGTCTCTCTCTCCCTTCTCTGACCAATCGGTATATTCCTTCGAGTTTCTTGAAGGAATGGAGTCCGCGGCTTTCCATGGTCCCTATGACGGGGTGGCCCTTGATAACGTCCTTTCAAGTCTACGATCTTCTTTTCAAGAGAGGTCTTCATACTCTCGCCTCTGTTTTCTCCCCCAAAAGCGTCCATGCGAGCCGCGATAGCTAGTTTGCCAGCGACCGCTCTAGCAATCTTTCCTCGCAGCCATTTCGGAGACTGGTGTATCGCTCCGTATTGGAAGATGACTCCATGCTTAGGCGGGCGAGCTCCTGTCTTCAGGGTCCGGAAGAGGGCCTTTTCAGCTCCAAGTACTTGAAGCGTGCTTGCCGGCATTTTTGCGACGTTTTCAAGCCCTCCAGCCATTGAAATCAGCTTTGCAGAAAGTACTGCCCCCAGTACCGAAGTCATGTTTGGCGCGACTTCTGTCATGATCTTGTCTGTGTACTTCTCTGCGTCCTCCCGCGTTCCGTACAGTTCTAGGACCGATCTGCAGACTTCTTGTAGCCACGCCAGGTCCGGAGTCGATATTCCCGCTCCCGAGGATTTCGTGGCCGACTCAGAGATTATCCCGGCTTTCTCTTGAGGGATGCCGAGCTTGGTGAGGGACTCGAAAGTGAACGATTCTCTTGATCCAAGGTCGCGGATCAGACGAACGTAAGTGTCATGTTTCTCCACTAGACGATCTAGTTCGGGAAAGTGGAGTCCGTACCATTCTCTGACCCGACCTGCAAGGAGATTGAGGATCTTGTCTAGATCCTCAATGGCGCGGACTGTTTGAATTGCGTAGAGGTCTCGTTTCGTTACTGCCTCTGTTATTGCCGTCTTCGCGAGTTCGAGTGAGACATCTCTAACAAACTTCTCGTATTCGTCTTTTGATTCTATGATTCTAAGACGTACTAGAATCGAGGGTAGTCGGTTTCTCAGCCGTGATACAGTCGGGTCTCTCTCGTCCTCTACGACTTTTCCTCTGACCAATGAGCGAGCTAGAGTCGCAAGGTATCCGGCGTCCACTGTAAGAGTCTCTATCTCGAGCTGCGAGAGACGCTGGCCGAAGGAAGCAGACGTCTCGGGCAAGCTTCCGCTCTGAACTTGTTTCAGCTGAACGGCTGCGTCAGCTGGGTTGCGTGGAAAGAGCGCTTTCTCTGATAACTTGCCAGTCTTTTCGATCAGGAACAGACCTGCCGGGGAATCGATGAGATAGGCTTTCAAGGGTCCTCTCTCACTCTCGGATCCAATTCGCCCGCATCACTTGCGGCCAGAACGAACGTAATTAGCGTGGTCATTATAGCCTGTCTTTGACTCAATTGGGACCTGACCTGTCAGTAGAGTTTGCTGGTATAAAACTCCCAAACCCGACAATACTAGCCTCGGGAATCCTTGGGGTCTCAGGCGAGATTATGGTCCGAGCCTGCCGCGCAGGAGCAGGAGCGGTTGTCAGCAAGTCGTTCAATATCAAAGGCAGAGAAGGCTACAGGAACCCATCGTTCATTGAAATCCCCGGAGGTTTTCTGAATGCCCTCGGAATCCCGAATCCTGGCATGGAAGAAATGCGGGGCGAGATCGAAACCGCGTCGAAAGCCGCGGTACCGGTCATCGCTAGTGTCTTCGGCTTTGACGCCGAGGAGTTTGCTAAAGCAGCTGCGATGGGAGAGAAGGGCGGTGCCGTTGCTGTGGAACTGAATGTTTCATGTCCCCATGTCAAGGAGGTGGGTGTGGAGATTGGGCAACGACCGAAGGTTGTCGCGGAGGTTACTCGAGCCGTCAAGGAACGCATACGTATCCCGGTGTTTGTGAAGCTTAGTCCAAACGTCACAGACATCACCGAGGTGGCGAAAGCGGCACAGGAGGCAGGAGCAGACGCAATCACTGCCGTGAATACCGCGTTAGGCATGGCCATCGACGTCGATTCCGGCTATCCAGTCCTTGGAGGAGTCCTGGGAGGACTCTCGGGGCCCGCTCTTCATCCAATCGCGGTCCGAGCTGTCTATCAGATCAAGCGAGCAGTCAACATTCCAGTTATCGGCGTTGGGGGAATCCAAGACTGGAGAGGGGCAATAGAGATGATGATGGCGGGAGCCTCTGCCGTCCAAATAGGAAGCGCGGTCACAGCTGGCGGACTAGACATTTTCCGAGACGTGACAATTGGCATGGCAAAGTTTCTGGAGACGAAAGGATTGAGTTCGATAACTGATCTCGTCGGAACCGCAACGGCCCACGCCATTGCGATGGCGCCTTAGGCTATATTCCTCGAAGTACAATGAAGAGGTAGAATGCGACGATTGCAGCGGTGATCATGACGAAGTTTCTGGTCCTCACACGTGATATTTTCTTGTAACTAACTCGGCACTTGTCGCTGCAAAACTCCTTGCCCATATCGATAGGCGTCCCGCAAGCTTTGCAGTGCCGATGTCTGGGGAGAGAAACGGGCTCTACCCGTTGGTACTTGGACAAGTTCACATCAGGTCTTGGAAGATACTGGCGAGAACCGTTTTGTCTCAAGATACTTACCAAGAATCATCGCAGCCTCTTCCAGTATGTCCTGATCCCTTCTCGTGAATGCGGCAAGACGGTTGCTATCGATGTCAATCTCTCCGATGACTCCTCCGCTCGTCCCTTGTATGGGGACGACTATCTCAGATCGCGTTGATGGAAAGCACATCAGATATCGTGGGTCTTTGTTGACATCGGGAACAATGATTGTTTCAGCTTGTTTCGCTGCAAGTCCGCAAATGCCCTGGCCGATCGGAATCCGCACATGCTCGGTTTCACCCTCTCCTGCGTAGGCTGCCAACACCAAATTATCGTCCTTTACCAGGTAGATCCCCAGCCAGTCATAATGTTCAGAGACCCTCTTGAGGATTAGAACAGAACGCGCTAGTCCCTCGTCTAAAGATCCGTTTTCGATCGCGGCCCTTAACTCCGACAAAAGTTGTGAGTCATTTACGGCCTGCTTTGTCGAGATAGCGCGCGTGCTCATTGATTATCGACTCGTTCTAGGGTTATTATATCGTTATCAGACCTGTTTACTAGGTTACTCTCTTGAACAAGATAGCGTGGCTCGATTGGGGACAGGATTCTTTCGAAAAAGCGCGGTCCTCAGGGAAACCAATCCTGCTCGATATTACAGGATCCTGGTGTCACTGGTGCCACGTTATGGACGAGACTTCCTACTCAGACCCGGTCATTGTCAGCACAATCATCAAGAACTTCATCCCAATCCGAGTCGATACCGACCGAAGACCCGACGTCAACCGGCGCTACAACCTGGGCGGCTGGCCGACAACTGCCTTCCTTGACGCCGATGGCAGGATAATCACTGGCGGAACCTACATACCGCCCCAACAACTAAGGGAGGTTCTTCGCTCTGTTCTCGACTTTTATTCGAAGAACAAGGGGAAGGTTCGGAGCAAGCTTGAGCCACGACGACTCCCAGTACCCAGCGACGAATCCGTCTCAGAGAAGATTACGAGAGATATTGCAACAACGATAGCTGTAAATTTCGACATTGACTACGGAGGATTCGGTTCCGAGCCAAAGTTTCCTCACCCGGAAGCTCTGGATTATGCGCTCCTAAGATATCGATACCAAGGTGAGAAGGAGATGCTAACAGTTGTCACCAAAACCCTGGAACGAATGGCTTCCGGTGGAATGTACGATCAAGTGGAGCAAGGATTCTTCCGTTACTCAACTACGCGGGACTGGTCGATTCCCCATTTTGAGAAGATGGCCGAGGACAATGCAAAACTCCTCATCGTCTATCTTCACGCATTCCAAGTGACCGGCAAGACGTTGTTCCGAGACAAGGCCGAAGGAATCGTAAGATATGTTCAAGCGTACTTGTCCGATCTTGAAAATGGCGGTTTCTTCGGAAGCCAAGACGCAGACGAACAATATTATTCTCTCAACTTTGCCGCACGGAAAAACCACAAGCCTCCAGCAGTCGATCGAACCTTGTACACAAACTACAACTCCCTCCTAATCTCATCGTTTCTTCTAGCAAGCACAGTATTGGAAAAAGAGGAATTAGGAAAATTCGCGCTTAAGACACTGGACCGGATCTTGAACCTAGGCAAGGAAGGCTCATCGACGTTCCATTATTTCAGAGAAGGAGAAGGGGCTGTGCTGAGCGGTTTCCTAGTAGACTACGCAACACTGGTCAATGCGTTACTCGACGCCTATGAGTTCTCGGCCAAGCCCACATATTTGGAGAAAGCTCTCAAGACAGCCGATCAGTGCATTGAGAACTTGAACGACAAGGACCATCAAGGATTCTACGACATTCCACCATCAGAATCCGACCTGGGCGAATTGAAGACTCGCGACAAGCCAATCGACGAGAACAGCCTTCTCGCTATCGCTCTCCTAAGACTCTCTTGGATATCAGGCCACGAACACTATTCAAAAATCGCTGGAGAGACTCTCAACCTGTTCAACCAAGACTATGAAAGAAATGCGCTCGCCGCTTCAATCTACGGATTGGCCGTTGACTCCTACCTGAACGGCCCAATCGGAATCACAATTGTGGCCGGTCCGAAATCGAAAGAGTTGGCGCAACTCAAAAACAGCGCCCTCAAGGTATACCCGGCGAGGAGGTACCTGTCCTACCTAAACCCAACCAAAGACTCCGAGAGAATTTCAACTCTGGGATTCGACAAAACCAGACTTGCCGCTTATGTCTGCGTAGGCAAGACTTGCGGGCCACCAATCCAAGACCCGACCCAACTGGAACCCTCAGTAACTTCCTTGCTAGAAGTCAAACCTCTAACCAGTTGAGAGCCGCCCAGTAATGCTCAAACCTGAGTGTGAACTAACAAACTAGCGATACAGCCACGGCCTTGGCGACTCCCGATCTAATCCTCTACAACTGCCGAATATATCCCACGGTCGACCCTCATTCACGTTTCGAAGCTCTTGCAATCTGGAAGGGCATGGTGACAGACCTTGGGTCGGATCGAGATATTCTCGCTCTGAAGGGACAGCGAACAGAAAAGAAGAATCTCCACGGGGGAGTGGTTCTGCCTGGATTCTGCGATTGCCACATTCATCTCCTAGGCTATGGCATGTTGCTTCGAACCCTCGATCTGTCGAAGGTGCGGTCGATTGAAGAAATTAAGGTGCGCGTAGCAATTACAAGTTCGAGAGCAAGCGAAGACAGCTGGATTCTGGGACGCGGATGGGACGACGAGAAGCTTAGAGATGACCGTTACCCGACCAGATACGATCTTGACGAGGCAACGTCGCACGCAGTCTTTCTAAAACGAGTCTGCGGCCACGTAGCTGTTGCCAGCTCGAAAGCTCTTACCTCCGCTGGAATCACCCGGGACACTCCTGACCCTGAAGGTGGGGTCATTGTTAGGGACTCTAGCGGCGTGCCCAACGGCGTTCTTAGGGAGCGGGCTATAGAATTGATAGAGAGAGTCGTGCCACAATCGGCCGACGAGACTCGAAAGGCACTCACCAAGGCCTCCAGACAATTGGTCAAGCTTGGCATCACATCACTTCACTGCATAGTGAGCGACTCGAACGAATTGGTGGAGCTACGAAGGCTCAAAGATGAAGGAGAAATTCTGCAGTCCATCTATGCCATCGTCCCACTTACATTGCTCGACCAGCTGGCCGATCTAGGATTCTCGACAGAACGAGGGCCAGAGAGTTTCCGTATTGGAGGCGTGAAACTGTTTCTAGACGGTTCTCTCGGGGCTCGGACAGCCGCGCTTAACGCTCCATATAGTGACGAGCCAGGGTCGAGTGGAATGCTAACCATGAATCGGGAGCATCTTGAACGGGTCGTACTCAAGGCAACGGAGGCCAGATTCCAGTTATGCATTCATTCGATTGGGGATAGGGCCGTGGAGCTTGCGACTCAAGTCTTGGACGCCTCGTTCAGTGCTCGGAATTGTAGAGAGCGAAGGCACAGGGTCGAGCATGCCTCCTTGGTAACTAAAGAGTCGATTCAGAGAATGCGACGATTGGGAGTAATTGCATCTGTACAGCCGAGGTTCATTTATTCGGACACTTGGGCGAGGCAGAGGCTCGGTCTTCAGAGGTTACCGAATCTCTATTCTTTTGGGACACTGGCGAAACAGGGGATTATCTTGGCAGCTGGTTCTGACTGTCCCGTAGAGGATCCGAATCCGTTTGAGGGAATTTGGTCCGCCATCACTCGCCCGGGCTTGAATGGCAGCGAGGCTTTGACAGTAATGCAGGCCCTGGCAGCTTATTCTAGAAACGCGGCTTACGCATCCTTCTGTGAAGATAAGAGGGGAACTTTGGAGCCTGGAAAGATAGCGGATATGGTCGTAGTTGACCGAGACCCGTTTGAATCCAGCCCAGAATCCATCCGGGAAACTAAGGTAATTGAGACGATAATCGGAGGAACCGTCGTCTCTTAGACTCTGTCAGGGTGTTCGGAGGGCAGTAGTACGTCGTGAGGCCTGGCCTCTTCTGCTCCAGAATTGGTAATGCCCGCGAGTCGAGCCTTCTCCCAGAGCTCATGGATTGTCCGCGCTCCCGAGTATCCCATTGAGGCCTGCAGCCCGGCAACCAGTTCCTGCGTCACGACGCTGACCTCGCCTTTGTAGGGGACCCACCCTTCAACCCCTTCAGGGAGACCCTTCGAGGGCTGCGCGTAGCGGTCGGTCGCTAGCCTTTTGGCCATGGCTGATGGGCTGCCCATTCCCCTGTACTGTTTGTAGTACCTGCCTCCGATCGTGATCAGAGTTCCAGGGGCCTCTTTTGAGCGAGCAAAGAGATTGCCCATCATAACGGCAGAGGCTCCTAGCGACAATGCGACAGCAGCGTCGCCCGGACCCCTGATGCCACCGTCTGCTATTATCGGAAGCTTTGATCCGTAGGTTCGTACAGCATCTGCCACTTGAGCTGTAGCATAGACCGTCGGCGATCCTGCCTTCGTCGCTTCCATCGTAGTGCAGATCGAACCGGACCCGATTCCGACTCTAAAACCAGCTACTCCGTCCAGTTTCGTTAGTATGTCTTCCGCGGCGCTGTAGGTGCCGATGCTTCCTACGATAACATCAGTCTCAACCTCCTCAAGGATCTTCTTAGTCGCAGCAAACACGTTCGCATTGTGAAAGTGAGCCACATCGATTACGAGAATATCCGCAAACTCACTGAGCTTCTTTGCCCGCTTCAGATCGAAAGGGGAGACTGCAGCCCCGCATAGAAGCTGTCCCTTATCGTCCCGCGCTGCATTGGGAAATCTACCCCGAAGAAGAATATCCTTAATCGTCATGAGACCTCTGAGACGACCTTCCTTATCGATCAGAGGCAACTTCTCTACGCGATGCTTGTGAAGAATCTCCTTTGCACCTTCGATGTCCGTGTCAGCGGGAGCAGTGATGACCTTCTTTGTCATGACATCGCTGGTCAAAAGAATGGGGTCGGCAAATCTCACATCTCGCCCGGTCAAGATGCCAACAAGGTGCTCGCCTTGGACCACTGGAAGTCCGGAGATATTGTGTTTCTGCATCAGTTCGGTCGCATACTTGACTGTCTCACCAGGGCTGATGGTAATGACATCTCTGATAATCAGTGACTCTGCGCGTTTGACCTTCCTAGCCATTTCCACCTCTTCTTCGATAGTGCAGTTCCGATGAAGGACTCCGAGTCCTCCCAAACGGGCAAGAGATATGGCCATTTCGCTCTCGGTGACAGTGTCCATAGGACTAGAAACAAAGGGAATATTGATCGAATGGTTCAGGGAGACATGTGTTGACATTTCGACTTGACTGGGTTCAACCTCAGTCCAACCAGGAAGTAGAATTAGGTCTCTGAACGTAACGGCGACGTCCGAATCCTTGAACTTCGCCCTGAATCCTTTCTCCGACGCCATAGATTCATTATATAACCGGAATATTTGAACCTCGCTCCGGAAAGCTGTTGAGCCTCGTCAAGGATCCAGCCCTCGCTCCATCTGGACACGTGAAGATCGAGTGGGCCCGAGACAATATGCCAGTTCTGGCAAGAATCGCCAAGCGGTTTTCTTCGACTAGAGTCTTCAACGGCCACAGAGTTGGTATGTGTCTTCACCTTGAGGCCAAGACCGCAGTATTGGCTGAAGACTTCTTCAAAGCAGGTGCGGAAGTAGCTATCACTGGGAGCAATCCACTATCAACGCAAGACGATGTGGCCGCGGCATTGTCTGAGACAGGAGTTCACGTCTACGCCTGGCGCGGAGTCTCAGAACAGGAGCACAAGTCGAACGTCATGAAAGTACTCAGTTTGAAACCTGACATTCTGATCGATGATGGAGGGGAACTCTCTATCACAGCCCATTTGAAAGGCTCCAGATGGCTTGACCAAATTATTGGCGCCTGCGAAGAAACAACGACCGGAGTCACACGGCTCAAGGCAATGGAGAAAGCGGGTCGTCTCAAATTCCCCGTCATTGCGGTGAACGACGCCTACACAAAATTCCTCTTTGACAGCAGATACGGAACTGGACAATCAGGTCTTGAGGGGATTATGCGCGCCACGAACCTGTTGCTCGCAGGCAGAACGGTCGTCGTGGCAGGGTTTGGCTGGGTCGGACGTGGTGTTGCACAGAGAGCGAAAGGGATGGGTTCACGTGTCATAGTCACGGAAGTAGATCCTGTAAGGGCGCTTGAAGCACTGATGGAAGGATTCGACATAATGCCGATGGCAGACGCTGCCACCGTAGGAGACCTGTTCATCACCGCGACTGGCAATACCAACATTATCACTGGGTCACACATGACCGCGATGAAGAACCGAGCAATCCTCTGCAATGTCGGGCACTACGATGTTGAGGTCAGCGTAAGGGACCTTGAGCGTGTGGCGAAGGGAAAACGCAAAGTGAGGCCAGAGGTCACGGAATACAAATTGAAGTCAGGTAAGCGGCTGTACTTACTGTCTGACGGTCGGCTAGTAAACCTAGCCGCGGCAGACGGACACCCGGCCGAGGTCATGGACATGAGTTTCGCCGGCCAAGCCTTGTCAGGGGAATACCTTCTCAAACACGGCCGCAAGTTGGAATCCAAAGTGATTCGCGTTCCACAAGAGCTGGATCTTCAGATTGCTCGTTGGCGGCTCGAAGCCTTTGGGAAAAAGATCGACAGTCTAACAAAAGTGCAACGTCAGTACGCGCAGTCGTGGCAACTTTGAGCGGGCTGCACAGTATCCTGCACTAAGCCGCACACCCACAATCCCGGCCAGGGGAGACGTGTTATGAACGCAAGCTCGTCAAATCCACCAGACCGGGTAGTATGATCTTTGCTGGTAACCGATAACACTTCTAGGAGAACTCTGGATCCTGCTTTTCACTTCAGCGTAGCGTCTTGCCTAAATTTCGTCTAAAGCTAATTAGTTCTGACGCCCAACTTTCGACGCCCCGGAGGTTGTGGGGTGCCCTTTCGTTTATTCGGTTCAAAGTCTTTCCATCGAGTGCACGATAAGACTCGTAGAAGGTTCCCACTTCCGTCTTGGGCTCTCGCTCTGATCATAATCTTCGGCTTCTGGGAGACGATCTCTGTTTCCGGAATCGTTTCAAGCGCTGAACTTCCCCCGCTACACCAAGTTCTTCTTGCTCTTATTCAGCTCGCTGGATCTTCGTTTTTCCTGTTTCACGTTGGCCAGAGTCTTGCAAATGTCACAGCTGGTGTCTTGATAGCACTCGTACTCGTACTGCCACTTGCCCTGCTTGTAGGGTTGCGGTCCCAGCTGGACCAGGCGCTGACGCCGATTATCATGTTGGTAGGTGCTCTTCCGGATCTTGCTATCCTTACACTGCTTGTGACTGTGATCGGCAAGGGCAATGTTGCAGCGGTAACAATCTCAGCGTTCAGCGCGTTCTTTCCAATCTACTTCACGGTGCGACAGGGTGTGAAGGACATTCCTGCCGAATACTTCCATGTTGCATCCGTCTTCAAGGCTGGAAGGGTGCAGACCTTCACAAAAATGGTTGTGCCCTCAATCGCCCCAAGTCTGTTGACCGGGCTGCGACTATCATTCGAGTTCAGCTGGAACGTTCTCCTAGCAGTTGAGATCATTGCAAGCGTCGCCGGAATCGGCTCCTTCATCTCCACGAGCCTCGGAGGGGCCACTCACTCCTTGACATATGGGCTTGCGGCAATCTTGACTGTGGGAATGATCACTATCGCAATGGATAGGGCGTTCTTTGGGCGATTTGAGAACCATATGAAGAGGTGGCATTAGATTCTTGCATGTTGAACTCTCAAACGTCACCAAGGTCTATCAGGACCCACCGGAAACAGTAACGGCTCTGAAGGACATATCCTTCCATGTCAACGAGGGTGAGTTTCTCTGCATCGTAGGTCCGAGCGGGTGCGGAAAATCTACCTTGCTTCGCATGATCGCCGGCCTCGACCGTCCTTCTTCCGGCCAAATCCGGTTTAGGGGAGATCTGCTCACTTCTCCACATTCCAAGATTAGCATGGTGTTCCAGAGCTTTGCTCTCCTTCCTTGGAGAACTGTCGTCCAAAACGTAGAATTCGGCTTAGAGGTTCAGGGAAAACCGAAGGGGGAGCGTGAGGCCAAAGCAATGCGCCTTTTGGAAATGGTTGGACTTCAAGGAAGCGAGAATCTCTATCCCAAACAGCTCTCGGGTGGAATGAAGCAACGGGTCGGGATCGCAAGGGCTTTGGCGATTGATCCTGAAGTGGTGTTGATGGACGAAGCGTTTAGCGCGATCGACGAGTTCACCGCAGGCGCACTTCGCGCCGAGGTCTCTGACATCCACAAAGAAACAGGGAAAACCTTCCTCTTGGTTACGCACAATCTTCCTGAGGCGATAGAGCTGGCAGATAGAATACTCGTCTTGTCGTCTCGACCTGCGAGAGTCAAGAGCATTGTGGGGGTTGATCTTGAGAGGCCGCGAGCATCGACCGATTCAGAGTTCATAACAATCCACAAGGACATCTTCGCCCTACTCCAGGCCGAGTTGGAAAACAGTCTGATGCGACACAGGTTGAGCGAGCTCCCAGAGTTCAGGAAACTCCGAGACATTGAAGATCGGTGACCTGACATGAAGTTCATCGCTGTACTGGTCGGAGTAACGCTTCTCATAATTGGGCTACTAGCCTATTCCACTATCCCAAACTTCCACTCGGTGCCGGTTCAGTCGAATCTGCCGATAGCTATTCCCGAACCGATCGTTGTCAACCCCAATGCCCTGTCCGAAACCCAACAAAATGTCACAGTATTGTCCGGCAAGAGCAACGAAATGATCCTGAACCTAACCGTCTCCACAGGATCGGGAAGTCTGTCCTCGATCCGGTTCAAACTCTTTACAGAGCCGGAGCTTGGGAACTGCATGCGCGAAACGAATCCGACCGGGTGCATAGTTGATGCGAGCGTCTCTAACCAGACGATGGCAATACCGCTGAATGCGTCAACAACTTACTGGTTTGGCTTTGACAACAAGGATTCGAGCAGCCCGAAGACTGTGTTGGTTTCAGCCTCGTTGCTGACGACATGGGTAGACCGGGCGGTGACAAGAGATGGGGAGCTTAACTTCGCCGCGTTAGCCTTGGGAGGCTTTGGACTTATTGTTGCCCTCTATGGTGTTGCCGCCAAGACCGTCATTCCATGGGAGTAGGGAGGCGTCCTCTGCGGTGCTCGCCTGCGTCCCGACTCTCACAGTGTGCAGCGGCCGTGTTGAAGGATTTTCGTTCCGTCTCCTTTGGTTAAGCATTACCCCTGCGATTATTACTCCGAGGATTAGGCTTGCAGTGACTGCTGTTGCGAATGATGACTCCACCACTACTCTGTAGGTTGCGGTCAGAATAGTGTCTTTGTCGACCGAGACCCAGCGTGGGTTTGCAGTGTTTCCATCACTCCAAGCTGCGAACCGGTCCGATAGACCGAGTTGAATGGACGTTGTGCCGAGAGAGACCGGCAGCAAGGTCTCGATCTGGATCTCATGGGGGCCTTGGTGAACCGGCATTCTCAACTCGTTGGACCCGTCTGAAAACGAGTCTGTTCCATCGACTCTAACGGTCATGCCGGGGGCTGGGGTATCGACCTGGAGCAATAATAGCGGAGAGCTTGTCCTATCAACAACAAGAGTGTAGGTCGTTGCGTTCGTACTGGTCACGATGAGTTTGACAAAGTCTGACGGGTCCGAGAACGTGTTGTTGCTGACACAAGGTGAAGAACATGGGCCGAATCCCGCGTCGCTAAGGTCTCCCCCAGGATGGGCGCTGATCAGCATGAGATTGCCGTGACCGGCGGCGATGCTATCGTTCACCTCGTAAACCAACACTCCGGCTCCAGGATAGTCAGAGGGAAATGGAAGATATTGATCGTACTGTCCGAGTTTGGCTCGTAACTCGACGAGATAATAGGATAAGGTCCCGTCTGGATTGACAGCTATCGGAATTTTGACTGCCTGTATTCCTGCTGTTGGCTGTTCGAGGTTGTGAAGGACTAGTGTTGTTGTATTGCCCGGATATACCAGTGGTACGCTGGAGTTGGAGATCCAGCCAAGTTTGATTTTTGACCATGCCGAGTGTTGGGCGGGGTATGCTCCCGGCGTAGGCTGGAGTGGGTTGCCATTGTTTGGATTCCACTCTCCGAGGGCCATAATGTCCCAGTATCCGATGAAGTTGTTTACTGGATCTATCTGTCGAGTGATATCATAGAGATCTGGAAGACCGAGGAGGTGTCCAGCTTCGTGGCAGTAGACTCCTACTGGGTCGGATTCTGAAACTACGCTAGTGGAGATCTGGAACGAGTTCAGCGGGGTTGGAGTAAAGGTGTAGCCTGGAATGGTAAACGAGTGAATATCAGTTGAGACATGTGTCATGGCCTCGTCTCCGCCGGCATGTACGATCATCGCGTACTTGTAATCGTGAAAGTTCAGCCCGGCATTGTATGCTGCCTGTAGTGAGTCAGCTACTAGCTGGTCATCAGTTGAGGGATTGCTTGCGCTGTAGAATTCCATGCTATGAGGTAACGAGTACCATGTCGAGGAAGCTGGACTGATACTTGTTGTAAATGAGACGAGTCCGTAAGAGTCCTCAGTGTAGTAGTTGTTTAGACCTGAGAGCATAGTGGCGGTCCTTGAGGGGGAGGTGCTGTTGGACTTGTCAGTGAACTGGACGAGAAGTACCAGGGTTGGCTGGGTGCCTGTGACAGCGGGAAGTTGGACGGTCGATGCCGGAATTGCAAGGGTTGTCGAAGCATAGTGTGGGGTTCCCCCGACGAGATATGCTGGCGATACAAGAGCTAGAGCTAGGACGGAGAGAAGAAGCAGGCGAAGCGAGTCTGCCAACCGGTTGGCGTTCCCAAGGTCAGCCCTCGCCGGGAGGCAAAAGTCGGGTGTAACTGTCTAAAGTTCAATGCAGTTTCATTGGCCGATGCTATGTTTCCAGGAGAAGTTCTTTGGGAGAGATGGTTAGGCTTGATTACTCGGGCTACTAACCGTGTCCTCTTAGAAGGTCCGGGTAGCCTTAAATACAAAGTCCGGCAAATCCGACTTCTTCAAGGAAGGATAGTCTCCCGGGATTTTCTAACATGAGCCATCGAGGGGTGGGAATTGTTGGGTATGGTGTATACATACCCTGGGAGAGGATTGAGACTGAGAAGATTGTTCGGGAGCGCGAGCGGAAGCGGGGAAAAGAGCTCGAGAAGGTTCTCGAAAAAGTAAGGCATGGATTGCTTCTTAGAGAGAAAGCTCTGGCTGGACATACTGAGGACACGATTACTATTGCTACGGAGGCCGCTGAGAATGCTGTCCGGATGGCGGGGATTTCCCCGGACGAGATTGGCAGCGTCACTGCGGGTTCTGAGTCGAAGCCTTATGCGGTTGGGACCATTGCTCGGCATGTCGCCTCGTTTATCGGGATTGGCGAGAATGTTGTAGTGGCTGATCTTGAGGGGGCGTGCAATTCTGGAATGCAAGGATTGGACTTTATCGATTCTTCGATCCGGAGTGGCAGGATAAAGTATGGATTGGCGATAGGGGCGGATGTTGCGCAGGCGGAGCGGGGTGATCCGTTGGAGTATTCTTGTGGGGCGGGCGCTGGCGCGTTTGTGCTCGGTAGGACGGATCTAATTGCCACGATCGAGGATATTGCGGGCTATTCGAGCCTCTTCATGGACTTTTGGAGACGGGACGGGGCGCAGGTGCCGAAGCATTTTGGCCGGACCACGGTCGAAGCCTACAAGTCGCATATTATAGGGGCTATAGCGAATCTGTTCCGGAAACATCCGGAGCTAACTCTGAAAGAGTTTGACGCGATTACGTTTCACCAGCCGTCGGGTTATTTGCCGATGAAGACTTGTCAGGCGTTGATGGAGGATACTATCCCATACGTGGAGGACAAGTCGATTGCGGAACGGATGAGGTTGACCGAGGCGGATGTTGAGCGGAAGGTAAAGCCTTGGCTGAGAGTGCTGGATACCGGTAACACGTACGCGGCTTCGACGCTGATCAGCCTCGCTTCCGTCTTAGACCATGCGAAGCCCGGGGACCAGGTATTAGCAGTGTCCTATGGCTCTGGGGCCTATGCTAACGCGAACTGGTTCGAGGTCCAGGACGGTATTGAGGAGAAACGGGGTCTAACTCCGACTGTGGACGACTATATCCGCAGGAGAAATACTATCGAGATTGAGACCTACAAGGACCTGATACGGGCGCGCTTGTCTAGGCTTAAGCAGCGGCTTGAGATTCCACGATTGGTCGGGGAGGTTGACAGGGCGAACGGGAAGATGTTCACGTTGAGCCTCTGCTCCGGCTGCGAACGGATCTACTATCCGGCACGTGCAACATGTCTGGACTCAGAGTGTACTGGGACGATGGTCAAACGAGAGTATCCACTGGTGGCCCGGCTGAAATCGGTGGAGAAGCTTCCATTGAAACGCCGGTTCATGCCCAACTTTACACTCTTGACCCAGAACAAAGTCCTCTTCGTAGACGCGAAACTCTCGGATCTAAAGCCGGGGACGAAGCTTGAGGGAGTCATACGGCGGCTGGACTATGAGGGGAAGGATGGGCTGATAATGTACGGCGTCGCCTACAGGCCACTCTTCCAGGAAGCAATCGCGGTCGTGGCCAAGCCTAAGCCGCTGACGGTTGCGCCGACCCAGTACGCATAGACCGTGGCCTATCTTCGATAGCGGCTGGCTAGGGAGGGGTCCATATGGGAACAGCGCGGTGTCTCGCGAGACGAGAGCAGGCCCCGGGGGGTGGGTAGAAACTCAGGATACCGTTTTAGCTATAGCTGATTTCGGATGTTTTTGGAAGGCTGTTTTTGGACACTGATTTCGATACGTGTTTTCTAGGCTGGATCCGTTAGCCTGTTTGGTTGACTGATTCTGAAAGTGTTTCAGGTTCTAGGACAGGATATAGCTATTCGACAAGATATTCTGCAGTGTTTGGTTCCAATGTACTGATTACCAAATGGCCCTGCTGTGGCACTGGGTCGTCCGCTAAAGTGGGTACAATGAGTCTTCCCCAGATTCCAGGCTTGAGGGACGCACGCCCGGATTCTGGGCCAGTGATAACCGTTCAACACCTCGTCAAAAGGTACGGAGACTTTTACGCTGTCAATGACGTCTCATTCTCAATACGAGAGGGAGAGATCTTCGGCATCATCGGCCCCAACGGGGCCGGTAAGACCACCACCGTGGAATGCATCTCCGGGCTCCGAGTTCCAGATTCAGGCACCATCAACATCCACGGGCTCTCACCTCACAGGGACAGAAACAGGATAACGGAGTTCCTAGGCGTTCAGCTACAGCAGAGCTCGATGCCTCCCCGCCTCAGAGTCGGCGAGGCCGTGAAGCTCTTCGCCTCGTTCTATCCAAACCCATTCGATCCTGATGGCTTGCTCGAGACACTGGGAATCAAGAACCTCAAGAACTCAGTATACAAGAAACTCTCTGGTGGCGAGAAGCAGAGATTGTCCATAGCGCTCGCCTTGGTGGGGAATCCAAAGATTGCGATACTGGACGAGCTGACAACCGGGCTCGACCCTGAAGCTAGGCGAGAGACATGGGCCCTCATAGAAAGCATCAGAGATCGAGGCGTCACAGTCATACTCGTGACCCACTTCATGGACGAAGCGGAGAGACTGTGCGACCGCCTCGCCCTCATCAACCACAGCAAGCTCGTAGTATTGGATACACCCGAAGCCATCGCCGGGCAATTGGGAGGAAGCAAGATACGCTTCGTCCCATCAAAATCAGTCGACGACAAGACCCTGTATGCAATACCCGGCGTGAGAGAGATCGAACGGAAAGAACTCTACATCACCGTCAGCGGCACTGGTGACTTGGCAGCGTCGGTGATTGACTCTCTCGCGAAGATCGGAGTCCACGTCTCAAGCATAGAGGCGAAAGGAGGAAGCCTTGACGACGCATTCGTGAAGTTGACCAAGGACGACCGGTATAGGGCTCAGGAACGACTTCAACCATGACATCGTCGAAGCAGGACGGTTCGAAGGACGGCGGATTTCAAGGCCACTTCGCAGAACTCCTCAAGGTCGAGGGAAAGCTCGCCCTCAGAGAACCAACTGGATTGGCGATGGCGACCGGTGCTCCAATCATCTTTCTCGTAGTATTCGGCCTCATCGGAATAGTATCGCCAGGGCCTGTGGCCAACACGGGCTACACAGTCCTGGACCTATACGTACCGGTAATCATGGTCATGATCTTCATTTTCCTCGGAATCGCTTCCTTGCCTGTGACCATGGTGAAGTATCGTGAGATGGGGTGGCTGAGGAGATTTTCAGTGACCCCAGTACCGCCCTCGAGACTACTTGCAGCTCAATTGATCGTCAACCTCGCGCTCGCCGGGGTTGCGGTCTTGATAGTCATCTTCGGGAGCGAGCTAATCTTCGGGGCGACACTCCATGTAAGCATCCTATATTTTGTTCTATCACTCGTTACATCGATTGCGGTTATCTTTTCTCTTGGCCTGGTTGTCGCGGCGATCGCCCCATCTCAGTCAACTACGACCGTCCTGACGGGGGGGTTGACCTTTCTCTTGCTCTTCCTTTCGGGTCTGTGGCTTCCGCCTTCGACTATAGGCGGTCTATTGGCGACGATCATGTACTATTCACCGTCTGGCGCATCCGTACAGGCTTTGCTCTATTCGGTCTTCAATGTCACTCCTCCATTTACCGCCATAATTACAATGGTAGTCTACGCCATGGTCTTCACGTTCATAGCCATCCGTTACTTTCGCTGGGAATAATACGGTCCAGCTCAGCCCTGTCCAATTTAGAAGTTCGCCGCTGCGGGCAGTTACTGTCGTCGTGATTGTTACCGGGTTTTTTCCTAACAGGTTACACTAGGATTTAGTCGATTTGGGATGAGGGTCATTACGAGTAAGTGCTCAATTATATGTCAACAGTTGAGATCGAAAATTATCGCTGGAAGTGCGAGAACTTCCTCAAAGGCTATTGTCCCGGGAAAGACTGTGATATTTGCGCGAAAATGACGAATCGGTTATTGCTCAAGGGATTGGCCAAGATTACGCACGCTGACGAGGTCTTCCAGATGGAGCCGGCAACTGTATCCTCATCCAGCGCTCCCGTGCCTCCAAGCAATAAGTCTTAGACGATTTTCTTTCCTCTCTCAAGTTAGATCGTCACTTATCCGAAGAGAATCGATCGTTTTTTCTTCGAGGTAGGTTTATACCGCGTCTACCCGAATATAGCTTATGGCAGAGCGGTTCTGTCCACGCGGCACTCTACGGCAGACTCGCGCTGGCCCGGGGGACGCCTAAGCTATGGTCGATGTGCACTACTTTCTTTTCATCATTAACGGTGACACCGCGATCGTCGCCTTAACGGTGTTTCTGATGAGCTACATTGCACTGAGGCTCGTCTACAAGATGTGGAGGAAGAGCCTCCGTTGTCCACATTGTGGAGAAACCTACAGGCCGGCGCTCGCTCCGCAGCAAATGGCTGAAAAGACACTTCCAACGAGCCTCTGGACCTAAGATTCAGGAACTTCCGTGAACTTAGGTTGAACAGCAAGCTTGTACCATGGGCAATCCCATCTTTGGCATGCTTGGGCAGAAAGTTCTAACCTTCTCTCGAAGTTGATTCGTTTTGCATTCCACCGGGCGAGAATCGGACTCCGGACCGCCGTAAGAGCCAGGTTAGGTCCTTACTGACTGTCTCTCTACTTGTTGCGCACTTGAAGACAAAGTCCTGCTTCTCCGTGTGGAAGACGAGTGTGCATCTCTTGCGAAATCTTCCAGTCTCCTCGACGTGAAAGTGCGTTATGTTTGAGTGTGGGAGGATGTAGCACTGGTAGTTTTTGCTCTCAAGGATCGCGGACGCGGGTTGGTGCTCAAACCGGCCCCATTCTCTTTGCAGAGCATAATATCGGTCTTTGGCGGTGCGCAGTGAGAAATAGATGTCTTTGAAATTCATCAAGCGAGCAAGGATTAGGACCTTAGTGGCAAAGACGATTCCGCACGGGATGGCCGGGCCTTCAACTGAAGCAACCGTAGCCGGAATGACACCTATGATCTCCTCTTTCAGGAGTCTGCTCCATTCTTCTTCGTCGCTCCGCTCTGCGTTGTCGGTCATCGTTATGTCCAGGACAGAATTAGAGTTCTCATGTAAAAGTCCTTGAGATATAGGTCAGTATCGGTGGGTTTGTGGACCCAGTTTCTCTACCTACTATCTTCAGCTAGTAGTGAGTCTTGCTGGGCTTCTCTAAGAAAAGCGAGGGCGAAGTCTCTAGCATGTCTCTCAGTTCCACGGTGTTTTCCACCCACGTGTCTGAGATGATGATAGAACTCGTGGATTATGACATACGGATCGTAGAGATATTCCTGGCTGGAGATATAGATCGTCTTGTCCCGGTGAACGTAGCATCCTAAGGCTTTCTTTTCTCCACTCGGGAGTCCCATCCTTAGGAGTGGTCTTTCAACTCTGTAGTGTTCGGAGAGAAGGTCTAGCGCTTCTTCGGGGCGCCTCGCAATCGCGATCAGCTGCACGACGTTCTGCTGAAAGGAAAGGTCAGTTGACGTAGTTTTCGACTTGGATGCTGGCAGGCTCATAGTCCACCAGCCTTCCTGCTTGAAAGTCTTCGTACGCCTTCAGATCAAGTAATCCGTGTCCGCAATTGTTGAACGCGATCACCTTGCTCTCGTTACGCTCCTTGCACCTGATCGCCTCATCGATCACATATTTGATGACATGAGCCGTCTCTGGCGCGGGGATCATGCCCTCTGTCTGGGCGAAGGTCTTGGCGGCTTGGAAGACCTCGTTCTGGTGATAGGCCACAGACTCAACGTAGCCCTTGTTGATCAAATAACACAATGAAGGCGCCTTTCCATGATATCGCAGTCCACCTGAATGGATCGGCGGCGAAACGTACTTGTGACCAACAGTGTACATCTTCAAAAGCGGCGTCATCTCGCCAGTGTCGCCGAAATCGTACGTGTACGTTCCCCGGGTCGTCGATGGGACGGCCTTCGGCTCGCAAGCGACAAACCGTGTCTCAGATCTTCCCCGGAGTTTCTCGCCGAGGAACGGGTATGCGAAACCTGCAAAGTTAGACCCTCCTCCGATGCAGCCTGCAATAATGTCCGGCTTGACATCGATCTTCTCGAACTGTTTCTGCGCCTCGAGCCCAATGACGCTCTGATGAAGCAGAACGTGGTTCAGGACGGACCCGAGACAATAGCGGCTGTCATCATGCGTAACCGTATCCTCTAATGCCTCGCTGATCGCGATCCCAAGGGTCCCAGGATGCTGCTTGTCCAAGTCAAGCAATGACTTGCCGAACTTTGTGTCGTTGCTCGGTGACGGCGTAACTTCCGCCCCGTAGGTCTCCATCATGGTCCGTCGTCCGGGCTTCTGGTTGTAACTGACCCTAACCATGTACACTTTACACTCTAACCCGAAGATTCCGGAGGCTAGTGCTAGTGCAGACCCCCACTGTCCTGCTCCAGACTCGGTTACTAGTCGGCGAGTTCCCTGCTGGCTGTTGTAGAAAGCCTGGGCCAGTGCGGTGTTTGGCTTGTGGCTGCCGGTCGGGCTGAGATATTCCGCTTTGTAGTATATTCGTGCGGGCGTTTTGAGAAACTTTTCCAGTCGTTTCGCCCGCACCAGGGGAGTCGGTCTTCCGATCGCCGCGTATGCTTCTCTGACTTCTTCTGGAATCTTGATGTTTCTCTCGGAGCTTATTTCTTGACGGATCAGCTCCTTGGCAAAAATCCTCTCCAGTGATTGCGGATTGACCGGCTGTTTCGTCCCGGGGTCCAGCGGCGGTGGAATTGGTTCAGAAAGATCCGATTGTATGTTGTAGAAGCTGGTTGGGATCTCGTCCTGGGAAAGGAGAACACGAGTGTCTTCTCGGACGGCGAGGGTCTGCATGATCAGCGGTAGACTACGTACATGAACGTAACATTTTAAGCTATCCAGTACACTTCTGTACACGTGACACTCTGGAACAAAATCGTCACCACAATGGCCAACCACCCCGAACGCCTCAAAGTAGTCAGGACCCTACTAGAAAGCGGACTAGCAATACGACACTCCCGAATCTACCTGAACGAGATCGAAGTACCCGTCGTAAAGATCGCTCGAGTAGCACGCGTAGACCGGAGAACGGTAGGAGAGACGATCAAATCAATCGAATCCAAACCAGAACTCAAGTCTCTATTCGAGAAACTCGGGTCCGCAGGCGTCTCCCTGAAGAATGTTGCTCACGACTTAGGTCTAGGAACAGTTGAGATTCTTGTCGAGAACCCGTCCGAACCTGGCATCATCTCAGGCGCCTCCACTCTTCTCACAAGGGCAGGAATCAGCATTCGCCAGGCGCTAGTCGACGATCCTGATCTCGTGCCAGAACCCAAGCTCGTACTGATAGCAGACCGGCCCGTACCCGGGGATCTTGTGACAAAGCTGCGTGAGATTCCAGGAGTTACAAGAGTATCCTTGTACTGAAGTTACTTGGGGACTGTCATTTACCTGAGGTAACGCTTATATCGTCTGAACGTTACCATTAGTAACAGAGAGGGTCCGAGGATGAATCTTGAGCTCGTACGTCGTCCGGCGCCGAAGCGGGTATCGCCGCAATCAGTACTCGACTATGAGACATTCGCCAGACGCTACCCCGAGCCTCATGACATTCGAGGGCTGAAGCTCTTCGAGAAATTCGTCATCGCGAGCAAGCTGATCCGCGAAGGCTACGACACCTACATCGATCCCATCCTCAAACTCGGCTACAACACGACTCTCGAAGCTGACGCAGGCGGCATCAAGGGAAACGAGATCCTTGTCGCCTTCTGCTCAACAAGCGAACCCGACGAAAAACTGTGGAAGACAGTGCAACAAGTCAGCCAATCGGAAAATGGCAGAGCACTCGTAGTCTCAGCACAGGGCGTAGAAGATGACTCAATCCCCAGAGGCATTGACAGGACCAAGCTCGAGGTCGAAGCACTAGGATGGTTTGACGACACTCTGGAAGAGACTCTTCGCCAAACACTCCGAACAATCGAACTCATGGTCAACGAGACAAGGATGAGAATGCTAGCGCCACTTCTCAGAAAATCATCAATGAAAAAGGAGTTCAGAGCCCGAATAAACCCCAAGCTAGTCTATCACAACATAGCAGAGCTTTCCAAGGCAGGAATTCTCGACGAGCCAAGCGAGGGAACCTACGAACTCAGCCGCATGGGCGAGACAGTCCTGGCCGAGTTTCTGATGTTCCTAGAACGGACCCGAAGGACCATAGATGATCAGAGACATGAGGAGGTGAATTGATTGGAGAATGATGATGAATTTTTCCCAGAATGGTTCAAGCGACGCAGCAGATTCCCAATGAGCAACTGGTTCGAAGACTTCGACCGCAACTTCGAAAAAATGTTCGAACAAATGGAACTACCAAAAGACCTCATCAGAGAAAGAAAAACCCCTGATGGAGGAACGGTCAAGGAAATGGGACCCTTCGTCTACGGATACTCGTTCAGCATGGGACCCGACGGCAAACCAGTGATCAGAGAATTTGGCAACGTCAAACCCTCACTTCGCGGCGGACCCTTCGGCACATCCAAGCCAAGCCTCGACGTCAAGGAGGAACGCGAACCCCTCGTCGACACAATGGTACAATCCGAGAATGTCAAAGTGGTCGCAGAACTACCCGGCGTTGAGAAATCCGACATTGCACTCGAGTGCGATGGAAGGAACCTCGTGCTCAAGGTAGACAACGAAAAACACCGCTACTACAAGAGCCTACAGCTGCCCGTAGAGGTCGACCCGGACACGTCAAAAGCCAGCTACAAGAACGGCGTACTAGAACTGATACTGCACCGTAAGAGCCCGGGAAACAAACCCAAGCAAATACAGATCGACTAAGAGCGCATTTCGCTCTTAGCCGCTCTCCTTTTTTTTCAGGGCACAGTTTTCTTGACAGGCTATTTTGCGAAATCAACAGAGATCTTGGTTCCCACATAATCGGAATATCTCACGAACTCCTCCTCGATTGATCTCCTCTCTCTTCCCTTCAGTGTTCGTAGGGGGCGCACTGCTACCTTCATACCTTTAGTATTCTTCTTTCGCTTCCATATTGCTGCGACAAAACCGTCCAGAAGTATTGTTCTTTCGATTCTGGCCAAGCTGAGAAAGACGCTTTTGAGATGATTGTCGGGGAGAAATCTCGACTTGTCCTTGTAGCCCATCATCAAGCTATCAAATTCGGGAAGGACAAGCGCCTCCGGCGGCTCGAATGCCTGGCCCGAATATCCTAATGAGAAGTATTCTTCGTTTCCAGTGGTCTTCTCTATGGTCAGGTCCTTTTTCAGGGCCTCTATGGCGATGTTGACATCGCTCTTTCGGAGAAATGTCCAGTAGACTATGTCTTCGCGAGTGACGGGCCCGTAGCATTCAATGTAACTACGGATCAACTCACTCGTGCACTCCTCGGGATCTGGAGGGTTTCGTCCGGACCCGAGCCAATCCGTCGACCTCATCCAGAGGCTCTCCGATCCCCGTCTTCCAGCGTTAACCAGGAGACCGAGAAAAGACATCTCCGAAAAACCCACCCACGCCGGCCCTATAGTCGGCTGGCTCTGCCATCCACGCCTCAGTTTCATCCTAGCCGGCAGACCAAGCTGGGTCAGTCTGTCGACCATGAACTTCTCGATCTCGTTTGACGTAACCGATCGTCCCTTGATGTGGTCAAGGAATGGTTCGTACAGTAATCGCATCCTAGAATCCCGATCCGGAATACCACGTTTCTTCGCAATGTTGTCAATGCCAGGAAGGAAACGGTTGCGGGGTCCTCCGAATACGTGTATCCAGTAATCTTTGCTAGAAATGGTGTGCATCGTACCCCGGACAG